>Ga0207428_10002642_pt1 | contig 17859 bp, 18 predicted proteins | sample RhiMethybrSRZTD1_FD_187600 | JGI IMG/M metagenome (GOLD analysis project Ga0207428, IMG submission 187600) | Populus rhizosphere microbial communities from Tennessee, USA - Rhizosphere MetaG P. TD hybrid SRZTD1 (SPAdes) (version 3) | ecosystem: Host-associated > Plants > Roots > Rhizosphere >...
CCGTTGGAGAGATGCCAGAGTGGCCGAATGGGACGGATTCGAAATCCGTTGTACCTTCACCGGTACCTAGGGTTCGAATCCCTATCTCTCCGCCATTATTGAATACGACTAAGTCCCTGTAATCGTTAGAGATTACAGGGGCTTTTTCGTTTTCGGCGTTTTGTTTAGGGCAAATTTAGGGCAGAAATCCATCGTGGTAAACCGTTCTATACCTGGCCATGCCTTCCACTGAAGCCAATCTGATACTCTCCTGTCAACTGGAACATCGGATTGTCAGGGAGCTAGAAGGATGAGTTACGACGCTAAGGTTTTCAACGTGATGGTTGCTTCACCTGGGGATGTCCTAGCCGAGCGAGCAGTTTTCCGCGAGGTGATCCACGAATGGAACGCCGTCAACTCTGAAGCGAGGAGGGTGGTTCTCATGCCTGTCGGGTGGGAAACCCATTCCTCACCGGAGATGGGGGCAGGCCCTCAGGACATCATCAATCAGCAAGTACTTCACAGCTGCGACCTTTTGGTAGGTATTTTCTGGACTAAAGCCGGGACCCCGACCACGGAATTCGCCAGTGGCACAATTGAAGAAATCGAAAGGCATATAGCAGCTGGACGATTGGCGATGCTGTACTTCTCGAGCACTCCAGCAGTGATGGATGATGTTGATCATGAGCAGTATCAAACTCTGAAGGCATTCAAAGCATCCTGTCGAGGGCGTGGCCTGTACGAGTCTTTTGAAAGTCTCGCTGAGTTTCGTAATAAGTTCTCCAGACAACTGCAACAAAAACTCAACGCTCACGAAATGTTCAAGCTTGCACAGGTGCAGCTTCCGAGTACAAACCCTGGGCCACCAGGCACTTTTCCTGCGGCGACTCAGCCGCTGACGTTGGAAGCTAGAACTTTGCTGAAGGAAGCAAGCCAGGATCCGCAGGGCCAGATTATTTATATCCACTTTTTAGGCGGATCTGCGCTGCAATCAAACGGTAAAAGCTTTATAGAGAGTGATGAGCGCCGAGTGATTGCAAGGTGGGAGGCTGGGTTGAATCAACTCAAGAACGAGGGGTTGATCATTCCTCGGGGGAAGGGCGAGATCTTCGAGATCACCGCGAAGGGTTATGAGTTCGCCGATAAAATAGATTCCTGAAAAGAATGTCAAAATAGACTTGAGATGCGCCGCACGCATCTCGAGCTCTAGTTCAGCCATCATTGTTTTCCCGGAAACCCAGCATCTTCGAAACGATACCCGCCATGCTTTTGGTGTCCTTCGGTATCCGTCTCCCGTAGTGCTTTCTCACCATCGTCGTGTCAGCGTGTCCCAGTTGCCTGGTCACCCATTCCACTGGAACGTAGCTCGAGATCATCTGGCTGGCAAAAATGTGGCGACATTGGTTGGCGCCTCGGTGTCGGACCTCTGCTTTTTTCAGATGGCTGGTAAACCAGTTGCTCAACGCCTCGCCACTCCAGAGCAAGGCACTGCTGGAGCTTCGGAAAGGAATCTGATTTTTATTTTCTTGGGCGTGATGTTGTCGCGCTGGATGACAGTGATCTCTATGGTGGGGGCGTCCTTGGCGGCGGCAACAATCTCCCGCATCAGTTCGAGGGTTGGGTCGATGAGTTCGACGACTCGAACCCTAGAGCGTTCTTCGGGGACTTTGAATTCACCGACAACCAATACCCGGCGGACGTGCACCAGGCCGGCTTCAAGATTGATGGCTTCAATGGCGAGCCCGATGAGCTCGGACAGGGACAATCCGGCCCAGTAGTTGAACTCGATCATCCGGGCGTCAGCTCGCCGGTCGGAATCCGCGTTGTCGATCAACTCGATCTCGGTGCGACTGAATGGGTCAGCATGTTCCAGGTCGACGTCCGATTCGACGTTGCTGATCCTTTCGAGCGGGTTGGCTTTCAAAATGCCGTCGCCGAAGGCGTCCGCCCAGACCCCACGGACAACGGTGTAGGTATCGTTCACCGTTTTGGGGGCCAGACCTTGCTTGAACAGTTGCGCCTGAAACAGCTCGATGTTGCTTTTGCTGATGCCGACAATCCGGCGTTTGCCGAACTTGTTGTCGACGTGTGCAGATTTGCTCACGTAGTTGACCGCGGTGCTCGAGGCTTTGAGTGCGCGCTGAATCTCTAACCATCGGTCTATACCTTCTTTCACGGTGCGCTTGAGTGAAGGGCCGTCGGTCCCTGTGAACATGGCGGAACGGGGTGAATTTGGAAAGTGAACCGCATAATCGAAGCGGCTTCTTTGATTTCTGCGAGGATGACCAAGCCGGCGGTTGATGGGCTCGATCGGGTGTTCCGGCCAGGCTTTAGCTACAGCAAGGCTGAAGTGATGCTGCTGAATCTGTGTCAGTCAGGCGAATACACCGATGATCTATTCGCAATTTCTCAGCCAACTGAATCCACCATAGTGATGGCAGTACTTGATCGGGTTAACGAGCGGTGGGGCAGGGGTACATTACGCGCAGCAAGCGTGGCGAATAACCTTGATTGGGGCATGCGGCGTGAGATGATGAGTCAAAGCTATACCACGCGGCTGGATCAGCTGTGGACTGTTAGCTGTAGGTGAATGTATGGCTGATTTCGGCCAAACGCAGCATGTGTTGATACGGCAGAATCGAAACTTCAGCACTCCGACTCCAGGAGTACTTTTGCCCTCATTTTCACCAGCGTGGCCACTCGGCGAGTGACAGGGCATAATCCGTGATTGCGCGATTACCTCACACATTTCAGCTTCAGGATCCGGGATCGTTGACCGATATTTGCGTTCGGAGCTCTAAGGATGAATAGCGACAGATGAATGCAGATTTTTTAGATGCCCATCTAAGGCACATGGTTGATGCGGAAACGCTATTTTTGGCGTCGCGCTTGGGTAACGCTGATCAGCTTTACGGCTTTGCGATGGAGTGCGGTCTTAAGAAGCTTATGCACCGCTTTGGAATGGTGATACGGCAAGATGGCGCACCGCAAGAGTATGATGATCGTGTGCATGCCAACAAAGCTTGGGATCGCTACGATACCTATCGTGCAAGCTCGGTTAATGGAGCAAATTACGCTTTGCCAGGTCAAAATCCGTTCCTCGATTGGGACGCATCGCAGAGATATGCGAATAGCGGAGATGTGTTGCTGCCGAGCGTTGAAGCTCATAGAAATGCTGCTGGAGTTGTAGCTGCTCTGGTTCGAAAGGCTCAGCTGGAGGGATTGATATGATTACGTTTGACCAAGTGATTCCCAAGCTGCAGGAGATTTTTTCTCACCACAATGAGTTTCTTCAGCTAACAGCGCCCGTCTACATAAACAGAGACCTGAATGGAAGGGTGCGATTGATCGTTGCCGCAAAGTGGCAAAGCGATCACAGCGTTTTGGAAACGCTAGCAACCATCTCGGAACAAATGGTCGAAACGCTCGGTAAGCGGGCTTTTCCCATAGAGCAAGCAGTATTATTCGAACAATCTGTAGAGAGTGTTGCATTTGGTGCACCTGTTTTCCCTCTCGAGGGAGTGCCTGGCGTTTCGTTGATTGATCGGTTAGCTACTCAAGGTAATTGGTCGACAATCGCTCCAGCTTCGACGGAGATACCCCGGGTAGTTTTTTTCTCTATCAAAGGGGGAGTCGGGCGCTCAACAGCGATTGCGGCGAATGCTTGGTCACTGGCGCAGACTGGAAAGCGAGTTTTAGTGCTCGATTTGGATCTTGAGTCGCCAGGTCTTTCGACCTCCTTGCTGCCGCTTGACCGCCGTCCCAAATACGGTATTACCGATTGGTTAGTTGAAGACCTTGTCGATAATGGCGACGAAGTTTTTGAAAGCATGGTGGCATCCAGTGGCTTATCACATGACGGTGATATTTTCGTAGTTCCTGCCCATGGTGCAGACTCTGGTGAGTATGTCGCTAAACTGGGTCGAGCATGGATGCCTAAAGTTAATTCCAACGGTCAAGAATCTTGGTCTCAGAGACTGCAGCGACTCATCTCTCTTTTAGAGAAGCGCTGGTCCCCCGATGTGATCCTTATTGATTCTAGAGCGGGAATTGATGAGGTGGCATCTGCTTGTATTACAGATTTGGGGGCGAATCTGGTGCTTCTATTTGCGTTAGCTGGAGACCAGACTTGGTCCGGTTATCGTATCCTTTTTCGTCACTGGCGAACCACAGGAGTTGTCCGAGAAATCAGAGAGCGACTTCAAGTTGTGGGAGCTTTGATTCCAGAGTTGGATGGAGTCGAATACACAGTTGGTTTACGTGAAGAGGCATGGAGTTTGTTCGCGGATGAGCTTTATGACGAGGTTCCGGCGGGCAGGGCGGCGACGGAAGAAACTTGGAGTTTCGACAGCTCCGATGAGGGAGGTCCTCACTATGCTTGGGCAATCCGTTGGAATCGCGGGTTCAATTCGCTCCGGGCGATGCATTCAAGGCTGAATGGTATTGATGCCGATGAAGTGTCCGCTATTTTCGGTCCAGTAATACAAGGCATATCTAATGCCGTTCAAGGTGAGGATTGTTCGTGATTTCAAAGGTACAGATCAAAGAGTCACTTGTTCAAGCGATTCCTCTGACAACTTCGACTCACGGGGAAGCGCCTGATCGACGTCATTTGTATATGCCGCCGGGCCATACAAAAGCTTTGAGACTCGAGTGCAATTTGGTAATCGGTGCAAGGGGGGTAGGCAAATCTTTTTGGACCGCCGCACTGCGCGCTCCTATCTTGCGCGAGGCACTCGGTAAAGCTGTCAAAGAGCTGGAGGTTACCGACGTTCACGTGGGTTTCGGTGTTTCGCCAGATATTGATTCTTTTCCCGATATGGAGGTTTTTGCACAGCTCATCAGTAATGGATTTACTCCTTTCGAAATTTGGAAGGGAGTAGTCCTTCGTTGGCTCGCTAAACTCAATCCAGTCTCCATCCCAGATGGTAAGTGGCAAGACACTATAGAGTGGGTCAGAGATAACCCTGAGCTTTTAGCGAGGATCGTTCAGGATACGAACAACGCGCTTATCAGCAGGAGCAGATTCGGTCTCATTGTGTTCGATGCTTTGGATCGAACCAGCAATGACTGGGGAATGATGGACCAGATTGTAAGAGACCTCCTCAAAGTTGTGCTTTGGTTGAAGTCCTATCCGCGTCTCCATGCCAAAGTATTTCTACGAGAAGACCAGTCTGATCGCACTATTACCGACTTTCCCGATGCGTCAAAGTTGCTAGCTACAAAGGCTGAGCTGACATGGGCGTCGCATGATTTGCATGGGTTGTTATGGCAGACACTTTGCAATGCTACAGGATCTGATGGTGAAAACCTGCGTGAGCTATATACGTTAGTAATCGGAAATGCTCCACGTTCAGATAATCAAGTTTGGCTTGTAGCTGAAGAGGTGAAACGAGAGAGCGCCAAGCAGCGGGACTTATTTGAGGCTTTAGCTGGTCCATGGATGGGACGAGATCGTCGCCGAGGAGTACCTTACATATGGGCGGTGAGCCACCTCGCAGATGGGCGGGGACGGACCTCTCCTAGATCTTTCCTTGCCGCCATACGCCAGGCGGCAGAAGACTCCTTGGAGAAATATCCAGATCATGAGCAGGCTCTTCATTACGAGAGCATCAAACGCGGCGTTCAAAAAGCGTCTGAGATCAGGGTTGCCGAAATGGCTGAAGATTATCCATGGGTTCCTAAAATCATGGATCCTCTGCGAGGAGCGTCTGTCCCTTGCGCTTTTGAAATCGTCGAAGAAAGGTGGAAGGTTCATTTTCCTTCGGGGCTTTCGGGATTATCAGACCAAAGACTTCCACCTCAGCATGCTGAAAGAGGATGGTCCGGGGTGCGAAGCGATCTTGAGCGGCTCGGAATTTTTGAAACGATGAAAGACGGGAGGGTCAATCTGCCAGATCTCTACCGTGTTGGATTCGGTCTAGGGCGCCGTGGCGGAGTAAAGCCGGTGAAGTGAATATTTTCCATTGCGAATGAATAGGGGAGCATTCCTCTTTACACCAACCGCCTTCCCCGGCTACGCGGTTAGCTTAGGGCGGATTTAGGGCATAATGTAGGCCGCAGCAGCCCGGTATATGCCATCTGCGTAGCAGTAAAACGGTGTAATCAGTGGCCTGAAGCAGCCTGCCGAAACGAAATGTTGGAAGGGGGGGCGCCCTCCTATCTCTCCGCCATTACATGGAAAAAGCCTCGTAGCTGAAAAGCTACGGGGCTTTTTCGTTTCTGATGCTTTTTCCAGTGGTCTATCGCTGCCGCATTTTACCACCGTATCTGGAAACTTTGTCGGATCAGGCCTCGCATCGAAGTCGGAAAAATAAGCCTGCTCCCAGGAAAAGTTACTTGTTCAGGTCACTCTCAGAGGCTTTTTTGCGAAATATCCCCTGACATTCAAAACCATCGTGCTGAAAATTCCTCCTTTACTCTGCTTACGCAGGTCACTGACCTGCAGTCACAGGCAATCGCAAGGAGCGAGCAATGTATTTTGAGATTTACAGGCAAGTCCGCGGCACCGTTCAGACTGGCAAGGGCCAATGGCGATGGCGTTTAAGGGCGGGGAATCATGAAACGATTGCCAGCGGTGAGGCTTACGTCAACAAGGCTGATTGCCTGCATGCAATCAATTTGATCAAGGGGACCTGCGAGCAGACCCCTATCAAGGAAATCCAGTTTGAAGGTGGTGAAGCTGCTCGTTGAGAGCAGCTTCGTTTCAACCCGGCTTATGGCTGGGAATGACCGAGTTTTCTCTTGATCAGTTCGTAGACGTCCTTGTGGGTGGAGTTGTGCAGGGATTTGTCTTTGCAGGCCGAGGCGAGGAACGTTTTGACCTCATCCCTTGCGTGCGGGTACAAGCCGGCGACGTAGTCGGCTTCGTGGGGCTGGGTGCAGTTGAAGTGCTTGTCGTCTTTGGCTTTGTCTCTGGCCATGGTGCCGCTCCTTTTGATAACGCGTGTTTTGGATGACGAGGCTGGTTTTCCCCTCGTGCGCCGCTGAGCTTAGGGACCCACGGGTTAACTGCCAGGGGTTCCAGGTAAAAAGGAAGAGGCTGTAGGACGAGGCGAGGGCAGGCATTTTGCCTAAACGTGAACCCCGTCAGACTGTTGAACTCGAGTTGGATAGACGGCAGTTGCCCCGGCTACCTAAACTGTCAGCAGATTTGGGGATCGGGGACACTGGATGAATCGCAACGAACTTCGCAAGGCGGATATCAACCTGATGGTGGTATTCGAAACGCTGATGCTGGAGCGCAATGTCACCCGGGTGGCGGAGAAGCTGTTTCTCGGTCAGCCGACCATCAGTTCTGCACTCAACCGCTTGCGTGCGATGTTCAATGATCCGCTGTTCATCCGTGTTGGCCATCGCATGGAGCCGACGGCACGGGCAGAGGAGATCATCAGGCACTTGTCGCCGGCGCTGGATTCCTTGTCCGTGGCCTTGAGCCTGACCCATGATTTTGACCCGGCCAGCAGCACGATGACGTTCCGCATTGGCTTATCCGACGATGTCGAGTTCGGCCTGTTGCCGCCCTTGCTGCGAACGCTGCGCCAGGAAGCGCCAAAGGTGGTGTTTGTGGTGCAGCATGTCGATTACTGGCGGATTCCCGACTTGCTGGCGTCCGGCGATATCACGGTGGGTATCAGCCAGACCCGTGGCTTGCCGGCCAATGCCAAGCGCAAGTTGCTGCGGCACATCCAGCCCAGCATTCTGCGCGCCGATGCCTCCGATACTCCGCTGACGCTCGATGAGTATTGCGCGCGACCGCACGTGCTGGTGTCCCATACCGCCAACGTCAGTGGCTACGCCGACGAGTGGCTGGCGGAAATCGGCCGCACGCGCCAGGTGGTGCTCTCGGTACCGCAATACAGTTCGTTGCCGGCACTCCTCGCCGGAACGGACCTGATCGCCAGCCTGCCGGACTACACCGCCGAGGCGATGGCTGCTTCGGGAACGCTGTTCAAGGAGCCCTTTCCGTTCAAGACACCGACCCTGGACTTGTCCATGGTCTGGCTCAGTCATGTCGATACCGACCCTGCCGAGCGCTGGTTACGTTCGCGCCTGGAGGCGTTCATGAGTGAGCGTGCCGTTTTGCCGCTGCCCGAATGAACAGGGCATGTTATACGTACGACCTTTCCATCCCCCCTCCAGGAGCCAACTCATGCCTCACCTGCACATGGAATACACCGCCAACCTGACTGACCTGAATGCCGATGTGGCGTTGATGCGGTTGAACAATACGCTGGTGGGTTCCGGTCAGTTTGCTGCCGAATTCGACATCAAGAGCCGCGCGGTCAGGGTCGAGACGTTCAAGGTCGGTACTGCTCTGGCTGAACGGGCATTCGTGCATGTGAAACTGGCACTGTTGAGTGGTCGTTCTGCACAGATCAAGAAACAACTCTCCGAAAGCCTGCTGGCGGTGGTTCAGGACCTGTGTGAGTGGCCGAGCGGCGTTGAAGTCCAGCTGTGCGTGGAAATTCTCGACATCGATCGCGATTCCTACAGCAAGACCGCCATCAGCCACTGAGTATCAGGCCGTTTCCTGCACGGCGCAGGCCTGGATCACTTGCGCTCGCAGCCATATGTTGGCGCTGTCCTGATCGACACGCTGGCTCCACTGCATGTCGAGGGTGAAACCCGGCAAGCCCTTGGGCGCTTCACAGTGACTGAAGGTGTCGGTACTGGCCAGCAGCCGCTGGATGCGCCGGGGCAGGGTCAGGGCATAGTCGGTGCCGGTAATCAGCTTCAGCGCTGCACTGTAACTGTTGGCGCGCGCGACGATCTGGCGCTGTTTGGCCTGCTGCGCGAGCCAGCCGTCGACCATGTTGGTGGCGGACGTCCAGGGTGTCGGGAACACGTGTCGACGTTCGACATAGGTTTGCAGGCTCAAACGCGGTTCCGCCGGGGTGGCGCGTTTGTCGAACACACAGACCAGATCATCTTCGAGCAGCGTCCGGGATTTGAAATCGACGTGGCTGCGATGAAAGTTCGGGCCGAAACACATCACCAGGTCGAGACTGCCTTCGCGCAACGCTTCGGCCGGGATGTCGGCTTCGAGTTTGAGCACATTGACCGTCACCGGGAGATCGGCGAGGGCGAAGGTTTTCAACAGGCGCGGCAGAATCAACTGCTCGAAATATTCCGGTGCGCAGAGGTTGAACGTCACGGCTTGCAGGCCTGGGTCGAACGCGGGTGAGCCGGCGTGACACAAGTTGATGCTTTCCAGGATTTTCAGCGCGTGAGGGTACATCGCGCTGGCCTTGCCGGTGGGCTGCATGCCGCCGGTACGGGTATTGATGAACAGTTCGTCCTCGAAGCTGTTGCGCAGTTTTTTCAGGCAGTAACTCACTGTGGACTGGCTGACGCTAAGCATCTCGGATACGCCGGTGACGCTGTTCTGCTCGTACACGGCGACGAACACCATGAGGTCCTGCATGTCGAGTTTTCTAAGCGAATTACTGTTCAGCATCCATTGCGTCTCGCTGCGTCCCTTGCACTGACCCTGTGCAGGGTGGATGAATTATCCTAACGGAATGAGCGAACAGGGAAAATGCCTTGCAGGAAGTTTCGCCCTGGAGCCCTTCAACTCTGGACCATCGCCGACACGGCGCGGCGGCTGGAGAGCAACAGCGCGAACATGCCGATGCCCACCAGCAGCGCGCCGGCCAACTCCAGCGGCAGCGGCATCTGGCGTCCCCAAAACCAGTGAAACAAGGTGATGAACAGCGTGCTCAGGTAGATGTAGGAAATCACCGAGGATGGCGCGATCACGCCGATGGCCCGATGCAGCAACCAGAACGTCGCCAGGGTGGCGAACACCGCCAGGTACATCAGCCAATAGAAATCCTTGAGCGTCAGAAATGATGCCGAGCGCCAACCACCACTGAATCTGCAGAACACCAGCAGAAACAGTGCGCCGAACAGCATGTTCCAGAACGTCATGGGCACCGGCCCGCGTCCCTTCAGGCTATTGGATTTCAGGCGTTGGCTGAGCGGGGCGTAGAGTGCCATCGCCAGGCAACCGATGCCGTACACGGTCAGTGCATACGGCGATGGCAACTCGCCGGGGCCGGTGCCTTTCATGATCAGTAACACTGCCCCGGCAGCGGCGAGCAGCATCGGCACAATCCGTTGTTTCAGGCGGCTGTCAGGTATGAGCACGGCTTCGAAAGCCAGGGTCATCAGCGGCACCAGCGTAAACATCGTCCCGGTATTGACGGCGGAGGTGTAGCGCAATGCTTCGAACAGCGTACCGAAGTACAACGCCAACAGCAGGCCGAGCACCCCATGACCGAGCAGCCCGCGGGCGGTCATGACGGCATTGCCTTCACGCAGCAACAGCGGCAGAAACACCAAGGCGCAGAACAACAGGCGCAAGCCGGTCAGCAGGATCGGGTCGATGGCCTGGCTGACTTGCGCCGCCGCGGAAAACGATGCGGCGATCAACAAGGCCCAAAGCAGCATGCTGGCGTGAGCGGCGGCGAAACCGGTGGTTTTCATGGCAGGCTCCGGGTCAGTGGATGTGGCGGCTGTAGTGCCTTGGGTTGAAGCGCAAAACCATCAACATCATCAGCGCCATGACCGCCGTCAGTGACCACCAGGCCCATTCAAAGTTGCCGAGCCGGTCGCGGATGATCCCCGCCAGCAGCGGCGACAGGCTGGCGATCAGGTAGCCGATGCCTTGCACGAATGCGGTCAGGCCACCGGCGCGCAATGGATTGTCCAGGTGATCCAGCGATACGATCAGGCTCATCGGGAACAGCCCGCCAATGCCCAGCCCCAGCAGGCATGGCCACATCAGGCTCAAGTGTTGCGGGCTCAGAATCAGTCCGCAGAAACCGGTGATGATCAGTGCCAGCAAGACCATCAGCACGACGCGGCGGTCGCGGCTGCGATTGGCGATGAAGGGCGTCAGCAGGCCCGACAGCACTTCCATTGCGGTGAGAAACCCGAGCAGCAATCCGGCGTGTTGCTCGCTCCAGCCCTTTTCCACGTAGTACGGCGCCAGCCAGGCCAGAACGCAGGTGTAGGACGCAGTACCCAGGCCAAAGAAGATCGCGAGTAACCACGCGCGGGAATTGGCGAAAAACGAACCTTTGCGGGATGCCCTCGAATCCAGTGTGGGCATCCCCGCGCTTTGGCTGCGCCAGAAGAGCAATGCCAGCACGGCGAGAACGGCCCAGATCGCCAGGCCCAGACGCCAGCTGCCGCTAGACGCCATCACCAGCGGCGCAAAGGACGCACCCAGGGCGGCACCGCCCATGATCGATGTGACGTAGAGCCCCATGCACAGGGCAACGTGGTCGCTGAAGCGGGATTTGATCAGCGCAGGCATCAGGGCCTGGATCAGGGCGATGCCGATACCTGCCAGCACGGCGCTGAGGATCAATTCGGTTACCGAATCGAGAAACAGGCGCGACACCGTGGCCACGCCTATGATCAGCAACGAAAGTACGACAGTGCGCTGTTCACCGAGACGCTGGCTGACACGCAGCCCGAAAAACATCGCCAGTCCCATGGCCATGACCGGCAGCAGGGTCAGCAGTGATGCCAGACTGAAGCTCAGCGGGATGTCCTCGCGAATTGCCGAGAGCAACGGCCCGACGGCGGCCATGGAGGGACGCAGGTTCAGGGCGACGAGAACAATGCTGAACATCAGCCAGAGGGCAGGGCGGGTAGTCGCGCGGGTGTTTTCCATGATCGGACCTTGAACGGTAGGGTTGCGATTAGGCGCGCGAGGCCGCAAGGCCGCAAATCAGAAAGTCTGGTGATGTATTTGGAAATTAAATAAGCGTGCGGTCATACGGACGCCGTTGAATGTTTAGCCAGACGATATCCAAGGTTCTACAAATCCTGATTTAACGACCGAACCCATCGTGTGACGCTGCGGGTCATCTGTTTTCTGCGGTTCTCTCTATGGACGGTTGGCCAGTCGCAATCCACTTCAAGGCAACCATCGGCGCTCGTGCGTCGAGCCTTGGTCGTCGATTCACGCCCGCCACCGCGCCAAGCCTCTCTGCACTTCCTTCTGAACTGGCCTTCTGGGCGCTGTGGCATTGCCGACATGCGCGCCCGCCGGATTCCCGCTTTTTCCGCTGATTGTTCCTACATATTCCGGTTGGTACCGGAATTAAAGTGCGGGTGCCTTTGCGCGCCCGTCAGACACGGAAAAAGAGAGTTTCCATGAGTACTGCCACGACCTTGTTTGCCACCCGGCTTGAAGCCCTGACCTTTCTGGAACAGAACCCGGATATTGAAATGTTCGAGCTGTTCATCCTCGATAACAATGGTGTACCGCGGGGCAAGCTGCTGCACCGTGACGAGCTGCTGGCGGTGTATGAAAGCGGGCGGCCATTGCCGAGCACCATCCTTGGCCTGACCATCAACGGCGATGACGTGGAAAACTCCGGGCTGGTCTGGGATGTCGGCGATATCGACTGCCGGGCCTACCCGATCAGCGGCAGCCTCACGCGTATGCCGTGGCGTCTGATACCGACCGCGGCCGTGCAGGTCAGCATGCACCCGACTGAGGGGATGCCCGCTACCATTGCCGATCCCCGTCACTTACTGGCGAAAGTCATCGAAGGTTTGCAGGCAGACGGCTATTACCCGGTCATGGCGGCGGAACTGGAGTTCTATCTGCTGGATCAGCAACGCGACAGCAATGGCCGGCCGCAACCGGCACGGGATGTCGATGGCGGGCGTCCGCGCGGCACCCAGGTCTATGGGTTGCGCGAGCTTGAGCAGATCGAACCCTTCCTCGCCGATCTCTACAGCGCCTGCAAGCTCCAGGGGATTCCGGCGCGAACGGCCATTTCCGAATACGCGCCGGGGCAAGTGGAAATCACCCTCGAACACCGCACCGACGCGTTGCAGGCAATGGACGAAGCGGTGCGCTACAAGCGCCTGGTCAAGGGGGTGGCGCACAAGCACGGCATGACAGCGTGCTTCATGGCCAAGCCATTCGATGACCTGGCCGGCACCGGGATGCACATGCACGTGAGTCTGGCGGACAAGGACGGCAACAATCTCTTTGCCAGCGAAGCCCCGGATGGAACGCCCCTGCTCAAGCAGGCTGTCGCCGGCATGCTCAGTACCTTGCTCGACTCGCTGTTGCTGTTCTGCCCCAACGCCAACTCCTACCGTCGATTCCAGGCCAACAGCTATGCGCCGCTGGCAGCCACCTGGGGGGTGGACAATCGCACCGTGAGTTTGCGCGTCCCTGGCGGGCCGGCGTATTCCCGGCACATCGAGCATCGAATTTGTGGCGCGGATGCCAACCCCTATCTGGCGGCGGCGGCGATTCTGGCCGGTATTCATCGCGGTATCCGCGAACACCTCGACCCGGGTGCGCCGGTGGAGGGCAATGGCTACGCCCAGGCCGCGAAACTGTTGCCGACGGACTGGCTGACCACATTGCGTTCGCTGGAAGGTTCCAGCTGGGCCAGGGAAGCCTTCGGCGGCGAGTTCCTCGGCGTCTACCTGGCGGTGAAACGCGCCGAGTATCGCCAATTCATGGGGGAGGTCGGTGAGCAGGACTGGCGCTGGTACCTGCACCAGGCTTGAACCGAAACTGAACTAAAGCTGAATTATTCTCAAATAGTCTGAAGTTTCAGGCAGGTGTTATAAGCCAACTAATTGTTGGCTTCTTTTTCACAAAAAATTGATGGTTGGCTTCCTAAAATTTGAATGGTCTCGGTCAATGAAATTTTCACATTTACCGAAGGCACTTCTTTTCAGGACTCGCCGAACCTCATGTTTAAGATTAAAGCCGTGCGCCCCGAATGGGTGACACTGATTGCCAGTGCATTTTTGTTGGTTGGCTTCAACTTTGTACTCTGGCAACACCTGTTCGAAATCACCACGTCCGATGGCAAAGGCATCGTCATGCGCGTGGCCTTCGGGATGATGATCTTCGCGGCTTTCAACATCGTGCTGACCCTGCTGGCCTTCCGGCCGGTGCTCAAGCCGGTCCTGACCCTGCTGTTCATGGTCAGCGCGGGCGTGGCGTATTTCATGAGCCAGTATGGTGTCCTGATCGACACCGGCATGTTGCGTAACTTCGCTGAAACCAATGCTACGGAAGTGCGCGACCTACTGTCGTTCAAGTTGTTTGTATATATTGTATTGCTCGGTGTATTGCCGTCATGGCTATTGTGGAAGGCACCAATTAATTATCGTCGCTGGCACCGTGAGCTGCTCAGTAAAGTCCTGGTGACGTTTGCTTCGGTGGCAGTCATTGGCGGTGTCGCACTGGTTAACTATCAAGGCCTGTCTTCGCTGTTTCGCAATCACCACGAGTTGCGCCTGATGGTGGTGCCAAGCAACTACATTGGTGCCTCGGCTGGTTTCCTGCGCGAGAAAGTAGCGACTGCGCGGCAACCCTTTGTCAAGATCGGTGAAGATGCCCAGCGCAATACGGCCTGGCAAACTCATGGACGCAAATCCTTGACGGTGCTTGTCGTCGGTGAAAGTGCCCGGGCAGAGAACTTCGGCATCCTGGGTTATAACCGCGACACCACGCCGAAACTGAGCAAGGAAGATGGCCTGATCGCTTTCACCGATGTGCACTCCTGTGGGACTGAAACCGCTGTATCGGTGCCTTGCATGTTCTCCAACATGGGGCGCAAGGACTACAACGCCAGCAAGGCCAAGAATGAAGAAGGCCTGCTGGATGTGCTCAAGCATGCGGGTATCGACGTGATCTGGCGTGACAACCAGTCGGGCTGCAAGGGTACATGCGATCGCGTCACAATCCAGGACGTCAGCAATCTGAAAGACCCGGCGCTGTGCGCAAACAGTGAATGCCGCGACGAAATCCTGCTGCAGGGACTTCAACATTTCATCGATACCCTGGACAAGGACACCGTGCTGGTATTGCACCAGATGGGTAGCCACGGTCCGGAGTACTTCAAGCGTTATCCGAAAGAGTTCGAGCGTTTCACCCCGGTTTGCGAGAGTAATGCCCTGAACAATTGCAGTCGCGAAAGTATCGTCAATGGTTACGACAACACCTTGGTCTATACCGACCATGTGCTGTCGACCTTGATCGATCTGCTGCGCAGTAACCAGTCCAAAGTGGACACCGCGATGCTGTATCTGTCGGACCACGGTGAATCCCTGGGTGAGTACAACTTGTTCCTCCACGGCACGCCTTACATGCTGGCACCAGAGCAGCAAAAGCATGTAGCCATGTTTGCCTGGTTCTCCGACAGCTATAAACAGTCGTTTGCGGTAGATACCCACTGCCTGCAACAGAGTCGTGAAAAGCCCCTGAGCCAGGACAACCTGTTCCATTCGATGCTTGGGCTGCTGGAGGTCAACAGCAAGGTCTACAACCAGGATCTGGACATGTTTGCCGGATGTCGTGGCCCAGTGACCGACGGCGTGTTGGCCAAGGACTGAGTGCTTCGATTTTGTTTCACGCGGCGGCTGCCGACCTGCGGCCTGTTGAACGTTTATCAAGAGCCCTTGCACATGTCCGCTCAGCCCCCATCCGCCATCGAACTTGAGATTGCCCGGCGCTACGACCAGGAACACGCGCGCGTCTGCCTTCAGCCGCAAGCGCCGGGCCTGACCGGGCGTCTGCTGCTCTGGCGTGAGGAGCGTCTGGTGCGAAATGCGCTTAACGTCGCTGGCGAGCCGGGACTGATCCTTGATGTAGCTTGTGGTGTAGGGCGTTTCTGGTCGGTGCTGGCCGAGCATGCCAATCGGGTGATCCTGGCGACGGATCCGTCACAGGACATCCTCGATCATGCCCGCACCCATCACCCGCAGAGCCTGCTGAAGCGGATCAAGACCTTTCAAAGCTCCGCCTTCTCGATTGGTTTGTCGGAGAACGCGGTTGATTGCATTTTTTGCATGCAACTGTTTCAACACCTTTACAACCCGGAGCATCGTCTGGCGATGCTGGGCGAGTTTTACCGGGTCAGTCGCGATACGGTGATTGTCGCGGTGCGCCTCGACGGACGTTTCAAGGGCGCGCATTCAAGCGTGGAGGGTGCGCTACCGAGCAAGGCCGGGGTCGAAAGCGAGTTCAGGCAGGCGGGATTCCGTTTGCTCAGCCATCAGGATTTTTTTCCCGGTTGTGCACAAATGCGGGTCTACGTGCTGGGTAAGACCCGCTAGGCCGAGCTTGTCGGACTATTCTTCATGTCACGCAGTCATTTTCGCTAACGCTCTTGTTCAGTGGATGCGCGGAAATCGCCGGGGGCGATATATACTGCGCGCCATTCTTCAAGGGAGAGCCGTGTGGCCATCGATATTCACTGGATTCGCGACAACGATAGCCTCGGTCGGTTTTGTGCCGAGTGGCAGCAGCTGCCATTCGTTGCCCTCGATACCGAATTCATGCGGGTCGACACCTTCTACCCGATCGCAGGCCTGCTGCAGGTCGGCGATGGCAAACGTGCCTACCTGATTGATCCGCTGACCATCGACAACTGGCAGCCTCTGGCCGCGTTGCTGGAAAACCCGGCCGTGGTCAAGGTTGTCCACGCGTGCAGCGAAGACCTCGAAGTCCTGCTGCGCCTGACCGGTAGCCTGCCGGCGCCACTGTTCGATACGCAATTGGCAGCCGCTTACCTGAACCTCGGTTTCTCCATGGGCTATTCGCGCCTGGTGCAGGAAGTGCTCGGCATCGACCTGCCCAAGGGTGAAACCCGTTCCGACTGGCTGCAACGTCCGCTCTCCGAAACCCAGATCAGCTATGCCGCCGAAGATGCCGTGCACCTGGCTGAAGTGTTCGTAAAGCTGCGTCCAAAGCTGTCTGACGAGAAATACGCCTGGGTCCTGGAAGACGGTGCCGAACTGGTGGCCAACCTGCGCCGCGAGATCGATCCGTACGAGGTCTATCGCGATGCCAAGCTGGCCTGGAAGCTGTCCCGCGCCCAACTCGCGGTATTGCGTGAGCTCTGCGCCTGGCGCGAAAAGGAAGCCCGTGCCCGCGACCTGCCGCGCAACCGGATCATCCGCGAGCATTCGTTGTGGCCGCTGGCGCGTACGCAACCGGATAATCTCGGTGCCCTGGCGAAAATCGAAGACATGCACCCGCGTACCGTGCGTCAGGATGGTGAGTTTCTGCTTGATCTGATCAAGCGCTCTGGCAGTGTGTCGCCAGATCAATGGCCGCCAGCCGTGCCGGAACCGCTGCCGGTGGATGCTGCCGTGTTACTCAAGCAGCTCAAAGCCATCGGCCAGGCCGAGGCCGAGCGCCTGAACATTGCGCCGGAACTGATGCTGCGCAAGAAAACCCTGGAAGCGCTGCTCAAGAGCGGCTTCCCCAATGGTCCCTACCAATTGCCTGATTCGCTGCGTGGCTGGCGCCGCGAATTGATGGGCCAGGCGCTGCTAGGCAGCCTGGTCACCGCCGGAGAACAGCCTTGAAACGTATTTGCTCCATCTACCGCAGCTCGAAAAGAAACGAAATGTACCTGTATGTGCTCAAGAGCGATGCTCTGGAGCGCGTGCCGGAACCCCTGATGGCAGCCTTCGGCAAGGCCATCCACGCGTTCGACCTGGTGCTCAGCCCCGAGCGCAAGCTGTCGCGCGAGGACATCACCGTCGTGCTGGATAACCTCGAAAAACAGGGTTATCACCTGCAAATGCCGCCTGCCGAAGACGAGTACATCGAGCACTTGCCGGAAGAATTGTTGCGCCGCAACGATCCGGTGTGAATGGCAGACAGGCTCTGTTCAGAGTGGTTATGAAACACTGATTGATTTTAGCGATGGCAGCATCGACCGAGCAGCGCTCTGTCGGCTGCCGTCTGCACCGTTTTTGAAAGGTTTGAAGCATGCGCGTCCTGATTGCTGAACACGACCACCCCGTGTACGCCCAACTGTTGCGCGAGGCGGCACCGGACCTGGAGGTGCTGACCAGCGGTGATTC
>Ga0207428_10002643_pt1 | contig 17859 bp, 14 predicted proteins | sample RhiMethybrSRZTD1_FD_187600 | JGI IMG/M metagenome (GOLD analysis project Ga0207428, IMG submission 187600) | Populus rhizosphere microbial communities from Tennessee, USA - Rhizosphere MetaG P. TD hybrid SRZTD1 (SPAdes) (version 3) | ecosystem: Host-associated > Plants > Roots > Rhizosphere >...
GTCGCGGTTGTTGAGCGACAGCGCCGCCAGATTGAGGCGCGCCTCGGCGAAGTTCGGGTTCAGCGACACCGCCTCCTTGAACTGCTTGATCGCGGGGCTGATGTTCTTCTTCTTGAGCTCGACGAGACCCAGCGTGTTGTGCACGACCGCGAGCTGCTTCTTCATGTCCCCGGTGACGCCGGTGCCCGCCTCGCGCCCGATCTCCTTCGGCTTGGCGGCCTCGTCGTCGCCGCCCTTGTCGGCCTTTTCCTTCCCGGCCTTGCCCTTGCCCTTGCCCTTGCCGCCGGCCGCCTTGCCCTCCGAGGCCTCCTCGACCTTCTCCTCTTCGAACTTCCCGGTCGCGATCTCCTCCGCCTTCTTGATGGCCTGGTTACCGACCAGCTTCGCCATCTCCAGCATGTTCATGTCGTAGTAGATGAACGCCAGCGTGGAGAACGCCTGCAGGTTGTTGCTGTCGAGCGCGAGCACCGTGCGCAGGTTGCTGACGGCCTGGCCGACGTAGCTCTTCTTCTCTTCGCTGCTCGATGCCTTGCGCGCCTTGTCGCGCAGGATCTGCGCGATGTTGTTGCGCGCCTCGACGCTGTGAAGCGGATCGTCGTCGATCGCCTTCTTGAACTGCGATTCGGCGCGGCCCGGTTCGTTGTTCTTCCAGGCGATGTAGCCGAGGTTGGTGATCGCCGGGCCGTACTTGAGGCCTTCCCAGATCCGGGCCGCCTCGTCGTCGCGCCCGCATTCGTAGAGAACGGCGCCCTGATTGAAGCGCGCCTCGAGCAGGCCCGGGTTGTCGTCGGCGACGCGCTTGAACGCGTCGGAGACGCTGGAGCACTCGGAACGCGAGATGGTTCCGTCGCCCCGGGCCTCGACGTAGCGCTTCATCGCCTTCTCGAAGTCGGCGCGCTGATCGGCGGTGATCGCCCGCTTCTTCTCCTTCGGGATCAGCTGATCGGCGCCGGCCTTGCTGATGGTCTCGCGCTCCGTGACGGCCGCGCCGCCCTTGCCCTCTTCGTCGGGCAACGGCTCGCGGGCGGTCTTGCCACCCGAGGTGGTCGCGCAGCCCGCCAGGGCGAGACCGGCGCACGCGCCGGCCACTGTGAGGAATTTCGACGTCTTCATGGTGATCATTTGTTTGATGTCCCTCTTCATGATCCCGGTCCTCACTTGTCACCGCTCTGGGCGGGGGCCGCCGGCGCGCCCGTGGCAGCCGATTCGCTCAACTCCAGGACCACCGGCGACGGTGACATGGTCGTCGAGACATAGCCCGCCTCGGGCTTGACCTCCGAGGACAGCGGGTACTCGGACGGTTTCATCTGATTCAGCTCCTTCTCGCAGAGCCGCGACCACTCGTTGTACCAGGAGTAGTCGGTGGCAGCCTTGAGGCAGGTGTCGAAGCCCTCGACCGCCTTGAGCTCGATCGGCTCGGCCTTGTCGACCAGCGCGTCGCAGAAGATTTCCTGCGGCCTGTTACCCCACTCGTCCTGGACCTTGAGGTCCTTGGGAATTTCCGCGGTGTACAGCTGGCCGACGAAGTCGGCGTACAGCTGGCCGATGCGGGCGCTGGAGGCGATCGCCCACTGCGCCTGCTTCATCTTGAAGACCTCGAGGTACTGGTCCCTCGCCCGGCCCAGCGCCTTCGACTTCGCGTCGAGGTAGCTGGTGAACTTCTTCACCGACTCCTCGGCCTTCTTCTTCTTCGCCTCGGCCTTCTTCTTGTTGTCGTACTGGCTCGGCTGCTGGAAGTCGAGGCCGTCGGGGAACTTGATGCGCAGGAACGCTTCGTACTCCGTCTCCGCCAGGTGGAAGGCGGAGGCCGCGACCGCGTAGGAGGCGAGGCCAGCACGCGCCTCGACGTCCTTGCCGGTGATCTTCGAAGCGGCCGCGCCCTTGGCCCAGATCTTCAGAACGGTCTGGAAGTGCTCCTGGCCCTTCGACGCCGGCCCCTTGTTGCGGTCGAACACGATGATCTTCGAGCTGGTGGGCGGCCCGCACTGCGTGCGCTTCGGCTCCTTGATCTTCTGGCCCTTCTTGCGCTTCTTGTTGAGGTCGTAGAAGACCTTCTGGCGGCCGGTCGCGGCGACACGCTTGACCTCCAGGCAGGCGCCGTCCTCCGAAGCCTTCGGGCACGACGCCTTCCACGCCATCTCGCCGAGACGGTAGTGCGCGAGCACCTGGCGATCGGGACCACCCTGCGCGCCCCACTTCTTGAGGTAGGCGTCCAGGTGGCGGGCGAGATCGTCCAGCTTCTTGTCCTTCTCGTAGACCTCGCCCATCTGGAAGTACACGCCCGCGGCGTCCTGCGGCTTGCGCGTCCCGTAGAACTTCACGAACGAATCCATGTCGGCGATCGCCTTCTCGCTCTCGCCGAGGCCGATGCGGAAGGTCGTCGCGTTACCGAGCGCGTCCGTCGCCTTCTTCTCACCCGGGAACTTGTTGGCGAAGTCCTCGTAGTACTCCGCCGCCTTCGAGTAGTAGGCGAGCTGGTGGTAGCCGGCCGCGATGCGGAACAGCGCCTTGAGCGCCAGCCCGTCTTTCGGGTGATCCTTGATGAGCTGCAAGCGCGCCCGCAGCGCCTGGCCGACGAGGTGCGCGTTCTGGAAGCACTGGGCGGCGTCCCACAACCGCTCGGCGTGCTTCGGGTGATCGGGCAGCGCCTCGGCGGCGGCCAGCTTCGAGCGCCCGCACTCCTTGAAGTTGCGCTGCTTCTCGAAAACCATGCCCTCGATGTCGTAGGTGTCGCTCTTCAGCGAGATCATCTGCTTGCCGAACTCCGGATCCTTCATGAGCTCGGGCATCTCGAGGAACTTGTCGACGTACTTCACGACGTCTTTCGTCTTGCCCTGCGCGTTCAGTGAGTCGAGCAGCAGGTTGGCCGAATAGACGGCGAGCTCGTGCTTCGGGTGCTTGTTGACGATGTCCTCGAACAGCCGAGAGGCCTCCTCGAAGTGGTTGTACTCGTAGAAGATGCGCGCCTTCCGGTACTTGATCGTCACCAGCTCGGGCGCGTCGGGCACGTACTTGATGTACGTGTCGAAGGCCCCGATCATCTTCTTCTGGTACTCGGGGATGGTGAGCGGCTCGAGCTTCTTCTTTTCCTTCTTCTTCTCGTGCTCCTCGCGCTCCTTCTCGACCAGCTCCTTCTGCTCGTGATCGTCGACGTTGAGGGCGTTCTTCCACGCCAGCACCGCCGCGTACGCCGACTCCTTGACGTATTTGCCGTCGGGCTTCATCTCGACGACCTTCGTGTACTGCTCGGCCGCGTCCTTCCAGTTCGACAGCGTCCACAGGAGCTCGCCGTAATAGAAGCTCATCTCGTAGGCGTCTTTGTCCTTCGGGAAGTGGTCGAGGAACACCTTGTAGACGAACTTGTCCAGCTCGTAGGTGTCCTGGTTCTTCGTCCGCTGCGCTTCCTTGTGCCAGATCAGCGCCAGCTCCTTCGAGGTGTCGTGGAATGAGTTGCGGCACTCTTCCGTCTGATCCTTCTTGGCGTTCTTCATGTCGCCGACCTTGTCGTAGACCGCGCCGAGACGCTCGATCTCCTGGACCTGGTCGCGCTTGTTGCCCGCCGACAGCGTGTTGCGGACGATCTTGTTCTGCCACTCGCAGATGCGGGGCGAGTCCATGTTCTGCGCGATGACCTTCTTGTACACGCGCGTCGACTCGACGAACTTGCCCTCTTCCCAGTAGAGCTCGGCCAGCGACTCCATCATCTTGGGGGCGAAGTCGCCGCCCGTCTTCTGGAAGAACTCCCACGCCTTGTCGGGGCCGCCGACGTGCGCGTACGCCTTGACGATGTCCTTCTTGGCTTCCTTGGCGAGGACCTCGAGCTGCTTCTTGGGGACGTTGACCTTCCCCTCCTGGGTCATGCGCACGACGCCGACGAAGGTCTCGAGCGCGGTCTTGTAGTCGCCCAGATTGACGTAGCACCACCCCTTCTTGTAGACGGCGTAGGGGTAGACGCTGGACTTCGGGAACTGCTCGACCTTCTCGTAGAACTTGAGGGCGTTCTCCATCTCGCCCTTGTCGAAGTAGTACTCGGCGAACGACAGGTACGCGTCCGGGATGTACTTCGAGTTCGGGTAGTCCTTGATGAGGCGGTGGAAGAACTCACGCGCCTGGTCTTCCTTCTTCACGCTGGTGAGCAGGAAGGCGAGGCGGAACAGCACCTCGTCCATGCGCTCGTACTTGCGGAACTTGGTCGCGCCGATGAACGACTTGACCGCCTCGAGCAGCCACTTCTGCTCCTGCTGCTCGTAGGTCTTCTGCTGCGCCTGCAGCGGCCCGCGCTGGTTGGGCTGCAGCTCGAAGATCTTCTGATCGAGCGCGCGCGCCGCGTTGAAGTTGTAACGCTGCTTCTCGGCGTAGAGCTCGCCGAGGCGGAACATGAAGTCCGGCTTCTGGGGATCGTCGTCCGCGGTGACCGTGATCAGTCGGCGCATCTTGCTGATCTGCGCGTCGACGATCTTCTGGATCTCCTGGGTCTTCGTCTCGCGGAACTGATCCACGGTCAACGTGGGCCGGGTCTCCTTCTTCTTCTCGGGCGGCGCCTGCGGCTTGGTCAGGTTCGTTTGCTGAGCCTTGACCTCCGTCTCCTGCTTCGAGTAGCGCCCTTTGCCGCTGTTAGCGGGCTTCCCTTCCTTCGCGTCCGCTGCCTGCGCCGCCACCGGCGCGAGCAGCAGCAACGAAAGCGTGGCTGCGAAGATACCCTTCGAGGACCGGGGGGACTGAGTGCTCATGATTTCTCCACTATCCACATTGCACGTTGCTCACATTGGCCTGTACGGTTTTCAGGGCGTATCGGCTCTACGGTGTCGGCGCGCCGCCACCTTCAGCCGGTGCACCACCACCCTCCGCGGGGGCCGCCGGGGCCGGCGTCTCACCGGTCGACGGCGCGCCCTCGGGCGCATTCTTCTGACACTTGTTCCTGATCTTGACGCGGTAATACCCGAGCTCGTCGCGCCAGTACTCACCGACGAACGGCCAGATCACGTGTTCGTCATCGGCGCGAATGTCCGTGATCGGCTTGTTGCTGGTCGCGCCCGATTCACGCGAGCGCTCCTCGATGACCTCATGCTCGAGCTCGCCCTTCTCACCCTGCAGAATTTCGAACTCGATTTTGATGACGCGCTTTATGAGCTGCGAAAGTTCCTCGGTCAACCGCTTGATACGGCGGCGCGCGAGATCACCCGCCTCGTTGACGGCCAGCGACCGCTGCAGGGTCAGATCGGCGAACACCGTCTGCGCGATGCTGGTCGACTGCCAGGCGGCGTCCGCCTTGCTGTGCGCCTTCAGCTCACGGTCCAGCTCCTCCACGTACTGGAAGCGCTTGAGGAGGCTCAAGTCGCCGAGAACGCCGCGCGCCGCGCGCTCCACCTGCTCGGGCAGGCCCGAGGTCTCTTTGCGAATCTTCACCGCCAGGTCGAACAGCTGGCTGTTCTCGCCCGTCCCGGCGAGCACCTTCTTGAGCTCAGTGAACACCGTCGGATAGACGGCGTTGAACTCGTCGATCGCTTCCTGCGCGCGGTCGTAGAGGCAGTTGTAGAAGTAGATGGTCGCCTTGACCGTCAGGCCTTCGCCGATGGACTCGGGCTTGATGTAGTTGTCGAAGAACGGGGCCTGGATCGTGTGGATGTTGCCCAGCGCCTTCGAGTAGCCCTGCTGCTTGAGCATGAAGTTGGCCCACGACGACTCGAACAGGCTGTTCGCCCAGTCGTACGACTCCTGCGACACGCGGTCGAAGTACTTGGTCGCCAGCTCGTATTGCCCGGTCGAATAGAAGGTCCGCGCCAGCGACAGGTTGGCCAGGTCCTCGAACGGCTTGATGCGCGGATCGGTGCTCTCCGCGGCCGTACGCAAGACCTCCTTGAACGCCTCGACGGCGGGCTTGGCCTGGTACTCGCGCACGTGGGTGGCGCCTTCGAACAGCTTCGCCTGCACGTAGAACTCGCTGGTGGTCGGCACCGCCGCGAACAGCTCGACGGCCTGCTTGAAGTTGCCCTTCTGGTAGTTGAACTTGCCGAGGAGGAAGTAGAGCTCGTCGCGCACCTTCTCCAGGGCGGGCTGATCGAGCTCGGCGCGGTTGTACTTACCGATCTTCTCCAGGATGCCGGTCGAATCGGGCAGCTGCCGCGACAGCGACGCCAGCCATTTCAGCGTCGCGTTGTAGTAGGCGTGTCCCGATCCCTTCTGCACGATGCGATCGAAGTACGACAGCGACGCCGAGTAGTACTTCATGTTGTAGAGGGCCTTGCCCATCCAGAACTCGGCCTTCTGCTTGTTGGGCTCGCTGTCGCCCGACTCGCCCTCGATGACCTTGTTGAGCTCGATCGAAGCCGAATAGAAGTCCTCGCCGTCGTACAGCTTGAACGCGCGTTCCAGAACCTTCGACGGCTGATCGCCCGACGCACCCTCTTCCGGCACGAACTCCGCGCTCTTCTTCTTCTTGGCGAACGCGAGCGGGCTCGCGAGCAGCATCGAACTCGTCAACAACAGACCAACGACACGGATTCGGGTCATTCGGGGACCTCGCTGGTTGTGCGTTAAAGGCACGGAACGCAATGCGGTAGGAAAGAGGGCACTCTTTTACGACGGATTCCGAAAGAAAGGGATCACGAGTCGCAACTGCAACACCCTTACACCACCCGCCATCACCTTCAGAACGCCACACGCACGTGGGCGCGCGTGCAGTTACTTACCCCAAAACCGGCTCATGCTACTGAAGTGCGAACTTTTGTGTCAAGGAGATTCAGGCCCGAAATCAAGAGATTAGCTGCGTCATCGCCTTACTCTTTTGGCATTTTTTTCCGCCAGATTTTTGTGCGGAGCGCGCGACTGACGAGTGTGTTTTTCGTCGAATTGCGGCTCGCGTCAGCAGGTCAGCGGACGCTTGACAGCTACGGTCGTGTAGGTAACATGGCGCCGCCTTTCGGGCTTTGGAGTTTGTTCCCCCTGTAGGCGCCAGGCGCCGACGCTCTCGCGAGGTCCCACCGGACGCAAGGAGTCCCCATGAGGTTCCCTTCCCCCCCTGTTTCGATCTCGCCGACCGCACGCAGTCTCGCGGTGTTCGCACTCGCGCTGGTGATGTTCGCGATGGGCGGAGCCTGCGAAGACAAGCACGTCGGCCGCCCCTGCGAGCTCGGCACCACGCCGATGGGCGGCAGCAGCGGCCAGATCGCGACGGTCTCGTCGCCCGCGCTGGAGTGCCCGAGCCACATCTGCCTTCTGCCCGGCGCCGAGAAGGATCCGCGCTCACCGGCGCAGATAACGGCCGCGGTCTCCGGCACCGGCCCGCTCTGCACCGCCAGCTGCGAATCCAGCGAAGACTGCGAGGACGGCGAGAAGGGCAACCCCGACAACGCGGCCGACAAGCGCTGCCGCAACGGGTTCGCTTGCACCTGGCCGACGACCGTCGGCAACTTCGCCTGCCAGCGCCTGTGCGTCTGTCGCGACTTCTTCTCCGAGCCGGCCGGCGGCGTGAAGAAGCCGACCGTCTGTAATTAAGGCGAAGCCGCGCGCCGCTTTTGTTGACCGACTTCGCGGGCCGTCCCGCGACTTGTTGGGCATGCGGTCGACATTCGGATCTCGAGGGGTCCGCGCGGCCCAGCGCGGCTTTGCTTTGTTCGCCCTGGCGCTGGCGATCGCGGGCCTCGAGGCCGCGTGTGGTCCTGGCCAGCACGTCGGCCGGCCCTGCGAGCTCGGCACGATGCCGCTGGAGAGCACCAGCGGCCAGATCGCAACGGCTTCATCACCGGCGCTCGAGTGCCCCAGCCACATCTGCCTTCTGCCCGGCGCCGACATGGACCCGCGCTCGCCTGCGCAGCGCGCGGCCAACGTCTCCGGCACCGGCGCGCTCTGCACGGCCACCTGCGCGTCCAACGAGGACTGCGCGGACGGCGAGCGGGCGAATCGCGACGATCCCGCTGACCATCGCTGCCGCGGCGGGTTCGCCTGCATGTGGCCGATGACGGTCGGGGCCTTCGCCTGTCAGAAGCTCTGCGTCTGCACCGACTTCGTCGCCGTGCCCCAGGCCGGCTTCACGAAGCCGGCCGCCTGCGAGTAGCGGCGGGCGGTCAGCCGCCCACCTCGAACGCGTTCGGTATGTGAACGACGTCGGGCTGCCGGCCGTCGTTCCAGAACGTCACCGCGACCACGTCGAAACGAAAGCCGCCCGCCGCCGGTGTCTCCGCGTCGAGGTAAAGGCGCGCGGCACGGATGACGCGGGCGCGCTTTTGCGGCGTGATCGCTTCCAGCGCGTGACCGCGATCCTCGCCGGTGCGCGAGCGCACCTCGACGAACACGCAGGTGCTGTCGTCGTCGGCGACGATGTCCAGCTCGCCCTCCGGCCGCCGCCAGTTGCGGGTGACGATCCGCAGCCCGGCCGCTTCCAGGCACGCGGCCGCCAGCTCCTCGGCACGTCGCCCGGCGACGGAGCGCCGATTCATTGCGAACCGCTACGCGGCTACGACGCCGCGTCGGTCGAGGCGTCGGAAGCGACCGCCGCAGGCGCAGCCGCAGCCACAGCGCCGCCGCCCTGCTCGGCGGTGTCGTCGCTGCTCTTCTCGCCCTTGATGCGGGCGGCCTTGCCCTCGAGCTCGCGCAGGTAGTTGAGCCGCGCGCGCCGAACCTCTCCCCGGCTGACGACCTCGATCTTCTCGATCCGCGACGTGTGCAGCGGGAAGATGCGCTCGACGCCGACGCCGTACGAGACCTTGCGAACCGTGAACGATGCGCGCGATCCGCCGCGGTGCTGGCCGATCACGACGCCTTCGAAGATCTGGACGCGTTCCTTGTCGCCTTCCTTGATCAGCGTGTGAACGCGAACGCTGTCGCCAGCGCGGAGATCGGGTAGATCGGTGCGCCGATAACTGCTCTCGATCTCTCGCAACAACGGATGCTGGCCCATTGGAAAGTCCGTATACCTAGACGGCCCGGGGTCGCGAGTCAAGTCTGGGATGGGGAATCGTCCTCGGGCGACGCCAGCAGGGCCTGTTCCTCGTCCGTGAGCGGGTGGGCCTCCAGCAGGTCGGGACGCAAGGCGCGGGTCAGCCGCAGCGACGCGGTCCGGCGCCACCGTTCGATCGCCTTGTGGTCACCCGACACCAGCACCGGCGGCACCCCCTGCCCGTTCCACTCCGCCGGACGCGTCCACTGGGGGTATTCGAGCCGCCCGGCGGAGAAGGACTCGTCACCCGCCGACAGGCCACAGCCGAGCACGCCCGGAACCAGCCGCGCCGTCGCCTCGAGCACGACCGCCGCCGCCAGCTCGCCCCCCGCCAGGACGAAGTCGCCGATGCAGAGCTGGTCGTCCACCAGGGACGCGACCCGTTCGTCGAGACCTTCGTAGCGCCCGCAGACCAGGGTGACGCGTGGGCGCGCCGCCAGGGCGCGCGCGCCTTCCTGATCGAAGCGGCGGCCGCGCGGCGTCAGCAGGATGCGGTGGGAAGGGCCGCGCGCCGCCGCGATCGCGTCCAGCGCCGCGGCGATCGGTTCGACGCGCATGATCATTCCCGGGCCGCCCCCGTAGGGGGTGTCGTCGACCTGCCGGTAGTTGCCGAGACCGAAGTCGCGTGGGTTCGTCCGGTAAACCGCGATCGTGCCCGCGGCGATTGCCTTGCCGACCACGGTGGTCGCCAGCAGCCCGTCGAACATCTCGGGAAACAAGCTCACGATCTCGAACGTGATGCGCGGCGCGTCCGCTTGTTCAGCCATCGTCGTCGTCATTTCCGTGCCAGCGCACCCGCATCTTACGAGCGGGCGCGTCGACGTTCAGCACGAACTCGGGCACGAGCGGGATCATCCGTTCGCGTCCGTCGGGGCCGTCGACGGTCGCGACGTCGTGGGCGCCGTTCCAGAGCGTGCCCCGCACGACGCCGAGCGGCTGGCCGTCTTCGCCTTCGACCGCGCAGCCGACGACGTCCTCGACGAAATATTCGCCCGGGGCGAGCGGGGGCAGCGCCGCGCGCGGAACCCGCACCTCGGAGAGGGTCAGCGCGGCGGCCGCGTCGCGACCATCGACGCCCGCCAGCCGGGTGATGTAACCGTCCGCGACCGGCCGCATCACCGCGACGTCGTAGCGCTGGCTGCGCCCGTCGCGCACCAGCCAGATCTGCCGGATACCGTCGAACGCGCGGCTGCTCGGATTGTGCGGCCGGAAGTGAAGATCGCCCCGGACGCCGTGCGGGCGCCCGAGGACCCCGACCGACAAGGTATCGGGATCGTAGGACATCTAATCGGAACCCTGAGAGGGTTCCGAACCTCCCGCGACGGGGTCGCGCAAGCAAAGCTCGCGCGCCCCCACGCGATCCACGGCTCTTACCTACTCGAGAATCTCGAGGATCACGCGGCGGCGCGTCTTCGCTGACGCGGCCGACAGGATGGTGCGCAGCGCCTTCGCCGTCCGCCCCTGCTTGCCGATCACCTTGCCCAGGTCCTGCTCCGCCACCTTGAGCTCGAACACCAGCGCGTCCGGCTCGGCGATCTCCTCGACCTCCACCTCTTCCGGGTGGTCGACGAGGCCGCGCGCCAGATAGTCGACCAGATCGCGCAGCGCCGGCTGGCCCGGCTCCACGGGGGCTCCGCTCTTGGACGGCCCTCTGTCGGCGGCGTCGCTCATGCGTCGATCAACATTGCAACACTGCGTGCGTCGACGTCGGCGATTACGCTTTGGTCGCGGCGGCGGCCGTGCGCTGCCGGCGGAGAAGCTGCGACACCGTCTCGCTCGGGACCGCCCCGACCTTGATCCAATGGTCCAGGCGCTCCGCGTTGACGCGAAACTCGACCGGATCGCGCAGAGGGTCGTAGACCCCCAGCTGCTCGATGAAACGCCCATCGCGGGGGCTACGGCGGTCGGCCGCGACGACACGGTAGAAGGGAACCTTCTTGCTGCCGGCGCGGGTCAATCTGATGGTCACTGACATGGGTTATTGCCTTCTGAAAAGCGGGTTCGCGAACTTAAACGCGAGGACCCCCGCTGTCAAGCACGCCTCCCTCAGGACCCCGGGAATTGCCAGCAGCGGCGGCGGATTGCCATAGTGCTGCCCATGCGCGCCCCGCTCGCGGCTCTGCTCCCGGCCATCACCCTGGTGGCGGCCATGGTCCCCGTCACCGAATGCCGCGCCGCCGCTGCCGCCGCTGCCGGCGAGCGGCGTTTGACGATCTTCTACACGGGCGAGATCCACGGGACGCTCGAGCCGTGCGGTTGCACCAGCGATCCGCTGGGTGACATCGCGCGCTACGCGATGCTGGTGCGCGAGGCCGCCAGGAACGGCGGCGCGGTGCTGGTGCTCGACGGGGGCGGGCTGTCGTTCCCGGAGACCAGCACCAAGAAGTCGCAGGTGACCGACGCCATGCGCGCGCGCTTCCTGGCGACGGAGCTGGTCAAGCTCGGGCCGTTCGCGGCCGGGCTCGCCGAGACCGACGTGCGCGGCGGCGCGGCGGACGTCGTCCCGCCGCGGCTGGCGGTCAACCTGCCACCGTCGCCGGCAGTGGCGCCGTCGCTGCTCAAGACCGTGGGCGGCGTCAGGGTCGGCGTGTTCGGCGTCGCCGACCCGGAGCTGGCGGCGAAGCTCGGCGGCAAGGGTGAGGATCCGATCGCGGCCGGGAAAAAAGAGGTCGCGCGGCTGCGACAGGCAGGCGCGGAGCTGGTCGTGGCGCTGGCCGCCATCGACAAGCCGGCCGCCCGTCGGCTCGCGCGCGATGCGGGCGCCGATCTGGTCGTGCTCGGGCGTCAGGTCGGCCACGGAATGGCACGCGCCGAGCCGGTGGGCGGCGGGTTCCTGGTCGCCGCCGCCGACGAGATTCAGCGGGTGGGCCGGATCGACATCGTCTGGCGCGGGGCGGGACCGCTCACCGACGCCGGCGGTCCGGAGGCGACGGCGCTCCGCCGCGTCGAGATCGAACAGGCCGTCGCGCGCATCGACAAGGAGCTCGAGGCCTGGACCACCGCGAAGAGCGGCGGCGATCCGGCGTTCATCGCCGGCAAGCGGCGCGAGCGCGACGCCCTGCTCGCCGAGCGCGGCCGGCTGGACGCGCCGTGGGCGGCGCCCGCGACCGGAAGCTACTTCACCAACCGGCTGGTCCCGCTGCGCCGCACCCTGCCGCGCGATCCGAAGATCGCAAGCGCGATGCGCGGCCTCGATGCGCGCATCGGCGCCGCCAACCGGCGCGCGGCGGCGGCGCCGCCGCCGCCCGAACCCGACCGGCCGTATTACGTGGGCGATGCCAAGTGCGTCAGCTGCCACAAGACAGCGATGGCGTTCTGGAAGAAGACCGTGCACGCCGGCGCGTGGAAGACACTGGTCGACGGTGGTAAGCAGGATGACGACCGCTGCGTCAGCTGCCACGTCACCGGCTACGGCGAGGTCGGCGGCAGCAGCCTCGGCCACACCAACAAGCTGCGGGACGTGCAGTGCGAGGTCTGCCACGGCCCGGGATCCAAACACGTCGCCGAGGAGGGATCGGAGGAACCGCTGGCGATCCGCAGGGCGACGCCCGCGAGCACCTGCACCGCCTGCCACAACGAGCACCACTCCGACACGTTCCAGTACGAGGCCTACCTGCGCGACATCCTCGGGCCCGGGCACGGCCCGAGCGCGCGCAAGAAGCTGGGCGACGGCCCCACCGGCCACGAGCTGCGGACCGCGGCGCTCGCGCGCGCCAAGACCGCCGGCAAGGCGCAGGTCAAGAAGCCGAACTAGCCGCAATGCCGTTCGGCCAAGGGCCTCGGACCTCGGACCTCGGGCCGCAGACATGACCACGACCGGTACGTCTCCGAGGGAAAAGATGCTTCCTGAAGCCCGAAGCCCGAGGCCCGAGGCCCGCAGGCTGCGTCTTGAGCAGCCTGTCAGACGCCGACGGCGACGCCGGTCAGCAGCTGGTCGAGCAGGTCGGGCTCGATGTTGCCGCCGGTGATGACGACGACCGTGCGCCGGCCCCGAACCTTGCTGGCGTCGTCCAGCAGCGCCGCCAGCGCCGGCGCGGCCGACGCCTCGCAGGTGATGCCCAGCGTGCGGTAGGCGTAGACGATCGCCTCGCGGATCTGCAGCTCGCTGACCAGCGCGATGTCGGGGAAATAGTCGCGCGCCATCGCGAAGGTGCGTTCGCTGACCGCGCCCTCGAGGCCCTCCGCGAGCGTCGGCGCACCCTCGTAAGTGGTGTAGGCGCGCCCCTCGTCGAGTGAGCGTCGCATGGCGCAGTTCGCCTCGGGCGACGCGCCCAGCACCTTGATGCCGCGCGGGACGACCTCGACGCCGACACCACCCGCCAGCCCGCCTCCACCGACGGGAACGACGATCGCCTGCACGTCGGGGAGCTGGGCGAGGATCTCGCGCGCCAGCAGACCGCCGTTGCCGGCGATCACGTGGTCGTCGTCGAACGCCGACACGAACACCAGGCCGGTATCCGCGCCCGCGCGCTGCCGGGCCACCGCCTCGGCCTCGTCGTAGGTCGCGCCGCCGACCTCGACCTTGGCGCCCAGCGCCGCGATGCCGGCCCGCTTGACCTCCGGCGTCTGCGCCGACACCAGCACGGTGGCGTCGATGCCGAAATGGCGCGCGGCCAGCGCGACGCCCAGGCCATGGTTGCCGGCCGAGGCGGCGATCACCCTGGGCTTCTGGTCCGCGCCGGCGCGCAGCGCGAGCGCCGCGATGCGGGCGGCCGCGCCGCGCAGCTTGAACGACCCCGTCCGCTGCAGGCTCTCCAGCTTCAGCCAGACGTCGGCGCCCGTGCGCCGGCCGAGCGCCGGCGCCGGGACCAGCGGCGTCACGCGGGTCAGCCGTCGCACGCGTTCGGCGACCTCACCGCCGGTGACGTCGCGCCAGATGTCGGGATCGAAGGACCGCTCCATTGGGATCGGCCGCGAACGTACCATCGAGGTGGTAGAAAATGGGCATGTCGTTCGTATCGCTCGACCGGCTGGTCAAGGGCGGACATGTCGAGGAGGCGGACGCCCCGCGCGTCGAGCACCTGTGGGACGAGATCCGGCGGCTCAAGCGGGACAAGCGCGTGTTCGTCCCGGCGCACAACTACCAGGTGCCCGAGGTCCAGGCGATCGCCGACACCGTCGGTGACAGCTTCGAGCTGGCGGTGCGCGCGCGCGACATCGACGCGAACCTGGTCGTGTTCTGCGGGGTGCGCTTCATGGCCGAGGGCTGTCACACGCTGGCGCCCGCGCGGCCGGTGTATCTCCCCAACTTGCAGGCGCTCTGCTCGCTGGCCGAGGTCGACGCCGACGACGTCGCCGAGCGGCAGGACTTCCTGCGCGCCGCCGGGCGCCGGTTCGCGACCATGACCTACGTGAACACCTACGCGGACGTGAAGGCGCTGTCCGACACCTGCTGCACCAGCTCGAACGCGGCGCGCATCGCGGGCAAGCTGGGCGTCCCCGACCTGCTGTTCGTCCCCGACCAGAACCTCGCGTATCAGGTCGCGCTGAACACCAGGCGGATGTATCTGCCGCCGCCCGAACCGCACAAGTTCCACCCGCGCGAATACGCGGAGCTGGTCGAGCCCCTCATCCGGGAGGGCGAGCGTCAGGGGCTGGTCGGCAACGTGTTCGCCTGGGAGGGCGCCTGCCACGTCCACCACCAGATGACCGTCGACGACATCGCGCGCATCCGCCGCGACGACCCGGCGGCGACCGTGATCGTGCACGGCGAGGTGCGGCCCGATCTGCAGCGCGCCGCCGACGCCGTGCTGTCGACCTCGCAGATGGCGAAATACGTCGAGGCGCACCCCGACAAATCGCGCTACGCGATCCTGACCGAATGCGGCCTGGTCGTGCGGCTGGAGCTGGAACACCCCGAGAAGCAGTTCTACAAGCCGTGCCGGCTGTGCCAGTACATGAAGGCGATCGATCTCGAGAGCGTCTACCGCACGCTGCGCGACGAGCCGCCCGAGCAGCGCATCACCGTCCCCGACGACGTCCGCGAGGGCGCCGCGCGCGCGATGCTCCGGATGATCGAGCTGGCGGCCTAGCCGCGCGCCGCGCGCCCCGGCTACTCGCCGTGCTGCCGTGGGCGCGGGATGTTATAGGCCTTGAGCCGCGCGCAGAACGTCCGCCGCGACATGCCCAGCAGCTTCGCGGCGCGGGTCTGGTTTCCGCTGCACAGCGACAGGCTCTCCACGATGCGCTCGTAATCGAGCCGGTGGGCGTCGTCGAGCGGGGCGACCGCGAACGTGCGCGCCGCGCGCGGGGCGGCCTCGGGCACGCGCTCCATCGACACCGGTGTTCCCCGCATCTTCTCCAGCGGCAGATCCTCGGGCGTGATCGAATCGCCCGTCGACAGCAGCAGCGCGCGTTCGATGGTGTTGCGCAGCTCGCGGATGTTTCCCGGCCACGCGTACGACAGCAGCAGCTTCATCGCAGCCGGCGACAGCTTGACCGGCGGGTGATCGGACATCTTCGCGGCGTTTTCGACGAACGCCTGCGCGAGCGGTTCGATCTCGTCGACGCGCGCGCGCAGCGGCGGGATCAGCAACGAGATGCCGTTCAGCCGGTAGTAGAGATCCTGACGAAACGCGCCGCGGGCGACCTCGTCCTCGAGCACCCGGTTGGTCGCGGCCAGGAAACGCACGTCGATGGTGCGCCCCTTCACCGCGCCGACGCGCGTCACCTCGCGCGTCTCGATCACACGCAGCAGCTTCGCCTGCAGCGGCAGCGGCAGCTCGCCGATCTCGTCCAGCAACACCGTGCCGCCCTCGGCGGTCTCCAGCAGGCCCGGCTTCGCCTCGCGCGCGTCGGTGAACGCGCCGCGGTCGTGCCCGAACAGCTCGGCCTCGAACAGCGTCGGCGACAGCGCGGCGCAGTTGATCCGCACGAACGGCTTGCCCGCGCGCGGCGACAGCCCGTGAATGATCTCGGCCAGCACCTCCTTGCCCACCCCGGTCTCGCCCACGATCAGCACGTTGATGTTGGAGACCGCGGCGCGTTTCGCGAGCAGGTGGATCCGGCGCATCTCGGGCCCGCAGCGGATGTCGTCGGACGACGGGTTGGACGGAACGTGGCGCCCCAGCACCCGTTCGCACGCCCGGGCGATCAACCCGTCGGCGGAGCGGGCGTCCGCCGGAAAGAAGGCGACGCCGGTGCGCGCGGCGACGCCGTCGGCGCCCAGCCGCGCGACGATGCGCGCGCCGAATTCGGCCACCCGCTTCGCGTCATGTTCGAACAGGATCATCTCGTATTCATCCGGGCCGTACGACGCCAGCACGTCGCCCGGCCGCACGTGCGGCGAGACCATCTCGCCGACCGCCTCGGGCGACGTCCCGGGCGCGACGTGCAGCCGCAGCACCGCGAACACCCGTCCCGACGACGACGCCTTGTCGCACTCCTCCTCCAGCCTACCCTCGAAGTAGGCGTGCGTCGGCAGGCGGCGCACGCGCAGGGTGGGCCGCCGCCGCTGGATCATCAGCGTCGCCCACCCGATCGAGATCGCCTCGCCGGGCAGCACCGGCGCGCGCTGTCCGGGCGGCAGCAGGTTCCCGCGCAGGCGGGTGCCGTTCGTGCTTCCCGTGTCCTCGATCTCCAGCACCGCCCCGACGTGCAGCCGCGCGTGGTGGCGCGACGCGTTCGGCTCGTCGATGCGGACGTCGTCGTCGTCGTCGCGCCCGATTGACACCACCCCCGCCTCCGGCAGGGGATGCATCGAGAAGATGTTCGCCCCCATGACGATCAGGTGCAGCACCCCGTCCTCGATGGGGCGCTCGTCCAGCTCGCGCACGGTGCGCGCGCCGGACGTCGTCGCGAGAGCTGATTCGTCGGGTGCGGCCATGCCCTCAGCGTAGCGTGATTGTCGTCGGGTGCGGCTCGCCGTCACCCAGGTCCACCCGGAGCTGCCAGCGCCCCACCGCCATCGAGGAGGTGTCCAGGTTGAGGTGGTACTGGTCGCCCGTCTCCGCGAAGACGTTGTTCTTCCCCGGCGGGCGGCTCTTCGCCGGCTTCTCCGGCCCTGGGTTGCCCGCCGCGTCGAGCGGCGCGATGTAGAGGCGGGCGAGGAGGTCGCATATCGGCTCGCTCTCGTCGATCAGCGCAAATTTCGTCGGGATGGTGGAGCCCCGCTGGAACACCCCGCTGCCGTTGGCCGGAATCGGATCGAGCAGGCCGCTCCACGCCACCGTCACCTTGACGATGAACGTGCCCTGGCTGGCGTTGCCCGACGCGTCCGTCGCCGTGCAGGTGACGGGCGTCTTGCCGAGCGGGAACAGCGACCCGGACGGCGGGGTGCACTTCACCTTCGGGTTCGGATCGATGTTGTCGGTGGCAGTCACCGTGTAGGCGACGCGCGCGCCGGCCTTGCTGGTCGCGATGGCGGACACGACCTTCGGCATCTTCAGGACCGGCGGCGTGGTGTCGCCGACCTTGACCACGAACGTCTCGGGGTCCGACTTGTTGCCGTGACGATCGGTGGCGAAGCACCTGACCAGCGTCGTGCCGAACGGGAAGAACGACCCCGGCGGGTGATCGCAGACCAGCGGCACCGGCCCGTCGACGATGTCGTCGGCGCAGGTCGCATAATCGACGATCGCCCCGGCGCCGGAGTTGGTTCCGACCATGATGTCGGACAGCGGGCACGGCTCGGGCGGCGTCGTGTCGACCACCTTCACCGTGAACGGCCAGCTCGCGGTCTGGTTCGAGTCATCGGTCACCGCGCACACGACCGGCGTGACCTCGTCGAGCAGGAAGAGGTTCGGCACCGGCGGAGTGCATTCGAGCAGCAGGTCCTTGTCTTCGACGTCGAATGCGACGATCGGATAGCTGGTGAGCTCGCGGCCCGCAGGCTGGTCCGCCTCGGCGACGACGTCGGAGACGAAGATCTGCGGCGGGCCGTCCTCGACGGTGATCGCGAACTCGGCCAGGCCGACCTTGCCGGT
>Ga0207428_10002646_pt1 | contig 17849 bp, 14 predicted proteins | sample RhiMethybrSRZTD1_FD_187600 | JGI IMG/M metagenome (GOLD analysis project Ga0207428, IMG submission 187600) | Populus rhizosphere microbial communities from Tennessee, USA - Rhizosphere MetaG P. TD hybrid SRZTD1 (SPAdes) (version 3) | ecosystem: Host-associated > Plants > Roots > Rhizosphere >...
CCGCCGGATTCAGACTGGTGCCGGTCGGGTTTTATGCGTCGAATCCAACGGCCCCGGCCAAGTAGTAACTTCTGGGTTGCTCGAGGCGTACGACGCCGGGCCTGAAAGGCCCGGCCGACACTGCCCATTCACGAAACGACGTGCTTAGAACGACGGAGAGCCCCCCAACGAAGCACTAATCTTGCTTCGCAATGCGGCGAGCGTTTCAGTCGACCCCTCGAACAGATCTTCGGGATAGGCCGAGTCGCGGATCATCGCCTTGTAGATCGCGTCGCTCTGATAGAGGTTGAGCCCGAGGCCGGCGAGATACTGCAGCTTCAGGTTGCTGTCGGTGTTGATCTGCGCGTCGCTCAACCAGTTCTTCATGTCCGATCGACGGCCGGCATACGTGCCGAACAAGTCGACCGCCGACGAGATCCCGACCTCGCGCAGCGAGTTGGCCACCGCCTCGTTTGCGGGATCGCTGAGACGTGCTTGCACGGTATCGACGTTGATCTTTGCATTCTCGAGCTGCCCGAACAGCACCAGGTCGTAGCCCTGTCCGTTGACGGTGTTGGCGAAGACCGCGCCGTTGGGGAATGCCTCGAGGAACGTCGCGATCTCGCTCTTCACCGCCGCCTCGTTGCTCTCATAGAGCTGCACGAACAGCGTCACGACGCCGCCCGGATTGAGGTGCGACCTGACGACGCTGAAGAATTCACGCGTGTAGAGCGTGGCAGCGCCCTTGACCCACGGGTCGAGCGGATCAGAGGTGATCGCGTCGAACTTCTCGTTGGTCGTCAGCAGATAGTGCCTCGCGTCGTCGAGGTGGACCTTCACCTTCGGGTTGGCGACGACGTTGAAGTTGTGCTCGGCGAAGTGCGTCGAGACGACGCGAGGGACGAGCGGTTCGATCTCGGCGATGGTCTGGTCCTTGACCATCGGATCGATCGAGACCGCACCGGCGGTGACCCCGGCGCCGCAGCCGATCACGAGCACCTTGGTCGGCGTCTTCGGCACGAGCGTCGTGATGTGGCCGAGCATCCGCTGCAACCGCATGTCTTGCGGTTCGCTCGAGGCCTGCACTTTCCCGGCGTTGTGGTAGTTCAGCACGCCGCTCGGCGTGCGCGTGACGGCGACCGACGCCGTAACGCCCTCGCCCACGTAAACCATCTCGTTCTGTCCGACCCACGTGGCGGCGTAGCGGCCGTACGCGACGAGCAGCCACGGGATCGGGGGCACGGCGCGCGCCAGCAGACCGGCCACCAGCGCGATCCCGACGACGACTACCGGCGTCGAGGTGAGCCACGTCCGCGACTCGCCCGTCCCCGGCATGAGCATCAACAGCCCCGACATCGCAGCGACGCCGATGAGCACTTGCTGCGTCATCTGACTGCCAACGGTGCCGACGAGAACGAGCGCCACGACCAGCGCTCCGACGATCGCGCCGACGGTGTTGGCCGCATACACGCCGCCGACGAGGCGCGCGGAGTCCTGTCCCGGCACGGCCACGGCCGCGAGCGCCAGCGGAAAGCTCATGCCCCACAAGATCGCCCCCGGCAGCATCACCCAGATGGCGCGCATCAGATCGAGCTGGAAGGTGTAGCTCGGTCCGGTGGAGATCGACGGGTTGATTGGCCAGTACGGCATCGAAGCACTGGTCGTGTATCCCGCCCAGGCGATCGCGCCGCACAGCCCGAGCTGACAGACGCCGAGCGCCGTCCGCGCGTTCATCGTGCGCGCGATCGTCGAGCCGAGACTGCTGCCGATGCCAAGCCCCACCAGGAAGACGGCGAGAATGAGCGAGAACGTGTACGCCGTGGCCCCGAACAGCAACGAAAGCTGACGCGTCCACACGACCTCGGAGCCGAGCGCCGTCAACCCCGACAGCGCGATGGCGATGTAGACCAGACGCGTGGCTTCCGAGGTGAGTGCCGGCACCGCTGACGGTGCGTCATCGGGCGCCGTGATGACGGTGTGTGGAGTGAATCGGGCAACGACCGTCGCCAGCACTGCCACGAGCACGTTCAGGCCGACGGCGGCGAACGTGGCGGTGGCCATGTCGTAGACGCGAAGCAGGTAGAACCCCGCGAGTAGACTGCCGACGACGGCGCCGGCCAGGTTGCCGCCGTAGAAATAGCCGAGCCACGACACCCCGCGGGGCGTCGTGGCGACCCAGCGAGCGATCGCGGGAAGCGTGGCCCCCATCAGGAGCGTCGGTGGTATCAGGCAAATCCCAGCAACAATCGCGCGCAGCACCAGGTTGACCTGGCCAGTGCCCGCGACCGACGTGTAGACGCGCCCGACCACCGGGACACCGTACAAGACCAGGATCCCGAAGAGCCCGATGCCGACTTCGATCGCCGCATAGACCTTCAGCGGGTGCAGGTCGCGGTTCAGGTATCTCGGCAGCAGGATGCTGCCGAGGCACATCCCGCCCATGAACACGCCAAGGAGCACGCCAAGGGAGACGGCAGACGAGCCGATCGAGAGCTGGAGGAGCTGGAACCAGACAACTTCGTAAATGAGTGCCGCGCAGCCTGAGCCAATGAAGAGCAGCAAGAGCGCCGGGAGCCAGCGCTGTCCGGCGTCAAGGTCAATTTCGGGGGCCGTCGTGGGCCCCAGCGTTTCTAGGTTGGTCACTTCGGGATACTACCCCAGGACACTTGTAGGAATCAGGACTCAGGAATCAGGATTCAGTCATGGGCCTGGCCAAAGCATTCAGGCTCCTGTCGGGCGCCGTAACCCAGAATTAACGGCGGCGTCACGTACCAGAAACTCCCGTTTTCTACCGTGGGTCTTGTAACGGCATGGAAACGGGGGCCCCTTGCAAGACACATTTGAAACGAGCCACGGCGAGCATGGTATGACCGCGCGCGGTGCCGCGCGCACGCACGTGCTCGTCGTCGACGATGAACAGGACATCGCGGGGCTGATCAAGCACACATTGGAAAAGGGCGGCGAGCTCGAGGTCGAGCTGGTCGCGACCGGTGACGCCGCGCTCAAGGCGGTCAACGAGCGCACGCCGGATCTGATCGTGCTCGACCTCAATCTTCCGGTGCTGAGCGGACTGGAAGTGTGCCGCATCCTGCGCTCGCGTCCGGCCACCGCGCGCGTGCCGATCATCATGTTGACCGCTCGCACGAGTGAAAGCGATCGCGTGACCGGTCTCGACGTCGGCGCCGACGACTACATCACCAAGCCGTTCAGCCTGCGCGAGCTCGCCGCCCGCGTCCGCGCCGTCTTGCGTCGCGGCCAGCCGAAGGCGACCAATGGCCAAGGCGACAGCGAGGCGTACGTCTATCGAGGCAAACACCTGGTTGCCGACTTCGACGCCGTCGCCGTCAGCGTCGACGGAGTCGCCGTTCGTCTGACGCGGCGCGAGTTCGAGCTGCTGCGCTATCTGGTGGAGAATCGCAATCGCGTTCTGTCACGCGATCGACTGCTCGAGCGCGTGTGGGGATACGACCGCCTGGTCGAAACCCGATCCGTCGACGTCCACGTCGGCCGGCTGCGCGGCAAGCTCGGTGTCGCGGGACGGCAGATCGAAACGGTGGTGGGGTTGGGTTATCGGTTTGTCGAGTAATTCAGAATTCACGATGCAGAATTCAGACACTGCATTGGGTCAGTGTCCGCATTCTGAATTCTGAATTCTGAATTCTGAATTTCGGGGATCTAAGACTCGGTCCAACCAGCTTTCGCCAACTGAATCGCTTGCGTCGCGAAGCTCATGCGGGCTCGCTCGACACGGTGCCAATCGGTGTAACGCCGGCGCCAGATCACTTGGCTTCCCTGCTCTTCTCGCACTTCCCATCCCGTACCGCCGGCGTCCGAGATGGTGAAGCGGTGAACCTCTCCGGCCTTCTTGAAGACTCGCGCGTACATACAAGTTCGATCTATATCCCGCAACGGTGACCGTTCGGTGTAAACGTTGTGTAAACCTTAAATGGGGCGCTAAACCAGGCGTTTCTTGGTGCGTTTCCTGCTTATTGGGCAGGAACCCGAACCCGTAACACTCCCGGATGCACGCGCGCGCGAACCGATCGTCCTGCCAACGCGGGCTCGCCATCGACGTGATAGACGATGTCGTGTTTCGCGGTGATCTCCACGTCGGCAGTTGGAATGATCGTCACGCCGGGAAGACGATCCACCTTTCCCGAGAACAGCATCGGCATCTGCGCGATCGCCGACCACGGCGAGCGCTCTCCGACGACGACCACGTCGAGCGCTCCATCGTCGATCCGCGCACCCGGCGCGATGGTGGCACCGTTGCCGTACTGACGTGAGTTGGCGATGGCGATGAACAGCGCACGCGTCTCGAGCCGCGTGCCGTTGGCGGAGATCGTGTACTGGTCGGGAACGAACCGAATGAGCTCGCGCACCGCGATCGAGATGTAACGAGCGAAACCGCGGCGCGCGTGCCCCGTCTCGGCGAACTCGTGCGCGACGTGCGCATCGAAGCCGAGACCGGCGACGTTGAAGAACATGCGCCCCTCGATTTCACCAGCGTCGATGAGCTGATCGCGGCCGCCCAGCGCCACCTCGAAGGCCGCCGCCGGGTTCAGCGGGATCGCCAGCTCGCGGGCAAGGCCGTTCCCGGACCCGCTCGGTACAACCGCCAGCGCCACGTTGCTGAAGGCGAGCGAGGAGGCGACCTCGTTGATGGTCCCATCGCCGCCCCACGCGATGCACATCGAGGCTCCGCGCGCCACCGCCGTGTGGGCCAGCTCGCGCGCATGGCCGCCGTGCTCGGTGACGAACACCTCGGCCTCGAGACCACGCCGCTCGACGAGCGAGGCGGCCAGTTCCGCGCGGCGCCGCGCCTCGTCGGGCCGGCGGCCCGTGCCGGAGATGGGGTTGATGATGACGGCAATCATCGGACGGTCGCGTGTCGGTGCGATAGTACGTCGCGTGGCGGTGCGATCGCGCTATCGCGTGTCGGTGCGATGAGGCTATCGCATATTGGTGCGATTGTGTCAGCTCGTCGGTGCGAATCGGGCGTGCGCGTCGGTGCGACGGGGCGCTTACGAAGCCAGCTTGCGCAGCACTTTCGGCGTGACGAACCAGACCAGGGACCCGGTCTTTTTCGCCGCCAGCGCGCCGAGATCGACGCGACAGAGCCCGCCCTTCTTGAACGTCAACGGGTGGCTCGCGCCAATCAGGTGTGCGGCGAGCTCGCCGAGGCCGGGTTCGTGGCCGACGAGCGCAATGCGGTTGCGCTTGGCGGCTTTCGCGAGCTGCCCCATGACGACCGACGGGGCGTGGCCGGGCGCGAGCGCGTCGAGCGTCTTCACGCTGCTGCCGACGGCGGCCGCCAGCAGGTCGGCCGTCTGCTTGGCGCGAACCAATGGGCTGGTGAAGATCTCGTCGATCGCGACATCGAGCGACTTCAACCCGGGGAGGCTGTCCCTGAATCGATGGACGCCGCGCGTTGTCAGTGGGCGCTTGTTGTCGTCGGGCCAGGCCTCACCGCGTTCCGCCGCGATGGCGTGACGCACGAGATAGAGTTCGTAGGGCATCGGCGTCGATCAAGCCGCGGACGCGCGGTGCTGCTCAGCCATGGCGGTCACATGATCGCAGATTGCGAGTAACGCCTTTCTCTCGTTCATGTAACGAACGTGCAACAGACGGCACTCGGTCTCGAGGAAGCGCACGAGCCGATCGAGCTCGCCAGACAGCTTCAGATCGCGCAGCGTGCCCGTACTCTGCAACGCCCGTGTGCGCGCGATGAGCACCTCGAGATCGTGCATCCGGCCGAGCAGATCCTGAACCCGCCTGAGCGTGCGCAGGCGCGCCTGGGCCCGCGAGGCGCGCAGTTCCCGCGCGATCTCCATGGCGTAGCGAAGCTTCTTCACCGCGATGCGCACCGCGTGCAGCCGATCGGCGAGGTAGATGCCCGCCGCGTTGTCGATCGCCGCTCGCACGTCCTCGGCGCGTCGCGCCGCCCGCGCATCAGCCTGGTCCAGAGGCCTGCGGTCCCCACGCGTCCCGCCCTTTGCTGACCCCGCAGGTAAGCGGGCTGCGAGCGTTTTCTTCTGCAATTTCTTCAAATCGAGCCGGTCGATCTGCCGGATCATCTCGACGAGCAGTCGTCCGCGTTCTTCGCCGATGACCTCACGCAGCCGGCGAACGCCACCTTCCGGAGCATCGCCGGACGCGTGAATCTGGTCGAGGGTCATGAGGGCGACATCGAGCTCGCGCACCGGCCCGAGGCCGCGGGTCAGCCGCCGCACCTGCTTCCGCAGCTTCCGTCCGACGCGCCGTTTCGCGAGCAGGGGCAGCGCTTCGCGCAGCCGTCGGGTCGCGACCCTCGCTTGATGCACGCCGTTGACGTCACCCTTGCGGGCTGGCGGCAGGGCGCGTCCAAGCGCGGCCAGGCGCTGACGGATGAGGAGTTCATACGCGGACGTTCGCGTCATGACGAAGTGACCACTCTCGGCCTACTATAAATCGTTCTCACCTAACCAAGGGCTTCGCCGTTGATTCTCGGCTCAGCCCTTGGTTAGTGAGCAGTCTCTCTTTGGCGCGCTACGCGCGCCGAGGACCGCTACGGCGGGAAACAATGACTCAAAGATTCGCGGCATTAGCCGCCTAGCGGTCCGATGCGTATTGCAGCCATAGACATCGGCACCAATTCGGTTCACATGATCATCGTCCGCGTGCGACCTGATCTGTCGTTCGAGGTCGTCGATCGCGAGAAAGTGATGGTCCGGCTCGGCGCTGGCGGACTCGACGGCAAAGCGCTGACGCCGGACGCGATGAGCGCGGGGCTTCAGGCGTTGTCGAAGTTCAAGCGCCTCGCCGACTCGCACCGCGTCGACGTGATTCTCGCGGCCGCCACGAGCGCCACTCGCGAAGCGCGCAATGGCGGCGAATTCCTGGCGCGCGTCGAACGCGACACCGGCATTCGCCCGCGCGTCATCACCGGCACCGAAGAAGCGCGGCTGATTCACCAGGCCGCCGTCTATGGCGTCGATGTGGGCAGTGCCCGCGCCGTGGCGATCGACATCGGCGGCGGCAGCGTCGAGATCACGCTCGGCACGGCGACGTCGATCCAGGCGGCCCGCAGCTTCAAGATCGGCGTCATCCGATTGACCGAGCGCTTCGTGAAGAGCGATCCGCTCTCGGAACGCGACGAACGCCGGCTGACGAAATACATCCTCTCGGAGATCGGCCGGCACTGCGATCAGATCACGGCGATCGGCTTCGATCGGGTGATCGGCACGTCGGGAACCATTCTGAGCCTGGGCACGGTCGCGGCGACGGCGGCACGCGGCGGCCCGCCGCCGGAACTGCGCAACCTGCGTATTCCGGCGAAACAGATTCGGAAGCTGCGCAAGGAGATCGTCGGTCTGGACGCGGAGCAGCGGCTGACGGTGCCCGGCCTCGACCCGCGGCGCGCCGACCTCGTCGTCGGCGGCGCGGTGCTGCTCGACACGATCCTGCGGCGACTCGGCGCCGAAGACCTCACGCTGTGCGATCTCGCGCTGCGTGAAGGCCTGGTGCTCGATTACATCCGGCGCAACGGCAAGAAGATCGCGCAGGTCGACAAGATTCCGGACGTGCGACGTCGCAGCGCCCTCGAGCTCGGGGAGCGGTGCAACTACTACGCGGAACACGCCCAGCAGGTGATCCGGCTCGCGCTCGCGCTGTTCGATCAGACACGGTCGGTCCATGGGCTCACCGATCGCGAACGCGAATGGCTGGAGTACGCCTCAATGCTGCACGACGTTGGTGGTCTCATCAGCTTCGCGCGCCATCATCGGCATTCGTACTACTTGATCAAAAACGGCGACCTGCGAGGCTTTCAGCCGGACGAAATCGAGGTGATTGCGCTCGTCGCGCGGTACCATCGACGCGGCACGCCGAAACGATCGCACGACGACTACGCGGGCCTGTCGTCGCCGCTGCGCAAGACTGTTCGCACGCTCTCGTCGATCCTGCGCGTGGCCGAGAGCCTCGATCGCAGCCACTCGTCCGCGATCTCGGGGATCGAGCTGCGAGACCGCGGCGAGGATGCGCTCCTCCTGGTTCACACCGCGACGGATGCCGAGCTGGAGATCTGGGCGACGAACCGGCACCTGCAACCGTTCGAGCACCTGCTCGGCAAGCCCGTCCGCCTCGAGGCCGCGATCCAACCGGCTGCCGCTGTTCCGATCGCCGCAGAGAAGCGTCGCCGTGCAGCGCCCGGCCCCAAGCGCGCGAAGCCGATCCGTCTACGCGCCGGCTAGCACACGGGGGGAACGGGGGTAACGGGGAAGTTACTCTCCTCATGTTCGCAAACGGGCGGCAGAGGCAAAGCGTGGCTCAGGTCGTCCCTCGTACCGCGGCCTCTCTGCCCTGCGCAGCTAATGGACGGCTAACGGTAGTTTGCGTGGGGGAGCGCTTTTCAGTGGGGTGGCTGAGCGAGCTTAGAACTGCTCGATCGCTCGCTTCCGCGATGCCGATCAGCTCGCCGAGGTGTAACTGATCCCCTTCCGCGTCGTCCTTGCTCGTTGTGACGAACTGGCTGCCCCAAATAAGCCCCCGTTAACCCTGTTACCCCCGTGTGAGATTTCCCCGTTCCCCCCGTGTCCGGCGCCGGTAACGTGGATTTAACACCGGCGAAACAGCCGCGAAATTCCCTTTCGATAGCGTGAACTCGTGATCAATTCACGACTTCGATACGCCGGTGTCGCATGCGTGGCCCTGCTCGCAGTCAGCTGCGGTGGCGGACAGTCCACCGGCGAACGGCAGGCCGCCGCTGCCCCGTCGGTCATTCAGATCGACGGATCGAGCACGGTGTTTCCCATCACCGAGGCTGTGGCAGAAGAGTTCCAGAAAAAGCATCCGAACGTCCGCGTCACCGTCGGCGTGTCGGGAACCGGCGGCGGATTCCAGAAGTTCTGCCGCGGGGAGACGCACATCAGCGACGCGTCGCGGCCGATCAGCAAGACCGAGATCGCCGCGTGCCAGAAGGCTGGTATCGAATACATCGAGCTGCCGGTGGCGTACGACGGCCTGGCCGTGGTGGTGAACCCGAAGAACAACTGGGCGAATGCGATTACGGTCGCCGAGCTGAAAACGCTCTGGGCACCGGACGCGCAAGGCAAGGTCACGCGCTGGAACCAGGTACGGCCGTCGTGGCCGAACCGTGAAATTCACCTGTTCGGCGCCGGCGTCGATTCGGGCACCTACGACTACTTCACCGAGGCCACGGTTGGAAAACAGGGCGCGAGCCGCGGCGACTTCACCTCGAGCGAAGACGACAACGTGTTGGTGCAGGGGATCGGCAGCGACGAGCTCGCGCTCGGGTTCATGGGCCTCGCCTACGTCGAGAGCAACAAGGACAAGCTGAAGCTGGTGCCGGTCGACGATGGCAAGAAGGAGAACGGGGACGGCCCGATTTCGCCCTCTGCCGAGACGGTGCGCAACGCGACGTATCAGCCGTTGTCGCGTCCGCTCTTCATCTACGTGGCGAGAAAAGAGGCCGATCGTCCCGAGGTCCAGCAGTTCGTCGAGGCGTATCTCGGCGACACCGCGCTGATGCGCGAGGTCGGCTACGTCGAGCTGACGCCGCAGATTTACGACCTGGCCAAGGCGCACTTCAAGGAGCGCAAGGTCGGCACGGCGTTCGCCGACGGCGGCTCGCAAGTCGGCATCACGCTCGAACAGCTGCTCGCCAGGGAAAAATGACCCGCCGGGGGTTCGAGGTGGTGATCGAGTGGGGGCTGTTCCTCTGCGCCCTGCTCTCGATTGGCACGACCGTCGGCATCATCGGCGTCCTCACCGCCGAGACAATCGGCTTCCTCGAAGAAGTACCCATCCTCGAGTTCGTGTTCGGCACCGAGTGGACGCCGCTCTTCGCGATGCCGCACTTCGGGGTGCTGCCGCTCATCATGGGCACGGTGCTGGTCTCGACCATCGCGATGCTGGTCGCACTGCCGATGGGACTCCTGACCGCGATCTATCTGAGTGAGTACTCGAGTGAGGGCCTGCGCCGCGTCGTCAAGCCGGTGCTGGAGTTGCTGGCCGGCATCCCGACCGTCGTCTACGGCTACTTCGCGCTGCTGTTCGTCACGCCATTGCTGCAGCAGTTCATCCCGTCGCTCTCGGGGTTCAACGCGCTCGGCCCGGGCATTGTCATGGGCATCATGATCCTGCCGCTCGTCTCGTCGCTCGCCGAGGACGCCATGCGGGGCGTGCCGCGCGGCCTGCGTGAGGGGTCCTACGCGCTCGGCGCGACCAGGATGCAGACCAGCCTGCGCGTGGTGGTTCCGGCGGCGTTCTCCGGTATCACGGCGGCCTTCATCCTGGCGATCTCGCGCGCCATCGGCGAAACGATGATCGTGGCGATCGCCGCCGGCCAACAGCCGCGGCTGACGTTCGACCCGACGGTGCCGGTTGAAACGATGACCGCCTATATCGTGCAGATCAGTCTCGGCGATACGCCGCAGGGCACGCTCGAGTACCGGACCATCTTCGCGGTCGGCATGCTGTTGTTCATCGGGACCTTCGGATTGAACATCGTGAGCACCTGGCTGCGCGAGCGTTATCGAGAGGAGTACGCGTGAGCGGCACGGCGCCGCTGACGTTCGAGGGCGAAGGTGCGTCGCGCATCGCCTGGCGGCGTCGGTTCGACGTGTTGTTTCAGGTCGTCGCGCTGCTCGTGATGGTGGTGGCCCTGATCTGCCTCGGCACGCTGCTGTGGGACGTCATCTCGGACGGGTCCGGCCGTCTGTCGTGGCAGTTCATCACCGGCTTCTCGTCACGACGGGCGTCACAGGCGGGCATCTGGCACGCGTTGACCGGCAGCCTGTTCGTCATCATCGTGACCGCGGTGTTGGCGGTGCCGGTCGGCGTCGCAGCGGCCATCTACCTCGAGGAATACGGCGGCCGCAGCGTGGTCGCGCGCATCATCGAGCTCAACATCACGAACCTGGCCGCGGTGCCGTCGATCATCTATGGACTGCTTGGGCTTGGGCTGTTCGTGCGGATGATGGGGATGGGCCGAAGTGTGCTGGCAGGGGCGGCAACCCTGGCGCTGCTGGTCCTGCCGGTCGTCATACTCTCGACGCGCGAGGCGCTCAGGGCCGTGCCTCGATCGCTGCGCGAAGGCTCCTACGCGCTCGGTGCCACCCAATGGCAGACGATCTGGCATCAGGTGCTGCCGGTGGCCGCGCCCGGCATCATGACGGGGCTCATCCTGGCACTGTCGCGCGCCATTGGTGAAACCGCGCCGCTCATCACGATTGGGGCCGTCACGTTCGCAACCTTCGCGCCCGATTCCGTCTGGTCGCCCTTCACCGTGCTGCCGATCCAGATCTTCAACTGGGTGTCGCGCCCGCAGACCGACTTTCACGCCAACGCCGCTGCAGGTATCCTCGTCCTCGTGGCCCTGCTGCTCTCGATGAACGCCGCGGCAATCTGGCTGCGCGATCGCTACCAGAAACGAGGCATGGCGTGAGCGCGACGACGCGTTCGATCCCCTCGCTGGGCGACCTGACTGCATCGCGTCAGGCCTCGGTCGAGACGGACGGGCCGTGCAAGATCGAGGCGGATCGGCTCAACTTCTTCTACGGCGAGACGCGGGCGCTGCAGGACATCTCGATCAAGATCAAGCCGCACCTCGTCACGGCATTCATCGGGCCGTCCGGATGCGGCAAGAGCACGTTCCTGCGAACGCTCAACCGGATGAACGACATCATTCCGGGGACGCGCGCCGAGGGGAAAGTGCTCATCGACGGCAGCGACATCTACAGCTCAGGCGTCGACGTCGTTCAGCTCCGGCGGCGCGTCGGCATGGTGTTCCAGAAGTCGAACCCGTTTCCGAAGTCGGTGTTCGAGAACATCGCCTACGGCCTGCGCATCAACGGGATGGCGGGCAGCAAGTCGGAGCTGGCCGCACGCGTCGAAGAGAGCCTCAAACAGGCCGCGTTGTGGGACGAGGTGAAAGATCGGCTGCACGACTCTGCGCTGGCGACGTCGGGCGGGCAGCAGCAGCGGCTCTGCATCGCGCGGGCGCTGGCGGTGCGCCCCGACATCCTGCTGATGGACGAACCGGCGTCCGCGCTCGATCCAATCGCGACGCAGCGGATCGAGGAACTGGTCTACGACCTCAAGAAGAAGTACACGATCGTGATCGTCACCCACAACATGCAGCAGGCGGCGCGGGTGTCAGACTACACGGCGTTCTTCTGGCTCGGGCGCCTGGTCGAGTACGATCGCACCGATAGAATCTTCACGGCGCCAACGCAAAAACTGACAGAGGATTACGTCACGGGGAGATTCGGTTAGTGGAGCGACAGGTCCCGCATTTCCACGAGGAGCTCGAGGCGCTGAAAGGCCGTCTGCTCGAAATGGGCGGGCTTGCCGAGGAACGCGTGCGCGCGACCGTCCAGGCGCTGGTCGCGCGGGATGGCTCGATGTTCGACCGGGTGCTCGTCGGCGACGAGCCGCTCAATCAGCTCCACGTCGAAATCGACAACCGCTGCTTCCGCCTATTGGCGCTGCATCAGCCGATGGCCACTGACCTTCGCGCGATTGTCGCGGCGGTCAAGATCAACACCGATCTGGAGCGGGTCGGCGATCTGGCGGTCAACATCGCGGAGGCGGGCAAACGGTACATCACCCACGCACCGGTCAAGCAGCTGATCGACATTCCCAAGATGGGTGACATCGCGCAGGCCATGCTCCGCGACGCGCTCGATGCCTTCGTCAGACGTGATACCAGTCTGGCGCAGCAGGTGCTGAACGAGGACGATCGGCTCGACAGCCTCAAAACCCAGGTCTTCCGCGATCTCCTCACCTACATGCTGAAGGACCAGGGGACGGTGGAGCCGGCCATCGACCTCATTCTCGTGTCCCGCCATCTGGAGCGGATTGGCGATCACGCGACGAATATCGCCGAAGACGTCATCTTCATGGTGTCGGCGCTCGACGTGCGTCACCACGGGCCGGCGCCCGTCGAATAGGCGCCAACGGTCACCGCCAAGCGCGTCCAAAGCCCAGGGCCCAGCCCAAAGGGAGTTATGATTGCTCGGATGGGCAAGGCGCAGCGGTGCGTGCTGTGTCGTAATCGTCCCGTGGATGAGCGGTGGCGGCCATTCTGCAGCGAACGTTGCCGGAACGAGGATCTGGCCCGATGGGCCACCGGCCAGTACCGCGCGGCGACCGAGCCGGAGCCTGTGCCCGACGCCGACCCTGAATCTGAATAAACCGATCCGAGCTATGGCCGAAACGCTGACGATCACCGATAACCGCACGGGCAAGCAGTACGAGCTTCCAATTACCGACGGCACCATTCGCGCCACCGACCTTCGTCAGATCAAGGTTGTCCGGGAGGATCACGGGCTCAGCACCTACGATCCGGCGTTCATGAACACCGCCTCGTGCCGTAGTCGGATCACGTACATCGACGGCGACGAGGGCATCCTGCAGTATCGCGGGTATCCGATCGAGCAGCTGGCCGAACACTCGACCTACCTCGAGACCGCGTATCTGATTCTCTTCGGCGAGCTGCCGACCGAGACGCAGCTCAAGGAGTGGACGACGCAGATCACGCTGCATACGATGCTGCACGAGAACATCAAGAAGCTCATGGAGGGGTTCCAGTACGACGCCCATCCGATGAGCGTGTTCCTCAGCACCGTCGGGGCGTTTTCGACGTTCTACGCGGACGCGAAGAAGATCTTCGACGAGCAGTCGCGCAAGAAGCAGATCCACCGGCTGATCGCCAAGGTGCCGACGATTGCCGCCTATGCGTATCGTCACAGCATCGGCCGGCCATACGTCTATCCCGACAACGACCTGAGCTTCGCCGGCAACTTCCTGAACATGCTGTTCAAGATGACGGAGCTGAAGTATCAGGTGAACCCGACGCTCGAGCGCGCGCTCGAGGTGCTGTTCATCCTCCATGCCGATCACGAGCAGAACTGCAGCACCAGCGCGATGCGCGGCATCGGCAGCTCGCACGTCGATCCCTACTCGGCGCTGGCGGGCGCCGCAGCGGCGCTGTTCGGGCCGCTCCACGGTGGCGCCAACGAAGCGGTGCTCCGGATGCTGAACGAGATCGGGCACGTCCAGAACGTGCCTGGGTTCATCAAGCGGGTGAAGGCGGGCGAAGGCCGGCTGATGGGATTCGGCCACCGCGTCTACAAATCGTACGACCCGCGCGCCAAGATCATCAAGCGAACCGCCGACGCCGTGTTCGAGGTCACGGGGCGCAACCCGCTGCTCGACATCGCGCTCGAGCTCGAACGCATCGCGCTCGAAGACGAGTACTTCGTCACGCGCAAGCTGTATCCGAACGTCGACTTCTACTCGGGCCTCATCTACCAGGCGATGAGCTTCCCGGTCGAGATGTTCCCGGTGCTGTTCGCGATTCCGCGCACGGCCGGCTGGATCGCGCAGTGGGAGGAGATGCTGCTCGACCCGGAACAGAAGATCGCGCGCCCAAAACAGATCTACATCGGGCCGAAGAAGCGGGACTACGTCGGGCTCCAACAGCGGGGTTAGGAGTTGGTGCGAGCGTTCCTTCGATCGCCGGTGCGATGGTGCACAACGCTCGGTGCGGGTCTCGCGCTCACGGCACTGGCATGTAACGCCCCGGAAGCCAGCTCGATGAAATCCGCCACCCGCGAAAGCGCCACCGCACCGACGAGCGATAGCAACCTCGCACCGACCCGCGATAGTGCGATCGCACCGACAGACGGCAGCGCAATCGCACCAACACCGGACGCCCAGACCGGACCGAAATCTGTCGCCTTCGATGGCGCCCGCGCCTGGGAGCACCTGCGGCGTCAGGTCGCGTTCGGTCCGCGCCCCTCGGGGACTCCCGCGCTCGCTCAGACGCGGAAATACATCATCGACCAGCTGAGGGCGATCGGCATCGGCGCTCGGGAGCAGGCGTTCATCGGGAGCACGCCGCTCGGCGAGGTGTCGATGGCCAACGTCGTCGCGACCATCCCCGGCAAGCGTCCCGATCGGATCGCCTACGCCAGCCACTACGACACGAAGCTGTTTCGCGAGATCCGGTTCGTCGGCGCCAACGACGGCGCCTCGTCGACGGCCGCGCTGCTCGAGCTGGCGCGCGTCTTCAAGGCGCAGCCGCACGAGTTCACGATCGAGCTGATCTTCTTCGACGGTGAGGAAGCGCGGATGCCCGAGTGGCGCGGGCTCGACAACACCTACGGCAGCCGTCGCTACGTGGAGGACGCCGGCAATACGGGAACGCTGCGCGGCCTGAAGACGCTGGTGCTGCTCGACATGATCGGCGACAAAAACCTGACGATCCGCCGCGATTCGAACTCCACCCCTTGGCTCGTCGACATCATCTGGGCCACCGCCGCGCGCCTGGGCCACCTGTCGACGTTCCCCAACGAACTGACGACGATCGAGGACGATCACATCCCGTTCGCGCGCGCCGGCGTGCCGGTGGTCGACATCATCGACCTCGAGAACCCGACGTGGCACACTGCCCAGGACACGCTCGACAACGTCAGCCAGAAGAGCCTGCAAATCGTCGGCGACGTCGTCGTGGCCGCCGCACCCGAAATCGAAAAGCGCGTCGCGTCCATGAAGTAGAGCGGAGGCTTCAGCCTCCGCGAGCATCCCAAGCGCCTGCGTTGACGTAGCTGCTCCGCGAAGCCGTCGTTCCGCGGCCGGACCGCGCTGCGAGGACTTGGGCGGGCCGCGTGACGCGAGGTCCGTGACCTCGCGGTCCCTCAGAGTCTTCTCGCGCGGTCGGCACGATGAGTCGGCCGCTCCACACGGCTTCGCTGCGCAGCTACGTCAACGCAGGCGCGCAGTCATGCTCATCTTGGCTGTTTCCTGCTCCCTGACTCCTGGAACCTGGCCCGGCCCTGAATCCTGATTCCTGAATCCTGATTCCTGTTCTATCCTCACAGCATGAAATACACGCTGAAGGTCAACGGTCGTCCGAACGACGTCGACGTCGACCCCGCCACTCCCCTGCTGTTCGTCCTGAGCGATGACCTCGCGCTGCGGGGACCGAAGTTCGGCTGCGGCCTGGGTCAGTGCGGCGCCTGCACGGTGATCTCGAACGGTCAGGCGATTCGCTCGTGCATTACGCCGGTGAGCACGGTCGCGACGGCCGACATCACCACGCTCGAGGGCCTGGGCACGCCGGAAAAGCCGCATCCGCTTCAGCAGGCGTTCATCGACGAGCAGGCGGCGCAGTGCGGCTTCTGCCTGAGCGGTGTCATCCTCACTGCCAAGGCCTTTCTCGACAAGAACCCGCGGGCGACCGAGCCGCAGCTCCAGCAGGCGCTCTCGGGCGTGCTGTGCCGCTGCTACGTCAACGCGCGCATGCTCAAGGCGCTGAATCGCTACGCGAAAGAGGTGTCACGATGACGCGGCTCACACCAGACGCACGGCGTGCGCTCGCGAGCGCCGGCTTCACGCGGCGCGCGTTTCTCAAAGGCTCGGGCGCGCTGATCGTGACGTTCACGTCCGCCGCCGTCGCCGATCGGTTCAGCGGCGTGCTGGCGCAAGGCTTCAACGGCAGCGGCAGCACTCAGCTCGACTCCTGGATCGCGATCGGCCAGGACGGCATCGTCACGGCATACACGGGCAAGTGCGATTTCGGTCAGGGTTTGTACACGGCGCAGATGCAGCTGATCGCCGAGGAACTGAGCGTGCCGTTCAGCCGCGTTCGGCTGATCCAATGCGACACGTCGATGACGCCCGACCAGGGGACGACGTCCGGGCAGCAGTCGCACCCGACGAACTTCAACAAGACCAATCTCGCGCTGGCCGCAGCGACCGCTCGGGAAACGCTGGTGCGACTGGCAGCGACGCGGTTCGGTGGGTCGGCGAGCGGTCTCGTCGCGAAGGATGGCGTTATCACCGCCAGCGACGGCCCGCAGTCAAGGCGTGTCACCTACGCCGAGCTGATTGGCGGGAAGAAGTTCGAAGTCCAGCTCGATCCGAAGGCGGCGCGCAAGCACCCGCGCGAGTGGACGGTGCTCGGCACGGCGGTGCCACGCGTCGACATGCGCGACATGGTCACCGGTCGGTTCGAGTTCGTCCACAACGTCCGCGTGCCCGGTATGCTGCACGGCGCGGTCGTCCGGCCGCCGACCGTCGGCGCCACGGTCGCCGGCGTCGACGAATCCTCGGTGCGCGGCCTTGCTGGTCTCGTCAAGGTCGTCCTCAAACAGAACTTCGTCGGTGTCGTCGCCGAAAAGCCATGGCAGGCGATGCAGGCGGCGAGCACGTTGAAGGTCAACTGGACGGCCGCATCGAACGCGCTGGCCCCGCAGCAAGGCATCTATCAGCAGATTCGCATGGAGCCGTCCACCGACACGTTGCTGGTGGACTCGGGCGACGTCGATGCGACGTTGAAGGCGTCGGCGACGGTGTTGAGAGCGACCTACCAGCACCCGTATCAGATGCACGGATCGATCGGCAGCTCGTGTGCGGTCGCCGACGTCCAGGGCGACAAGGCAACGGTGTGGTCGGCCACGCAGTCGGCCTACCCCACGCGCAACACAACGGCGATGCTGCTGGGACTGAAACAGGAGAACGTCCGCGTGATCTACACGCGCGGTGCCGGCTGTTACGGCATCAACGGTGCCGACACCGTCAGCTATGACGCGGCGCTGTTGTCTCAGGCGGTCGGAAAGCCCGTGCGCGTGCAGCTGTCGCGCAAGGACGAGATGGCGTGGGAGAACTACGGAAACCTGTTCGTGATCGATCAGCGCGTCGGCCTCGACGGCAGCGGCAACATCGCGGTGTGGGACTACGAGGCGTGGTCGGCGGCGCGGGGTGGGCGTCCCGGTTACAACACCCCGGGTAACGTCGTGACCGGATCGTTGGTTGGCCTCAGCCCGGCGCCATTCAACCCGCGGACACCCGCGCCAGCCCCG
>Ga0207428_10002647_pt1 | contig 17846 bp, 14 predicted proteins | sample RhiMethybrSRZTD1_FD_187600 | JGI IMG/M metagenome (GOLD analysis project Ga0207428, IMG submission 187600) | Populus rhizosphere microbial communities from Tennessee, USA - Rhizosphere MetaG P. TD hybrid SRZTD1 (SPAdes) (version 3) | ecosystem: Host-associated > Plants > Roots > Rhizosphere >...
GCACGCCACTTCGGGCTCGTCGTCGACGACAAGGAGGCGGTGCGGCGGGCGCTGATGGCGGCCGGGGCGGAGCTCCGCCGCGGGCGCGGTCTCGACTTCCTCGATCCGGACGGCAACCAGGTGGAAGTCGTCCAGTACGACCAGATCCAGTTCACCAAGGCGCCGGAGATCCTCCGCGGGATGAACCTCGAGCTCGACAAGACCGACGCGGCACTGGCCGAACTGCGCGAAAAGGGGCTCGCCGAGTAGGGAGCCTCCTCAGGCGAGTCTGCGATCCAGCTCTTCGAGCTGTTCGGCGGCACCCCCGACGATCGAGGGCCCGTGGCCGAGGACGATCGAGTCGGGGCGCAACGCGGCGAGGGTCGACACTGCCGTGCGTGCATCGGCTGGGTTGGCCGTGTACTGCTCACGAGATCCCCCCAGTCCCTCGACGTTGTTGAGCGCGTCGCCTGCGATGAGAATCCGATCCTGGGGCAGGAAAAGGGACACGTGGCCTGCGGTGTGGCCATGCGTGTCGACCGTGTCGATCCCGTCGTGCAGCGGAAGCGTCTCTCCGGTCGCAAACCGGACGTCGACAGCCGCGGTTCGCTGGGTGTCACGTCCACGATGCGGCGCCTTGCCTTCGATCACGTCGGCCTCGTAATCGCCGGCCCATACCGTTGCGCCGGTCCGGGCGACGAGCGCCGAAAGCGAACCCACGTGGTCTCCGTCGGCGTGCGTGATCACGATGTCGGTGACATCCCCGGCGCTGGGCCCGGTCTCCTCGACTGCGCTGACGATCGCCTCGGCGCTGCCGGGCACTCCGGTATCGACGAGGACGACTGTCTCGCCGAGCAAGATGCTCGGCCCTCCGACGATGTCCGGCAGGTGGTACACGCGATCACCGATTCTCTCCACGTCACTCATTTGGCTCCGTACCGTCGACCGCAAGCGTTGGAGACCCGTTCGCTCCACCCCACGCTTCGCCTCGCCGGGAATCTACGCGCCGACTGCCGCCGCGGCCCGCCCGAGCACGGCGCCCGTGTCGGGATCGAAGAAGTGGAAGCGCGCCGGGTCGACGGCGAGCTCGAGCTCCGTCCCGGGCACGATCGGACGCTCCCCGTCGATGCAGGCGGTGAACAGCGCTCGCGTGTCGTCGGCGATCAGCCCCTCGCCCGGTTCCGGCACGGCCTCCGCGCCCCGGACGGCGTCGGAGAGGACACGCGGGGCGTCGACGGCGAAGATGACGTGCGTCTCGGCGCCGAGGTCCTCGACGACCTCCGTGCGAACGCGGAGGCGGGGCAGCGTGGGATCCATCGCGGCGCCGTCCCCGAAATCCGTCGGCCTGATCCCGAGGATGACGCGCCGCTGCCTGAGCCGTGTCGTCTCGGCGAGCGGAAGGGCGTGGTCGCCGAAGCGCAGCCTCCCGTCCACGAGCTCGGCTTCGACCAGGTTCATCGAGGGGGAGCCGATGAACGAGGCCACGAAGAGGTTGGCGGGCTCGCGGAACAGGCGCTGCGGCGTGTCCACCTGCTGCAGGACACCGTCCCGGAGCACCGCCACGCGTTGACCGAGCGTCATCGCCTCGATCTGGTCGTGCGTCACGTAGACGGTCGTCACCCCGAGGCGCTCGTGCAGCCGGGCGAGCTCGGCCCGCATGGTGACGCGCAGCTTCGCGTCGAGGTTGGAGAGCGGCTCGTCCATCAGGAACGCCCTCGGCTCGCGGACCATCGCCCGGCCCATGGCGACCCGCTGGCGCTGTCCCCCGGACAACTCGCTCGGCTTCCGGTCGAGCAGCTCCTCGAGCCCGAGCTTCCCCGCCACCTCCAGCACGCGGCGTGCGCGCTCGTTTTTCGGGAGCCGCCGCAGGCGCAGCCCGAAGGCGAGGTTCCCTGCAACCGTCATGTGCGGGTAGAGGGCGTAGTTCTGGAACACCATCGCCAGGTCGCGATCCTGCGGCCTGACGTCCGTGACGTCGGCGCTGCCGATGTAGACGCGGCCCGCACTGACGGCCTCGAGGCCGGCGATCAGCCGCAGGAGGGTGGACTTGCCGCAACCCGAGGGGCCGACGAGGACCATGAACTCGCCTTCGGCGATCTCGAGGCTGACATCGTCCACCGCGGTGACGTCCGCTCCGAACACCTTCGTGACGCCGTCAAGACGGATGCCGTCGCCGTCGCGCCGGGAAGCGGACAGGGCCTCGCCGGTGTCTCGCGGTGTCTCGACATCCACGGTCACGTCACGGTAACCCACCCGTCGAAGGCTTTCGCGGGTGCGGCCGACGACGCGTCGGCGACGACCGTGACGGAGCCGGCAGAGACGACCTCGGCCGACGAGGTGCCGACGAGGAACTCGAACGAGCCGGGCTCCACGACGAACTCCACGTCACGCCCGTGGAACCCGAGCTGGCCGACGGGGACGTCGAACGTGACGGTCGCCGACCCTCCCGCGGGCAGCGCGACGCGGGCGAAGCTCTTGAGCTCGAGCACGGGCCTCGTCACGCTCGCAGCCGTGTCGTGGACGTAGAGCTGGACGACCTCGTCGCCGTCGCGGTCGCCGGTGTTGGCGACGGTGACGTCGACGGTGACCGTCTCCGACCAGGAGACCTCGGCGCGGCGGACCGCGGCGTCGCGCAGCGCGAAGGTCGTGTAGGAGAGGCCGTGGCCGAACGGGTAGAGGGGCGCCGTCGGCTCGTCCGCGTAGTCGACCTTCCAGTGCGACCGTCCGCCCGAGATCTTGTGCCCGTAGAAGACGGGGAGCTGGCCGGACGACCGCGGATACGAGACCGGCAGCTTCCCTCCCGGGCTGAACTGCCCGACGACCGCGTCCGCGATCGCGTCGGCGCCCTCCTGGCCCGGGAGCCACGAGAGCAGCACCGCGGCACAGCCCTCGTGCAGCGCCGCCCCGCCGTAGGGCCTGCCGGCGACGAGCACCAGCACGACCGGGGTGCCCGTCTCGAGGACGGCGCGGACGAGCTCCTGCTGCACGCCGGGCAGGTCGAGCGACGCACGGTCGCGTGTCTCGCCGCTCGTGCAGTCGTCGGTCAGCCCCGACTTGTCGCCGACGACGAGCACCGCCACGTCGGCCTCCCGCGCGAGGGCGACCGCCTCTGCGAAGCCGTCGCGCGCGCGGCCCTCGACCTCGCACCCCCGCGCGTACCGCACCCGCGACCCCAGCCGCGCCCGGAGGGCGTCTAGCACCGTCGGCGCGCCCACGTCGAACGCCGGCGCCGCGGCGTCCCGTGTCTCGCGCGCGAACGGATCGCCGCCGCTGTCGAGCAGAACCTGCAGCGACTCGACGTGCGCGGGGTACGCGTAGTCGCCGAAGAGGTTGCGGGCATCCGCGGCGGACGGGCCGATCACGGCCACGGAGCGGACCGCGCCCGTGAGCGGCAGGGTGCCGTCGTTCCGGAGGAGGACGAGGCTCTTGCGCGCCGTCGTGCGGGCGAGCCTGCGCTGCTCCGGCGTGTCGCTCGTCGCAGCTGCTGCGGCCGACTGAACGTACGGCTGCTCGAACAGCCCGCGCTCGAACTTCGTTCGCAGCACTCGGCGGACCGCGGTGTCGACCGTCGCCTCGCGGACGACGCCGCCCCGCACCGCGTCGAGCAGCGGCGTCCCGTAGCAGTCGGTACTCGGGAGCTCGACGTCCAGGCCGGCCTCGAGCGCCTGCACTGCGGCGTCCGCGGCGTCGAGGGCGAAGCGGTGGTAGTCCGCCAGCTGGCGGACCGAGAAGTAATCGGAGACGACGCAGCCGTCGAACCCCCACTCCTCCCGGAGGAGCGCCGTCAGGAGCTCGTGGTCCGCCGCGCACGGGACGCCGTCGATCTCGTTGTACGCGTTCATCACGGAGCGAACGCCCGCGTCGCGCACGACCGCCTCGAACGGATGCAGGTACACGTCGTGCAACTCCCTCGGCGGGATCTGCGCAGGCGCCCAGTTCCGTCCGCCCTCCGACGCGCCGTAGCCGACGAGGTGCTTGGCCGTGGCGATCACGCCGGAGGTGGGGTCCGTTCCCTGGAGACCGCGCACGAATGCGACACCCATGCGCGCGACGAGATACGGGTCCTCGCCGAACGTCTCCTCGAGGCGGCCCCAGCGAGGATCGCGGCAGACGTCGAGCACCGGGCCGAGGCCCTGGTGTGCGCCCGTCGCCCGCATCTGCGTCCGCACCGCGCCGGCGAGCTCCTCGAGCAGTGCAGGCTCCCATGTGCTCGCGAGCCCGATCGCCTGCGGGAAAACCGTCGCGTCCCGTGCCATCAGGCCTGAGCAGATCTCCTCGTGAACGATCGCCGGAATCCCAAGGCGCGTCTCCTCGACGAGCGTCCGCTGGAGCGTGTTGGCGAGCTCGGCAACCTGCTCGGGTCCCAGCCCGCTCGCACCGGCGACCCGGGTCACCTGGCCGAGCCCGTCGCGCAGCAGCACGTTTGCCTCCGGCCGGAGTCGGCCTTGATCGTCTGCCAGCTCCCAGACCCAGCGGCTGCCGAGCTGAGCCACCTTCTCCTCGAGCGTGAGCCGCCCGAGGAGGTCGTCGACCCGCTCGTCGACGGTGCGTCCGGGGTCGCGGTACGGCAGCTTCTCGCGCCCGACCTCCGAGACCGTCATGCGGGCTCCGGGCGCCCGACCGTCACGCGTGCTCCGCGAGCCGACGGCACGAGCCTCGCTCGACGAGGCGGGTCGGAAGAGTCACCTGCTGGACGTCTTGCCCAGGGTCGTCGATGAGGTCGAGCACCATCCGCACCGCCTCGAATCCCATGCGCTCGACCGATTGGTCGACCGTGGTCAGCGGCGGCTCCGAGAGCGCCGACTCCGGGACGTTGTCGAACCCGACGACGGACAGATCCTCGGGCACCGAGAGCCCGAGCTCGCGCGCGGCGGCGATCGTCTCGATCCCCGACGTGTCGTTCGCCGCGAAGATCGCCGTCGGGCGTTCGGTGCGGTCGAGAAGCTCGCGCGCGGCCGTGCGGGCGCTGTCGGCGCGGTAACCCCCGATCCGGACGAGGTCTTTGTCGAAGAGGATTCCGGCCCTCTCGAGGGCACGTCGGTAGCCCTGCTGTCGCAGGCGAGCCGACTCGAGGTCGCGCCGGCCGGCGAGGAATCCGATGCGCCGGTGCCCGAGGTCGATGAGGTACTCGGTCGCGGTCACGCCGCCGCTCAAGTTGTCGGAGTCGACCGTCGGCAGCGTCGTCGAGCGGACGTTGTGGTCGACCGCGACGAGCGGCCGCGACGAGGCGACGTCGACGATGCTCGGCGTCACCAGCACCAAGCCGTCGGTCAGCGCGCTGACCCGGGCGAGCGAGCGCTGCTCCCATCCGGCCTGATCCTCGAAGCGGCCGCAGTCGGAGAACACGATGAGGTCGTAGCCCGTCCCGCGCAGGCCGCGTGCCGCGCCCTTCAGCAGCTCGGCGTTGAACGGCTCGATGTCCGAGGCGATCACCCCGATGACGTTGGAGCGCCGGCTGCGCAGGCTCTGGGCGACGAGGCTCGACGTGTAGCCGAGCTGCTCGATCACCTCCCGGACGCGCGCCGACGTCTGCTCCGCGACGCCGTAGCGGTCGTTGATCACCTTCGAGACGGTGGCGACAGAGACACCGGCTGCGGCTGCGACGTCCGCGATCGTGACGGGCACGTCGGCCATGGCGCGGCGATACTACAGGATTCCGATAACGGTATCGATATCGGTTGACAACCTCTCCTCCCCCTGTAACACTCGCCCCGCGATGACGCACCCCGGCCACCGCAGGCGCGCCGTGATCTCTTCCCGGCCAGGCCTGCAGAGGGAGGAGTCGAACCTCATGAAGATCTGGAAGTTGCTGGGCCTGGCTGCCCTCGTCACGGCAGCCGCGACGGCCCTGCTGACGACGACCACGGCCTCCGCGGGCGGGAAGGAGCAGAGCCAAACGCTCGTGTGGTGGCACAACGTGACGCAAGGCCCGGGCGTGAAGCTGTACAAGGACATCGCCGCCGAGTTCCAGAAGCAGCACCCGGGCATCACGATCAAGGCAGTGCCGCTGCAGAACGAGCAGTTCAAGACCAAGATCCCGATCGCGCTGCAGTCGGACAGCCCGCCGGACGTGTTCCAGAGCTGGGGCGGCGGCGGCCTCGTCGACCAGCAGAAGGCCGGCAAGGTGGCCGACCTGACGAAGTACGTCAAGCCGTGGATCAAGAGCATCGGCGGCACGGCTGCGGGCTGGCAGGTCAACGGCAAGCAGTACGCAGTCCCGTACAGCGTCGGCGTCGTCGGCTTCTGGTACAACAAGCAGCTCTTCAAGCAGGCAGGCATCGCGTCGGCGCCCAAGACGTGGCCGCAGTTCCTTGCCGCCGTCGCCAAGCTCAAGCAGGCGGGGATCACGCCGATTGCCATTGGCAGCAAGGACGAATGGCCGGATGCGTTCTACTGGGACTACCTGGCCACGAAGCTCTGCAGCAAGCCGGTGATGCAGTCGTCGGCGGTCACGTACAACTTCGGCAACCCCTGCTGGACGAGGGCCGGCGATTACCTCCAGCGGCTGCTCGACGCAGGTCCGTTCCAGAACGGCTTCCTCGCGACGCCGGCGCAGCAGGGCGCGTCGAGCTCCGCAGGACTGGTCGCGAACGGCAAGGCGGCGATGGAGCTCCAGGGGCACTGGAATCCAGGGGTGATGCAGGCGCTGACCCCGGAAAACAAGGTCCCGAGCTTCCTCGGGTGGTTCCCGTTCCCGAACGTGCCGGGCAGCAAGGCGATCCCCGGTTCGCTCCTCGGCGGCGGGGACGGCTACGCCTGCTCGTGGAAGGCTCCGCAGCCGGCCTGCGCGCAGTTCCTCGCATACATCGACAGCCCGAGCGTCCAGCGGCGCGTCGGGTCGACGGGGTTCGGCCTGCCGGTCCGCAGAGGGACGGAGAACTCCGTCAAGGACCCGAACCTGCGCACCGTGCTGAAGTTCCGCTCGACATCGCCGTTCATCCAGCTCTACCTCGACCAGGCCTATTCCGCGGAGATCGGACAGGCGCTGAACGGGGCAATCGCCAAGCAGTTCGCCGGTAAGGCGACCCCAGCGCAAGTCGTCGCGGAGATCCAATCGGCCGCCAAACGGAAGTAGTGACGAGTCTCGACGGCTCGACGGCCGGTGGCGCCTCGGCGCGACCGGCCGTCGTTCGTCTCCGGCGCAGGTGGCTCGAGCTCGGGGTGTTCCTCGCCCCCGCCGTCGCGCTGTACGTGATCTTCCTGATCGTGCCGGTCGTCCAGGCCGTCCGTTACAGCACCTACGACTGGAACGGCCTTGGTGCGCTGAGCGACTTCGTCGGTCTCGACAACTACCGCGAGGCGTTCGGCGATCCCGCGTTCCGCCAGGCGATGGAGCACAACGGGATCCTCGTTGCGCTGTCGCTCGTCTTCCAGTTGCCGCTCGCGCTCGGCGTCGCGCTGCTCCTCGACCGGCGGATGCGAGGGCGGGGCCTGCTCCGCGTGATCTTCTTCGCCCCGTACGTCCTCTCGGAGGCGATCACCGCCGTCATCTTCCTCCAGCTGCTCCAACCCGACGGGCTCGTCGACGAGGTGCTGCGCGGCATGGGGCTCGGCGCGCTCGTCCAGCTGTGGCTCGCCGACCTCAACCTCGTCTTCTACACGCTCTTCGTCGTGATCACGTGGAAGTACATCGGCTTCGCGATCATCCTCTTCCTCGCAGGTCTGCAGGGCGTCCCCGACGAGCTCCACGAAGCGGCGGCGATGGACGGCGCTTCGAGCTGGCAATCCCTGCGCCTGGTCACACTGCCGCTTCTCGGGCCGACGATCCGGATCTGGGCCTTCCTCACGATCATCGGATCGATCCAGCTCTTCGACATCGTCTGGATCATGACGCTGGGCGGCCCGGCCGGCGCGTCCTCGACGATGGCGACCTACATGGTCGACCAGGGCGTGAACAGCTATCGGATCGGTTACGCGACGTCGGTCGCGGTGATCCTGTTCGCGGTCTGCTTCGTCTTCTCGATCCTCTACCAGCTGTTCGTGCTGCGCCGTGACGTGCGCGGCGGCACGACCAGGATGGCGGGATGAGCAGGGCGCAGTCGAGGGCCGGAAGCACCGCGCCGTTCGCGAACGTCCCGGTGTACGTCGTCGCGCTCCTGCTGACCGTGATCGTGCTCGTGCCGATCGGGTTCGTGGTGCTGGGCGGCTTCCGCACGACCGGCCAGATCGCGGCCGACCCGGTCGGCCTGCCCGATCCGTGGGTGAGGCACAACTACGTCTCGGTGCTCACGTCGTCGGCCTTCTGGCGACAGCTGGGCAACAGCATGATCGTCGCGGCGATCGCCACCGGCCTCGTGGTCAGCGTGAGCGCCATGGCCGCGTATCCGCTTTCCCGCATGCAGTTCCGGGGTCGCGAGGCGTTGTTCGTCTTCTTCACGTTCGGGCTGCTCTTCCCGGTCGCCGTCGCGGCGCTGCCTCTCTACCTCCTCCTGCGCCAGCTCGGCCTGCTCGAGTCGCTGCTGGGGGTCGCGTTGCCGGAGGCGGCGTTCGCGATCCCGATCACGATCATCATCCTGCGCCCGTTCATGCGCGCGATCCCGGCGGAGCTGGAGGACGCGGCCGCGATGGACGGCTGCGGGCGCTTCGGCTTCTTCCTGCTCGTCCTCGTGCCGCTCTCGCAGCCGGCGCTCGTGACCGTGACCATCCTCTCGGTGATCACGAGCTGGAACAACTTCATCCTGCCGCTGCTCGTGCTCACGGACCCGAGCAAGTGGACGCTCCCGCTCGGCGTCGCGCAGTACTCGAGCGAGCACAGTGCGGACACCGCCGCCATTCTCGCGTTCACGACGCTGTCGATGGTGCCGGCACTGCTCTTCTTCCTCGCGGCGCAGCGTCGCATCGTCGGCGGGCTGTCCGGCGCCGTGAAGGGCTGAGCCCGGCCCCGGTGGAGGTTGCCAACCCGGTCCTGCCGGGCATGCACCCCGACCCGACCGTCTGTCGCGTCGGTCGCGACTTCTACCTGGCCTGCTCGAGCTTCGAGTACTTCCCGGGCGTTCCCCTCTACACCAGTCGAGATCTCGTCCACTGGACGCCCGTCGGGCACGCGCTCACGCGCAGAAGCCAGCTCGATCTCCGCGGCGTTCCGAGCTCGGGCGGCGTCTACGCGCCGACCCTTCGCCACCACGAAGGCACGTTCTTCCTCGTCACGACCCTGGTCGGTCGTGGCAACTTCGTCGTGACGGCGCCGAGCCCGCGTGGGCCGTGGTCCGATCCGGTCTGGCTCGACGAGGACGGCGTCGACCCGTCGCTCGCCTTCCTCGACGGGCGCGTCTTCTACACGCGCAACGGCCGCGGCGCCGACCTCGACCATCCGTTCGTCTACCAGGGGGAGTTGACGCTCGCCGGCGGCCCGCCGATCGTGGTCGAGCCACGCGTGATCTGGCGCGGGACCGGTGGAATCTGGCCGGAGGCACCGCACCTCTATCGCCGCGGCGAGTGGTACTACCTCGTCGCGGCCGAGGGTGGCACAAGCTACGGGCACTCGGTCGTGGTCGCCCGCGGCACCGACCCGTACGGGCCGTTCGAGCCCTCGCCGCACGGGCCGCTGCTCACCCATCGCGACCGGCCTCGGCTGCCGATCCAGGGGACGGGGCACGCCGACCTCGTCGACCTCGAGGACGGCACGACCTGGGCCGTGCTGCTGGCGATCCGACCGCGCGGAGGCAGGCACCAGCACCTCGGTCGCGAGACGTTCCTCGCCCCCGTCCGCTGGGGCGACGACGGATGGCCGCGGATGTCGCCCGTCAGGGCTCGGCTGAAGGGACCGGCTCTCGCGCGGGCCCAGGTGCCCGAAGCGCCGGAGCGACTGCGGTTCCGTCCCGGGCGCCTTCCCACGGGCTGGCTCTTCGTCCGGAACCCCGCTCGCGGGTGCTGCACCCTCCGGGAACGACCGGGATTCCTGCGGCTCTGGGGAACCGCGGCGACGCTCCGCGACGTCGCCTCGCCGGCGCTCGTCTGCCGACGCCAGCAGCACTTCGAGGCGACCGCGCGGATGCGTCTCCAGTTCGAGCCCGTGAACCCGGGCGAGCAGGCCGGGCTGTGCCTCAGGGCGAACGAGGACTTCAACGCGGCCCTCGTCGTGGCGCTCGGCCCGAGCGGCCGGGAACTACGCCTCGACGTCACGCTGCGCGGCGAGACGTCGACGCTCGCGCGGCACGGGGTCGCGGCCGGACCGGTGACGCTCGAGCTCCACGCGACGGCGAGCGAGTATCGCTTCTCGGGCGGCACCGGCCGTCCGGAGGAGCTCGGCAGCGTCCCCACGCGCTCGTTCTCCGCCGAGACGATCCTCGCGTGCAGCGGGAGGCACCACTTCACCGGCGCGATGATCGGCCTGTACGCGACGGGTGGAGGGGCGCACGCCACGGTCCCAGCCGACGTCGAGTGGTTCGAGTACTCGCCGTGACGACCTCTGGACATCATTTACAGGCTCCCTTAAACTCGACCTCGTTCAGGCGACGCTGTCTCGTTCATCCCGAAGGGAGCGCTTCATGAGCAGGAGGAAGATCGGTGTCGTCGTCGTCGCTGCCTGTGCGGCGGTTCTCCCGCTCGTCTTCGCGTCGGTGTCCGCGACGAGCCCCTCGCAGGCGAGCGCCATCTACTTCGGCATGGACGCCCCACTGACCGGGCCGACGCAGCTCGTCGGCCAGAGCGACCGGCAGGCCGTCGAGGCAGTGGTGGCGTACTGGAACTCCCGCGGCGGCATCAAGGGCAGGCAAGTCGTCGTGGACGTCCTCGACAACGCCTCGAATCCGTCGCAGGCCGTCCAGAACGTGCAGAAGTTCATCAGCGACTCCAAGTACGTCGGCATCTTCGGCTCGGGGAACGCCGCCGCGGCCGTGGCGACCGGGGCGATTGCGAGCCAGGCGGGGATTCCGTTCATCGCGCTCTCGCCCCCGACGACGCTCGTCGAGCCACCGAAGCCGTATGCCTACATCCTCACGGCGACGGCCCGGCTCTACGCGTACAGCGAGGCCGCATACCTCAAGAGCATCGGCGTCAAGCGCGTGTGGCTCATGGGCGACAACGGTGGGTACGGGCGCGACGGGCCGGCCCAGGTCTCGAAGCTGGCGAAGAAGTACGGCCTCGAGATCGTCGACACGACGATCTTCTCGCCCGCTTCGACGGACTTCTCGGCCGAGCTGACGCGAATCAAGAACTCCAACGCCCAGGCGCTGTGGCTCTGGACCGCGACCCCTGCAGGGCCGACGATCGTGAAGCAGTTCAAGCAGCTCCAGCTGCCGCAGCGGCTCGTGCTGACCGGCGCCAACGTCTCACCGCAGTTCCTCCAGGGCACGTGCGGTGACGTCAACGGCGCAATCGTCAACTCGTTCCTCGCGACCGCGTGGACGTTCCTCCCGAAGACGGACCCCGTGCGCAAGGAGGCCGCGCTGCTCCGCAGCATCCTCAAGCGACCCGTCTCCAACTTCGACGGCGATGCGGCGGGTGCGCTCTGGGCGTTCAAGGCGGCGATCGAGAAGGGCGCGGCCACGCGGGCGGGCATCAACGACGCGCTCGAGACGAAGCTGCGAGGGGTCGTGACGCCGGCGGGCAGGATCTTCCTCTCGCGGACGAACCACCAGGGCCTCCAGCTCGACTCGATGTGGGTCGGGAGGATTCAGAACTGCCAGGTGAAGCCGCTCTTCGGCAAGGCCTTTGCGAAACCGAAGAAGAAGTAGCGATCCTCGTCGAGCACTCTCTCGCGGACGTCGCCGCTCGAGTCCCAGGCGACGTCCGCGAGGAGGGAGCTCGGACGACGATCGAGCCCCAGGGAGCCGGCCCCGGAATGGATATCAGGGCGTTTGACAGGTGACCTGTAACGTTCGATACTTCCGTCGTCATCTGCCGGCGCTGGCAGACGGCCGAGACGCCGGCACGAGCACGGGAGGTCGATCGTGAACCGTCTCGGCAGCCGTCTTCGGAACGCGCTCCTCGTCGTCGTCCTCGCTCTCGCGCTCGTTGCGGGCACCGGCTCGTCAGCGGGGGCGTCGATAGCCCACTTCACCGGGACGCTCCCCAACGGAGCCTCGTGGGTCGCGGACGTTCCGTCGAGCTGGAACGGCATCCTCGTCCTCTACAGCCACGGCTTCGGGCCACCGTTGCCCGCGAACGCGCCGGATGCCGGTACGCGCGACGCGCTTCTCGCGCGCGGCTACGCGCTCGCCGGCTCCTCGTACGACCCCGCAGGCTCCTGGTGGGCGCTGAACACCGCGGTCGACGACCAGTTCGCCACGATCGACGCGGTGACGGCGTCCGGTCTCCCACACGCGCCCGACCGCGTCCTCGCGTTCGGCACCTCGATGGGCGGGCTGGTCAGCGCGCTCGAAGCCGAGCGCGGAGCCGGGATCATCGACGGCGCGCTTTCGACCTGCGGGATCGTGGCCGGCGCCGTACATCTCAACAACTACCAACTCGACGCGGAGTACGCGATCGCGAAGCTCCTCATGCCTGCTCCCGGACCCAAGCTCGTCGATTTCGCGAACCCGGGTGAGGGCGCTGCGTCGGGATCCGCGCTCACCGCGGCGGTGGAGGCCGCCCAGACGACTCCTGAAGGGCGCGCGCGCGTCTCGCTCGTCTTTGCGCTCCTCAACGTCGCGCCCGTCGCGCCCGGTGTTCCCGAGCCCGTACCGAACGACGCCGAGGCGATCGAGGCCGCGCAATACGCGAGCGCGGTCCAGTCGTTTCCGCTGCTCGACTTCATCCAGTTCGGCCGGTACTGGATCGAGCTCGCGGCCGGCGGCAACGGATCCTGGACGCGCGGCGAGGACTTCGCAGAGCTTCTGAGCCACTCCCCCTACCACGACGTGGTGCGGAAGCTCTATCGCACCACCGGCCTCGACCTGAAAACCGACCTCGAGACCCTCGACGCGGGCGCGTCGATCGGGGCCGACCCGGACGCCATCACCTCGCTCGAAGAGACGTCCGTGCCCACCGGCAACCTCCAGGTTCCCGAGCTCACGCTGCACACGACCGCAGACCCGCTGGTCCCCGTCCAGCACGAAGGCTTCTACGCCGACGGCGTTCGCCGTGCCGGGGCCAACGGCTTGCTGCAGCAGGCATATGTCGACCGCTGGGGCCACTGCAGCTTTACGCCGGCCGAGTTGGTGGCGGGTCTCGAGGCGCTCCGGCATCGGGTCGATACCGGGCACTGGGACTCCGTCGCGCAGCCGCAGATGCTGCAGGCGTCGGCGAGCGCTCTCGGCCTCGGCGACGCAGCGTTCGTGCCGTATCAACCGCCGGCCCTGTCCGGCGACAACGGCTCGTTCGACCCCGCAGCGAATGGGCGTTGACGTCGAAACTGACGGCCCCAGAGTGTTCCGGGCGATGTGAAACGATGCCCCGATGACCGCGGCCATCGGAGTCGAGGAGGCGAGGGGGCGCACCGAGCCCGGCGTCTCGTACGCCGTTGCCCGCCTTCATCAGCGACTGTTCGCGAGCATCAGCGAGCGCGTGGCTCCGTACGGTCTCACGACGCTCCAGTTCACGACGCTGAGCGTGCTCAGCCGGCACGGCGCGCCGCTCTCGACGTCGCAGCTCGCGCGACGGGCGTTCATGACTCCACAGTCCATGAGCGAGGTCATCCACGCGCTCGAGCGCAACGGCCTCATCAAGCGAAACCCGCATCCGAACCACCGCAGGACGCTGCCGGCGACGATCACGCCAAAGGGCCGTCGCGTGCTCGCTGCCTGCGACGAGGCGGTCTCCGAGTTCGAGGACTCGATGCTCTCGGGCTTCTCGGAGAAGGACCGTGCGGCGTTCCTCGACATGGTCAAGGCGGCGGTTCGCAATCTCGGCGGCGGCTTCCCGTATGAGTAGACGACACACGTGTTTCAGGTAACCTGAATACGTGGCGGCGGCGACTCTTCCGGTCGCACCCGCGACGGAGCCGCAGCTCGCTTGCGAGCTCACGGGCGTCACGAAGGCGTTCGGTGCGGTCAGGGCCGTCGACGACGTCTCGCTCGACGTTGCCGCCGGCTCGCTGACCTGCCTGATCGGCCCGAACGGGGCCGGAAAGTCGACCCTCCTCGGCTGCATTTCCGGCTTCCACCTCGTCGACGACGGCGTCGTGCGCGTCGACGGGCGCGACGTCACGCGCTGGCCGCCGCATCGCCGCGCTCGGCGCGGGTTGGCGACGGTGTTCCAGACGACGCGCCCACTCGCCGAGCTCGACGTGCTCGGCAACGCCGCCGTCGGAGCACACGTTCGCTCCCGCACGGGCTTCGTCGAGAACATGCTTCGGCCGCCATGGCAGTGGCGGGAACAGCGGCGGGTGCGGGAGGAGGCTCATGAGGCCCTCACGGTCATCGGGCTGGACGGGCGCGCGGACGACCCGGCCGCGGTCCTCCCCCTGGGGCAGCTCCGGCTTCTGGCCATCGCCCGCGCGCTCGCGCAGCGTCCTTCCGTGCTGCTGCTCGACGAGCCCGCCGCCGGTTTGCGCGCGGGCGAGAAGGCGCGCCTCGTCGAGGCCCTGCGGACGCTCTCGGACCGCGGGCTCACGATGGTGCTGGTCGAGCACGACATGCAGTTCGTGGGGGCGCTTGCGGAACGCGTCGTCGTGCTGGATCGCGGCCACGTGATCGCCGACGGCACGCCGGCCGAGGTGCGCAACGACCCCGAGGTCATCGCCGCGTACCTCGGCTCCGCGACGCTGTGACCGCGCTCGTCCAGGCGGACGACCTCGTCGTCCGCTACGGGCCTGCCGTGGCGGTCGACGGCGTCTCGTTGATGCTCGGAGCGGGCGAGCGGGTCGCGCTCATCGGCGCCAACGGTGCGGGCAAGTCCTCGCTACTCAACGCGGTGTGCGGGGTGGTGCGCCCGGCCGGAGGGAGCGTGCGGGTCGCGGGCGACGACGTCACCGGAAAGACGCCGAACCACGTCGTACGCCGTGGCCTCACGCAGGTCCCGGAGGGCCGGCAGGTCTTCCCCAGCCTTCCGGTCGAGGCCAACCTCCTCCTCGGCGCGTTCGGCCGTTCTTTCCGCACGGAGATCGCGACCTCGACGATCCGCTACCTCCGCCGCCGCGCAGCCGCGCGTGAGCGTCTCGACCGCGTCTACACGCTGCTTCCCAAGCTGCACGAGCTGCGCGACCGACCTGCCGGACGAACCTCGGGCGGCGAGCAGCAGATGGTCGCGATCGGTCGCGCGCTGATGGCCGAGCCACGGGCGCTCGCGATCGACGAGCTCTCGCTCGGCCTCGCGCCGATGGTCGTCGAGCAGCTCGTCGAGTTCCTGCACCGGCTCAACGACGAGGAGCACGTAGCGATCCTCCTCGTCGAGCAGAACGCACTGCTCGCCTTCGACCTCTGCGACCGTGCATACGTTCTGGAGACGGGCCGCGTCGTGCTCGAGGGCGCGAGCGCGGAGATCCGCGACCGCCCGGAGGTCCACAGCGCGTACCTGGGAGGCGGCCCCGGGTGATCGAGTTCGTGCAGCTCATCGTCGTGGGCCTCTCGACGGGGTCTGCGTTCGCGCTCGTCGGGATGAGCCTGGTGCTCGTCTTCCGGACGACCGGCATCGTCAACTTCGCGCAAGGCGTCTTCGCGGTGACCGGCGGGCTGTTCACGTTCCAGCTCTCCGACGACCTGCCGCTCGTGCTCGCGATGCTCGTCTCGGTCCTCCTCGCCGCCTTCCTGTCGTCGATCCTCGCCGTGGTCGCGGTCGGCTTTCGTGACCGGACGACCAGCCTCGCGAGCACGATCATCACCCTCGGCGCCGCGTTCTTGGCGCAGGCGCTGCTCCTGCTCAAGTTCGGCGACATCCCGCGCAGCTATCGGGGCATCTCCGACCGGGCGTGGAACATCGGCGGCGTCCTCGTCCAGCCGCAGTACATGCTCATCGCAGCCGTCGCGATCCTTTGCGCCGTCGCGCTGACCGTCTTCCTCCGCCGAACGATCGTCGGACAGGCGCTCGTCGCGTGCTCGGACTCGCGCCGCGCCGCCGAGCTCGTCGGCCTCAACATCCGCTCGCTCGCGGTCGTGGCGTTTGCGGGCGCGGGCGCGCTCTGCGCGCTCGGCGGCGCGCTCCTTGCGCCGAGCAACCCGATGACGTACAGCTCGGACGTCGCGATTACCGTCAACGGCTTCGCCGCGGCTGTGTTCGGCGGACTGGGCTCGATCCGCCTCGCGTTGCTCGGCGGCTATGCGCTCGGGATTCTCGAGCAGCTCGTGGTCGGGTACGTGGATCCGCAGTACAGCTTGACCATCGCCCTGATCGTCATGCTCGTCCTCATCGGCTGGCGCTCACGGGCGGAGATCGCGAGCGGAACGCACGAGGTGCACGCTGCGATCCAGCGCGCCCGCGTACCATGGCCGGCGCCGGTCCGGATCGGCTTGATCCTCGCCGGAGCCGTCTTCGCCTGCTGGCTTCCGTACCGGCTCTCGACGTTCGACGTGGCGCTGTACGACCGCATGGGCCTGTACGCGCTCGTGACGATCGGTCTCACGCTGCTCATGGGATACGCAGGGCAGATCTCACTCGGACAGGGGGCGTTCTTCCTCGTCGGCGCCTACACGTCGGCGATCCTCACGGTCGGCATCGATCCGGACACGCGGCTCGTCGACCCCGATGCCGGCGTCTCACCGGTGCTCGCCGTGCTCGCCGCGCCCGTGGTGGCGGCAGTGCTCGCCGCCCTGATCGGCGTCCCGCTCCTCCGCCTCCACGGCCACTACCTCGCGTTCGCGACGCTCGCGCTCCACCTCATCGCGTTCTCGGTTCTCTCGGCCTGGGACCGGTTCACGGGCGGTCAGTACGGGATCTCGGTCACGAGGCCGCTCACCGTGTTCGGTCACGACCTCCGCGGCCCGCTGCACGCAGCCGTCGTGTGGGGCGTGGTCGCGGGCGCGCTGCTCCTCGCAACCAACCTCGTCCACTCGCGGGTCGGGCGCGCGTTGCAGGCGATCGCCACCGACGAGGCGTCGGCGGCGGCGTCGGGCATCCCCGTCGCGAGCTACAAGCTGCGGCTGTTCGTCTTCGCGGCCGCTCTGGCCGGCCTCGGCGGAGGTCTGTTCACCTTCTCGTTCCTCATCGTCTCGCCCGAGGCGTTCCCGATCGTGCTCAGCATCGAGTTCGTCGTCATGGTCGCCGTGGGCGGTCTCGGCAACGTCTACGGCGCGGTCGCGGGGACTGTCGCGATCCTCTACCTCGAGCAGAAGCTCCGCGACCTGGGAACCCGGCCCGACCTGTTCGGCTGGGATCTGCCCGACGCGGCTCCGACCGTGTTCTCGTTCGGCGTCTTCGGGGTGATCCTGATGACGATCATGCTCTTCTTCCCCCGCGGGCTGCTACCGGCGCTCAGCGACGCAACCGCGACAACAGTCCGCGGCGTCCGGCGCCGGAGCTCGACCGCGTAGTAGACACGCTCATCATCGGGTGAGGTCTCGACGGGTGCCGGTTGGCTGGGAACAGCACCTCGTCCTCGGATCGGTTCGAAGGTGTATCCCCGCCCTCCGAGAGTCGAGAGGATCGTCTCGACGCCCGCCGCGCTCTCTCCGCCTCGTCAGCGCACTCGCCATCGTGCAAGAGCACACCACCAGGCCGGACATGCCCGCCAGCACGCCCTGGTCGCCGAGAACGCGCTCGGCGATGGCAACGCGGCCGGGACGATTCCAGTCCCCTGGCGCGATCAATTTGCAGCACCTCGAGCTCGGCAAGACCGACGCTGCGCTGGCCGAGCTGCGCGAAAAAGGGGCTCGCCCAGTAGCGGCGACGCCGGACTGCCTCACTCGTGCATCAGCGCCTTCTCGGGCGTGATGCGCAAGACCACCTGTTGGTTTTCGTCGAGCCAGTCGACGATGGTCGACGGCTCGGGGCGCTCGACTCCCCGCACGACGGCCAGGACGTCGGCGCCGAGGTCGGCCCGCTCGGGATCGGTG
>Ga0207428_10002649_pt1 | contig 17839 bp, 26 predicted proteins | sample RhiMethybrSRZTD1_FD_187600 | JGI IMG/M metagenome (GOLD analysis project Ga0207428, IMG submission 187600) | Populus rhizosphere microbial communities from Tennessee, USA - Rhizosphere MetaG P. TD hybrid SRZTD1 (SPAdes) (version 3) | ecosystem: Host-associated > Plants > Roots > Rhizosphere >...
ACAGCAACAGAGGTGAAATATGTGTGCCACAACTCGTTTGACGGCCAATCCGTTGGCACGTTGATACTGACACGGCTTGTGGCATAGCATTTAACCCCTTGTAACTACAACGTTCAGGGGTATGCAGCGTTGAGCCATTAACGAAGGTCGCTCAATTTATCGCTGTTTGTAGCAGCGCAAAACCGTGCGAAATAGGTGAGAATCTCCTCTCCGTGTCCGACCCGATCTCACGACTGCAGGAGAGGCTCATCCATGTCGGTACTCTCATACGTTCACCAACTCTTCAACGTCGACCAGTGTCAGGCCTACATCCATACGCTGCGGTGGAAAGATCGGCCCCTCCAATGTCCCCGGTGTCAGAGCCGGGATGTTGATCCGTGGGGGCAGTATCACTATCGCCCCGGGTGTAAACGGTACTGGTGTAACGGTTGCCAACGCACCTTCAATGACCTCACCAATACCCTGCTCCACCAGAGTAGGCGGTCCCTGCCGCACTGGATTCTGGCAACGTTTCTCCTCTGTCTCTCGTGTTCGTCTCGGCGTATTGCCCGAGAGTTGGGCGTCCATAGCCGGACGAGCTATCGCTGGTGCTGGTGGTTGCGGAATACGGCGATGTCCTATGAGATGGATCGCCAATTAGAAGGCACGGTGGAAGCGGATGACCTCTACCACATCGCTGGGCACAAAGGCCAAGCCAAGCAGGGCGGGCCAAAACCGTTAGGACGTCGCCCGCGGGGGCGCCGCAAGAAGTGCGAGCCCGGCCGGGGGCATTATGACAAAGACCGGCCCGCGATCATCGCGTGGGTCAGTCGCCAGGGGGCTGTCGTCCTCCACGCGACCAAAGATTTCACGATCCAGACGGTCCAAAAGGCCGCCAACGTCGCGGTGCGCACGGGCAGTCGGCTCTATACCGACTCGGCGCGTAGCTACCAGGCGTTGAAGGGCTATTGGCACGAGTTTGTCAATCATACGCAGAAGGAATACGCACGTGGTGACGTGCACGAGAATCGGGCGGAGTGTCTGTTCTCCTTGCTCAAGCCCTACTTGCGGGTATTTCGGGGCCTCAGCAAAACCAACCTTCCAGGATACGTGGGTTTCTTTCAATTCTTGCGGAACGTGCGGCAGCAGAATGCGTTCGAGCAGGCGGAACTAATCTTACAAGCGGCATTAGACCCCGCGGTCGCAAGCAGAGCGAGAAGGGGAGAGTTTGTCCAATGCCTGGATCATTTTGATCTTCTACAAACAGCGATAAATTGAGCGAACGTGGTTGTAGAGTTTACACTGCCGCGATTGCTTCGACCCTCAGCCTGCCTGAAGCGGTATGATACGAATCTTTCAGCACTCATTCCGCGCATCGCTATTCTTCTCGTGCCCTTAATGCAGGTTGGCGCAAGCCCAGCCTGGATTTTTGGCTTTGATGTCATTGATCCATGGCTCTACCACGGCTTTTTTTTGAATCTGAAGCATCATGTGACCGCGTTTGCCGGGAGCTATTATGGAACCCGCCTGGCCTGGATCCTTCCGGGCGCGATTGCCCACACGCTATTTGGTCCCATTCTGGCGAACGCTGTTTTGCGCCTTTACATTTGCTGGATTGCGGCCTTCTCTGTTTTTTTTCTCGTACGCCGTTTTTATGGAGATCGTTCCGCATTCGTTTCCAGCATGCTCTTATGCGCATATCCTGATTTCCTGTCTGCAGCCGGTTGGGACTATGTTGATGGGACTGGTATTGCCTACTGCCTGCTCTGTGCCGAAGAGTTGAGCGCCGTCGCAAAGGCATGGCCACACCGTGTTGCAAAGCATCGGGCCTTGCTCGCCGGTGCGGCCTTTGCCCTGGCCATCCATTCGAATATTGTGCTGCTGCTCTTCACTCCGATACTCGCCCTCTGGCTCCTCGCCAGAACCTGGTTGCGAGGACTGGCAATAGCGATCGCGTCAGGCATCGGTTTTCTGATGATGACCGCCGCTCTGGGGTTTATCAGTCTTGCTTTGGGTAGCGCTTTTCTATTTTTCGTCCCTTCGTTCTCGGTCGCCATACATCTGTCAAGCGGACCAAACGCATGGTATGCGCGACCTGCGATATGGATTCCGCACGCTTGGTGGCTTGTGATCCCTTCCGCAGTAACTCTGATAAGCCTAGGATTTCTATTTAAGATGCTCCGGGCTTCGAGGCCGACATCGATTCTCAGGCGAGACGGTTTGGGCAGAATTGCAGATATGTTGTCTTTACCGCTGGCATTTGCAAGTTTCACGGTGATGCAAATGAGTGGCTCACCTCTTCTTCAATTCTCTCATTACACAAGCTACCTCACTATTTTCACATGCGTTAGTACCGGAGCGCTCATCGGTCGCCGTTTGCAGGATTTGCGCAGGCCCTGGTATGCATGTCTAGCTGGCGCGTGCGTCCTACTTCCCCTGTTAGTGGGTATGGAACTGGTATCGCTCCTTCCCTCCTCCGTAAGTACAGCCTCTGTTTCCTTCCGAAGCTGGCCGCACGCCACTGTAATCCAGCTGATTTTCGGCTTCGCCGCCATCGTCCTTGTGGCCGAGTACATGAATAGGAGACTTCTGTCAGGCGTCCTCGCCGCTGCTGCTGTTGCGGTGATCTTGTTGCATCTAGGCCACCTGAGGCTCAACGAAGCCGTTGGAGGCGCGTTAAGGCGACAGTCCTATCTTGAAATCCATCGCACGGCCCAGGAGCTTGCTAGGCTAAGTCAAGTAGGCCCCCTCTGGTTTTGGTACTCGTTTACACCGGAGGGTGACCAGCATTACACCGCCATCGCCTCCACTTATCTATGGGCAGCGCGCTTAGTCGGGCGGGAACTGCCGGATACCAGCGACGTGCGGCTGAATGCGTTGCGTCGCGGAACCTACCTTGCGATCATGGAAAGCCAGCCGGCTGTTTCTGATCAAGCTATCCAGGGTTTGGCACAGATGGGTGTGACAGTCGAGTTCGTGAAGCGGTTGGAATCTCTGGTCGGCCAAAACCGCTATGTCGTTTCGCTCGTTCAGGTCACACGAAGTGAGACGCGCAATACCATATATACTCCCCCCCCTCCTGAGACTGACCTTGTCCCTTCGCTGGACTTGATAAATTACGATGCCGAGGCCCTGGCGGCGAATACGTTCCGCGTTCTATACGGAGTGCGCAAGGTTGATGAACAAGTGCTCCCGAGTTGGGTGGTCAGGATGACCGATAGAAGAGACCACTGTGCCACAAATTTCCTGCCCGTTCCTGCCGAGAACTCCGACTATATCAGTGCGGTTGAGATCACTGTTGCCGAAGAAGGGGCTCAGGATTTGTACGGTAGTGTGCATATGATTCTACAGGATCAAGACTACCGTACTCTGTATGACAGCGGCACCGTCTACAGCGGGTGGCGTCAGGCAATGGTGGGCATACCTGCCGGCACGCACGCCATTCGTATCGCCTTCTTAGCAAATGATAATGGCTATATAAAATTCCCGTCTTCCGTTCAGGTCCGGGCGTTCAGCCAGAAAAGATGAACCCTCAATGAGGCTTATCCCTCTTCTGTCATACTGGGTTCTGTAGTGGTACAATCCTGCCTCAGATGTATCCCCCGCGCACAGGAGCTGGCCACTATGAGTGCCCCAAGCTGCGCCACCAGGCCCACGCCACGTGCTCCGGTAGGGCCAACCACTCTTTGCAGAGCCAGATCCAGAACTTGGGCATCGTCACTCCTCCTCCCGTCCCAGTGCCCGCCTCGCCTCGCGCAAGAGGCGGCCCATACCCGTGTTTGCCTCCACCTCCGTCAGCTCCCACGGATCGCGCGGCGGGAGCTTTCTGGCATAGGCCAAGAGCGCGGCAAGCCCCTGGATGCGCTCCCAAGGACCAGGGGGTTCCATCGCTTCGAGCACGGCGAGGCGGCTCATCATGCTAGGCTTCATCCGGCGTGGCCTCCTCCTCCAGAGGCAGACCAGCCGGGAGCCGGATACTATACGTTGGCCCCCACACAGGAGGTTCATCCCCGTTCGCCGCATACTGGACGCGCAAGAGCACCACCTGCCCGTGGGCCTCCAGGTCGGCGTCTTCCAAGTGCTTGAGTCGTGAGAGTCTACTGTAGAGCATGGCCATTCCTCCGCTCGTATGCGTCTTCTAGGACTTTGAGCCTTGCTTCAAATTCTCCGGCCTCTAAGAGTTTCACGTATTGCCCGGCCACCTGGGAAACCGCGTGGATGGCGCGCAGGGCGGGCTCTTCGTCATCGGTGGTCTCCAGAATGCCCTGGGCACGTTTCAGGGCGTACCACAAGATGAGCTGCACCTGCGCCAGGTCCCCGGGCTTGCCCCGTAGCTTCTTTCCCAGGCGCGCTTTATGCGGGCTCAAGTTCGCCATGCACCCCCCTGGGGTCTATAGGCCGGCGCGCCCTGCGCGGCGCCGGCTGCCGGCCTGGCTGCACACAGGGTTGCGATGTGCCTACAGGGTTGCCGTCGACCAGCTGCCCGAGCCAGGTGAGCAGTACTACCTCCGGACGCGGGGGTGGGCGAAGCTGGCGCAGCCAGGCTATGAGGGCATCTCGCTCCACGGTAACGTCAGTCATGGGCGCCGCCTGCTGAGGCGTCAGGCGCCAGTCGGGCGTGTCACCGTTGCTTTCCGTTGCTTTTCGTTGGCTCACCAGCTCCTCCTTCCTCGGTGGTTTCATATGCCGAAAAAACCAAAAGATTTTCCCGGGGCCCGTTTCCAGGTCATGCCTCCGGCGGCGGTGTCGGGCCTGCGGCCGCCGGCACACACCGATGCACCGGGTACGCCCGTGACTCGTGCAGCCGGGGCTGTCCCTGCGCCTCTGGCCAGAGCACCGTGTAGGTGCGGATGCTGGTCTCGAGGGCCACCTGTACGCCGGCCGGCGTCGCCCCCGTGAGGACCATGGCCCCACACCGGGGACAGGGACTATACGCGGGGGGGAGGGACCGTGTACGGGGCATACTCGCTGTATCCTCCTGCGTGGGTATGCGCTTGCACCCCCGCACCAATACTGCCTATGCGAAGGCATGATGGATGCACCACCGCACCAATACTGCACCTGCGGAGGGCATGAGGGATGAACCCCTTGCCTATGAGGGCCTATGAGGGGACATGAGGGTAAAAATGGCGCCAATACTGGATATGAGGGTAAACGGGGTGTTTCCACCTTTATATAGAGAAAAAAGAAAATACCTGCCAGGGCTTTTTTCTTTTTTTCTACGCGCGCTAATCACCCCTCATAACCCTCATATCCCTCATACACACGTAGTTAAAACCTCATCTAGCCCTCATATCTCGCTTGCATCCAGCATTGGCGTAGAGGGCAAAATCCCTACGCCCAGCATCTCCTGTATTCCTGCACTCCTCAGAAGGGTATCCCCTGGTCATCATCCATGAGAAGCGGACGCCCCTGGGCGTCATCCTGGGCCGTGCGCAACCGCACGCCATGCAAACGTGAGCCATACATATCGACCTTATGGGTGATGGCCGTGGCGCGGAGTTGCTGCGTCAAGAAATCGTGCAGCGTCGCCGTAAAACGTTTCAAGGCGATGGGCTTGCTACCCACCTGATGCACATGCGCCACATAATTGGGGTAGAGCCAGCTCTCCTCGTTCTTATAGAGGGTTTCGCGGATGGCGGTGCTTGTCATCCCATCGGGCTCGCGGGTCGTCGTGGTGAAATCGATCTTTTCGGCAACCCCCACCTTGGTGATGGCGTGGGCGTCGAGCACAAGATGCTCATGTGCCCATTCCGCCATGGGATTGGTGGCGAGGAGCGTCTGCACCCACTGCGCCCGCAAGAGGGGCGTCTGGTACTGGTGTTCCAGGCTGAGCAAGGCCTCCATGGTGGCGTCGGGCATCGCCAGTACCCACGTGAGGAGCCCCGGCAACTCCTCCACGAATTCGCCATGAAACGTCCGCCCTCGGATCGATAGGAGATCGCGCGGGACGCTCGGCACGTGCGTAAAATACAGCGTCAGCCGCCGCCGCCCCAGGCCAGAGGTATAGTCGCTACTCTGCACCTCTTCGTTGGCCGCCAGGAGCACGAGGCCATCGGCGGTACGGTCCTGACGCCCTTGCACAAACTTTTCTTCCATGCGCACCAGATCACCGCCAGTCAGGGCTTTTAAATTGTTAATGGGGCCGCCGTAGCGGTCCGCATCGGTCACACAGATGAGGCGTTTCCAGCGCACATTGGCCAGCTCAAAGCGACTCGTTTCGAGGTGCTTGAGTTCCGTCACCACGGTGTTCTCAATCCCCACCAGGGCCTGGGCCAGACGCAGATACGTCCCCTTCCCAGAGCCACCGGGGCCAACCAGTTCCAGCACGCGCTGTATCTGGGTGGCGCCTTGGACAATCGCCTTCAGATAGGCACGCAGCACCTGGAGCATGGCGTCATCGCCGTGGGTCACGTCTTTGAACCACGCCAGGATGCCGGGACAGCGGGCGTCTTCGTCAAACGCCATGGGCAACTGCACGACGGAGAAATGCGCTGGCGTGTGGGGGCCGAGCCTGCCGTCTGTGAGGTCGTACAAGCCATTGCGGACGTTGAGATAGCGTGCCTGGTCGTGCTGCCCCTCATGCAGACGTTGCGCGTCCTGCGTGTAGGCAATGGCCTCATTCCTCCGCTGTGAGGTCCATTCCAGGCCAAGGAGGGTCTGGATCTCGCGGGTGATGGTGCCGTCTTCGCGCACATAGACGCCATCTTGATAGACCCAGAGGGTAGGATCGGTGAAGCGGTAGTGCTGGCGCTCCATGAGGGCGTCCGCCAGCAATTTGGCCATAAAGACTTTCTTTGGGCCATGGGTGACGGGGTACGCAAAGAATTCCTCACCCGTGCCGCTATAGGTGCGGCCGTAGGGCTGACGCCCAGCAATGAGCGCTTTGACGCCCTCCCAGGCGGCCACGTGGTCCTGGTCGAAGTCCCGGATGTAACTGTCCAGGTCGCTTTTCTGCCCCCACGTCAGGGGCGTCGTGCAGGCCTCGCAGGGCATCACGGTCTGGAGGCGTTTGACCAGCTCGAAGCCGGCCTGGTTCGTGTCGTGGTCATAGAGGACAATGGGGTGAGATGACACCCGCTTCAGCGTGTCCACATCGGCCACCAGCACGCCGCCCACGGCACAGGCGTTGAGGTAGCCCAGTGACTGCCCGGTGGCTTCTTCGAAGCGCACGGTGAGCGATTGCAACGCCAGGGTGTTGAATTCCCCCTCCGTGACAATCAGGCACTCATTGAGCGCTTGGTTGGCGGGGTTGCGGTAGGGCGTAAAGAGCTCCCGACCAAAGAGCCCCGCGCTGCCCGGTTTAAACGAGACAAACTTTTCACTGTAGGGCTGACGCAGCCGCAAAGCGACGGGGTGATGGCTCGCATTGCAGTAGAAGAACATGAGCCAGCCCGCCTTATGGGCGAGGCAGTCGACCAGCTTCTGTTGGGCGTCCTGCAGGTCCTGGAGCCGCGTTTCTGCCTGGATGAACTGTTTGGTCGGACGGCCGCGTTGCTGGCTTTTCAGCGTCGTCACCGCGTCTGTGGCGTCCTGCAGCACGGGCGTGAAGTGGGGGACCACATCATAGCCCGAGGGCAGCGCGCCGAGCATCGTATCCTCGATGACGCGCGGATGAATGCCGCGTTCCTCGTGTAGATAGGTGTAGGCGTTCTGCTGGCCCGTGGCGAGCCGTAACAGCTCCTGGTGGCAGTCCTGGTAGAGGGCCTCCAGGACCCGCGTCAGCCCATAGCGATAGGCGTCCGTCTCGCGGCCAATCGTCAGGAAATAGCCACACGGCGGGCTGAAGCACTTCCCCAGGCTATCATCGCCCTTCAGGCTGAAGTGCTTCCCGTGGCACTGGGGACATTCGCCTTTCCGGCCAGGACGGATGCTGATACTGAAATCTTCCAGCAGGACCTGAGAGACCGTCCGGAGGCTCATCGCTGCCCCCTTTCCTGCCGGAGCGCATCAATCAAGCTGGAGGCCGCAGCCCTGTCGGCTGGGAGTTCGCCACCATATCCCAGGGCGCGCAGAAAGCTGAGTTGCGCCGCCGTGGCAGGCTTCCCCACCATAGCCTGTTTCAGGTAGTTAATAGACCGTTCTATTTTGATCCTATGGCGGGCTTCGTAGGGCAAGACCTCATAGTCGATAACAGACTTGGCATACGCCAGGGCGCCGGGCTGGTCGCCCTGGATGCCCTCCAACACCCGGGCGAGCCAGGCACGGGTCTCAGGGTCCCTGGCCATCTGGAGGCGACGGTGCACCTCCTGCCAGACGGCGGAGCACACCGCCAGCGGGTTGTCGGTGCCATTACGGACGGCATAGTGAAAGAGGTTCGCCAGGGCACTGCGCCGCTGGGCGGGGACGTGGTCCAACCAGGCGCGGGGATCTGGAGCCGAGGGGGTTTGATTTTCCATCTCAGGGTGTGGCATAATGGCACGCACCTTTCTTGTTCTGGGCCGCGCTTGTCACACGGCACCACACGATGCCCCGGCTACCCACCGGGGCATTGCTGCGTTCAGCCTCGGGACCACGCGCCTTGCTGACGCATGGACCGTGGAGAAGACACGGGAGCACGTCAAATGGGCTCCTCGTCATGCGTGCCGTTGCTGTGGCTCTTATAGGCACGGAGTTGCTCGGCATATGTGCGCTCGCTGTCGTAGAGCCAGGGGGTGTCGTCGTCGCAAACCTCCTCGGCTGCGGGCCGCTCCGGGAGATCGGGGTCGAACGCCTCCATGGTGCGCTTCACGTCGAACTCCAACGCACCCAGCGCCTCCCGCAGTGGAGCGAGTTCCAGTTCTAACGCCGCGTGCAACCGCTCCAGCTCCTGCTGATACCGCCCAAAGATGGTCTGCGCCTCGTCCCGGATCTGGGCGAGTTGGTCGCGCAAGTCTTCCGTCCGCTCCCGCCAGCGGTCTGCCGCTTCCACCTGGGCCTCCTCAGCGGTCTCAGCACACCGCGCCTCCAGAGTCGCATCCAGGTACGGATCCAGCGCGGCGCGCACGATGGCGGCCATCGTGCCAGGATAGAGGGCCTCCAAGGCATCGAGTTCCACCGCGCCTTCACCGTGGCGCTCTTCAAAGTCCGCTTTCCGGAGGTCACTGTCCTTAATGGGCACCCGGGGCAGGCGGTACGCCTGGACCTGCGCGCGCGTCAGCGCCAGTGGCGTCAGTTTGATGTCCGCGTCGGGGGCATACAGGGCCAGCCAATATTCAATCTGCCGTGAGAGCGCGACGGGCATGCGGTCGCCTGCTGGATCAAAATCCGAGATATAGAACAAGCGCGTCGGCGTGACCGCTGCATGCGCTGGGTAATGAGTTCCACGGCACTGGTCACACTTTGAAACCCAACACTGGTCACCAGGACGGCCCCGTAGCGCCGTACGAGGGGCATGAGCACGTCGTTCATCGTGGACTTTTCTACCCAGATCTCCAGGTGATAGCCCTGGCTAGCCACACTGTAGTCGTACCCGGTGAGGCGGGGTTCAGGAAAGGCTAAGTCCAGGTATGCAGCCAGGTCGGTGGGAATCGTCGGCAGGATCCACTGCGGGAGGTTCTCATCCCAGACAATCGCAGGGTCCACGAGGTCGTCGTACCACGTCCAGGGCAAATGGGGTTCCGGGTTGCGGTGATCCTCCAGGCGCCGGGGATCCACCAGGCCGCCGTACCGGGCGTAGGTACTGGCCTCCTGCAGCTGCTGCCAGCAGGCTTCCGTATTGAGGTACGGCGTGCCGTCCGCCTTGCGGGGGTCGACCTGGCTCACCAGCAGGTAATGAATGCGGCGCAGATGGGCTTTGGCCGAGGTGACATACTGCTGCCAGATCCCATGAAACCACGCGGCCTTCGCCATCTGGCCGCGGGAGCCCGCACAAAACGGATCCCGCTTCGGCGACAGGGCCACGAGGTCCGCGAGCCGCCGCTGGCGCCCCTCGGTGAGCCGTTGAAAGTCTGCGTGCCCACGGGGAGCGAGGCCGGGCGGGATCTCCTGGCTCATGCGTCGCTCCTTCCGCGCATGGCGCGCCGGGCAGGCTTGCTGTGGCGCATCATGGTGTGGTAGCATGAAAACCTCCATTGGTTGCTGGCCGTGCTGATCACACGGTCCAAGTTGTACGGTAACGGCCTGGGATTGAGCACCCCGGGCCGTTGCTGCGCCTGGGGCATGCTACGCCTCAACTGCCTCATGACCGTTCACCTTTGTCGCCCTGGCTGCTTCGCGTTCCCGCACAAATCGCTCCACGTCCTCTTGCAGGTAGAGCCGCTCAAAGCGCCCATTCCCGCGGTCAATCTTGATAGGCAGCAATCGTCCTTGTTTGGCGTGGTACCGAATGTTGTCGGGCGTGCACTGGGCCAACAGTGCCGCCTTGTGGGTACTCAAGAGGTTCATGGAGTCCACTCCTGAAAAAAGTAATCGAGAAATTTTTACTAGCTTACTCCATACTTGAGGCCTAGTAAAGATACATGGCTTGACGCTGCCCCTGTGAGTGCGTATGCTTGTTTCTATGAAACAACATCAACTGTCATACCAAAAAGCGCTGACAGCTATCCGACTCGAACGACTCCATTTCGCGGTGGAATTTGTGCAGAAGAACTTGTCGCAGTTGCGGGAAGGGGACTGGCTCAACCTTCGGGAGGATTTTCTTGCTTTTCTGGGCCAGAGTCGGAATCCTGAGCGATGGCTTACGATCTCGGACGCCGGCGGGCTCGTGTCGTCTAAGTGGGATCCTCCATTTCCCCAAGACTTTTCCGAGCAGGACTTCCGGGTATTACAAGACGAGGTTTGTACCATCCTGCGTGCGGCTGCGGGGGATAATATGGGGGCAGAGCCTCCGATCATCGGCGTGAGAACGGAGTTGCGGATCCAGCCGCTTGATGGAAGGGTGTTCCCGTCTGGAGGATATCTCACGAATATCTTTGGCTCGACGCGAGACCAATTCTTGTTCATTCTCCTGGAGGCTCTCCGTCAAGAACCTCCTGATCGTATTTTGCGGTGCCCTGAATGCCAGACACTGTTTGTCCGGGCCTATACGCAGACCTACTGCTCACGGCGCTGTACGAATAGGGCGAGTGTGCGGAGCTGGCGCACCCGTCAAGAAGTCCCATCCACGTAGCGAGTCGCCACGGCGGCGGGGTCTCTCCGCGCCAGCAGTCCCTCAAGGCGGGTAATCTCCTCACAGGTCTTCTGCCACTGCTCGGTGCCTGGGGTCCAGAAGCGCAGGCCTTTCTTCTGTTTCTCCCATTCTTCCCTGAGTGAATTATTCTTCTCCCTTTCTTGCCGTGGAAGAGTGGATGCCGTTTTGTCACTACCCCCTGTGGGCGCAGGTTTCTCCCACGCAAGCAGGAAGGCATAGTGGTTCACCTCGCAGCAGTTGCCCCGAATCCACAGGACCGTTTTGCGCAGAATCCGCAGATCAATCAGGCGCTGGATGTGGCGGATCACCGTCCGCCTGGAGCAGTGACACTTCACGGCCAGGTAGCTGTAGCTGACGCGCACCACTCCGTAGATGCTGGCGAGGTGGGCGAGCTCTTGCGCGGTATGGGTGAGGGATTCTTTCAGGTCGCGGCGCTGGCGGATGGCGGCAATAAGGGGGGTGGCCATGCGTCACCTCGCCTCTACGCCGGTGGCGCGATGTACTGACCAGTGAGGATATTGCGTGCCAAATATCCTCACTGCCAAGACGGTGGGTCGGTTCTGTGATAGAATCATGGCACTCCTCTCTGTGGACGCACGAACAGCGCCTGCCAGGGGGGAAACGACTGCCGCAGCGGGTCTAGATGCCACTCAAGGCCGCTGCGGCGGGGAAGTCCTCTCCGCTCACACCTTCGCTTTCTTCGCCTTCGCGGATTTCCCCGGCGCCGGTTGCTGCGCCAGAAACAACTCGATCGCTTCGCGCACCACCGCCGCGACCGAACGGCGACGCAGCCAGGCGTCGCCGTTCGGTCGCTTGGCCAGGTCGGGGGGGATGCGCAGCGAGAGCACCACGGGCCTTTCTGCGTCGGATTGATACACTACAGGTCTACCTATCTTCGCCATCGTCAGCCTCCTCCTCTGCACAGTGGTCCTGCCACAGTGCCAGCGCTTGTGCCGCACAGACGCGCGCCTCGCGTAGCTTTACCTCCCCTGTGGCAATCCTGTGTAGCGCCAGCAGCAGCAGGGTCACACGCCTCTGCACAGGGGGAACGGCGGCGGCGATATCCTGGAGGTAGGTTGCTATCGCCGCTTGGAGGTCGGTCGCCAGGGTTGCCGCCGTCTCCTCGTCCAGGGTGGTAAGCCAGTCTTCGAGGGCCGCTTGGCGCTCGGGGGTCGGCTCTCGGAGCTCGGGATGGTCCGCCAGGAGCTGCTTGAGCTTGGCATCAGCCCGGCGAATCGCTTCAAGGTCAATCGGTCGCTCGGCCATGAGGCATTCCTTCTGTCTTACCATTAGACAAGAATGCGGGACTTTTCTCGGCTGTGATCTGGATAGAGCGGTGCTGTCGCTGCTCCAGCGCTTCCAGTGGCGCCGCCATAGCGTCCACGGCGGCGGGGTTCTCCGCTCCGCTTATACGTGGGTTTCCTTCGCCTTCCCCTCCACAACCTGCACACCTTTCACCACGCCTACCAGGGCGCCGTCTTTGGTCGACACATGCGCCTCGACAATGAGGAGCGCGGGCGTACCGCTGGCGCGTATCTGCTCAGCCTTCGAGCAGGCCGTGCGCCATTGCTTCACGGGCGAGGAAAGATACAGCGGGCCACTGTCCAGGCTGATGCCCTTGGGCAGTCCCCGGGGTTCATTCTGGAGGACCATGTACACCAGGCCGCCAGTCTCTCGGGTCTCAGGCATCTCGCGCAGTACCAGCTTCAACGTCGCAGTCACGGGCATAGGGGTAAGTCCTTTCCAGTAGTCGAGGGTAAGCGTCATAGGCGCCAACGCTGGCGCTTGCTGGGGCTGCTGGGGCTGCTGCTGGGGTTTCTGCGCGGACGGGTACGGAAAGAGCCGGGCGCGTTCTTGCTTGCTGCACTGCTGCCGTACGAGGTGGAAGAAGGTCCCACCAGGGCTGCGCCGGCGATCGCCAGCACGGGTCAGCAAGCCCCCAGTGCTTTCAAGGGTCAGCGTGTCGGCAAAGATGGTCTGACAGCGCTCCTGCCCTAGCGTCCGGAGGACCTTGGCGAGCAGGGCTTTCTTCGGCTCCTGGAGCGTCTCTGCGAGCTTCTCAGCCGTGAGGGTGTCCATACGGTCTCTCCTCTGTGATGGGGCTCCTCGGGGCTCCTAGTCTCTGGTGATATAGCGGCCAATCTCGACACGTCTGAGCAGGCCATCGCGCATCATGGCCTTCATCGTGGAGCCGAGGTCCTTGTCCACACCAAGGCGCTGCCGCGTCTGCGCTGGGGACAGACCTGCGGGATACTCCCGCAGGAGCGCGAGAATCCGCTGCCGCATATCGCCGCGCTTTCGATGGGGCACAGACCTGGGTGTGGCAGGGTGTGCCGCTGGGGCCTGCTGACCAGCATTGAGCAAGCGCTGGCCCTGCTGTTGCACCTGTTGCAGCATCTGTAACAGGAGGGCTTCACGGTCCCGCGCTGCCTGTTCGCGGGCATGGGCTGCATCGAGCTCCCGCTGTAACACGCTGATGAGTTGCTGTAACGTGGCTGTATCAGCAGGCGATACAAGTGGGGTTGCAGGGGGTGTAACATCCTGTTGCACGGTAACAGGCTGATACACTGTATCAGGGTGTAACACCATGCCAATACGCAGGAGTTCAGCGGTGTCGATGAGCCCGTCTGGCGTGCGGCTCAGCTTGCCAGCCTTGATGTAACGATGCAACGTTACACGTGATACACCTGCAACACGGGCTGCATCACTGATGCTGAGTTGTGCCACAGGCGTACCCCCTCCTAGTCTGCAGCGCCCTGGCGCTTGCGCTGGCGGGGTGGTTTCTGTGGGGCAGGTGGTTCTCCCCCAGCCTCAGCCTGGCGCGGGGTCTGCCGTTTCTGTGGGCAGAGGAGATAATGGTCGATGGCTTCGCGACCAGCGTGGGCTAGCGCGGTGGGGAACAGCTCGCCAGTCTCGTCCTCCTTCCGGCGCTGCCGCCGCGCTGGCGGCTTCATCCCTAACAGCGCATCGGGCGAGGTCCCTAACACCCTGGCGAGGGCGACGAGGTGCTCGACCGTAATCGTGGGCGCTTTGGCTTGCTCGATATTGCTCAGCGTCGTCGGGCTCATGTCAGCTTGTTTCGCGATCTCCGCTTGCGAGTACCGTTGCCGGCGCCGCAACAGATGCACCCGCTCGGCCAGCGTCCGCATGTAGTCGGGTATCGGTTTGTCGGGCATCGGTGGCCTCCTTTCTCCTCACCAGAAGTATACAGAATGCCTGAGAAATATACAATATTTTCTATTATTTTAATACAACATATTATATAATATCTCCATAAGAAAGGCGGTTGGCTCCCTGGCAAGAGCTACCAACCGCCTCCGCGCAATTCCCTCAGAGAGAGGAATCGAACGATGCAGACAGTACCCGAAACGACTGCCCCCCGCAAGCCCCAGGCCTTCTATGCCACGCTGCACGGTCTCGCGGGCGTCATCACCCGCCCGGCTGACGCGGTGCTCTTCCTGGAGGCGGAGAGTGGCGCGGTGGTCACGCTGACGGCCGCCGATGTGCCGCACCTGGTCGTGCTCGGCGAAGTGCCCGCGAGCATGGCGCAGTATGTTGAAGATATGGCACGCGGTGGCTATGCGGCCGTGGCGTGCCGCAGACTGCAGGAGGTGGCCTAGTCATGATCACGACCACCCCCACCAACGGCGTGCACCACGAGGCCGATGAGGCCATCGACAGCCTGTATAGCTGGTTCCCGCCCCAGGCATCTGCGCCGCCGCCGTGTCCTGAGGCGGTGTTCTCGCTGACCTTGCGTGGGCACTTGGACGGTATTGAAACGTTACTCACCGTGCGGGGCATGACGCGTGCCGAATTCCAGACGAATGTGGCGAGCGTGCGCGGGTTGCTCGATGCGGTCCCGGCCACGGCGCAGGCCTCCAGCACGGGTGAGGGCTGGTGCAGCAAGCACGGGCTGCAGATGACGCAGACGCACAAAGACGGCCGCTCCTGGTACAGCCACCGGCTGCCAGACGGCCAATGGTGCAAAGGCAAGTAGTGTAGACGAGGGCCAGACACGGCCCACGGACGCCGCAGCGGTCCTGCGGCACAGAGGAAGGAGATGCTGATGATCCTGTATACCTACGACGCGCTCGCCACCCCGCTCACCAAGGCCCTCACGAATGTGATCGAGCGCCAGATGACCGCGTGGGGGCCGACGTGCGATGCCATCGTCGCCGAGATGCTGGTCAGAGCCCTTGCGGCCAATGGGGCGAAGGGCGCACACCATCTCATCCAGGGCCGCGCGGAGGTCTGGGTCTGGCCCGTGCATGAGGGCGCGGAGTCGCCCTATGTGGCCGCCGTGGAGGGGCCGGATCTGCGCGCCTTCACCTTTCTTCCTGATGCGCAGCCCGCCACCCTGGAGGCCCTGGTCGCGCACCTGTGTCCACGTGAGGACCGCGCCTAACCCCCACCGGGCCAGCCTTAGCAAAGGCCCACCGGCGCCGCAGCCGTTCTGCGGCACAGAGGAGAAAGGAGCGACGGTATGACGCGTGAGGACGTGATGGAGTATGCGGACTGGGTGCGGTGCGGCAACTGCGACGGGGCACCGCCTGAGGCCCTCGTTGATCTGGCCCTGAGCGTCAGCGACTTCGCCGGAGAGATGCGCGAGTTCCTGCGCCTGGCCCACTGCTGCGCCTGTCAGGGCCACTGCGTCTGCGGCGGGTATGTGGCCGTGCCCGCCCTGGAGGCCCTGCGCGCCGCCTTCAAGGACGCCAGCACGCTCCCGAGCAGGCGGGACTGGTGGGATGCGGTCGTGGCAGCGCAGGCGCTCCATGCCGAGCACCGCGCCACCCAGCCCACGCCGGTCGTGTGCATCCCCTAACCACCCACACGGGCCAGCCTGAGCGCTGGCCCACCACAGGAAAGGAGCACCGTATGCTGGCGCTATGCGCCTTCCTCCTCGTCCTCGCCCTGGCGGGCTGTGGTGAGCGGGACCGCCCACCCGTGGAGGGTCCACCCGCTCCCTCCGCGGCTGTGCAGAAGAACTGCCGCGCGCTGTATCCCAAGCACCCCGCCATGGTGCAGGCCTGCCTGCGGCGCTGGACGACAGGCGAAGCCATGCCTGGACCGTCCATAGAGCCCCTGCCCTTCCAGAGCGATGCCGACAAAGCGGTCGTTCTCGCGCAGTGGTGCTCTGGGATGGCGGGGATCCCGCCGGCGGGCCAGCATGTCATGATGCCCAAACAAGTCCGCGCCATGCTGGCCTGCGTGGATGCAGGGTTCGCACGTGAAGGATTGCAGTTGCCTGAGCGCTGAACCACACTGTCCAGAAAGCTGGGGGGCACACCGTTTATCGTGCGTGGTTGTTGCATCGAGTTGTTCGACACTTTCACCCACGCGCATCGTGCAGGGGCGCCGCCGTCCAGCAATCGCTCGTTTGTTGACATAGCGTGCGTTATCAGATCCTAGCCATTGGCGAGACTATGCTATGATACGCACCAGGTCTGGACGGTGACAGTTTAAACCGTTGTTCGCTTGCAGCCGGTCGCGAGTATAGAGGGCTCCTGAGGCTGCGCAGTGGGAGGTTGGGTGGCAGGGCGTATCGTCTGTCTCCCTAGCAGCATCACGAAGGAGATGAAGCCATGAAGCCAAGGCGTCACAAGAGTAGCGCAGGGTACAGCCGTCGCATGTTCCTCGCCAAGACGGCCGCGTGGGGTGCTGCTTCGTTGCTTGGTCTGCGGACGGCGGTCGCGGCCGAGCCGCCGCCCGAGGTGCAGAAGATCCGTCTCGTGCATGCCCCCGCGATCTGCCTGTCGCCCCAATACCTCGCCGAAGAATTGCTGCGGCTCGAAGGGTTCGCCGAGATCCAGTACGTCGATCAGCCGATGAACAAGACCCTCGGCTTCTTGGAGGTGGACCAGGCGGACATGACCCAGGGTGCCGGGGTGGATGTCGTCGCGGCCCTGGATGCGGGCAGAGCTATCCTGCCGCTCGCGGGTATCCATGCCGGCTGCTACGAACTGTTCGTGCATGAGCAGATCGCCGGGATCAAGGACCTCAAGGGCAAGAGCGTAGCCATAACTACCGATGATTCGACCGAGCGGCTCTTCCTCTCCAGCATCGTCGCCTACATCGGGATAAACCCACGCGACATACGCTGGATCACCACGGCCAGCGCCGCCGCCGCGGTCCAGACCTTCGTGGACGGCAAGGCGGATGCGTTCTTCGCGTTCGCTCCGCAAGGTGAAGAGCTGCGGGCCAAGCAGGTCGGCCGTGTCATCCTCAACACCACAGACGATCGCCCCTGGTCGCAGTATTTCTGCTGCATGGTCAGCGCCCGCCGTGAGTTCGTCGCGAAGTATCCCGCCGCGACGCGACGTGCGCTGCGCGCCTTCCTGAAGGCAACGGATCTCTGTGCGCAGGAACCAGAGAGAGCAGCGCGGTATCTGGCCGACAAGGGATACGAGACCCGCTACGAGATGGCGCTGGAGGTGCTGAAAGGGTTGCCGTATCGCCGATGGCGTGATGCCGATCCCGAGGACACGCTGCGCTTTCATGCCTTGCGCCTGCATGAGGTGGGGCTGATCAAATCGAATCCGCAGACGCTCATTGCGCAGGGAACAGATTGGCGGATCTTAAACGCGTTGAAGAAGGAGATGAAGGGTTAGAGGGGAGAAGCCTGTGAAGCAGGGAAAGGGGGGCAACAAGCTCTCCGACCGATGACGTGCCTGACATGCGAGGCCCAGGCAGGGTGAGGCTCCAGGACCGTGGAGCAGGTGGGGAAGCACCGTGTCCTGCCATCCCCTGCAC
>Ga0207428_10002651_pt1 | contig 17834 bp, 12 predicted proteins | sample RhiMethybrSRZTD1_FD_187600 | JGI IMG/M metagenome (GOLD analysis project Ga0207428, IMG submission 187600) | Populus rhizosphere microbial communities from Tennessee, USA - Rhizosphere MetaG P. TD hybrid SRZTD1 (SPAdes) (version 3) | ecosystem: Host-associated > Plants > Roots > Rhizosphere >...
GTGACGATCACCATGGTCATGCCTTCGCGGGCCAGTTCCTCGATCACAGCCAGTACATCGCCGACCAGCTCCGGGTCGAGGGCCGAGGTCGGCTCGTCGAACAGCATGACCGAAGGTCGCATCGCCAACGCCCGGGCAATTGCCACGCGCTGCTGCTGGCCGCCGGAAAGCTGGTGCGGGTATTTGCCGGCGTGCTCAAGCATCCCGACCTTGCGCAGCAGCGCCAGGCTCAACAAACGCAGCTCTTCGCCACCGCCATGGGCGTGATAGACCGGTGCGAGCATGACGTTTTCCAGGGCGGTCTTGTGCGGGAACAAATTGAAACCCTGGAAAACCATTCCTACATGCACGATGCCCTGCATATGCACTTTGCTGCCCAGGGCGCCCTCCGGCGCTTTGGTACCACGCAGGAAGGGTTGGCCTTGCAGGATGATTTCGCCATGGTCCAGGCTTTCCAGGCCATTCATGGTGCGGATCAGCGTGGTCTTTCCCGAGCCCGATGGACCGATGATCGACACCACCTCGCCCCAACGTACATTCAGCTCGACGCCCTTGAGTACTTCCAGCTCGCCATAAGACTTGCGCACACCCCGCGCCTGCAGAGCAAATTCGCCTGGCTCGGACTGGCCGGCGGCACGCCGGGTCGCCACTTGCCCGAGTTCGGCGGGGGCGATGTTCTTCGGTTTGCGCCGGGTTACGTCCAGGTGGTTCTCCAGGAAGCGCAACAGGCGGCTGAACACGGTAACGATAAGCACGTAGTAGAAGGCCACCGCGAACATGGTCTCCATGACCAGGAAGTTCTGGGTATAGAGCTGTTGGCCCACCAGAAGGATTTCCGACAGCGAAATCACCGACACCAAAGAGGTCAGTTTGACAATGGTGATGTATTCATTGGCCAGGGTCGGCAGGGCTACGCGTAGCGCCTGAGGTACTACGATCAGCCGCTGTACGCCGCGATAGCCGACGCCCAGGGCCTTGCCCGCTTCCAGTTGACCCTTGGCCACCGCCAGCAGGCCGCCGCGGTGAATCTCGGCGATATACGCCGCTTCACTGAGCACCAAGGCGATCAGGCCTGCCGAGTAGGGATTGGACAGTAGCGCACTGGTGGATGGAAACACCTGGGGCAGGTTGTAGACGAATATCAGCAGAACCAGCAGCGGCAGACTGCGGAAAAACCAGATATAGAGGCCGGCCGCATCCCGCAGAAAACGCCGCTGCGACTGTCGCGCCAAGGCCAGAAGAAAGCCGAAGACTATACCCAGTAGCCAGGTTTCCAGGCTCAGTTCGACCACGGTTGCCACGGCTCGCCAGAAATCGCCGTTCCACAATAGGCCCAAGGTGTAATGCCAATCGAATTGCATGTACTTACTCCGCGTTGCTGTGATTTTTCCGCAGAGCGGAAAGAATCAATGAATCCGCTACTGGATGCGCCCGGCGCAGGGTTTCAGGGTGTGGTGGTGCCCAACGCAGCGTTGATTTCTTCGGCATTCGGTTCGTCCAGGTTGTAGCGGGCGAGCAGCTCGCCGTAGCTGCCGTTCTGTTTGATCTGGTCGAGCGCTGTGGTCAGTTCTTCCAGTAGTGCCTGGTTGCCTTTGCGCACCGCCAGCCCGATGACGACTGGATAGATCAACTCGCTGGAGCTGATAACGGTTTTGCCCTGCAGTTTTTCTACGGTGATTTTGGCGACTGCGGGATCTTCCATCTGCACATCCACTGCCTGGGCCAACAAGGCCTGTGCCGCTTCGGGCGAGGTCGGGAATTCACGAGACTGGATCGCCGGTTTGCCCGAGGCCAGGCAGTAATCGGCGGAAACCTTGTTGAGCTTGGGAACCCAGGATGCGCCCTTTATCGAGCCCACGCGCTTGCCGCAAAGGTCTTCGGGCTGCTGTGGCCTGAAGTCGCTGGTACTGAGCACCATCAAAGAGGAGCCGGTCTTCAGGTAGCTGATGAAATCCACCTGCTTGGCGCGTTCCGGAGTGACATACAGCGCCGAGGCGACCACGTCGAAACGCTGGGCATTGACGCCCAGGATCAGGTTGGCAAAGCGGGTGTCGAGGAAACGCGGCTCCAATCGCAATTGTTTGCCCATCAACTGCATGAACTCGGGGTCGAAGCCGCTTGGCTGCTTTTGCTCCAGATAGGTGTAGGGCGGATAGGTCAGGTCGGAACCGACCGACAGCTCTCCCTGTTTGAGCGTGCCCTTGATTTCTGCCGCAGACAGTAGCGGCACCACGCAAGCCAGGGAAATCGTCAACGCCAGATTGCGCATGGTTTTCTTGCCCGTCAGACCTTTTTGCATGTTCGTATCCTCGGTTTTTGAACGCAGTGAGTAAGAATGATTGTTCAACAATCCAATAACAGAACTAATGCGTTTTTCGTGCCATATACTTAATTTGAGGTCTGTTTTAGCGATTTTTGTTGGTGAAGCACGTTTTATGAGCAGGCGGGGGCACTAAGGCGGCGCGATTCGTTACCGAACGCAACATCGTGGAGCACAAGAAGGTATTTTTAGCGCGGGTGAGGTCCAGAGCTGTTACCGACGATACGCGATGTCCGCATAGCTCATAGCTGATGGAAAGCTGCAGGGACTGATCGTCATTGTGGGGTGACCTATTGAGCCAACTGAGTCGAGCGTTAGAGACGCGACTTTGGCGAAAACGGAATAAGCGACAAGGCCTGGCCTGAGGTTGCGGAGTTGCCATCCATGGCACCTCTTCTGTCGCAATCGGACTTGGTCGCTACATCCTACTGCCGGAAATTACCTGCGTGCACGACGGGTCTCCCTTGCCCCCAGACCCCCTCGCCCTGCACCAGGCTTTCTTCAAGCTGGCGGGCAACTGCAAGTAGCAAATCCTCTCGACCGAACCGGGCGACAAGCTGGCTGCCGATTGGCAAGCCACCCACGGAGCGACCCGTCGGCAGTGAAATGGCCGGATGGCCGGTTCCATTGAAAAGTGCGGTAAATGTCTCTTTCGGCTCGAGATCCGCGAAAATCCCATTTACGTCGATCCCTGGTCGAGCCGGATCGTATGTGCCTGTCACCTCCGGAAGAATGGCGCTCGTGGGCGTCAGCAACAGATCATATTTACTGAGAAACCGGCCGACCTGGCGGGTGACATGATCATAAGTGGCAAGCGCGTTGATCAGATCGGCACCACTCACGGTAAGCCCGTAGCGATAAAGTGCAAACACGCTGGCGCCCAAAGTATCTGCATTGATTTCTCGCTGCATATGAGCGGCAATTGCTGGCAACTCGGCAGCGCTGTCGGCAGCCCAAATGACCTTTTGCGCAGCAAGAAAATCGTAGTAGTCGAATTGTGGCCTGGCTTCTTCAACATGATGACCATGGGCAGTCAACAACAAGCCGGTAGCCTTCACCGCAGCGGCAACCTCCTTATCGACGTCGGTTCCGGACCAGGAGTCGGTACAAATAGCGATACGCAGCCCCATGGGTGAGCACTCAATCGCGTCGCGATAGCTGCCGGCAGGCGCGCAAATCTCATATCCGTCACCCGCGTCTGGGCCATGACATAAGTCCAGCAGCAGGGCGGTGTCGCGGACTGATCTGGTCAACATGAATGCGGTGGCAAGACCGAGCAGCGGCGCATTGGCGTGTGGCGATCCCGTGATGCGGCCGCGCGAGGGTTTCAGACCGATGAGCCCGCAGAACGACGCTGGATTACGGATCGATCCACCGCCATCGCCGCCCTGCGCGAAGGGTACGATACCCGCAGCAACTGCCGCCGCAGCACCGCCACTCGATCCGGCAACGCCGCGAGTGGGGTCCCATGGGTTGCTTGTCACGCCATAGAGCAATGTCTCGGTCGTAGCGGGCACCCCGAATTCCGAGCTGGTAGTACGGCCGATATTGAACAGGCCGCCATCGCGCAAGCGTTGCCAATAGACCTCATCGTGCGCAGCGCGGTTTCCCTTTGCAAGCATGCTGCCGAATTCGGCAGGGCGACCAGCCTCGACGGGAAAATCCTTCGTCAACGTCGGAATGCCGCCGAACGGCCCGGCACCAGATCTTTGGGGAAGACGATCGATGGCGTCCTCATAGAGTTCCACAACGGCATTTATCGTGGGATTGACAGCTGAAACCGCGGACTTGACGCAGGAGCCAAGTTCCCTCGGTGTGACATCACCCGCTGCCAACAGTCGAGCGAGACCAATTCCGTCGTAGGTAACGTATTCATCAAGACGCATGGACGAATCCTTGTAGTGTATGAATATTCGAAAAGTGGTGGGTCACCGATCCGACGAGCCAAGGCGGTGAGCGGCGCTTCGACGGCGACCCTGTCATTGCTGGAGTTGATTCTGAGCAGGCAACTGCAGATCGCCAATTACCCTATGGGAGTACGCCTGTTGAGGGGCGCCTCGGACCGGCCAGACTTGCGCATCACCCCGCGCAATTGGAGAACCGGATGAAGACCCATTCCGTCGCAGGTAACGTATTCATCAAGGCGCGTGGACGAATCCTTGTAGTGCATGACTATTCGAAGAGCGGTGGGTCACCGATCCGACGAGCTCGCGCGTATAGGGATCTTGTGGCCGGTTGAGGACCTGCTGTGTCGGACCGGTTTCGACGATCCGGCCTCCTTTGAAGACATAGACGCGCTGGCAGATGCTGTTGACTACCGCCAGGTCATGCGAAATGTAGAGCAAAGCTAACTTCTGTTCGCGCTGCAGGCGCCCCAGAAGCTCGAGGATTTGTGCCTGTGTCGTCACGTCCAGCGCCGAGGTGATTTCATCGGCGATCAACAGTTCTGGCTGCAAGGCGAGTGCCCTCGCCAGACCGACTCGCTGGCACTGACCACCCGAAAGCTGACGCGGTCTGCGGTCTCGTAATGCACTCGGCAATTCGACCAGCTCCAGAAGCTCGTTCGCACGAACCTGTGCTGCATGGCGGTCGGTAAGGCCATGTCTCCATAGGGGCTCGGCGATAGCATCGCGCACGCTCATACGTGGATTGAGCGAGTCATAGGGATTTTGAAAGACCATTTGGACGCGCTGCCGGAAGCGGATGAGGTCTTTCCCTTCCAGCGCGTGGACATCGTCGCCATCGAAGCGGATGACTCCGGCACTCGGGCTGTTCTGCCGTACGAGTGTGCGCGCCAGTGTGCTCTTTCCCGAACCACTTTCACCGACGATACCGACCGTTTCTCCCGCCGCAATTTGCAGATCGATTCCGTCGAGCGCCCGGAACAATGAACTGTGCTTTTCGGAGGAACTTCGAATGAAGCTACCCCTCACCGGAAACGAAACCGAAAGCTGCTCGACACTGAGCAACGGCATTGCAGGCATCGGTGTGGCCAGCGAAGCGGATTTGCTCCATCTGCTTGGCTGCGATGCGATGAGAGTCTGGGTATAGGGGTGTTGCGGCCGGCCGATGATTTCTTGTACCGGCCCCTGCTCGACGATTTCGCCGTTGCGCATCACGACTACGCGGGAGCAGATGGTGGCAATGGCGGCCAAATCATGGGAGATCAGAATAATTGCGATCCCGCGATCCCGGTTGAGGTCTTGCAGCAGCTTGAGGATGCGCGCCTGGACGGTGACATCGAGTGCTGTCGTCGGTTCGTCGGCGATCAGGAGCTTCGGCCCACATCCGATGGCAGCGGCAATCATGGCGCGCTGTTTCATACCGCCCGAAAATTCGTGTGGATAGGAGAGTGCGCGCGTCTTTGCTTCGTGGATGCCGACGTCCTCGAGCAGACGGACGGCCCGGCGCATTCCCTCGCTCTTGTTCACTCCAAGGTGCCTCACTATTGGCGCCGCAACCTGCGTTCCGATGCGCCGCAGCGGGTCGAGGTGCGAGGCTGGATTCTGAAAGATCATTCCTAATTCGCGCCCGCGAATAGAGCGCCATTCTCCCTCACCGAGGCCAAGGAGATTCTGACCTTCAAGCCGAACCGCGCCCTCAATCCTCGCGCCGGGAAGAAGCCCCATAAGGGCGCGGCAGGTCAGCGACTTTCCCGACCCGCTTTCACCAACGATCCCAAGTACCTCACCCGCACCGACCTGGAATGAAACGCCCTTGACTGCATCAAGGGATCCGAATCCGATCGAGAGGTTTTCAACCTGCAAGAGCGGCGTGATGCTGTTTATCATGTTCATGCTGCCACCTCGTCGCGCTGCATTTGGCCGAGGCCGTCACCGAGAAATGCAAACCCCAACCCGAGCGATATAGCTGAGAGTCCGGGGAACAGGCAGATCCACCAGGCCTGCTGGATGAAGGCTTGCCCGTCGGAGATCATCACCCCCCATTCAGCAAGCGGCGGCTGCGCTCCCATCCCGAGAAAGCCGAAGCTTGCACCGGCCAGCATCACCAGAACGGCATCACTGACGGCATAGGCAATGACTGGCCTGATGGTATTCGGCAGAACATGACGGAACAGGATCGCGCGGGTCGGATAGCCCAGGCATTCGGTTGCTCTGACATATTCGCTTTCGCGAACCGTCAGCACCTCAGCCCTGACCAGGCGGGCATAGCTGACCCAGCCGACGAGCGTCAGGGCGATAATGAAATTGACCAGCCCTGGTCCGATGACGCCGACAATGGCGAGTACCAATACGAAGAACGGAAAGGCCACTGTGAGATCGTAAATTCGCATGAAGACGCTATCGATCAGTCCCCCGAAATAGCCGCTCAACAGCCCGACTGCTGTGCCGATCAGTAGCGAAGGCAGGACGCCGGCCACACAAAGAAACAGATCGACGCGAGCGGCGTGGATAACGCGCGAGAACACATCGCGACCCACCTGATCCGTGCCGAACCAATGTGTAGCACTCGGTGCTGCCAGCATGCGGCCGATGTCAATCGCATCCGGGTCATATGGCGTAATCAGCGGAGCGGCCAGAGCAACGGAAAACCATCCGCCGAGTATCACGATCGCGACGATCATCATCGGAGACAGACGCAGAGCCAAGGGGGTGGCATCACTTGAAATTGAAACAGTCGACATCATGGCTTTCCTCAAAATCGTATGCGCGGATCGATCAAAGCCGACAAGAGGTCGACAATCAGCGTTATCAGGACCGTCGAGAAGGCGAAGACCAAAGTGAGCCCCTGAACGACGTAGTAGTCCCGCCCGAGGAGCGCTCCAACCATCAGCGACCCGAGCCCGGGGATCTCATAAACGGTCTCGACGATAATCGCTCCACCGATCAAGAAAGAGACCATGACGCCGAGCAGATTCAGCGTCGGCAGAACAGAGTTCGGCAGGGTCGTGCGCCAGAATACCTCCCGTTCGCTTGCCCCTTGCGCACGTGCCGCAGTGACGAAATCGGCGGTCATCTTTTCGATCAGGGCGGCGCGCAGGCTCTGCGTCAATACAGGCACCAGCCAGATCGTCGTGGATAGCGCAGGCAGGAACAAATGATGCAGATGCTCCGTGAAGCCCTCGCCGTAACCCGAAACGGGAAACCAGCCAAGCGCTACTCCGAAGAAGCGCGACATCATGATGCCGAGCCAAAATACCGGAATGGTCAGCCCGATAACCCCAACAATCCGGATCACCTGGTCTGTTGCTCCACCGGGCCTGCGGGCACTTGCAATCGCCAGCACGACAGTCGAAGGAACGGCGAGCATCACGACGTATCCAGTGAAAAACAGCGTCGGCCACATGAACTGCGAGATCAATTCGCTGACGGGGCGTTGGAACCGCAGGGACTGGCCGATATCACCGCCGAGGAGGTTGACGAAGTAGGTCAGGTATTGGCTCCAAAGTGGTTGGTCCAACCCATATTGCGAGCGGATGGCGGCGATCGTCTCTGCGCTCGCCCGGCCGCCCGCGAGCAACCGTGCAGGATCGCCCGGGGCGAGATGTAGCAGCAGAAAGGTCACGATGCTGATCCCGACCAGCACCGCGCATAGCTGGGGTGTGCGTCGTATGATGAGTAGCGGAATGCTCAATTTCATTCTCCAACGAACGAGAAATGGCGGTGCGCTCTCCTGATCGGGGCACCGCCTCTTTCGGGGCCCGTTACTTGATGATCGTGGTGTCTTCAAGCGTCCATTGAAGCGACGGTGTCAGCTTGATCCCTTCGAGACGCTTCGAATAGGCGACGGCGTTCGGAGCGTAGTAGAGAGGGATCTGAGACACCTCCTCGACGGTGATCCGTTGAATCTCCTGGTAAATCTGGCTACGTTTCTGGGGGATGCTTTCCTTCGCCCCTTGCTCAACTAACTCATCGACCTTTGGGTTGGAATAGAAGGTATTGAACGAATTCGAACCGCAAGAGCCGCAAAGCGCCCAACGAACGGCGAGATCAGGATCGGGCGTTTCGTTGTACCACCACGTCGCTGATGCGTCGTATTCGCCCTTGCCGGTTGCATCCCACCAGGCACCGGAGTCGACGTTGACGATCACCGGTTTCAGCCCGATTGCCTGCCATTGCGCCTGGAGGAGGAGCGCCAACTGCTGATCGGCCGCGTCGGATGTGGCAAGGATCTTTACCTCCCGGCCCTCCATGCCGGACTCGGCCAGCAATTGCCTGGCTTTTGTTGGATCGAAGGGAATCCCTGGATGATGCTTGTCGTGGAAACCAAGGCTGTCAGGCAAGGTCGTATTGGCGGGCTGCGCGTATCCTTGCGTGATTGCCTTGGTCAGCGCCTTGACGTCGATCGCATAGGCTGCAGCCTGCCTGGCCTTCATGTTGGAGAAGGGCTCACGCTTGTGGTTGAGTAGGGTCATGTAGATTGTGGTGGAAGGCTCGAGCTGCATATCGATATTGTCTGCCGACTTCAGATCGTTGATCTGCGGCCAAGGTACATCGCGCATCACTTCGGCCTCGCCGGCTTTCAGCATGGCCATCCTGGTCTCGGCCGAGGCGACTTCCTTCAACTCGATGATGGCGTCGGACTTCGGATACCCCTTGCGCCAATAGTGCGCATTAGGCTGTAACACCAGTGTCTCGTTTGGCTTCCATTTCTTGACAGCATAGGGACCGGACGTAACCGGAACGCTGGAAAATGCCTTCTCAGCGCCTTGCTTCTGGACATCCACCTTGGACACGATTCCCATGTTCCATATTTCGAGATTGCCCAGAAATGGAGCGAAGGCCGACTTCAATTTGACACTGACCGTCTTCATATCGACAGCGGTTATCGTTTCCACCGACCCCAGCGGAGCGGGATAGGCCGACTGCTTGTCGGTGCGAATACGTTCAAGACTGAATACGACGTCCGCCGCCGTTATCGGCGAACCGTCCGAAAACTGCGCATCGCGCAAATGAAACGTATAGGTGCCGCCGTCATCGGACTGTTCCCAGCTTTCGGCAAGTCCAGGTTCAAGCGCACCAGTCGTGGGGCTGCGCTGCAGCAGGCGTGCATAAAGCTGACCATAGGTCTCGATGTTGCCCGCCGAGGCCGAACGCATCGGGTCAAGCGTCGTCGTCTGATATGGCGAAACGATTCGGATCAACTCAGCTGCAGAAGCTTGTGCCACTGCGAATGCGGCAACCCCTAGTACCAGGGCTGCCTCCATCAGTCTGAACCTACTTAACGTCCTCATGCCCGAGTTCCTCTCTGCGCTATTGGATATTGTTTTCTGCTGCTTTGAGCTCTACTTATGTGGGTCGTACAACATCAATCACCGATCAGGCCGAGACCAATGCTGATGCCTGGTTGACGCGCGCGCATAACTTTTCCTACGACTCAGAGTTTCTGGAAGGTGGGGCTGAACTTGCCGTGGGCGGCATAGAAAATCACCGATACCGCAAGCAGACCGGCGATGATCAAGAAGTCCTGGGGAGAGGCCTCCATCGCTATTGCCGACAGCAGATAGCCTGATCCAATCACCGCCAGCAGAGCCGGCAAGGGCCAGAGCGGCATGCGGTGGCTGTGCTCGACATCGCTGCGTAGCACGCGGCTGAACACGGCGGCGAGGCTGCTGACCAGGTAAGTGATGACGAGCAGCAGCACCGTGAAGGAGGTCATCTGCGCCAGGTTGGACGTAAGACTGAGCAGTATCGCGGGTGCAGCGAGGGCCAGTGTGGCCAGCCAGGGCGACTCCCAGCGCGGATGAATGCGGGTGAAGATGCTATTCAGAGCCGGCGTCCACAGTTGGTCGCGGCCGGTGCTGAACACGATCCGTCCCATCTGGATCACGATGGCGATCACGGCATTGAACACCGAGAGGAAAATTCCGGCACTGACCAGTCGCACCAGTGTTTCATTGCCCAGACTGGACAGCACGTAACCAATGGGATCTTTACTGGCGATCAGCTCGGCAAGCGATGGCTCACCAATCAGCAGGGCCACCACCGGCATCAATTCGATGACGACCACCAACAAAAGGGACCAGAGCACCGCCTTGTGCACTGTGCGGCCACCGCACTTCATGTCCTCGACCATGATCACCGCACCAGCAAACCCGTTGTAGGAAAACAGGGCCGTGCCCACCGCGGCGAACACCAGGGCCATGGGTGTCGCGCTCAGCACACCGTTCTCCATCAGCTGTGGTTGCAGCAGTACGCTCATTGGCTGCTGCGCGTTGCCAAAGCCGAGGACGACGATGACCAGCAGGACCGCGACTTCCAGCAGGAGAAAGAGGCCAGTGACCCAGGCATTCAGCTTGATGTTGAGGACACCCAGGGCAAAGCTGGCGGCCACGATAGCCAGCGCTACGATGTGGGTATCGAACTGAGTGCCCAGAGCCACATTGAGGTAGGTGGCCGCTCCCGTGGCCAGCAGGGGCGGAAGAATGGGCATGGACAACATACTGACGAAGAACATCGCGTAGCCAGCCACACCACCGAACACCCGTTTGGCGTAGACGTAGTCGGCGCCGGCAGAACGGTGGGCGCAACCCAGCTCCGAGTAGCAACAGGCGTACATCAACGCCAGCACGGCCGCCAGGACGAAAGCCAGGAAGGCACCACTGCCGGCCTGCTGAATGGCGAAGGGAGCGATCACAAAGACCGAACTGGCCGGGGTGACTGCCGAGACGGTGATGGCGACCACATCGACGGTGCCGAGGGTACGCTTTAGCGAACCCGACGAAGAGCTCATATACCAGTCCTCATACTTATTATTGGGGTTGAGGCAAAAACGAGACAGGAACCCGCCGGAGCGACGGGAAGACGTTGTTGTGGAGCGGATTCTGGGCGGGGTTAACGGGTACGCCAATCACCCTATTGGCGTACCCCTCTTGACGAGAGCGGGGGCGGATCGGCCAAGCTTGTTCACCACCCACACAATCGGAGAACCGGATGGACAGCTTGTTCAGGGAAGTCGGTCGACACGCCAGCCTGGGGCGGACCATCGAGCAGATCGGGGGCGAACGCTTCTGGAAGCAACTGATCCTGCTGCTGCACCAGTGGCTGCCCTTCGACAACGCACTGGCCACCTGGTACCCCGGAGAGGGCGCGCCCCAGCCGCTGGAGGAGTACGACGCCGCCCCCCATGCCGGAGGGGCCTCCATTCCCGCCTACCTGGACGGCCTCTACCTGCTCGACCCCTTCTACCAGGCCTGCCGTGAAGGCCTGTCTAGCGGACTCTACCGCTTGGAGGAGGTCGCTCCTGACCAGTTCCGCCAAAGCGAATACTTCCTCAGTTACTTCCACGCCAATGTGCTGGAAGACGAAGTGCAGTTCATCCTTCGACTACCGGATGGCAGCCTATCGCTGTCCATCGGCATGTGCCGGCTGTTCACCGCCGAAGAGTACGGAATGCTGGAGCTGGTGAGTGGCTGGGTCCTGGCACTGATGCAGCAGCACTGGCAACAGCGCCAGCGCGTGCCCCTACCGGCGCGCCAGGACGACATGGCCATGCAGGTACGCGATGCCCTGAGCCAGTTCGGCGCCGGGGTGTTGTCGGAGCGGGAACTGGAGATTGCCCGACTGATACTCCGCGGTTACTCCTCCAAGACCATAGCGGAACGCCTGGCCATCTCACCGGAAACCGTGAAGGTGCATCGTCGGCACCTTTACAACAAGCTGGATATCACCTCCCAGTCAGAGCTGTTCTCGCTGTTCATCCAAGTACTAGGGCACGATCCGGAGCATCCCTGATGGACCCCACAGTCCGACCAGGAATCTTCGGCCAGCCAAAACGTGGGGTGAAGGGTGTTTCTCGGCCAACTGTTCCAGATAAGCGACCTGCAGTACGCCTCGTTTAATCGCCCAGTCATGCATGGGAAACGGACACTGCCGGCGCGAACCAGGCTCCGCGCCGACAGTGCAAATCTCAATTGATGTCGTTGCCCACCACTTCGACAATTCGCTGCGCAATATGCTCGACGTGGGTCTCCAGCGCGAAGTGGCCGGTATCCAGCAACTAGACCACCGCATTCGGGTTGTCACGCTTAAAGGCCTCGGCGCCTGGTGGTATGAAGAATGGATCGCCTTTGCCCCAGATCGCCAGCGTTGGCACTTGGGTATCGCGAAAGAACTGTTGGAACGCCGGATACAGCTTCAGGTTGTTCTGATAGTCAAAGAACAGATCGAGCTGGATGTCCTTGTTACCTGGTCGCTCCAGCAGAAGCGCGTCCAGATGGTAAGCCTCAGGTGCGATGACCTCGGGATGACTCACGCCTTCCACATACTGCCAGCGCGTGCCTTCCAGATGCAGGATGGCATCGTTGATCACCTGGCGATTGGCGAGTGACGGCTCGGCCCAATACTGGCGGATCGGCGCCCACGCATCTCCAAGACCTTCGAGATACGCATTGCCGTTCTGCGAAACAATCGCGCTCACCCGATCCGGGTAGGCAAGCGCCAGGCGCAGGCCGGTGGGGGCGCCGTAGTCGAAGAAATACATCGCGTAACGCTTGAGTTCCAGCACATCGACAAACTGCCTGATTGTCTCGCCGATGGCATCGAAGGTGTAGACGTAGTTGCGTTCTGCCGGAACTTCGGTGAAGCCGAATCCGGGCAGATCCGGCGCGATGAGGCGGTACTTGTCCGCCAGTAGGGGGATCAGGTCACGGAACTGGTGCGACGAGCTGGGAAAGCCGTGCAGCAGCAAAAGAACCGGCGCGTCGACAGCGCCGGCTTCGCGATAGAAAACCTTGACGCCGTCGGCTTCGACGAATTTGCAGGCAACGCTGGTGTGCTCGGAGGTGGTCATGGCGTACTCCTGTTTGCGGAAACCGGCATAAGGTCGCCGAGTTCCGCAAGCGGCGTCAGGGTGTTGCGGGCTGACATTGGCATTGCTGTCCGGTCAGAGCAGATGCTGTTCGATCCATCGTGCAACTGTGGTTGTTTCTATCTGCCGTTCGGCGTTGTAGCTGCGGGTCTTGTCCCAGGCGACACCTTTACCCTGCGCGAACACCGCCCGGTATTTACGGGTCGGATCGCCGGGAGCTGCGGCGAGGGCGGCTTTGAGCGCAGGTACCGTCCATTCGACGCGCTCGACCGTTCTGTTGAGCAAGCGGTCGACGGCGTCGGCCAGTTGCCCATAGGTGAGGGTATCGCCAGCGGTGTAGACCACCTGATCAACCAGTGTTGGCTCGAACAGGATGGAGGCTGTCAGTCGCCCGATGTCCTCTGGGGTGGTGACTGTCACGGCGGTGTCCCAACTGCCCAGGGCGCGCACAGTGTTCTGGCTCAGGTCGACCACACCAAACGAGGGTTCGAACAGGAAGCTGGTGAACATGCCGGTAGAAATGATCAGCCATTGCACGCGGGACTGGTTACGCAGCAATTGGCGCACGTCCAGTTGCTCGTCAAACAGATCTTGCGGGCTACCCCGTCCGATTACGTCGTAGTCCACGCCGAACTGCCATGGCACGTAACGCTTCACGTCGGACTGCAAAGCGGCGCGAGCCAGTTTGAGTTGTGTCCCGGCTCCGGCGACGAAGCCAAGGCAACTGACCAGGGTGTCGAAGCCGCTGAACATTGCTGCGAGCTGATCCTCGGAATCATTTACCGCGTCGCCCGGCAGCACCTCGACGCCCAGTGCTTGCAGCTCCAGGAGAGTTTGGTGTCTATCTGCGGACACAGTGTCGAGAGCCGGGGGACGGAGCATCACCGTGATGCTGGCTGCCGGCCGGGCAGCCAGCTCGCGAAGTACAGCCATGTCGAGCTCACCGGCGCCCAGAACCAGGATGTTGTCGTTTTTTGCAGGGTTGTGCGGGTGCATCTGTAACTCCCAAGGATTCATCAGCGATAAATGTTTTTTTTATCCTGTCACCATTGGTTAGCGTTCAAAAGAAGGCACACGTGTGATACCGCATGACGAAATGAGTGAAGAAGAGGTGATTCGCCAGTCCCAGGCCGCATGCGATGCGCTCAGCGCCGAGGACGACGGACTCAAGCGCGAAGTGCTGACCCATGCGGGCAATCGCTGGTCGCTAGGGATTGTCCATACGTTGGGAGTGGCGGGAAAATTGCGTCACGCTGAAATCGGTCGACGCCTGCCGGGCGTCACGCAACGCATGCTGACCCGTAGCCTGCGGCAACTGGAACGAGACGGGTTGATTGTGCGTTTCGACCACGGCGAGGTGCCGCCACGGGTCGATTATGAACTGACGTCGCTGGGGCGCAGCTTTTTGGCGCGCATGGTGCCGCTGTGGACTTGGCTACTGGAAAACGCCGAAGGCTTTCGCACTGCAAGAGTCCGCTTCGATGCTGAAAATCAATCTGGCGAACGATAAAGGAATCAGACAAAAAGACTTCGCCATGTTCGTAATTGAGCCAGCCTGACTGAGCGCTTTTTGGGCGGTTACGGCCTGTCGTAAAGGGTAGCTATCGACTGTGGCTAGTGAACGTAATCGACAAAGCGGTTAGGCAAATCACAGTCATCAGTACACCAAGTGGTTGTGCTAATGACGCATGGAATTATTCTGGAGAGGGAGAACAGCAGCAGGCCTCTCAGCGCGCTACCTGGTCAGTAGGACAAACCGGTAGCCCATTAAGGGTGCCTGGTTTTAAATCGCGATCTTCGCTACTCGGTGGCTTCAAAAGCCTCGTGGTATTTCGCAACCCCTGCGGGCAGCTCACCGTCAAAAGACAGTGCCTGGAAGTACTCAGGCGGAACACCGGATAGCTCGAGTGGTGTCGATGTCTTGGACTTGTTCATTGCGGATTGTCATGTTCATGCTGGTTTTCATCCTGACTCTGAACAACTCAATGTTTGACCTCGATGTCCAACCCCTCTCCTGTAAACGGGAGAGGGGACAAGGCCTAATGCCTAGACGTGCAAGCGACCGATCAGACTGACCAGGTCGGCCTGGCGGCTAGTGTCGGTCTTGCGAAACAGAGCGCGCAGTTGCGTGCGCACGGTGTTGATGGACACGCTCAAACGAGCTGCACAGTTTTCCGGAGTGAGTCCCTGAGCCAGTAGTTCAGCCAGGCGCTGTTCGGCCGGCGTGAGTTGGAAGAGCTCGGACAGCAGCTGAGATTGTGGCTGGTTTTTCAGCAGTGCCAGCAGCACCAACGGTTTTTGGAATTGGCGGTTGAAGGCCATTTCGGCCGGGACCGGCGTGACCAGCAGCTCCTGCGGCTGGGTGGGGTTGAGGCGCAGCCAACCGGCGCGGCGCTTACCGTCCTTGCCGGCGGCGCGGCGTATCAGCGCTAGCAGGTGGGTGTCCTGACTCTTGCTGTGCAGGCGGCTGAAGAGTTCATAGAGCGGGAAAGTGCTCTGCCTCATGTGTCGCGCCGCCATCTGGTTGCAATAGAGTACATGACCGTCGCCGTCCAGCAGCCAGAGCGGGGCGGGATGGTGATCCAGCAGCAGGTCGCGTGTCGCCAACTCAAGCTCCAGGCGGTTGACCTTGTTGGACAGTTTGGCGGCCTTGAGCAGGTGCGGGCTAACCCGCTGCAGCAAGGCCTGCTGTTGGGCGGTTGGCAAGGGCGCGCCGACCTCGTTGAGCACGGTCAGGTAGATGCCCGAATCGGTCTGTTCTTCTAGCTTGACACAGGAGAGGTTATGCAGCCCGAAGGGGATGTAGAACTCCTGATAATAAGGGTCGCGCCGAATGCGTTCGGGACCGAAATCCATGAGGTCGTTGTACCACTCACCCACTTTGTGGGAGCGGATGAGGACAAGGCCCGGATCCAGATTGCAGTAGTGGCGGTTGTAGACGTCGATCGCGGCGGGGTCGCACAGGTTGAGCGTGGTGGAGGCGTGAGTGCCGCTCTTGCGGTAATCGGTGAAGAGCAACAAGCCCTGCTGTCGCCCGCTGGCCGCGACCAGTAGTTCGAGCAGTGGCCGCCAGGCGGAGTTGTCCAGCACGCACTCATAACAAAGGACGACCAATTCGTCGTAGGCCTTCTGTTCATCCAGTCGTGGCAAGGGCAAGCCTCCCTGCTAGCGGTTGGCGTAGCGCCGTCGAACTTGCGGGCGCTACGTCTTCATATGGCGCATGGTCGAGCTTTCTGCAATGCCGGTGGTCGGGAAAGGGGCTTCTGCGTGGTTCGATTATCAGACGAAAGGTTTGTCTGATCATTCAAACGGATGAGGGAGAAGTGGGGGGCTGCGAACTAAAGTCATGACACCGTAAAAATCTCGGACGTATAAGGGGTTAGGTCATGGCAATCATCACTGGTACTGAAAGCGCCAATACGCTGACGGGCGGGTCAGCGGCCGACACCCTCAATGGTCTGGGTGGCAATGACACACTCTTAGGCAACGGCGATAACGACACTTTGGATGGTGGTACCGGCAATGACCTGCTCGTGGGCGGACGCGGCAGCGATACTTACCGTTTCGGCCAGGGTTATGGCTTCGATGTGATCGACAATTCCGGTGGCGCCAACAGCGACATCGACACCATTCGGTTGACCAATCTCAACGCCAACCAGATCCGCCTGACCCGGATCGGTAACGACCTGGTGCTCAGTATTCTGACCACTGGCGAAACCCTCACCGTGAGTCAGCACTTCCTCGATGCAGACCATGCGATTGACCGATTCGAGTTCGCAGACGGCAGCCGTTGGAGCGCCAGCGATATACAGGCCAATCTTTATTACCCGCCTGTCGTGCCAACCAATGGCGCTGACGTGATCAACGGCAATCCCGGTGATGACATCCTCCTGGGCTTGGGTGGCAACGATACATTGTTGGGTAATGGCGGCAACGACACGCTCGATGGTGGCAGCGGCAATGACCGTATGGAAGGCGGCGTGGGCAATGACACCTACGTGGTCGATGCCGCCGCAGATGTGGTAGTGGAAGCGAACAACGCCGGCGATGATCTGGTTCAGGCCAGCATCAACTACAACCTGGGCAGCAATGTCGAGCGCCTTACCCTGACCGGCAGCGCCAACATCAATGGCACCGGCAATGCGCTGGACAACACCCTCAACGGCAACGCGGGCAATAACATCCTCGATGGTGGAAGCGGTAACGATCTGATCCAGGGCGGCGAGGGTGACGATACGCTGCAAGGCGGGGCGGGGAATGACAACCTCAAGGGCGATGCTGGCAACGATTTGCTGGATGGCGGCGCTGGCAACGACAGCATGGCAGGTGGCAGCGGCAACGATACTTACATCGTAGCGCAGGCCGCAGACGTGGCGTCCGAACAACCCGGAGACGGCATTGATACTGTCCGGTCCTCGGTAAACTACAGCCTGGGCGCCAATCTGGAAAATCTGGAGCTCATGGGCAGCAGTAACCTCAACGGCACCGGCAATGCCCTGGCTAACAGCCTCTCGGGGAACACCGGCAATAACCGCCTTGATGGCGGCGCGGGGGATGACTTTCTGGCTGGCCGTCGTGGTAGCGACACTTACCTGTATGGCAGCAATTATGGTAACGACGTGATCGATAATAGCGGCGGTGCCGCCGCCGATGTCGATACGGTGCAACTGGTTGGGCTCAACAGTGGTGACATGCGTTTTGTGCACATCGGCAACGACCTGCAGATGGTCGTGCTCGCCACCTC
>Ga0207428_10002652_pt1 | contig 17814 bp, 13 predicted proteins | sample RhiMethybrSRZTD1_FD_187600 | JGI IMG/M metagenome (GOLD analysis project Ga0207428, IMG submission 187600) | Populus rhizosphere microbial communities from Tennessee, USA - Rhizosphere MetaG P. TD hybrid SRZTD1 (SPAdes) (version 3) | ecosystem: Host-associated > Plants > Roots > Rhizosphere >...
CCGAGGGCGTCTTGCCGTCCTCGCCGACGATCACGCCGCCGGCGGTGTTGATCGCCTCGGCGGCGTTCACCGTCAGGCCCTCATACTTCTGGAACTGCCCCGCGTAGCAGTCCATGTTGTTCTTCTTGGCGATCGAGCACATCGAGATCATCTCGTCCCAGGTCTTGGGCGGGGTCGGGACGAGGTCCTTGCGGTAGTAGAGCATGCCGCCGTCGCTGGTCACCGGCGCGGCGTAGAGGGTGTTGTTGTAGGTGGCCGTCTTGACCGTGGCGGGCAGCAGCTTGGAGGTGTCAAGCGCGAAGCTGTCCTTGAGCGGCTGCAGCCACCCCTTGGCCGCGAACTCCGCCGTCCAGACGACGTCGACGCTGGCCACGTCGTAGTTGGGGTCCTTGGCCTGGAAGTGCTGCACCAGGTCGTCGTGCTGCGCGTCGGCCTCGTCGGACTGCTCCTTGAACGTCGCCTTCTCGTTCGGGTGGGCGGCGTTCCACTTCTCGAGGAGCGGCCGGATGGTGTTGGTGTTGTCCTTGCCCTGGACGTAGGTGATCGGACCCCGAGCGGTGGCGGCCTCGTTGGAACCGCCACCGCCGCCAGAGCCCCCGCCACCACAACCAGCTGCCAGGAGCATGATGGCCACGACCGCCGCCACCATGGTCATGAGCACGCGTCTTCTGCCCACATCGACTCCTTACCGTGCGTCGAACCGCTCACCGGCGGTTGAACGATCACTCAACGGTCCCACCCCGCGTCAGGCGCCCACCAGCCGGCGTGGCTCCGACCGCTTGAGCCCCACCAACTCGCGACGCGGCATCTCCTCCTTCTCCTCCTGCCTGGTCGTCAGCTACTGGTTACCGCAGCCCGCGGCACGTCAAACGCCGCGCCGCAGAGCCGGCCCTGGCCGGATTCTGCCCTACCTTCGCCGGTTTGAGAAGGCCGGTCCAGGTCGCCGGGAACGAATCTCAACCTGGGTACCCTGTCTGGTGCCACTGCCCAGAACCGGCGGAGGTCCCCCGGAGGGGGCGACCGGCCCGCCGAGCGAGCGAAGGAGTGGGTGCCGTGGAGCAGCGCAGACTGGGTCGCTCGGGCCACCGGAGCTCGGTCCTGATCTATGGCGCGGCCGCCCTGGCCGAGGTCGACCAGGACACCGCCGACGCATCGGTCCAGCTGGCCCTGGACGCCGGGATCAACCACTTCGACGTCGCCGCCGGCTACGGCGACGCCGAGCTGCGGCTGGGCCCCTGGATGGGCCGCATCCGGGACCGGATCTTCCTGGCCACCAAGACCGGCCTGCGCGACCGGGACGAGGCCTGGGCGCAGGTCAACCACAGCCTGGAGCGGCTCCAGACCGACCGCCTCGACCTCATCCAGGTCCACGCCGTGGGCGACCTCGAGGAGCTGGACCTGGTGACCCGCCCGGGCGGGTCGCTGGAGGCCGTGGCCCGGGCCAGGGACGAGGGCCTGGCCGCGGCCGTCGGGATCACCGGCCACGGCCACCAGGCCCCGGCGACCCACCTGGAGGCCCTGCGGCGGTTCGGGTTCGACACGGTGCTGACGCCGCTCAACTGGGTGCTCGGCCAGGACCCGGCGTATCTGGCCGACTACCAGGCGCTGGTGGCCGAGGTCCAGGCCCAGGACGCCGGGCTGATGATCATCAAGACGGCGTCGCGCCGGAACTGGCCGCAGCCGGACGGGCACGCCTACGGCACCTGGTACGAGCCGTTCGACGACCAGGAGCGGATCGACGCCGCCGTGGCCTGGGTGCTGTCGCGTCCCGAGGTCACCGGCATCGCCACCCCGGGCGACGTCCGCCTGCTGCCGCTGGTCGTCGAGGCCGAGCGGCGCCGGGCCGGGACCAGCCCGGCAGAGGCGGCCGAGGTCCTGGCCCGCGCCGACGACTACAGCTCGCCGTTCATCGACATGCCGTTCTGACCCGGGCCCCGGTCGTGCCATCATCGGCCGGTGAGCTCGCCCCTGATCGACCGAGGACGGGCGGCCCTGCGGGAAGGCGACGCCGCCGGCGCCCGCCGCGCGTTCGGGTCCGCCCTGGCCGAGGCCGAGTCCGGCGAGGCCCTGGAAGGCCTGGCCGAGGCGCTGTACCTGGAGCGTGAGTACGCCGCCGCGGCCGCCCACTACGAGCGGGCCTACGCCGCCCACCGCCGGGAGCGCCGCGGCATGGCCGCCGGCCGGGCGGCCCGCGCGGTCGCCTGGATCACCGGGAACGTCTTCGGCGACTGGGCGGTGCAGAGCGGCTGGTTCGCCCGGGCCGTGACCATCCTCGAGGAGGCCGGCGAGGACCGGCCCGAGCGCGGCTGGGTGCTGATCATCCGCGCCAACCTCGAACCCGACGCCCGGGTCCGTGAGGCGCTGCTGGGCGACGCCATCGCCGTCGGGCGCCGGTTCGGCGACCCCGACGTCGAGTTCGAGGCCCTGTCCTACCTCGGCGGCGTGTACCTGATGACCGGCCGGGTCGAGCAGGGCCTGGTCCTGTTCGACGAGGCCCTGGCCGCCATCTGCGCCGGCGAGCTGCGCGAGGTGGCCACCGTGGACTCGATCATGTGCGGGCTCTTCTGGGCCTGCGAGCTGGTCAACGACGTCCCGCGGGCCGACCAGTGGATGCGCGCGGCCGCCGACCTGCTGGCGCGCAGGAATGTGATGGCCGCCTTCTGCCGCGCCCACTACGGCGGCATCCTCACCGCGGCCGGGCGCTGGAACGAGGCCGAGCGCGAGCTCCTCCAGGCGGCCCGCCACTTCGACCGGGGGATGCCGCAGCGGCGCGCCGCGGCCATGATCCGCCTGGCCGACCTGCGGGTCCGCCAGGGCCGGCTCGAGGAGGCGGCCCTGCTGCTGGACGGGCTCGACCGGCACCCGGACGCCGTCCGCACCCTGGCCGCCCTGCACCTCGCCCGCGGCGAGGTGGCCCTGGCCCGGGACCTGCTGGAGCGGGCCACCGCCGCCCCGGACGACGAGGTCCCCACCGTCGGCGAGTCCACCATGGTCGGCCCGCTGCTGGCCCTGCTGGTCGACGTCCATCTCGAGGAGGGCGACCTCGGCGCCGCCGAGCGGGCCGCCCTCCGGCTCGACCTGGTGGCCGGCGCCCAGCGGGGGCCGTATCTGAAGGCCGCGGCCGCGCTGGCCAGGGGGCGGCTCTGCGTCGCCAGCGGGCAGGGCGACGCCCGGGCCTGCCTGCACGAGGCCCTCGAGGGGTTCTCGCGCGCCGAGCTGCCGATGGAGCTGGCCCGGTCCCGGCTGGAGATGGCCCGGGCGCTCGCGGGACGCGCCCCCGAGGTCGCCGTCGCCGAGGCCAGGGCGGCCCTGGAGGACTTCGAACGGCTGGAGGCGGCCCGCCACGCCGACGCCGCCGGGGCCCTGCTGCGGTCGCTCGGGGCGCCGGTCCGGACCGGCCCCAAGGGGGTCGGCGCCCTGACCAGGCGCGAGGCCGAGGTCCTGGAGCTGGTCGGGGCCGGGCTGTCCAACCCCGAGATCGCCCAGCGGCTGTACATCACCCGCAAGACCGTCGAGCACCACGTCGGCAACCTGCTGGCCAAGCTCGGCCTGCGCAACCGGGCCGAGGCGGCCGCCTGGGCGACCCGGCGGAAGCTCGGCTCCTAAGATAGGGGACCTCCCCGATACTTCCCGGGGCCGGCGCCCGCATCCTGCAGCCACCACACCGAGCAGGAGAGGGACATGGCCGACAACCGCTACGACGCGATCGTGGTGGGTGCCCGCTGCGCCGGGTCGCCGACCGCGATGCTGCTGGCCCGCAGGGGCTACAGGGTCCTGGTCGTGGACCGGGCGAGCTTTCCCAGCGACACCGTCTCGACCCATCTGCTGCACCCGCCGGGGGTGGCCTCGCTGCGGCGCTGGGGGCTGCTGGAGCGGCTGGTCGCGACCGGCTGCCCGCCCATCGACACCTACGCCTTCGACTTCGGGCCCTTCTCGATCTCGGGGGCGCCCGGGACCGACGACACCTCCGTGGCCTACGGCCCCCGACGGACCGTGCTCGACAAGCTCCTGGTCGACGCCGCCGCCGAGGCGGGGGCGGAGGTCCGCGAGGGCTTCACCGTCACCGAGGTGGTGGCCGCCGACGGACGCGTAGGCGGGGTCCGCGGGCGCGGCCGGCACGGCCAGGCCGTCACCGAGCGCGCCCGGGTGGTCGTCGGCGCCGACGGGCGGCACTCGTCGGTGGCCCGGGCGGTCGGGCCCGAGCAGTACCATGAGCGGCCGCCGCTGCTGTGCGGCTACTACAGCTACTGGAGCGGGCTGCCGATGGACGGCCGCTTCGAGACCTGGGTGCGCCCGGACCGCGGCTTCGCCGCCTGGCCCACCCACGACGACCTGACGCTGGTCATCGGCGGCTGGCCGTACGCGGAGCTGGAGGCCAACCGGGACGACATCGAGGGCAACTTCCTGGCCATGCTGGAGCTGGCCCCGGCCTTCGCCGAGCGGGTCCGGGCGGCCACCCGCGAGGAGCGGTTCGTCGGCACCGCCGTCCCCAACTACTTCCGCCGGCCGTATGGGCCCGGCTGGGCCCTGGTCGGGGACGCCGGCTACAACAAGGACTTCATCACCGCCCAGGGGATGCACGACGCCTTCCGGGACGCCGAGCTCTGCGCCGCCGCCCTGGACGAGGCCTTCTCCGGCGCCCGCTCCTTCGAGGACGCCATGGCCGACTACCAGGCCACCCGCGACCGCCAGGTCCTGCCGATGTACGAGCTCACCTGCGAGTTCGCCACCCTGGAGCCGCCACCCCCCGAGCTCCAGCAGCTCCTGCTGGCCGTGCACGGCGACCAGGAGGCCATGGACGCCTTCGCCAGGGTCATGGCCGGGGTGACCTCACCGGCCGAGTTCTTCTCCGAGCAGAACGTGGGCCGCATCCTGGCCCGCGCCTGAGCGCCACGACCGCCTCCGGGTCACCCGGTCCCGGCGTCCAGCCGGTCCAGGGCGGCCCGGAGGAACGCGTCGCGCCGCCGCACGAGGAGATCCTGGCCGAGGTCGGGCCGGCCCTGCCCGGCGACGGCGTCGGGGAACCAGCCCATGTCCGGGGGCGTGCTCAGGGCGGCCACCACGTCCCAGTGGGCCACCTCCACCGCGGGCCGGCCGGCCTCCTCCTCCCAGCCCGCCCGGACGTCGTCGGCGGCCTCGATGCCGAAGCAGACAGCGGCGTCACAGCGCAACGACCCGAGGTCGACCCCGGGCGGCCCGGCGCCCGCGCAGTCCCAGTCGACCAGGCCGGCGAGCGTGTCCCCGCTCCACAGGGCGTTGCCCTGCCAGAGGTCGCCGTGCACGAACACCTCGGCCCCGCCGGGATGGCGTTCCCTCACGCGCACCTCGGCCTCCAGCAGCAGGGGCCGTGGCGGCTGGCGGCGGCGCAGGGCGGCGAAGTCCTCGCTGGCGATCGGGCGGTCGCGCCGGGGCAGCGCCGGGCCGGGGGCCAGGGCGACCGCGTGCAGCCTGGCCGCGGTGCGGCCCAGGGTGCGCAGGCGGGCCGGCGGGCGGTCGGCCGGGATGGCGCTGCTCCCCTCCAGCCGCTCGACCAGGACCACGGGCGGGTCGCCGTCCAGCTCGGCGGCGAGCAGCCGGGGCGCCGGGAGGTCGTGCGCGGCGGCCAGCCGGAGCGCGGCCACCTCGGTGCGCAGGGGCGAAGGGTCCTGGGCGCTGCCGACCCGCAGCACGACACCGCGCCGCCCGGCGCGCCGGCCGAGCCGGAGCAGCCAGGGCGAGCCACCGTCGCGCAGGCCACGGACCTCGGTGACCTCCGCCCCCGGAGCGGCCGCCCGGAGCGCCCAGTCCAGCAGCCCGGGATCCAGCGATGCCATGGCCGGCGATGCTACCGCCCGGCCCGGACAGGCCGCGACGGTACGATGGCCGGATGGAACCGCCGCCTGCCGACCGGGTCACCTGCTGCGTCGCGGGCTGCGGCCCGGCCGGGGCCGTGCTCGGGCTGCTGCTGGCCCGCTCCGGGGTCGACGTGCTGGTGCTCGAGAAGCACGGCGACTTCCTCCGCGACTTCCGCGGCGACACCCTGCACCCCTCCACCCTGCGGCTGTTCGACGAGCTCGGCCTGGCCGAACGGCTGCTGCGCGTGCCGCATCAGGAGGCGGAGGTCCTCGGGATCACCACCGACGCCGGCGACTTCACCCTGGCCGACTTCCGCCGGCTGCCCGGCCGCTACCGGTTCCTGGCCTTCATGCCCCAGTGGGACTTCCTCGACTTCGTCGTCGGCCAGGCCCGCCGGCTGCCCTCCTTCCAGCTGCGGATGGAGGCCGAGGCGATCGGCGTGGTGGAGGAGGCCGGCCGGGTGACGGGACTGACCTGGCGCGACCGGAACGGGGCGGTCCACCAGGTGCGGGCCCGGCTGACCGTGGCCGCCGACGGCCGCGGCTCCGGGCTGCGCCGCTCGGCCGGGCTGCGCCCCACCGAGTTCGGCGTGCCCGTGGACGTGCTCTGGTTCCGGCTTTCCCGGCGCGCCACCGACGCCCCGCAGTCCTTCGGCCGGCTGGCCGCCGGGCACCTGCTGGTCCTGATCGACCGGGGCGCCTACTGGCAGATCGCCTACCTCATCCCCAAGGCCGCCGCCGACGAGCTGCATCGGGCGGGGCTGGGCCGCCTGCGCGCCTCGGTCGCCGAGCTGGTCCCCTTCCTCGAGGACCGCGTGGGCGAGCTGCGGGGCTGGGACGACGTGCGGACGCTGCGGGTGCAGGTGGACCGGCTGCGGCGCTGGTTCCGGCCGGGGCTGCTGTGCATCGGCGACGCCGCCCACGCCATGTCCCCGATCGGCGGCGTCGGCATCAACCTGGCCGTCCACGACGCCGTGGCCGCCGCCAACCTGCTCGTGCGGCCGCTCCGCGAGGGCACCCTGTCGACCCGGCACCTCGCCCGGGTCCAGCTGCGCCGCCTCCCGCCCACCGTCGTCGTCCAGTGGGGGCAGCGGACGATCCAGGACCGCTTCCTGTCCCCGCTGCTCGCCGGCCGGGTGCCGGCCAAGGGTCCGCTCGTCCTGCGGGCCCTGCGCCGCTACCCGGTCCTGCAGGGCGTCCCGGCCCGCCTGGTCGGCGTCGGCGTCCTCCCCGAGCACGTGCGGACCCCGGCCGCCGGGCCGCCGGGGGCCGTCACCTGCGCTGCACGACCCCGCGGACGAAGGCCGCCTGGCCCGCGTGCTGGAGGTCGTCGGCGATCACGCTGACCAGCCGGACGCCCAGCGAAACCGGCGGGTCCCAGGACCGGTCGACGACGCGGGCCAGGTCGGCGTCGCCCAGCCGCTCGACATAGCGGGTCGTCTGCTGGTGGACGGCGTCGTGGTAGCCCACCAGCAGCTCCCCCGACGCCACCCGGACCCCGGCCACGTCGGCCGCCCGGTGCCCGTAGCCGGTGGCCAGGGGGTCGAACGGCAACCCGAAGCGCCCGACCCACCCCTGGGAGGTCCAGACCTGCTCGGCCTGGGCGGCGTCGGCGACGTGGTCGTCCTGGATCCGGGTCAGGTGCCAGACCAGCCAGGCGATCGAGTTGGCCCCGGGGTCGACCCGGAACGCCAGCTGCTCGGGCGTCAGCCCGCCCACCACCCGGTGGACGACCTCGCGGACCCTGCCGAACGCGTCGACCAGCAGCTCGGCGCTACCCGCCATGTCTGCCTCCTTGGCTCCAGGTGCGTTCAGGGCTTCTCGTACACCGAGACGTGGGCGCGGCTGAGGCTGGTGAACCCCGCTCCCGCCGCCAACCGGCCCACCGGTCCCGCAGCCGCATGCCGGCCAGGCGGGCCATGAGGTCGAGCTCGGCCGGCCAGGCGTAGCGGAACTCCACCGGATGGGCCTCGACCCGGCCGTCGACGAAGTCGTAGTGCTGGGAGCTGAACGGTTGCGTGACGACGTCGTAGACGTCGAAGCCCAGCCCGCCGGGATCGACGCGGAAGGGGACGATGGTCTGGCCGACCGGGAGGCTCTGGAGGTCGGGCACGCCGGTCTCGACCACGAACCGCCCCCGCTCCCGAGGTGGGCGGCGGCGTTCTCGAAGCAGGCGACCTGGGCGTCCTGGGTGACCAGGTTGAAGATGGTGTTGAAGACGTCGTGGCCCTGGTCCGCTGGCATCAGGACATCAGGGTAGGCCCCGGGCTGTCGCGGTGGGGCGCTAGCATTGCCCGGCCGGGCCGGCGAGCGGCGGCCACGGACGGGAAGGGGGCAGGCCATGGGCGACCCGCCGCCCGAGGGGATCACGGTCGGCGAGGACGGCGTCGCCCGCTGCTGGTGGGGCGCGGGCGACCCGCTGTACCGGCCCTACCACGACCAGGAGTGGGGCCTGCCGGTGGCCGACGACCGGCGGCTGTTCGAGAAGCTCTCCCTTGAGGGGTTCCAGGCCGGGCTGAGCTGGCTGACCATCCTGCGCAAGCGGGAGCAGTTCCGGCGGGCCTTCGCCGGCTTCGACCCGGCGGCGGTGGCCCGCTTCGGGGACCGGCAGGTGGAGCGGCTGCTGGCCGACCCGGGCATCGTCCGCAACCGGGCCAAGATCGAGGCGACCATCAACAACGCCCGCCGCTACGCCGAGCTGGCCGGCGAGTTCGGCAGCCTGGCGGCCTACGTCTGGCGGTTCGAGCCCGACCCGCAGGCCCGCCCCCCGGTGCTCGACCACGCCACCCTGCTCCAGCTCGGCCAGAGCCCCGAGTCCCGGGCGATGAGCCGGGACCTGCGCCGCCGCGGCTGGTCGTTCGTGGGCCCGACCACCGTGTACGCCTTCATGCAGGCCATGGGCCTGGTCAACGACCACCTGGAGGGCTGCGCCCGCCGCCCGGCGGTCGAGGCCGAACGGCGGCGGTTCCGGCGGCCCGCTCAGACCGTCGGGTAGCGCTGGTAGTCGGGGAAGTTGCCGAACAGGTGCTCGGCGGGTGGGCCCTGGGTGACGGCGTGGACGAGGAGCTCGCCGCCGACGAAGGCGCCCTTCCAGGAGGCGCCGCGGCCGCCGAACGGCTCGTCCTTGTCGCCGCGGGAGCGGGGCTTGTTGATGCCGATCTTGAACGCGTGCACCTCGGCGGCGAGCTGCCGGGCGAGCTGCTCGTCGTCGCAGGCGATCGAGGCCACCAGGCAGCCGTTGGAGGCGTTCATCTCGGCCAGCAGCTCGGCGGCCGAGTCGACCAGCACCACCGTGTCGACCGGACCGAAGGGCTCGGCGTGGCCGAGGGCGCTGGCCCCGGGCGGGTCCAGCAGGGCCACCGGCGGCAGGTAGGCCGAGGTGTCCTGGCCGGGCAGGAACCAGCCCTGCTCGAGCGAGCCCCGGTACAGGGGGGTGGCGGCCATCTGGATGGCCAGGTCGACCTCCTGGGTGAGCTCGGTCGCCTTGGCGGCGTTGATGACCGGGCCGAAGTCCACGTCGGGCGGCTCGTCGCCGGGATCGGCGACGGCCAGCGGGTGGCCGAAGCGCAGCGACCGCACGACCGGCAGGTACATCTCCAGGAACTGGTCGAACAGGGACCGCTGGACCACGTAGCGGGGGTAGGCGGTGCAGCGCTGCTTGCCGTACTCGAAGCCCTTCTTCAGGTGCCCGGCCAGGGTGTCCCAGTCGCTGAACCCCCAGACCCCCCAGGCGTTGAGGCCCTCCTGCTCCAGCATGTGGCGCTTGTCGGTCTGGACCAGCTGGCTGGCGATCTGGCCGCCGGCGTCCCGGCCGCCGACAAAGGCCAGGCAGCCGATGTCCTCGCTGAGCACCAGGGCCGGCGACAGCCGCGACCCCGAGCCGCTGACCAGGGTGACCGGCAGGTCGCAGCGGCGCATGCAGGCGGCCGACAGGGTGAGCGCGCACAGCCCGCCGTCGGTCGGCGTCTTGGCGATCACCGCGTTGCCGGCCAGCAGCTGGACCAGCATGGCGTGGACGAGCACGCTCAGCGGGTAGTTCCAGGAGGCGATGTTGGACACCGGGCCGGCCAGCGGCTGGCGGCCGGACAGCATCGGCTCGATCTCGTCCAGGTACCAGCGCACCCCGCTCACGGTGCGGTCCACCGACGTCAGGGCCTGGCGCCAGGGCTTGCCGATCTCCCAGACCAGCAGCAGGGCGAGCAGCTCGCGGTGGGCCTCGAGCTGGTCCACGCAGCGGGCGACGCGGGCGCGCCGCTCGTCCAGGTCGACCCCGGTCCACTCGCGGTGCTCGGCCGCGGCCGCGGCCACGGCCTGGAGGCCCCGCTCCAGCTGGAGCATGGGCGGCCCGGCGATCTGGCTGCCGTCCACGGGGCTGGTGGCGTCGGCCGGGTCGCCGGCCGCCTGCCAGGCACCGTTCCAGAGGTTGTGCACCCGGTCCCGGTCGAAGGCTTCGGGAGCGACCTGGCGGCAGCGCGCGTAGGCGTCCTCCCAGCGCACACCCTGCCGGACAGCTCGGGGGGCTCCAGTCGGCATCGGCGTTCCCCTCTCCTGCGACGCCCACGTTCTGGGTACCCGAACTGTCGCCAGGACGCCGGAGCATGTCGAATCCAAAGTGCGTATCCATCCCATGCTTTTTTGGATTGGACGGCACCCCGGCCGATCGCCGACAACGAGGCTCCCGACGCGGGAGGTGCTCGCATGCCCGAGATGGCAGCGCAGGAGTTCGACCTGGTGGTCGTCGGGGGCGGTCCGGGTGGCTACCCGGCGGCGATCCGGGCCGCCCAGCTCGGGCTGAGGACCGCGCTGGTCGACAAGGAGCGTCCCGGCGGGGTCTGCCTGAACTGGGGCTGCATCCCGACCAAGGCGATGCTGCGCTCGGCCGAGGTGCTGGAGACGATGCGGCACGGCGCCGACTACGGGGTCCTGGCCGACAACGTCCGGCTGGACTGGTCGGGGGTGGTCAAGCGCAAGCAGCGGGTGGTCAAGGGTCTGACCGATGGGGTGGCCGGCCTGCTGCGGGCCAACGGGGTGACCGTGGTCAACGGGCACGCCCGCTTCGTCGGGCCCACGGCCGTCGAGGTCGTGGCGGTCGGCGAGGCGCCCACCCCGCCCCCACCCGCCGGCCTGGCACTGGCCACCACCCTGGCCCGCGCCGTGGCCAACGACCTCGGCGTCGACCTGGCCGCTGTCTCCGGCAGCGGCCGCGGCGGCCGGATCCGCCGCGCCGACGCCGAGGCGGCCGCGAGGGCCGGAGCGGCGGCGACCGAAGGGGACGTGGAGGCGGTGCCGCTGTCGGCGATGCGGCGGACGGTGGCCCGGCGGCTGGTCGAGTCGATGCAGTCGACCCCGCACTTCTATCTGACCATCACCGTCGACGCCGAGGCCCTGCTGGACCTGCGGGCCGAGCTCAACCGGGAGCTGGCCGACCGTGGCGACGACCTGAAGATGAGTGTCAATGACCTGAGTGTGATGGCCTGCGCGCGGCTGCTGCGAACCAACCCCGACCTCAACGCGTCCTTCGGCGGGGACAGGCTCCTGCGCCACCACCGGGTCCATGTGGGGATCGCGGTCGCCCTGGACGGCGGGTTAGTCGTGCCGGTGGTTCGTGACGCCGACACCAAGACCCAGACCCAGGTGGCCCGGGGAACCAAGGACCTGATCGGCCGGGCCCGAGCCGGCAAGCTCGCCACCGAGGACCTGACCGGCGGAACCTTCACGGTCTCCAACCTGGGGATGTACAGGACCGACCGGTTCACCGCGCCTAGCCGAAGGAGGCAGGGGCAATGGAACAGCACCGGCACGAGCCCACCGTCCACCACCACGAGCACCTGCACGTACCGTCGGCGCCGCCTGTGCGGCAGACAGGACCTCCTTCGCTCTACTACCCGCCCGCGTACGCCCGCCCATGTAGGCAGGGGCACAGACGCTTGCGACCCGATGGAGGGACATAGCGATGGCTGATGTGCTGCTCGGCGTGGACATCGGCACTTCGAGCTCAAAGGGGGTGGTCGCGCACCCGGACGGCTCCGTCGTGGCCACGGTCGAGCGGCCGCACGACACCGACTTCCCGCAACCCGGGTTCGTCGAGCACGACCCGGAGGGCGTCTGGTGGGGCGACTTCACCGCGATCGTCGCCGAGCTGCTCGAGCGGTCGGAGGGCCACGAGGTCGTAGGGGTCTCGGTAAGCGGGATCGGCGCCTGCACCCTCCCGGCCGACGCCGACGGCAACCCGCTGCGCAGCTCGATCCTGTACGGGATCGACACCCGCGCCGGCCGCGAGATCGATGAGCTGAACGAGCGGTTCAACGAGGACGCGATCCTCCAGCGGGGCCACGCGATCCTCTCCCACCAGTCCGTCGGCCCGAAGCTGGCCTGGATCAGGCGCAACCAGCCGGAGATCTGGGAGCAGACGAAGCAGTTGCTGATGCCGAACTCGTTCATCGTCCAGCGGCTGACCGGCGAGTACACGCTCGACTCGATCTCGGCCGCGTTCTGCACGCCGCTGTACGACGCCAAGGCTGGGACCTGGATCCAGGAGTGGGCCGACGAGGTCGTCCCGGGGCTGACCCTCCCGCCGATCCTGGACCCGTGGGCCACCGCCGGGACGATCACGGCCAAGGGCGCCGAGCTGACCGGGCTGCCCGAGGGCATCCCCGTCTGCGCGGGCACCATCGACGCCTACGCCGAGTCGGCCAGCGTCGGGGTCAAGGAGCCCGGCGACATCATGCTGATGTACGGCACCACGCTGGCCATCATCGGCGTGCTCACCGAGTCGGTGCCGAGCGCCGACCTGTGGAGCACCCCGGGCGTCTTCCCGGGCACCCACCTCCTGCTCGGGGCGGCGGCGACCTCAGGGGCGCTCACCAAGTGGGTCCGCAACCACCTCTCCGACGGGTGGTCGTTCGAGCAGCTCATCGAGCAGGCGACCGAGACCCCGCCCGGGGCGAGCGGGCTGGTCGTCCTCCCCTACTTCGCGGGTGAGCGGACCCCGCTGTACGACGCCAACGCCCGCGGGGTGATCGCCGGGCTCACCCTCAGCCACACCCGCGGCCACCTTTACCGGGCCATGCTCGAGGCGACCGCCTACAGCGCCTGCTCCATGCTCGACGCATTCCATGACGCCGGGGTCGAGTCGAACCGGGTGGTCGCGATCGGCGGGGGGACCAAGGGCGGGCTGTGGACCCAGATCGTCTCCGACGTCACCGGGATCACCCAGGAGCTGTCCAACGAGCGGATCGGGGCCAGCTACGGCGACGCGCTGTTCGCGGGGAGGGCTGCCGGGCTGGTCGGCGACTACGACGACTGGGAGGAGGTCGCCGACACGGTGGAGCCGAACCCGGCCAACCGTGAGGTCTACGACCGGCTCTACGAGGTGTACCAGCAGCTCTACCCGGCAACCAAGGAGCAGGTCCACACGCTGGCCGCGTTGCAGCTCGAGGAGGGCGTCACTCCGGAGGGCTGACGACCCGAGGGACCTTGGGGAAAGGGAGCTCATGGACACGCGGCTCGGCCGGCCGCCGACCGCCCGCCTGGCCGTGCTCGACGAGATCGGCCTCTGCCACTCCTGGCGGGCCAGCCAGCGAAGCTGCGACTCAAATACCCGCAGCGACCGCTCCACCTGCGCCACGTCAGGCCAGTCGACGCCGGCGGCGTAGGACTCGAACGTCGTGCGCCGCCCGCTGGAGTCCTCGTAGTGGAGGTCGCTAACCGGCATGCGCGTGGTTCGCCGCCGCGGTGTCATCTCCCCGACGCCGTCACCGGCCCGGCCGTCGCGGATTCGCGGGCGAGCAGCAGCGAGCCAGCGAGAGCGGTGAGGAGCCCGGCGATCGCCAGCGGCAGCCGCCAGCCGCCCGGCAACGACTCGCCGAGCACGGCGATCCCGAGAGCGGCAGGTAGGATGAGCTCAACAGCGACCAGAGGTGCCTCGACCGCCACGACCTGGCCCCGCTGCAGGCCGGTGGCGTAGAGCAGGGCCGCCGCCGCGCCGGCGGCGACGACCAGGTAGGGGGCGGGCGTGCGTAGCAGGCCGCCCAGCTGGTCCGCGAGGGGACGGCCGGGCAGCGGTGCGACGGCCTTGGCGAGCACAGCGACCAGCGCGAAGCCGACCCCGGCGAGCGCCCCGAACCCGGTGCCGGTCCAGCGGCCGGTATGCCGGGCCAGCACCCAGCCGGCGGCCAGCAGCGTCCCGAGGACGGCCGTCCCGGCGGCCAGGCCTGCGAAACCGAAACGCACCGGCCGGTCGGCACGAACAGCGGCAGCACGGTGAGCGCGGCGACCTGCAGCACCCAGCCGGCGGTGTCACAAATCCAGCCGAGCAGATAGTGGCCCTGACGGAGCAGGCGCGGTAGCAGGCGCGCATCAAGCCGCCTGACAGCGACGACCCGGTCGGCGGCCGCCTTCTGCAACACCGACCCGAACCCGAACAGCACCGAGGTGCCGGCGGCGGCCAGCAGCGCGAGACCTTTCACGACCCCCTGGTCTCCTGCTCGGGGTGCGGCCGCTCTGGCGGCGCGGGCGTCGCTGCGGGGTCGCCTGACCGAAGCAGCCGCCCCACCACAGGCAGCTCCCAGAACGACTCGGCCCGGGCCACGGCCGCGGCGACCTCCGGGAGGTGGGCGGGATGCGCGTAGACGAGGTAGCGGGGTCGCCATTCCGGGTCGAATTTGGCGTTGAACTGCCACAGCGACCCGATCTGGAAGGTCTGCGACAGCGAGTGCAGCAGCCGCCGCTGCGCTCCCGCGACCCGGTCAGCGACCGGCCCGCGCCCGGCCTCGCCGGGGCCGGCGTGAGGGTCGAGGACCGCCCGCATGGTCGCGAAGTTCAGGCCGAGCCCGGTGGCGCCCTGGGCGGCGAGGTGGCGCATCGTGGAGACAAGTAGGAAGTCCATCAGCCCGTTGGGGCCGTCAGGCGCGCGGCGCATCACGTCCAGCGACCAGCCACCCGCGTCGGCGGCCGGGACGAACTGGCAGAACGCGCCCGGGCGGCCGTCCAGCCCGTAGGCGACGGCCAGCAGCAGTCCGGAGTCCCGTGGGTCGAACAGCCGCCCCAGCGTCATGGAGAAGCCGCGCTCGGCCTCGCCGCGGCGGCTCGAAGCTGCCATTGCCTCCAGCGGCGCGCGCTGGGCGGCGGTGAGCCGCGCCGGGTCGAGGAACGCCACCGTGTACCCGGCTCGGACCGCCCGGTTGTAGGCGCCCCGCAGGCTCTTAGCGCGGCTGCCCTGGAGGCTGAGGTTGTCGAAGCGGGCGATCGCCTCATCGCCCAGGTACAGCGTGCGCAGGCCGAGCCGACGGTACCGGTCGGTCGGCGCCGACGCGGCGGCCAGGATCGCGACGATCCAGCCCTGCTCGGTAGCGAAGGTATGGAACGCGCTCAGCGTCCGTTCGAGGTCGCCCGGCGGGCCGATCGGGTCCGGGGAGATCAGCGCCACCCGGCCGAACACTGCGTAAGCCACCACCGAGTCGCCGAGCAGGAAGTGCTGCTTGTCGTCGCGGAGTGCGAAGTAGGCCAGGGAGTCTGTACCGCGGGCGAGCACCCGGGCTCGAACCCGCTCGGATTCTGCGCCCGGGCGGTGGCGCGCGCGGGCTACCAGCAGCAGCAGCGCCAGCAGCAGCCCAACCAGCCCGAGCGCATCGGTGCCGGCCTCGACGAAACGCTCCCCGCGGCTCGTCGGGGCCGGACCCAGCAACACCAGCCAGCCCAGCACCCGCTCCAGCGCCGCTGCCGACGCCAGCCCGGTCGACATGGTGAGGGCGGCTGTCGCGGCCACAAGCCCCCCGCCCATGGCCGCCGCGAGCAACGCGAGCTGGCGTCCGAGCGGGCCGCTCGGACCCCGCAGCCGGAAGCGGTCCCCTACGACTAGCAGCCAGACCAGCGCCGCGCCGGTCACGATCGCCTCCTCGACGTCGACGCTCTTTACCAGGTGGCTGCCGGTGACCACGGCCAGCGCGGCGACCGCCAGCCGCCAGGCAAGGCGCTGGCCGCGAGCCAGGCCGAGGGCGAGCACGATCAGGACCACGCCGAGCGCCACGGTGAGCTCAGTCGCGGCCAGCGACACCTCGAGCGGTAACAGCTCGGCCAGAAGCTGCAGCCGGCTCGCCACTGGCGGGGATAGCGCCGAAACCATGCTGACGAGCCCGCTCGCCGCGGCGACGACCGCGGCGGCGCGGCGCACGACCCGGACCGGCCGGCGGGTTGGTGCCTGCACCGTCGTCGGCCCCTCGGGCCACGCGGCGACCCGGGCCGGCGTGGACGGCTCATCCCACCCGCGCGAGAGCAGCCGCTCGACCCGGGTCTGCCCGGTTGGGTCCGGTAGGGCGGCGCGGTACAGCTCGACGCGGACCCCGTTCGGGCTGCCGGTTACCTCGACCCAGCCGGCGTCGCGGGAGCGGCGGAACACCGGCGGCAACCCGCCCGGCATGGCCACCGGCCGCAGCACCGCGCACGAGGCGCCAGGGTTCGCATAGAAGCCACCGTCGGTGTCGCTGAGTTGCGGGACATGCGTGTGCCCGGTCACCCACCCCACATGCTCCGGATGGCGGGCATGCAGCGCCGCGGCGATCATGCTGTTCAGGTCGCGCCCGCCGAACAGGGCCGGTGCGACGGTGAGGCGATCGGCCGCCCGCCTGGCCCACCCGACCGCCACGGCGAGCAGCACCACCCCGTCCAGCAGCGCGACCCCTGCCAGCGTGACAAGGTGGCGCAGCAGCGCGGCGCTCGTGGTCACCCGGCCTAGCAGCACCGTGGCGGCCAGCCGCAGCACCAACAGCCCGGCCAGAATGGCCAGCACCCACGGCCACGCCCGGAGCACCCGCCGGTAGAACACCCTGGAGGTCACGAACGCGGGGAACGACGCCGGGGTGCCGAGCGCGGCGGCGTCGTCGATCCAGCCGCCGGCCAGTGACCGCAGCGCCGGGAGCAGCTCCCGCACCACATGGTCACCAAACGGCGTCTCCGCCGGGTTGGCGGGGTCGGTGAAGCGGTTGTAGGGGTCGTCCTGGTTGCCGTGCTCGAACCACACCCGCCGGGTCTGCCCGCCTGCCGGCAGCCCGACATCGGCGGCGAACGCGAACTCGCAGCCGATGTGCGCGGCGGCCCGAGCTCTGGCCGCATGGTCCCAGGCGAGCCGGACGTCGTGGTTGCCGATCAGCCAAACGGTGCGCACGCCGCGCTCGGCCGCGCCGCGCAGCACGGCAACCAGTGGCCCGTTGGCGTCCAGGAGGTCGCAGGGATCGACGTCGGCAGGAGCGTCGAGCAGTTCGAGCACGTCCCCGCCGAGCAGCACCACCGAGCCGACGGACAGCGCCGCGACTGTCTCGGCCAAGTACCCGACAGAGGGCGACGGCTCCCGGCGCAGGTGCAGGTCGGCGGCGAACACCGCCCTGCCTCCGGGCGGAAGCTCCAGCGCCAGGACAGGGACCACCGCGGTTGGAGTTTCCTTCGCACCCTTGGCGGAGCCTCCATCACGACGGTCGACTGCGTCCCCCATCACCGGCGCCTCCATGCCGCTCTGCTCAGCGGCCGAGTGGAACGGTCGGGCTGCCGTAGAACTCACTCCAGGCGGTCGGGCCGCTTCGGCCCTGAGGCTAGCGCGACGGTGTTCGGTAACGCTCAACAGCAGGCCGTCCACGAGAGCCTCCCCGGGGTGGTCCAGCATCAGGGGAACCACGGCGCACCCCTTTGCGTGGTCGACGGCCGTGCCGAGCGGCGACCCGCCTGTCTGCCCGGCCAGGAGTATCCCGGCCAACGGCAACGCTGGGCTGGGCCGGCATCCCAGAACGACCATGTCGGTCCGCACGAACTGCCATGTGTAGCTGCCGTCACTCAGGGTGAGCCTAAGCACGCCAAACGAGCGGGCGTCGCGGAACTCGCTGTTGGCCAGCGGCTGCCCGGAGTCGGCGTAGACGCTCCCACCCCGATGCCGACAACGAACTCGCCGATGCCATGCCGCGGCTCCAGCCTGGGACCCGTGCACTGCGCGGCA
>Ga0207428_10002653_pt1 | contig 17814 bp, 12 predicted proteins | sample RhiMethybrSRZTD1_FD_187600 | JGI IMG/M metagenome (GOLD analysis project Ga0207428, IMG submission 187600) | Populus rhizosphere microbial communities from Tennessee, USA - Rhizosphere MetaG P. TD hybrid SRZTD1 (SPAdes) (version 3) | ecosystem: Host-associated > Plants > Roots > Rhizosphere >...
GATTGATCATCACACAGTGGGCACGTGTTAGCCTACGTCTTCGGGCGCCGCCAGGATACCGTGTTTCTCCAGCTGCAAGCGCTGCTGGAGCCGTTTGGCATTACGCGCTATGACACGGATAAGCATCGGGTGGGTAAGGAGAACACGCAGAAAATCGAGAGCAAGCCCATCAATCTGCGGACCCGGATCAAACGGTTGGTGCGCCGCACCATCTGTTTTTCCAAGACAGAGCGCATGCACGATCTGGTCATTGGGTTGTGCATCAATCGCTATGAATTTGGACGAGCCTTATGAGACCGTATCAACACCGTTGCGACACCTTCCAAAGAGATACCTATGAAACACGGCTGTAAGGCATGCGTGATGAAATTACTCGTGATGATGAGCACGTTGTTCTGCCTCATCATGCCCGCATCAGCAGAAAAAAAGATCAAGGTGACATTTATTAATCCTGGCATCTCCGACATCAATAATCCGACCGGGGAATTTTGGTTGTCGGTTTCTGCATTCATGCAAGCCGCCGCTGAAAATCTCAATATCGATTTAGAAGTTATTTACTCTGAACGGAACCATGTGTTAATGCAGCAGCAGGCCATGGAGGTTGCCAGTCGGACAGCACATCCAGATTATCTGATTGTGGTGAATGAAAAACTGGCGGCGGGAAAGATGGTCGAAGTGGCTGATATGGCCGGCATAAAGACATTTATGATTAATAATACTTTTGTAGGGGAACAAGCCCAGCAGTATGGCGCTCCGCGTGAGCAATATAAATACTGGCTCGGTTCGTTGACGCCTGACCATCGTTGGGCAGGATATCAGATCGCGAAACGCATCATCGATCGGGCCTTACAAGCCGGAGTGAAAGCCAAAGATGGGAAATTGCACGTGGTCGCCATTACCGGCGACCGGGCGACGCATGCTTCTGTCGAGCGCGTCGAAGGGCTGCACAAAGCGCTATCGGAGTATCCAGATGTCGAACTCAAACAACTTTTTTATGCCGAGTGGAACAAAGACAAAGCTTACGAGCAAACTGTTAGTTTTCTCAAGCGTTACCCGGAAATAGGGGCGATCTGGGGGGCAAACGATCCCATGGCCCTTGGTGCCATGGAGGGGGTCGTTGCGGCTGGGAAAAGCCCGGGCAAGGACGTCTTCATTGGGGGCTTAAATTGGGACCCACCCGCGCTCGATAAGGTCAAGGACGGCGCACTGGTGACCACCGTGGGCGGACATTTTATGATCGGCGGTTGGGCGTTGGTGCTGCTATATGACTATGAACACGGCCACGACTTTGCCGAGGCAGCGGTGCAACTCCAACCGCAATTCTTTGGCGCACTCCACAGCGACAATATTGATGTCTTTCTGAATAAGCTGGGAGACCGGAATTGGCGCAAAATTGACTTTACGAAGTTTTCCAAAGTGCTGAATCCGACTATGAAGGAGTATGACTTCAGCTTGGAGGCCATTTTGCAACAGCTGCCGTAACCGAGTGGACGTCTTGGCCGTATGCAACCTTGGGCGTTTCACGCCCTCACAGTGTTGGCCCATTATATTGAAGAGGGCTCTGGGGCCATGAAACAATGAAACAGAGTGTAAGTCGTCGTTTTAGTCTCGCCATCATTGGTGTCGTGGCGGTGATCGTCATTGGATTCACAGTGGTCCTAGTGTGGGACAATGTGAAACTCCTGAAAACAGCATTGCACCAACGGTTATCCCTCGTTGCGGATCTGGCTGACTTGACCTTAGCATTACCGTTGTGGGAATTGAATTTTGCGCAGATTCAGGATTTTGCCGCGGCGTTATTAAAAGATCGAGACATGGTGTACGTGAATATCACCGATATTTACGGGAAGGCGCTCGCCACACAGATGCGCCCCGATGTGGCGCCGGCACAGTGGGAGTTTTTCGCACAATCGCCGCGCTTTATAGCTAGAAGCCATACCATTCGCTATATGGGGAATGACGTTGGCACCCTGCAACTGGCCGTCTCAAAAGAAGGGATCCACCAAGAATTACAGGCACGCCTGATCTGGATCGCGATCCTGACGCTGTGCCTTATGATCGCGATCTCACTCACCTCTATTGCCATCACCCGCCGCTATATCCTCTCGCCCTTATCCACCTTGGTCGCCTTGGCGACGGCCATTGCCGATGGGGATGTCAACGTGTCGCTGCACGCCCACCTGGCCCTCAAGCATCCGCATGACGAAATCGGTATTCTCACGCAGGCCTTTCAGCGGATGGTGATCTATCTGTCTGAGATGGCTACGGTGGCCACACGGATCGCGACCGGTGATTTACGTCAAACGATCGCCCCGCTCTCAGCACGCGATGTGTTAGGCATGGCCTTTCACCGCATGACGAACTATCTCAAGCGCCTTGCTACAGCTGCGACCGCCATTGCCGGAGGGGATCTGCAGCAGGATATTGAGCCGGAAATGGAACATGATGTGCTGGGAAATGCCTTCCACACCATGGCGCTGCAGTTACGAGAGGGTTTTGAAAAGATTCAGGAGGCCAATACCAATCTGGAGCAAAGAGTCGCAGCGCGCACGCGCGACCTGCGCGAGGCCCTGGAGCACCAGACGGCTACCAGCGAGATCCTGCGCGTCATGGCGAGCTCGCCCACTGACCTCAAGCCGGTGCTGGAGGCGGTGGCAGACAATGCCGCACGGCTGTGTAACGCAACCGATGCTCACATCTTTCGGGTCAATGGTGATGTCCTGCGGTTAGCCACCTCGTTTGGGTCAACGCCTATCCTTGGACCTGAGGAGGGGATACCTATTAGTCGCAATTCGGCGATAGGCCGGGCCGTGGTGGACCAGCACACCATATATGTCCATGATCTGGCGGCAGAGGTCGAAACGGAGTTCCCGGGTTCCATGACCTACCAGCAACGCTTCGGTACGCGCACGATGGTTGCCACGCCGCTGCTGCGCGAGGGCATCCCCGTCGGCGTTATTTTGATCCGCCGCCTGCAGGTGCAGCCCTTCTCCGACCAGCAGATCGACCTCCTCCAGACCTTCGCCGACCAGGCTGTCATTGCCATTGAGAACATCCGCCTGTTCCAAGAACTCCAGGCCCGCACACAGGAACTGATGCAATCGGTCGAAGAACTGCAAGCCCTGGGGGAAGTCAGCCAGGCGATTAACTCCACTCTAGACCTGCAAACCGTGCTCACCCGGATCGTCTCTCATGCCGTGCAGCTCTCCGGCACCGATGCGGGCGCCATCTACGAGTATGACGAGCAGGCAGGAAAGCTGCTGCTGCGCGCCACGCATCACATGGACGCGGAACTCATCGAGGCCCTCCAGGCCAATCCGATTAGCCTTGGCGAAGGAGCAGTGGGGCGGGCAGCGGCCGTTCAGGAGCCCATCCAGGTCACCGATGTCGCCCAAGACGTCAGCTACCCCGAGCGACTGCGCCAGCTCTTGCCGCAGTCCGGATTCGGGGCCCTCCTGGCCATTCCCCTGCTGTGCGAGGAGCGCCTCGTCGGTGCCCTCGTCGTGCGCCGCAAGGCCGCGGGAGCGTTCGCCCCAGAGATCGTCGAGTTGTTGCAGACCTTCGCTACCCAGTCGGTCCTGGCGATCCAGAACGCACGACTGTTCCGCGAGTTGGAGGAGAAGGGACGTCAGATCGAGGTGGCCAGCCGGTACAAGTCCGAGTTCCTCGCCAACATGTCCCATGAATTGCGCACGCCGCTGAACGCCATTATCGGCTATAGCGAGATGTTACAGGAGGAGGCCGACGACCTGGGCTACGAGGACTTCAGCCCCGATCTCCAAAAGATCAACGCGGCGGGCAAGCATCTCCTGGCCCTTATCAATGATGTCCTGGACCTGTCAAAAATCGAAGCGGGTCGCATGGACCTGTACCTGGAGCGCTTCGACCTGGCCACCCTGATCCAGGATGTCGTGACGATCATCCAGCCGCTCGTCGAGAAGAACGCCAATCATCTGGAAGTCCACTGTCCCGCCGATCTGGGGTCAATGTATGCCGACCTGACCAAGGTGCGACAGAGTCTGTTCAACTTGCTGAGTAATGCCTGCAAGTTTACGCAGCACGGGACGATTGCGCTGACGGTCACGCGCCAGACGGACGCTGGAGTCGATTGGATCACCTTGAGTGTCCGCGACACGGGCATTGGCATGACGCCGGCCCAGATGGACAAGCTCTTTCAGGCTTTCTCACAGGCTGATGCCTCGACCTCGCGCCAGTATGGTGGCACCGGGCTAGGGCTGGCGATTAGCAAGCGCTTCTGTCAGATGATGGGAGGGGATATCACGGTCACGAGTGCGGTGGGCCAGGGGTCCACCTTCAGTCTCCAGCTCCCAGGCGACGTCGTAGCCCCCAAGGCGCCGGGAGCGTTGCCGGCAGAGCCTCACGCCGAGGCCCTGCCGGAGGGCAGTGTGACGTTGCTCGTCATTGATGACGATCCCACCGTGCGGGAGCTGTTACAGCGTGCCCTCAGCAAGGAAGGCTGGCAGGTCGCCAGTGCGTCAGGGGGTGAGGAAGGGCTGCGGCTGGCGAAAGCCTTGCACCCTGTCGCCATCGCCTTAGATGTGCTCATGCCTGGCATGGATGGCTGGAGCGTGCTGACGGCATTGAAGGCCGATCCCGCCCTCGCGGATGTCCCCGTCATCATGTTCACCTTCGTCGATGACAAGAACCTGGGGTACGCCCTGGGTGCGGTGGATTACTTGATCAAGCCTGTGGACCGGGACCGCCTAATCACCCTGCTGGCCAAATACCGGCGTGTGACCCCATCCCACCGCGTCTTGATTGTGGAAGATGATGGAGTAACACGCGAACTGCTGTGCCGCCTGTTGGAAAACGAGGGCTGGACAGTGAGCGCGGCAGAGAACGGGCGGGTGGCGTTGGAGCGTCTCGCTACAGACCAGCCGGAACTCATCCTGCTGGACCTGATGATGCCCGAGATGGACGGGTTTGAATTTATTGTAGAGCTGCACAAACACGACACATGGCAAAGGCTCCCTATTGTCGTTGTGACCGCGAAGGACCTCACCCCAGAGGAGCGGCTGTACCTCAACGGCAATGTGCAACGCATTCTCCAGAAGGGCACTTATAGCCGCGATGCGCTGCTGCGCGTGGTCCGCGACCTCGTGGCTGCCTCTATGGGCCAACACGAGTGAGCCGGAGTGGGCTGTAACTTTGCACGCATTGTGGCGAAAGTACCGCCGCTTAATTTGTAAAGTCACAGTCAGGAGCACAGGGAGGAGCAGCTATGAAAAAGACGGTTTTTGGCGCAATGTTTCTTGCAGTCATTACCTTACTTGCTTCCAGCCAGGCGCTTTGTGCCGGTAGTAAAACTTTAAAGATCGCTATGGTCCAGTGGAGAGGCGATACAGAGTCTTGTCAAGGCTTCAGAGATGGGTTAAAGGAGTTAGGGTATGCAGTTGAATATGCATACATGAATGCAAAACAGGATAGAACAGAATTAGGCCGTCTGTTGAGAGAGGAGTTAGAACCAAGAATTACCGATTTTGATTACATCTATACGTATGGAACAACGGTTTCCAAGGCTGCGAAAACTATTGTGAACAATAGAGTCCCGCAGCTTTTCAGTAATGTGGCTGGCCCCGTAGAGGCTGAGATCGTTCAGAGTCTGGAATCACCAGGAGGCAATATCAGTGGCTCTAATAATGCCGTGCTCATTTCTGCCCAAATTGAAACGATTATGAAAATTATTCCATTTAAGCGTCTTGGCCTCTTCTTTAACCCCCGTGAACAGAATGCTATGATTGAGCGGCAAAGACTATCTGATGCTGCTAAAAAATTTAATGTCGAAGTGATTGATCTACGATCTCCTCCAGCACAAGAGATGTTAGAGCAGAATTTGCAGCATCTTATTGATAAATCTATCCTTGTTGATGCTGTGTATTTGCCTCTCGACAGCTTCATGATTACAAATGCAAAATTGATAGGAGATAAACTGAAAGAAGCAAAAGTAAAGAGCATTGGAGCTCTTGAAGGTTTTATTAAAGAAGGTGCTCTCATTGGAGTTGTTCCTAATTACTATAAGCTTGGCAAAGAAATTGCAACAATTGTGGATAGAAATCAGAAAGGAGAAAAATTACAGAATATTCCTGTTAAAATAGTAAAAGAACCTATTCTGATGATCAATAAAACAACCGCTAATATTTTACAGATAACGATCTCTGAGGATGTACTGAAAAAGGCAGTTCTTGTAGAGTAATGTTGCTTGCCGGCAGCCTCTTAAGTTGTGGTGATTTTAAGAGCTTCCAGACAATAAGGATTTGCTGTATGCGAAGTGCTACTTTAGAAAGCTCTTCTCAGAAATCCTATAGCATTTGCCGGCGTTTTAGCTATGCCTTAATTGGAGTGGTGACGTTGATCTTGTTTTCTTTTGCTACAATAGCTATCTTCAATAATATTTCAAGAGCGAGTGCTGAATTAGAAAAACGTTTGGACAATGTCTCCAGCCTTGCCAAAACAAGTTTGTCAACCCCTCTTTGGAATTTTGACAGAGATGTAGTAGCAAATTTTATTGAGGCATTATTGGCAGATGAATCTATGGTGTATGCACAGGTCGTATGGAAAGGTCAGGTAATCGTACCGCCAAAAGTACGTAGAGAGTTTCTGAACAAAGATATATCGTATTTTGCAGACTCTTCACAATTTATTGTGAAAAATATTGATGTCTCTTATGAAGGCAATAATGTTGGCACGCTTCAAATTGCCATGTCACGAGAGAGTATCAAGAAGGAGTTGAGGCTAAACATTCTCGGCATTATTACCTTAACAATACTCATTATAGCGGCAATTTCACTGACCTCCATTGTTATCACACGACGCTACATCTCTCGCCCTTTACTAGCCCTCCAAAGCTCAGCAGCGTTGATTGCGCACGGTGATTTAGAAGCCGCCATTGATATAAGCAGTCGCGATGAGATAGGCAGTCTGGCACAGGATCTCAATGTCATGCGCGGGTCGATCAAGGAGCTCTTTGGCGCGCTGCACGAAAGCAACACGAAATTAGAGGAATACAGCCAAACTCTGGAGCAGAGAGTCGAGGAGCGCACTGCCGCATTGGCGCGCTCAGTAGCAGAACTGCAAGCCTTGAGAGAGGTCGGTCAGACGGTCAGCTCCACCCTTGATCTCCACACGGTGCTCAGCACCATTGTCTCCTACGCCGACCAGCTCTCCGGAACCGACGGGGGCGCGATCTATGAATACGATGAGCCAACAGAAGTATTCCACCTGCGCGCCACACAGAAGTTTGAACCGGAGTTTATCGCGGCGCTCCAGGCTACGCCACTGCACATCGGCGAAGGCGCTGTAGGGCGGGCGGCAGCCACCCGCGAGCCGATCCAGATCCCCGATATTTTCACCGCGGGTGCCTACCAGGGGCGTTTACGCGAGACCCTGGCGCGCTTCGGCTTCCGGGCCGTCCTGGCGGTGCCCCTGCTGCGTGAGGACCGCGTCGTGGGGGGCCTCGTGGTGGGCCGGAAGTCCCCTGGGGCGTTCCCCTCAACGACAGTCAATCTGTTGCAGGCCTTCGCTACCCAATCGATCCTGGCGATCCAGAACGCACAACTGTTCCGCGAGATCGAAGAGCGGGGGCACCAGCTCGAGATCGCTAGCCAGCACAAGTCCCAGTTCCTCGCCAACATGTCCCATGAGCTGCGCACGCCGCTGAACGCCATTATTGGCTACAGCGAGATGTTGCACGAGGAGGCGGAAGACCTGGGCTATGCTGACTTCCTCCCCGATCTCCAGAAGATTCACGCGGCGGGCAAACACCTCCTGGTGCTGATCAACGACATCCTCGACCTCTCGAAGATCGAAGCTGGCAAGATGGACCTCTTCCTGGAGGCCTTCGACATTGCGCCAATGGTCCAGGACGTGATAACCACGGTCCAGCCACTGGCCGAGAAGAACGCCAATACCCTGGCGGTGCACCATGCGGATAATCTTGGCGCCATGCGGGCCGATCTGACCAAAGTGCGGCAGGCGCTGTTCAACCTGCTCAGCAACGCCTGCAAGTTCACCACGCAGGGCACTATCACGCTGGCAGTTGCCTGTGACACGGTGGACGGGGTTGCGTGGCTCACGTTCCGGGTGAGCGACACTGGCATCGGTATGACCCCTGAACAGATGGGGAAGCTGTTCCAGGCGTTTGTGCAAGCCGATGCTTCGACCACGCGCCAGTATGGGGGCACGGGGCTGGGACTGGTGATCACCCAGCGCTTCTGTCACATGATGGGGGGTGACATCACGGTGGAGAGCGCTCTGGGCCAGGGCTCCACCTTCACCCTCCGGCTCCCCGCCGAGGTTATCGATGCCAAGGCCGCCCCAGCACTTCGCACTGAGACCGTCACGGCCAGCGCCCTACCGGAAGAGGCACCTACCGTGCTGGTTATTGACGACGACCCGACTGTGCACGACCTGATGCAGCGCTTTCTCAGCAAGGAAGGAGTGCGTGTGGTAGCCGCTGCAAGCGGCGCAGAGGGTCTGCGGCTCGCTCAAGCCTTGCGCCCTACTGCCATCACCCTAGACGTGCTGATGCCGGGCATGGATGGCTGGACCGTGCTGACGAGGCTGAAGGGTGATGCCGATCTCGCCGACATCCCGGTGATTATGCTGACGATCGTGGATGACAAGCACATGGGCTATACACTGGGGGCGGCAGACTATCTGACCAAACCCATTGACTGGAACCGCCTGGCCGGTGTGCTGCGAAAATATCGCTGCGAGCGCCCGCCCTGTCGGGTACTGGTCGTCGAGGATGAAGCCGACATGCGCGAGATGCTGCGCCGCCTGCTGGAAAAAGCGGGCTGGGTGGTGAGTGAGGCCACCGATGGGCAGGCGGCGTTAGCGTGTGTGGTGGAGGACCGTCCAAATCTGATTCTCCTGGATCTGATGATGCCAGAGATGGATGGCTTCACGTTCGTCGAGGCGTTGCGCCAGCAGGACGCCTGGCGGTCGATCCCCATTGTGGTGGTGACGGCGAAGGACCTGACGCCCGATGACCGCCAACGCCTCAACGGTTATGTGGAACAGATTCTTCAGAAGGGGGCCTACAGCCAGGAGGCACTGCTGCACGAGGTGCGTCACCTCGTGGCGGCCTATGTCCAGCCAGAACGCCCAGGCCCAGAAGAGCATTCCCATGGTGCAGAGCCTGCTGGTGGCAGATGATGGGGAGTGAGATCACGGTTGAGAGCGCGCTGGGAGTGGGATCCACTTTTACCATCCAAACCGAACTCCCGGAGGGGTGTATCGATCCCCGTGTGCGGCCGGGGAACAGGGGGATCGAGGAGGAGGGCGATGGCGAAGATCCTGTTGGTCGAGGATAACGAGATGAACCGCGACATGCTGGCGCGGCGCCTGGAGCGGCGGGGCTACCAGGTGGTCATCGCCATCGATGGCGCTCAGGGCGTGCGGCTCGCACAGACAGAAGAGCCCGATCTCATTCTCATGGATATGAGTTTGCCAGTGCTGGACGGCTGGGAAGCGACGCGGCAGCTCCGGGTGCTGCCCGCCACCCAGGCCATTCCTATCATTGCCCTAACGGCGCATGCCATGGCGGGCGACCGGGAGCAAGCGCTCCAGGCGGGATGCGACGACTACGACTCCAAACCGATCGAATTCGCTCGGCTCTTGGGAAAGATTCAAGCGCTCTTGGCGTAAGGAGACCATTGCATGGACACGGCCCAGGGCTCTCTGCTCGTCGTGGACGACAACCCGATGAACCGGGATATGCTCGCCCGGCGTCTGGCGCGGCGGGGGTACACCGTCGCTGTCGCCGCAGATGGCTACCAGGCCCTGGCTATGATCGATGCACAGCCGTTTGACCTAGTGCTCCTCGATATCATGATGCCGGGTATCAGCGGCCTGGATGTCCTCAAGACGGTCCGCCAACGCTATGCGGCGGCCGATCTGCCGGTGATTATGGTGACGGCGAAAGACGAGAGCGACGACATCGTGGCGGCCTTGCAACTCGGCGCCAACGATTATGTCACGAAACCGCTCGACTTTCCGGTGGTCCTGGCGCGCACGCAGACGCAGTTGGCCCTCAAACGGGCGATGCAGGACATCCAGCGCCTGGCGGCGCAACTGGAGCTACGCAACCGCTTTATTCGCGAGACCTTCGGACGCTACCTCACCGACGAAGTGGTCACCAGTCTGCTTGACTCACCGGAAGGCTTACAGTTGGGTGGGGAAAAGCGTCGGGTCACAATGTTGATCTCCGATTTACGCGGCTTCACGTCCCTCTCGGGGCGGCTCGCGCCGGAACAGGTCATGGCCATGCTCAATCGCTATCTGGGTACCATGGTCGAGATCATCATGCAGTACCAGGGCACGATTGATGAGATTATTGGCGATGCGATGTTGGTCATCTTTGGGGCTCCCATTTGGCGCCAGGATGATGCCCAACGGGCGGTGGCTTGTGCCGTGGCCATGCAGTTGGCCATGGCCACAGTGAATACCGAGAATCGACGTGCCGGTCTGCCCGACATAGACATGGGCATCGGCGTGCATACGGGTGAAGTGGTGGTGGGCAATATCGGTTCACACAAACGCACCAAGTATGGGGTGGTGGGGAGCCATGTCAACCTCACTTCCCGCGTCCAATCGTACACTATAGGTGGCCAGATTCTGGTCTCGGAGGTGACCCAGCAAGAGATAGGGCCGCTTGGCAGGCTGAGGAAGCAGATGGAGGTCGAGGCCAAGGGGATTGCCGAGCCGATCACCCTCTACGAATTACACGGAATTGGCGGGGCGTATAGCCTCTTTCTCCCTCAGCGGGAAGAGGAGCTTGTATCCCTGCAGCAGCAGATCCCTCTCCAGTATACGGTGCTAGAGGGAGAACACGTCGGGCGTACCGTGTACAAGGGGCATTTCATCACACTATCAGCCAAAGGGGGAGAGGTGCGCTCCGACCATGCCGTCGCCCCCTGGAGTAATCTCAGGATACGGCTGCTGGGCTCCAACGGGGAAACGATCCCTGGGGAACTCTATGTGAAGGTCTTGCGGCACCTCCCGGAGAGTCGTCCGGGCTTCTATGCCCATTTCACCTCCATACCCCCAGACATCGCGACGTTTTTCCAGCGTCTCCTGGCGTCGAGTTCGCCTGGAAATGTCGGATAGCCCTCTGGACGTTGCAACTTATGGAACGGTCTGACGAACGTTTCGACACCAGCATGGCGGCAACCAAGCAGGGGGTGCGGACCACCCTGACGTGGGGACTGCTGGTCTTTGCTGCGCTGTTACCCATCGGCTTATTGAGCTGGTATGCCTGGCGTCTCACCTCGCACGCGGTGCGGCATTTAGTGGCGGCCAACAACCTATCGGCAGCCACGATGACGGCCGAGTGGCTGAGCCGAGATCTCGAACACAGCATCAACCTCGCCCGGGCCTTCGCTGCCTTGCCAGACATGCTCGAGGCCGTGGAACTCCGTGAGACAGACGCGGCGCGGGCTGAAGAGGAGGTGCGGGCACGCCTGCGGGTGGTGGTGCAGGCGTATCCCCGCGTCGACCGTGCCTTCGTGACTGACCCGTTTGGCGTATTGTGGAGCGACTATCCCCAGGCCGCGGAATCGCTGGGCCAAAACTTTTCCCACCGCGATTGGTATCGCGGTCTGTCCCAAGCGTGGACCCCCTATATCTCCGAAGTGTACCAGCGGCATGCGGCCCCCAAACCCTTAGTGGTGGCAATCGCCGTGCCCATGCGCCAGGCGCAGCAGTTACGCGGCGCGCTCGTGTACCAGTATCGCCTCGATGGCATCACCGAATGGCTGAAGCAGATTAAGGTGGGCAGCAGCGGCTACGTGTTCGTGATCGATCACACCGGCACCGTGGCTGCCCATCCGCAACTGAACCTGCAGGACCGTCAGTATGACGAGTATGCGGCCGTAGCGCCGATGCAAGAGACGCTCCAGGGACAGCCGCATACCACCGAATACCTTGACCCGCTCGCCCAGCGTACCATGGTGGCAAGCTTCATGCCGGTGGTAGTAGAAGGAGGGCAGCGCTGGGTAGTGGTCGCCGAACAGCCGAGCGAAGAGGCCTACGCGCCCATCCGCCAGTTGGGCATGCACATCGGCCTAGCGGCGGGTATCCTGGGCTTGGCGGCCCTGGTGATGGTCGTTGGGCTGGGGCGCATTAGCGAACGCAACCGCCGCTTACAAAGTGCGAAAGAAGCCGCGGAAGCTGCCAACCGGTTAAAGAGCATGTTTTTGCTCAACATGAGTCACGAGCTGCGCACGCCGCTGAACGCCATCATCGGTTACAGCGAGATGGTGCAGGAAGAGGCTGCAGACCTGGGCGAGGCTGCCCGACACTTCATCCCCGATCTCCAGAAGGTGCAGGGCGCGGGCAAGCACCTGCTGGCACTCATCGACAGCATCCTTGAAATCTCCAAGATCGAAGCCGGTACGATGGATCTCCACCTGGAGACCTTCGACATCGCGAGCATGCTACGAGAGGTGGTGACCGCCATGCAAGCGTCGGTGGAGGAGAAGGCCAATACGCTGGAAGTCCGCTCGGCTAGCGGGCTCGGGACGATGCGGGCCGACCTGAGCAAGGTGCGGCAGAGTCTGTTCAACCTGCTCAGCAACGCGTGCAAGTTCACCGAGCGGGGGAGGATCACCCTCACGGTCAGCCGCACATCAGATTCCCTATCGTCTGCTGACTGGATTACCTTTCGTATCTCCGACACCGGCATCGGCATAACGCCAGAGCAGATGGCGAAGCTGTTCCAGCCCTTCACCCAGGCCGATGCCTCGACCACCCGCCAGTACGGCGGCGCCGGGCTGGGGCTGGCCATCACCAAGCGCTTTTGCCAGATGATGGGTGGGGACATTACGATCGACAGCGAGGTAGGCAAGGGATCGACCTTCACGATCCGGCTCCCAACGCAGATCACCGCTGCCAACACGACGATGCGCACCACGGTCTAAGCGGGTCCTATCGGAGGCTCATATGACAGATGCACGAAAGACCAAAGCGCAACTCCTCCAGGAAGTGGCCGCGTTGCGCCAACAGCTCGCGGCATGGCAAGCCTCGGAGGCCAAGAGCGAGCACCGGCGGGCGGAGCAGGCCCTGGCCGAGCGCATCAGGCAGGCGGAAGCAGTGCGGGCCATCACGGCGGAGATCACGCGTGAGCTGAACCTCACGACCCTCCTGGGCCTTATCACCCAGCGCGCTGTGGACCTCCTAGAGGCAGCGACGTCTGGTGTCGTCTACCTCTGGGACAGAGCGTCCGAGGTGCTGACCACGCAGGCCTGGCACGGTCGTGGGGAGTGGATGCGGGAGGTGCGCCTCAGACTCGGTGAGGGCATTGCGGGGACAGTCGCCCAGCGCCGGGAGGGGCTGCTGGTCAACGACTACCGGACCTCGCCGTATATGAACCCGCTCTTCATGGAGCGCCTCGGGTTGACCGCCGTCCTGGCCGAGCCCCTACTCTACCGGGAGCAGCTCGTGGGCGTGATCGCCATTAGCAACGAGGGCACGGGGCGACTCTTCACGGTGCAGGACCGCGAGCTCCTGGCCCTCTTCGCCGCCCAGGCAGCCGTGGCCATCGAGAACGCCCAGCTCTATGAGGAGGTCAGGGGGACCCGGGACTTCCTCCAGTCCATTGCCGCAAACTCAGCGGACGCCATCGTGACCGCGGATGTCCACGGTCGGGTCACGTACTTCAGTCCAGGGGCCGAGGAGCTCCTGGGCTACAGGGCCGAAGAGCTCCTGGGTACGCGCGCCGTGGATTACTACCGGGGTGGCCTGGAGGAGGCGCGGGCCTTCATGCAGCGGCTGCGGGTCGAGGGGCGGATCAGAAACTACGAGACGGCCCTGCGGACCAAAGACGGTGGCTGGGTGGAGGTGAGCTCCTCCATCTCGCTGCTGCGCGAGGTGCGTGGTGTGGTCATTGGGACACTGGCGATCTACAAGGACATGACCGAGCATAAGCGGGCCGAGGCAGCCCTACGGGAGAGCGAGGAGAAATATCGCACCCTGTTCGAGGAGTGCAAGGATGCCATCGTGATCAATACCCCGGAGGGTAAGGTCGTTGACGTCAACCAAGCCTTCTTGAACCTCTTTGGCTATACCCGAGACGAGGGCATGGAGATAAATGTCCGGGAGCACTATATTCATCCCGCTGACAGGGTCAAGTTTCGGCAGGAGCTCGAGCACAAGGGCGCTGCGAAAGACTTTGAGGCGAAGTTACGGAAGAAAGATGGGACAGAGATAGACTGCCTGCTCACCTCAACCGCATGGCGAGCCAAGGACAGCAGCATTCTAGGGTTCCAAGGCATCCTCCATGATATCACAGAGCGCAAGCGTGCTCAGGAAGAGCTGCGCCTGGCGAAAGAGGCCGCCGAAGAGGCGAATCGCGCCAAGAGCGCCTTCCTGGCCAACATGTCGCATGAGCTGCGCACACCGCTCAACGCCATCATCGGCTACAGTGAGATGTTGCAAGAAGAAGCCGCAGATCTGGGCCAGGAGGGCTTGACCCCAGACCTCCAGAAGATTCAGGCGGCCGGCAAACACCTGCTGGCGCTCATCAACGACATCCTCGACCTCTCGAAGATCGAAGCCGGGAGGATGGACCTCTTCCTGGAGACCTTTGACGTGGCGCTCATGATCCAAGACGCAGCAATGACGATCCAGCCACTGGTGGAGAAAAACTCCAATACTCTGGCGATCCACTGTGCCGACGACCTCGGCACCATGCGGGCCGATCTGACCAAAGTGCGTCAGAGCCTGTTCAACCTGCTCAGCAACGCCTGCAAGTTCACCGCACAGGGCACCATCACGCTGGCGGTCAGCCGTGAGACGGTGGACGAGGCGGTGTGGCTCACATTCCGAGTGGCTGACACTGGCATCGGTATGACCCCTGAACAGATGGGGAAGCTGTTCCAGGCGTTTGTGCAAGCCGATGCCTCGACCACGCGCCAGTACGGCGGCACCGGGCTGGGACTGACGATCACCCAGCGCTTCTGTCAGATGATGGGCGGCGACATCACGGTTGAGAGTGCGCTGGGCCAGGGGTCCACCTTCACCATCCGACTCCCGGCGGCGGTCACCGATCCCAAGGCCGCCGTGGCGCCCCGTGTAGAGGCCCTGCCGGCCAGTGCCCTGCCGGCAGGGCACTGGCCGGCAGGGACGCCCACTGTGTTGGTCATCGATGACGACTCGACGGTGCACGACCTGATGCAGCGCTTCCTGCATAGGGAAGGATTACGCATGGCAACCGCCACCAGCGGTGAGGAGGGGTTGGGACTGGCCAGGGCATTACGTCCTGCCGCCATCACCCTGGACGTGATGATGCCCGGCATGGACGGCTGGGCCATCTTGACAGCTCTGAAGGCCGATCCGCTCCTGGCCGACATCCCGGTGATTATGCTGACGATCGTGGACGACAAGAACCTGGGCTATGCGCTGGGTGCAGCCGATTACCTGACCAAGCCCGTTGACTGGGACCGGCTCGCCGCCATCCTGCAGAAATATCGCTGTGCCCACCCGCCCTGTACCGTGCTCGTCGTTGAAGATGATGCCGACACGCGCGACATGCTGCAGCGCCTGCTGACCAGAGAGAACTGGGCAGTGACCGAGGCTACCAATGGGCGTGTGGCGTTAGAGCGGATGGCCGAGAGCCAACCGGAACTCATCTTGCTGGACCTGATGATGCCGGAGATGGACGGCTTCGCTTTCCTCGAGGCGCTGCGCCAACAGGACGCCTGGCGGTCCATCCCCGTCGTGGTAGTCACGGCGATAGACCTCACACCGGAGGACCGCCAGCGCCTCAACGGCTACGTGGAACAGATCCTCCAGAAGGGGGCGTATAGCCGCGAGGAGCTGTTGCATGAGATCTATCACCTGGTGGCGGCGGCCTGCGTCCGGTCAGGACGTTCAGGCATAGCGGAGACTGCTTAAATTGGACCCACAAGAGGGAACGTCCAGATTCCACCGGATTTAGTGGTAAAACGGCAAGCCATTGATATTGCTGAGATTATTTCTTTACTGATCTAGCCACGGAACATCATCCAAACATCTTGTCGAAACAGGAAATGACGGTGTAAGCCGCGCTCACCATCGGAGGTCCATCGGTCTACCACTAAATCCGCTGGAATGTGAAAAAATCTGCTCATTGCTCCTGGAGGGCCAAGCTGGGGGAAGAGGCCTTCTGTTTGAGGCGTCCTGTCTGCGGGTGTTATTGGCTGATCGTGTGCTTGCATTCGTGGCTGCTATCGGCTCTAATACTTTTCTGTGCTGAATACCGACCGTATGGCGGGAGGTCCTTCAGGGATCTACGATCACCGTTCAGCTACACTCCTTCAGAGAGCCGCCGCCGCCGCATACCGGACACCGCATCCCTACCAGGGGGACCTGATGGCCATCCAATACAAAGTCGTCGAGTTGAAAGGGCAGTCCGACCCGCGCTCTTCTGGTGAGACGCCTGAGGTGACCGCCGAAGCGATCGAAACCGCGTTAAATCAGCAGGGTCGCGACAACTGGGAACTCTTTACCATCCTGGAACGTTTTGCCGAAACCTCTCACACAGAGGAAAGCCACTATGCCGGAATCGGCTCATCCTCACAGCGGTACTCCGCGCGCATCGCTGTGACCCTCATCTTCAAGAAGATCATGGCGTAACCTTCTCGGCTTCCTCAAAATGCCACATCCCATCGGATTGAGCGGTGGACAAGTGCCCTCAGGTGTTGAGGGCAACTCCGCCCCTGATTTCCCGTTGATACACGACGGAAAGCCGCCACGCCTATTTTTTCATGAGCACTTCAAGCCCGTCGGCGCATGCGCGTGCGACAGCAAAGTTCCCCTGTTCTTCCCCGGGCATTTTGGCCCAGCCTCCTTTTGTAATTGAGTTTATCACGGTTTACGGTTTATGGTATGCTGTGTCTCCACTGAAAGGAGGCACCACGTATGGCCAGTGTACGATTCCTCGATGCGCAGGCCCGTCCTACAGAGTTCCTGGATTTCACCAGCCTGACCCTCGACGAGTTTCAGCAACTGCTTCCGCCCTTCGAGGCCGCGTTCCAAGCCCATATGGCCACGTGGTGCCTCGATGGCAAACCGCGCACCGCCCGCCAGTTTGCCGTCTACAAAAACTGCCCCCTGCCGACGCCGGAAGACCGGCTGTTCTTCATTTTGGTCTACCTGAAAACCTACACGCTGCAAGTCGTCCAAGGACGCCTGTTCGGCATGGGCCAGAGCAAGGCCAACCAGTGGATCCACGTCCTGCTCCCTGTGCTGCTGGCGGCACTGCGCACCCTCGGCGATGCCCCGGCCCGTTCGCTGGCCGCATTAGCCCAGCGGCTCGGCGTCTCGGAGGCCGACGCCACCACGGTGGTCACCCTGCTGGCGGAGGAACCGGCACCCGTCGTCGCCGGCCCAACCGCTGAGCAGGCCTCCCCCCTTTTGCCCATGACGGGACCGAGCGGCGGATCGTCCGCCCCCAAGACCCTGCTGCACAGACGGACTGTTATAGCGGCAAGAAAAGAGATCACACGGTCAAAAATGTCCTGCTCGTCAATGCTCTCCTCCTCATCCTCTTTCTGAGCGCCACCCACGGCGGCCGTGTCCATGATCTGCGCATCGCGGAGGCCACCCCCTACCCCTCCCGGTTGGGAGTGGGTTGTTGCAGGATCTGGGCTTCCTATCATTCACGCTCCCCCAGGTGGAGATCCTCATGCCGACGAAGAAGCCACGCGGTGCGGAGCTGACCCTGGAGCAACAACTCGCCAACCAGGTACTCAGTCAGCGGCGGCTCCGGATCGAGCACGTCAATAGCAGTGTCAAGCGCTGCCGCATTGTGAA
>Ga0207428_10002655_pt1 | contig 17812 bp, 29 predicted proteins | sample RhiMethybrSRZTD1_FD_187600 | JGI IMG/M metagenome (GOLD analysis project Ga0207428, IMG submission 187600) | Populus rhizosphere microbial communities from Tennessee, USA - Rhizosphere MetaG P. TD hybrid SRZTD1 (SPAdes) (version 3) | ecosystem: Host-associated > Plants > Roots > Rhizosphere >...
AGTGCAGCCGCTGCTCGACGCGATCGTCGATTACGCGCCCTCGCCCGCCGAGCGCGAGTTCCGCACCGTCAATCGCGAAGGCGGCGAGACAACGGTCAAAGCCGCCGATTCGGCGCCCTATGCCGCCTTCGTATGGAAGACGATCGCGGATCCGTTTGCCGGACGCATCACCATGCTGCGCGTGGTCTCAGGTGCGCTGAAGTCCGATGCCACGGTCTTCAACTCCACCCGCGATTCATCAGAACGACTCGGCCATCTGCTCGTGTTGCAAGGCAAGACGCAGACGCACGTGCCCGAGCTCAAGGCCGGAGATCTGGGCGCGGTGGCGAAACTGAAAGAAACGCATACGAGCGATGTGCTCGCGGACAAATCGACGAGTATCAAGGTCCCGCCCATCACCTTCCCCGAGCCGGTCCTCTCCTACGCCATCGAGCCCAAGAGCCGTGGTGATGAAGACAAGATAAGCACCGCGATGCACCGGCTGGAAGAGGAAGATCCGTCGATCAGGTACGCGCGCGATCCGCAGACCAACGAACTGCTGCTCGCCGGCCAGGGCCAGCTTCACATCGAGGTCACCGTCGCCAAGCTGAAGAGACGCTTCGGTGTTGAAGTCAACCTGAAGCCGCCACGGATCCCGTACCGCGAAACGATCACGGCGTCGACCGAGGCGCACGGCCGTCATAAGAAACAGACCGGTGGCCACGGGCAGTTCGGCGACTGCAAGATCAGGGTCGAACCGCTTCCGCGCGGCAGCGATTTCCAGTTCGAGGACGACATCTTCGGGGGCGCGATTCCAAGGCAGTTCGTGCCGGCCGTGGAAAAGGGCATCCAGGATGCCCGCATGCGCGGCTTCCTCGCCGGCTACCCGATGGTCGACTTCAAGGCCACCGTCTTCGACGGCTCTTACCATGCCGTCGACTCGAACGAATTGTCGTTCAAGCTTGCCGGTTCACTGGCGTTCAAGGATGCGATGACGAGGGCACGCCCCACCATCCTCGAGCCGGTGATGCAGGTCGAGGTCTACGCGCCGAGCGAGTTCGCCGGCGATCTCATGGGCGATCTGAACGGCCGGCGTGGACGCATCGCCGGCATGGACACGCGCGGGACGATGACGGTGATCCGCGCGCAGGTGCCGATGGCCGAGATGCTGACCTACGAGCAGCACCTCACATCGGCGACCGGCGGACGCGGTTCTTATCACATGGAGTACTCGCACTACGAAGAGGTGCCGCAGTCGTTCCAGGCCAAGATCATTGCGGCCGCGAAGGCGGAACGGGGACAGGTAGTCGCCGAAGAGGTATAGGTGAGGAACTTTGAAGTTTAAAGTGTGGAAGTAAGCTCGAAGTACGACAGCTCACTTCGAACTTACTTTCCTACTTTGAACTTCAAACTTTAAACTTGACGAAGGCCTAGGATCCGCCCGCTTTCCGTGGTGTGGTCGACTTGCGTGCGGCCCCCTTGGTCTGACCGCCAGCCTGAGCCTTGGACCCAGCATCGCCCTTGCCGCCGCGAATGCGCTGAGCGGCGCTTCTGATACGCTCGCCCACGCCCTTCGACTTCTTGGGCGCATCTTCACCTTCTTCTTTCTCGACTTTGGCTGCAGGGTTGTACTCGCTTCCAACCAGCTCGACGTGGGCAACCTCGGCCGAATCCCCGCGACGGAAGCCGACCCGGAGGATTCGCGTGTAGCCGCCGGGACGATCAGCGAATCGTGGCGCCAGCGTCTCGAACAGCTTGCCGACCACTTCGGTATCAGGGAGTTCGGCCAGGACCATGCGCCGCGCGTGTAGCGTCTTCCCGTTCGCCTCTCCCGCGGCGACGCCACGCCGGGCAATCGTGATCAGCCGCTCGACGAACGGCCTGAGCTCCTTCGCCTTCGGCATCGTGGTCTCGATCCGCTCGTGGCGCAGCAGCGCGATAGCCTGGTTGCGCAGCAGGGCGAGGCGATGCTCGGTGACGCGACCGAGCTTTCTATGTGCAACGTTGTGTCTCATGACTTCTCGTCCTGATGCTCGAGGCGGGTCCATACAGCAGAACCCGCCCTCCGGCATCTTCTCAATCCTGATGCGCCTGTGCGGGCTGGTCGAGGCGCATGCCCAGGCTCAGGCCCATCGTATGCAGGATTTCCTTGATCTCGTTGAGCGATTTCCTGCCGAAGTTCTTCGTCTTCAGCATCTCCGCTTCGGTCTTCTGCACGAGCTCGCGGATAGTCCTGATGTTCGCGTTCTTCAGGCAGTTGTACGACCGCACTGAGAGCTCGAGCTCCTCGACGCTCTTGTCGAGATTCTCGTTGAGCGCTCCCGCGCGTGTCGGCTCCGCCTGCGTGTCCGTCGTCTCGCCAGCATCATCGAGGTTGATGAAGATGTTCAGGTGATCGCGAATGAGCTTGGCGGCGAGCGAGACCGACTCCTGCGCCGTGACCGATCCGTTCGTCCAGACGTCGATCGTCAGCTTGTCGTAGTCGGTGGTCTGGCCAAGTCGAGCGGCCTCGACGAGATAGTTCACCTTCTTGACCGGTGAGTGGACCGAGTCCACCGGGATCCAGCCGATGCCAAGATCCTCGTCGAAGTTCTTGTCCGCCGACACATATCCGCGTCCGCGCTTCATGCGGAGCTCCATGTGGAGCTTGCCGCCCTCTGACACCGTCGCGATGTGCGCTTCGGGCTCGAGGATCTCGACGTCCTGATCGACCTCAATGTCCTTCGCCCGCACGATGCCCGGCTTGTCGACGCGCAGATACAACGTCTTCGTGTAATCAACGTGCAGCTTGAGCGGAATCTGCTTCAGGTTGAGGATGATGTCGGTCGCGTCCTCGACCACGCCGGGGATCGGCGAGAACTCGTGCAACACACCGTCGATCTTGACCGCGGTGATCGCTGCGCCCTCAATCGACGAGAGCAGCACGCGGCGCAGCGCGTTGCCGATGGTGGTGCCAAATCCTCGTTCGAATGGCTGGGCGTAGAACCGGCCAAACCGATCGGTGAGAGTCTCTCGCTCGAACTCGAGACGCTTCGGACGCTGAAAACCTTTCCAGAGCATGGGATTTCCTTTCGCCAATGGGCCGGCAGCCCCGGCCTCCAGACCTGCGTGTTACATCCGCCGGCCTCCCGCTGCAGGTCTGTTGAGCTGCGGGCCGGCGGCTGGCAATCACGAAGCGCACGAAGGGCTCGAAGTTCACGAAGGGCCTTCTATTCTTCGTGTTCTTCGCTATCTTCGTGGTCTTCGTGTGTGCTACTTCGAATACAACTCTACGATCAGCTGCTCCTGCACAGGCAGATTGATCTGCTCGCGCGTCGGCACCGATCCAATTTTGCCCGATAGTGCGTTCGGATCGAACTGCAGCCACTCGGGCACACCACGGCCCTTGACCTCTTCGAGCGCGTGTAGAATGGCCGGCGCCTTCTGGCTGCTCTGCCTCACGGCGATGACGTCGCCGGGCTTGACCGAGAACGACGGGATGTCCACCTTCTTGCCGTTCACCGTGAAGTGCCCGTGGCGCACCAGCTGACGCGCCTGCGGCCGCGATGTCGCAAAGCCGAGGCGATAGGCCACGTTGTCGAGGCGCCGCTCGAGCAGCTGCAGCAGCGTCTCACCGGTGATGCCGCGAGTACGCTCCGCCTGCTCGAAGTAACGGCGGAACTGATCCTCGAGCACTCCGTAGATACGTTTCACCTTCTGTTTCTCGCGCAGCTGCACGCCGTAGCCGGCGAGCTTCGACTTCCGTGTCTTGCCGTGCTGCCCGGGCGCGAAGTTGCGCTTCTCGATCGCGCATTTCTCGGTGTAGCAGCGTTCGCCCTTGAGGAACAGCTTCATGCCCTCGCGGCGGCACAGACGGCAAACCGGTCCGATGTAACGAGCCATTTACTCCTACTCCCTGCTCAAAGACTAGACGCGACGCCGCTTCGTGGGCCGGCAGCCGTTATGCGGAATGGGGGTGACGTCGCGAATCGACTTCACCTCGATGCCAATGGTCTGCAGCGCGCGAATGGCCGACTCACGACCGGATCCGGGCCCCTTGACGCGCACGTCGACCGACCGCAGACCGTAGGTCTTGGCGGTGTTGCCCGCGCTCATCGCGGCCTGGGTCGCGGCGAAGGGCGTCCCCTTGCGGGAGCCCTTGAACCCGATGCCCCCCGCGCTCGACCAGGCGATCACATTGCCTTCGGTATCAGTGATCGTGATCTGCGTGTTGTTGAACGAGGCGTGGATGTGCACGAACCCGTGATGCACCACGCGCTTCTCGCCGCGCTTCTTGAACGTCTTCCGGGGCGCCTTCTTTCCGCCCTCGGCTTTTTTCTCAGGTCCTGCGCCTTCAGTTTTGGCCATATGTTTTCACTTAGACAGTCTTCTTCTTCGCGATCGCGCCCTTGCGCGGGCCCTTCCGGGTGCGGGCGTTCGTGCGCGTCCGCTGGCCGCGGGCCGGCAGGTTGCGACGATGACGGAGTCCCCGGTAGCAGCCGATTTCCATCAGCCGCTTGATATTCATCGAGATCTCTTTGCGAAGGTCGCCTTCGACTCCACCCACCTCTTCGATCACGCGGCTGATCTTCCGGACATCGTCCTCGGACAGATCCTTGACGCGGATGTCGGGACTGACACCGGCCTGCCCCAGGATGTCGCCGGACCGCTTGCGTCCGATCCCATAGATATAGGTGAGTCCAATCTCGATCCGCTTCGTGCGCGGAAGATCGATGCCGGCTATACGCGCCATGTCTTTGTCTACCTCTTTGGTGGCTTGGTAGCTGGGTGGCTAGGTGACTGGGTCTTCATAACCATCACTACCGAACTACACGCAACCTAATTACTTAGCTACCTAGCTACCCAACTACCCTTGTCTCTGCTTGTGCTTCGCGTTCGTGCAGATGACGCGCACCACGCCACGGCGGCGTACCACCTTGCACTTGTCACAAATCCGTTTGACCGACGCTCTGACCTTCATGATGTTCTACGCCTTCCGCGCTACGCTTTCCGGATAATCCGACCGCGCGTACCGTCTCTGATCGTCAATTCCACGATCACTCGATCACCGACGAGCAGCCTCACAAAGTTCCGCTCGATGCTGCCGGCCGGATGCGCCGTGACCCGATGCTCTCCTTCGACTTGCACCTGGTAGAGCCCGCTCGGCAACTGCGCGATGACGACACCCTCTACTCGACGCGACTCGTCAGGGCTCACTTACGTATGCGCCCGGACCCCCTCGGTCTCGGGACTCTTACCCGATGCGATCCGGCCCGACGCCAACAGTTGCTTCGCTCGTGCGTCCTCGGACGCCAGAAGGGTGAGGATCTCGCATCCCTCCCGCGTCACGACGACCGTGTGCTCGAAGTGCGCCGAGAGGCTCTTGTCCTTGGTGACCGCCGTCCAACCGTCTGACAGCACCTTCACGGCTGGCTTGCCCGCATTCACCATCGGTTCGATCGCCAGCACCATCCCCTCGGACAATCGCGGACCATGCCCGGCCGGGCCGTAGTTGGCCACTTGTGGCTCTTCGTGCAACGACGTCCCGATTCCGTGACCAACGAACTCGCGAACCACCGAAAACCCCTGCGCCTCGACGTGCTGCTGAACGGCCGCACCGATGTCCGACACGCGGGCACCTGGCCGCACGCAGTCGATACCGCGAAACAACGCCTCCTCGGTTACGCGCAGCAACTCGGACGCTTGCGGGCTGACGGCGCCGACAGGAACGGTAACCGCACAATCCCCAAAGAACCCCTCGAGCTTCGCGCCCATATCGATGGACACGATGTCGCCGTTCTCCAGCGGGCGCGACGACGGGATGCCGTGCACCACCTGTTCGTTGACCGACGCGCAGACGGTCGCGGGATACCCGTGATACCCCTTGAAGGCCGGCTCGGCACCGGCCTCGCGCACGCGCCTTTCGGCAAGCTCGTCGATGTCCGCCGTACTGATACCGGGCACAACCACCTGCCGCAACTCGTCGAGAATCCGCGCTACGAGCTGATTCACCCGTCGCAGCTTGTCAATCTCGCTCTGTGATCGGCAGACAATCACGACCGGCCCCCTTAACGCCTCGCCGCCGCCGCGTCGTCGATGACGGCGTTGAGCTCGTCCGCTACACGCTCAGGCGCCTGTGCGCCGTTGACCACACGAAACGTTGGCCGCTCGCGGTAGTAGTCGAGCACTGGTCTCGTGGACAGCTGATAAACCTTCAAGCGCTCGAGCACCACGTCCCTGTCATCATCGGTCCGCTGCACGAGCTCACCGCCACACGCAGCGCACGACTCGACATCCCCCGGAGCGCCGTTGCTCCCGCACACCGAACAGATCCGCCTGCCCGCGAGGCGCCGCACCAGTTCGTGCTCGGGCACCGCCACGTCTACAACGATGAGCGGACCCGACTCCATCCGCTTCATCAAATCATCAAGCGCCCGTGCCTGCGCAACGGTCCGCGGAAAACCGTCGAGTACGAAGCCGTCGCGCATATCTGGCCTGGCCAACCGCTCTGCGACGATGGCAATCATCGTGGCGTCATCGACCAGCTCACCGCGGTCCATCCGGGCCTTTGCCTCGAGCGCTGTGGGGTTCTTCTCTCTGATGGCTTCGCGCAGGATGTCGCCCGTTGAAATCTTCGGAAGACCACGATCGCTGGCAAACCTCCCCGCCTGCGTGCCCTTTCCCGCACCGGGGGGACCCATCATGATGACATGCAACCCCATGTCCCTCGGCGCTAACCACGGCGGCCGCGGATACGCGTCTTCTTCATGAAGCCGTCGTAGTGCCGCATGATGAGCTGGGATTCGACTTGTTGCACCGTGTCCATGGCCACGCCGACGACAATCAGCAACGACGTCCCGCCGAAGTAGAAGGTGACGCCCATGCCCTGAGTGAACCAGCTCGGGAGGATTGCATCGAGCCGTTCACCGATGAACGGAATCGGCGCCACCCGGAACCCGGTGATAAGCAACTCGGGCAACAACGCCACAGCAGCCAGGTAGAACGCGCCGACCAGCGTGATCCGCGCGAGGATCGTGTCGATGTACTCCGCCGTCCGCTTGCCGGGACGAATGCCGGGAACGAAGCCACCGTACTTTCGCATGTTCTCTGCCACGTCGTCGGGATTGAAGATGATCGACGTGTAGAAATACGCGAAGAAGATGATGCCGAGCACGTAGAGCAGATTGTAGAGCGGCATTCCGTACGCGACCTGATCGATCGCCCGCCGCGGCCACGAGCCGACCTCGAACAGCGGCGCCGCCATCGTGAAGAACGACAGGATGGACGAGGCAAAAATCACCGGGATGACGCCACCTGTGTTCACCTTCAACGGGATGTGCGTGCTCGACCCGCCGTACTGCCGTCGCCCGACTACACGTTTGGCGTACTGCACCGTAATGCGACGATGTCCCCGTTCGACGAAGATGATGGCCCCTATGACTACAACCGCCATCGCAACGAGGAAAAGAATCCGCAGCGGACCAATCTGCCCGGTCTGCATCTGGTCGAGCGTGTTCAGCAGCGCCGTCGGGAAGTTCACGACGATGCCGGCGAAAATGAGCAACGACATGCCGTTGCCGATTCCTCGCTCGGTGATCTGCTCGCCCAGCCACATGACGAACATCGTTCCGGTCGTCAATGTCAGGACGCACATCAGGCGGAAGCCCCATCCCGGGTTGAAGACGAGCGGCAACCCGCCCGGCGCGTTGGCGGAGCTCTCGAGCCAGATCGCGTAGCCGAACGACTGCACGATCGCCAGCACCACGGTGAGATAGCGGGTGTACTGCGTGATCTTCCGGCGACCGAGCTCACCCTCCTTCGAGATGCGCTCGAGGTACGGCCAGACGACGGTCAGCAACTGAATGATGATCGACGAGCTGATGTACGGCATGACGCCGAGCGCGAAGAGCGTCACGCGCTGCAGGCTGCCACCCGTAAACATGTTTGCCAGCCCGAACATCGTTCCCGCGAGCTGATCGGCGAAGAGCCTCAACGCTTCCTGGTTCACCCCCGGCGTCGGGACGTGGCTCCCGATGCGGTAGACGCCCAGGAGGGCCAGCGTGAACAGCACGCGGTTGCGCAGGTCGCTGACGGCGAAGAGATTCTTGAGCGCGTTCTCCATATATGCCTGCCACGACGGGGCGGCGGCCCCGTCTACTTACTTACTTGCTGCCGCGATCACCTCTGCCGCGCCGCCGGCCGCGGCAATCTTCTCTGCCGCCTTCCCGCTGAACTTGTGCGCGCGCACGGTCAGGTTCTTCGACATGTCTCCCCGCGCCAGGATCTTGATCGGCTGACGTTCGCCGTGGATCAGACCCCGTTCGCGCAATAGTTCCGGCGTCACAACCGTGCCTGCGTCAAACCGCTCCGCAAGCACATCCAGGTTTACGACGGCGTACTCGACGCGGAAAGGATTATGGAATCCCCGCTTCGGAATACGGCGATGGAGCGGCATCTGGCCGCCTTCGAATCCGCGCTTGAACTTGAAGCCCGAGCGCGACTGCGCACCCTTGTGCCCGCGTCCGGCCTGCGCACCCTGACCCGTGCCATGGCCGCGACCGACACGCTTTTTGTTTTTTTTCGAGCCCTCGGAGGGCTTCAGATTGCTCAAATCCATGACGTTATTCCTGCACCGTGACGAGGTGGCGAACCTTGTGGATCATGCCGCGTGTCTCGGGCGTGTCCGCCAACTCCACCGTGTGGTTGAGACGTCGGAGCCCCAGACCGGTGACCGTCTCATCCTGAGTCCGGTTGAAGCCGATCGTGCTCTTCACGAGCGTCACCCTGATGCGCTTACCGCCGGCTGCCTGTGCCTTCTTGGCCATCGTACCTTTGACCTCTGACCTTTGAGATCTTGCGGAGATCTTGCGGAGTTCAGGCTCCGACAAGCTCCGCCTCTTCCTTGCCGCGGAAACGCGCGACCTGCGCCGGATCCTTCAATCCCATCAGACCGGCAAACGTCGCGCGCACTACGTTGTGAGGGTTCGCGGACCCGAGCGACTTGGTCAGCACGTTCTGGATCCCCACGCTCTCGACGACAGCACGCACGGCGCCCCCGGCTATAAGACCCGTGCCTTCGGGCGCTGGTTTCAGGAGCACGCTGCCCGATCCAAACCGGCCGACGACCTGATGCGGGATGGTCGTCCCCTTGAGGGGGACCTTGATCAGGTTCTTCTTCGCGGCTTCAATCCCCTTCTTGATCGCCGACGGAACTTCTTTGGCCTTGCCGACGCCGAAACCGACGACGCCATGCCCATCGCCCACGACGACGAGCGCGCTGAAGCTCAGGTTCTTGCCACCTTTGACGACCTTCGTCACGCGATTGATCGAGACCACACTGTCCTTGATCTCGAGTTGCGAGGCGTCGATCTTTTCGCGAGTACGGTTCATTAAAGCCACGTTAGAACTCCAGACCTGCTTCGCGCGCGGCTTCGGCAACCGCCTTCACGCGCCCGTGATAGAGAAACCCGTTGCGATCGAAGACGACCCGCTTGACACCCTGGCCGATCAGCCGCTCGGCGATCGCCTTGCCTATCGCCTTGGCACCCTCGACGTTACCCCCCGTTGCTTTCTTCGGCAGCGCACCCTTCACTGCAGGCTCGACCGTCGATGCCGACGCAATCGTCTGGCCCGTGGCATCGTCGACGACCTGCACGTACACGTGGGCGACGCTGCGGAAGACCGTCAGCCGCGGCCGCTCGACTGTGCCCTGCACACGCCGGCGAATCCGGTACTTGATACGGTCGCGCCGATCCTCTTTCGTCTTGATACGCATCTACGTTCCTCAGGCGGGTCTGAAGATCCGCCTCTACTTGGCTCCAGTCTTTCCGACCTTCTTCTTCAACACTTCGCCCGTGTAGCGCACGCCCTTTTGCTTATACGGATCCGGCTTGCGCATCCGACGAATGTTGGCCGCTACCTGACCGACGAGCTGTCGATCGACGCCCGTGACAACGATGTGCGTCTGCTTGTCGACAGCGATGTCGATCCCGTTGGGGATGTCGAAGATGATCGGGTGCGAATAGCCCAGCGCGAAATGCACCTGTTTCCCCTTCAACTCCGCGCGGTAGCCGACGCCCACGATGTCGAGCTCTTTCTTGAACCCGTCGGTCACCCCGGCAACGGCGTTCGCGACCAGACTGCGGGCGAGGCCATGGAACTTCCGCAGTTCGTCGTCTTCACGCGACAGCTTCGCGACCAACGCGCCGGCGTCCTGCGAGAAGAGGATGCCTGGCGGCAGCGCCTGCCGCAGCTTGCCCTTCGGGCCCTGCACTTCGACCGCGTCGGGCGCGATCTTGACGGTCACGCCCTTCGGGATCGGAATTGGTTTCTTGCCTATGCGCGACATATTTCCTCTACCAGACGTTGCAGAGCACTTCGCCGCCGACGCCGGCCTTGCGTGCCGCGCGTCCGGTCATGACTCCGCGTGAGGTCGTCAGGATGCTGGTCCCGAGCCCGCCAAGCACGTTGGGCACGTCCTGCACGCCGAGATAAACGCGTCGTCCGGGGCGACTGATGCGTTCGAGGCCGCTGATGACCTTCTCACCGCGCGGGCCGTACTTCAGGAACACGCGAATGAGCTGCCGGGGCTGCTTGCCTTCCCGCATCGCCGGCTCCTCGACGATGCGGAAGCCCTGGATGTAGCCTTCGTCCTGGAGAATGCGCGCGATCTCTGCCTTCAGCTTGCTGGCCGGCATGTCGACGCGCGCGTGCTTGGCCGACACCGCATTCCGCAAGCGCGTCAGCATGTCTGAAATCGGATCTGTCATCTGTGTTCTCTCTCGTCAACTTCCAACTACCAACTCCCAATTCCCAACCTTCGAACACAAGCCGTGGGTGCGAAGCCGGGCTTGGGAGTCGGGTCTTGGGGTCTTGGGAGTTTCTACCAAGAGCTCTTCGTCACGCCCGTGACATCGCCTTCGAGCGCGAGCTTCCTGAAGCACAACCGACACATGTCGAACTTCCGCATGAACGCCCGCGGACGGCCGCACAGCTTGCAACGATTCCGCTGACGGACCTTGTACTTCGGTGACTTCGCTTCCTTGGCGACTTTCGCAGTCGTGGCCATTCGTTGTTCCTTGTCGACTAATTCGTTCTGAACGGCATCCCCATCAACTGGAGGAGCTTCCGTGCCTCTTCGTCCGTTCGCGCACTCGTCACGACGGACACATTCATACCGCGGGCCTTGTCGACTTTCATGTAGTCGATCTCGGGGAAGAGCAGCTGATCCCGCAAGCCGAGCGTGAAGTTGCCGCGGCCGTCGAACCCCTTGGGCGACACGCCTCGGAAGTCGCGCACGCGCGGCAGCGCAATGCTGATCAGGCGATCGAGGAACTCGTACATCCGCTCTCCGCGGAGCGTCACCATCGCACCGACCGGCATGCCCTGGCGCAGCTTGAACTGCGCGATTGACTTCGTCGCGCGGCGAACCACGGCTTTTTGACCCGTAATCCGGCCGAGCTCCTCGGCGCCGACGTCGGCCAGCTTTGCGTTTGAGGTCGCCTCGCCCAGACCCATGTTGACCACGATCTTTTCGATCTTGGGGATGGCCATCACATTGCGATAGCCGAACTCCTTCTTGAGCGCCGGCGCAACTTCCTGCGAATACCGATCCTTGAGGCGGCTCATTTGTCGACCACTCCCTCGCACTTGCGGCAGATCCTGACCTTGCGATCGCCGCGCACGTCATGCCCGACGCGGGTCATCTTGCCGCATTCCGGGCAGACGAGCTGCACGTTGCTCGCGTGCAGTGCACCCTCGCGCTCGACGATCCCGCCCTTGATGTTGCGCTGCGGGTTCGGACGCGTATGGCGCTTGATCATGTTCACGCCTTCAACGATCAGGCGGTTCTTGACCGGGAGCACCTTCAGCACCCGGCCGCGCTTGCCGCTGTCTTTTCCTGCCGTCACGATGACGGTGTCGTTGCGGCGAATCGGTGTTTGCAATCTCGACATCTTCTTATCCCGGCGGGTCTGAAGACCCGCCGCTACCCTCTGGATCCGTAGAGGCGGGTCTTTAGACCCGCCTAAAGCACTTCTGGCGCAAGCGAGATGATCTTCATGAACCGGCGCTCACGCAGCTCTCTCGCCACCGGGCCGAACACGCCACGCGTGTGCCGACTGGCTCGTTCTGATCGTTGATGAGCACCGCCGCATTCCGATCGAAGCGGATGTAGGTGCCATCGCGACGACGCTGCTCTTTCCGCGTCCGCACGATCACAGCCTTCACAACCTGCCCCTTCTTCACAGTCCCGTCGGGCGTCGCTTCCTTTACCGACGCCGTCACGATGTCGCCAAGACGGGCGTAGCGTCCGGCCGAGCCACCAATGGGATTGATCACCGAGATCTTCCGGGCGCCCGAGTTGTCGGCGACATCCAGAATCGATCGCATCTGAATCATGGCTTCACCTACACCTCAGGAGCCTTGGCGACCACGCGGGTCACCACCCACCGTTTGCGGCGGCTCAATGGGCGCGACTCGACGATGGCCACGGTGTCGCCGACCTTGGCTTCGTTGTTCTCGTTGTGCGCCACAAACGTCGACGTCTTGCGCTGGGTCTTGCCGTAGACCTCGTGACGAACCTTCCGTTCGACCGCGACGACGACAGTCTTCTGCATCTTGTCGCTGATGACGGTGCCGGTTACCTGTGCCTTGACGCTCATATCTCTGTCCTTGTCCCGCTGTAGCGCTGTCGCGAAGGCGGACCGCCCTTACTTCTGCTTCTCGCGCAGGATCGTCTTGATCCTCGCCAGGTCGCGGCGCACACCGCGGACTTTGGCTGGCGCTTCCAGCTGCCCCATCGACTTCTGGATGCGCAGCTTGAACAGCTGATCGTCCAGATCCTTGACGCGCGCATCGAGTTCGTCGACCGTCAGCTCGCGGATTTCACCGGCCTTCATGACGCTGTCTCCTCCGCGAACCGCACGGCGAACTTCGTCTTGATGGGCAGCTTGGCCGCCGCCAGCTGCATCGCTCGACGTGCTTCGACCTCGGTGACGCCTTCCATCTCGAACATGATCTTGCCGGGACGTACGACGCAGACCCACTGCTCGGGCGCGCCCTTGCCCTTACCCATTCGGGTTTCCTGAGGCTTCTTGGTGATCGGCTTGTCGGGGAACACGCGAACCCAGATCTTTCCGCCACGCTTGATGAACCGCGTCATCGCCACGCGCGCCGCCTCGATCTGGCGGTCGGTGATCCACGCCGGCTCCATCGCCTTCAGGCCGTAGTCGCCGAACGACACATCGGCTCCGCGCCACGCTTTCCCGGCCATGCGACCGCGCTGTTGCTTGCGGTACTTGACCTTCTTCGGCATCAACATGATTCGTTATCCTCGCGCCGGGTCCACAGGACCCGGCCTACGCTGCGTAGGGCGGGTCTTGTTCGTCAGACCCGCCAACTCTCTACGCCCGCGCTGGCGCCCGTCGCGGGGCGCGGTCCCTGTATTCCTCGTCGCGACCCACGCGTGGCACGAGGCGCTCGCCCTTGTAAAGCCACACCTTCACGCCGATCTGGCCGTAGGTCGTGTTGGCTTCTGCGAAGCCGTAGTCGATATCCGCTCGCAGCGTCTGCAGGGGCAGCTGACCGTGGAGATACCACTCGGAGCGCGCGATTTCCGCGCCGTTCAACCGTCCCGAGACGCGCACCTTGATCCCGCGCGCGCCGAAGCGGAGCGCCGACTCGACTGCCTTGCGCATCGCACGGCGGAACGCCACGCGTTTCTCGAGCTGCACCGCCACCGACTCGGAAATCAGTTGCGCTTCGAGCTCCGGCTTCTGGATCTCCTGGATGTTGATGAAGACCTCGCGGCTCGTGCGCTTCTGGATTTCCTGCTTCAGCTTGTCGACTTCGGTGCCCTTGCGCCCGATGATGATGCCGGGGCGCGAGGTGTAGATGTCGATCTTCAACTTGTTGGCGGCGCGCTCGGTCTCGATGCGCGAGACACCCGCGTGCGAGAAGCGCTTCTTGAGGTTCTGCCGGAGGGCGAGATCCTCGTGGAGCAACTTCGCGTAGTCGCGGTCCGAGTACCACCGCGAGCGCCACGTCTTGTTGAAGCCGAGCCGAAATCCGTACGGGTGAACCTTCTGGCCCACTGTGTATCTCCTTGCTGCCTGCTGCCTGCCGTCTATTCCGACGCCGCCGCGGCCTTCTTCGCGCCGCGCGTGCTCTTGCGCGCCGGAGCCGCCGCCCCTTCTGCGCTAACCTTTGCGATCTTCAGCGGCCGCTCCGTGATCTGCACCGTGAGGTGCGCCGTTCGTTTCACGACGCGGAACGCGCGTCCCATCGGTGCCGGCCGCACGCGCTTCATCGACATGCCCTGATTCGCGAAACACGCCGAAACGTAGAGCCGATCGATATCGCCGCCGAATCCCTCTTTCTGCTGCAGATTCGCGACCGCCGAGCGAAGGACCTTGGCCAGCTCGCGCGCGATGATCTTGCGCGTGAACTGCAACGTCGCGAGCGCCTGGTTCACGCTCTTGCCGCGAATGAGATCGCAGACGAGGCCGGCCTTCTGCGCCGAGGTTCGAACGCCGCGTGCGGTTGCCTGTGCTTCAACCATTGCGATTCACCTATCCCTTGGCTGGCGCAGCAGGAGCCGCAGCCGCCGTGGCAGCCGCTTTCTCCGTCTTCGTCGTGTGCCCCTTGAACGTCCGCGTCGGTGCAAATTCGCCGAGCTTGTGGCCGACCATGTTCTCGGTGACGTACACGGGGATGAACTTCTTGCCGTTGTGCACCGCCATCGTGTGTCCCACCATCTCTGGGATCACCGTCGAGCGGCGCGACCACGTCTTGATCACCTTTTTCTCGTTCGCCCGGTTCATCGTCTCGAGCTTCTCGAGAAGCGAGGTGTCGACGAACGGGCCTTTTTTCAGTGAACGGCTCATGCTGTTTCCTTACGCTGCCTATTTCTTGCGTCGCTGAACGATGAAACGATCCGTCGTCTTGCGCCGGCGCGTCTTGTAGCCCTTCGTCGGCTGCCCCCACGGCGTCACCGGATGCCGGCCGCCGGACGTCTTGCCTTCACCGCCGCCGAGCGGATGGTCGACCGGGTTCATCGCCACGCCGCGCACATGCGGCCGTTTACCCAGCCACCGGCTGCGCCCGGCCTTCCCGTAGGCCACGTTCTCGTGATCGATGTTGCCCACCTGGCCGATGGTCGCCACACACTCGATGTTGATCTTGCGAATCTCGCCCGAGGGCATCTTCACCGAGGCGTACTCGCCTTCGCGCGCCACGAGCTGGACCCACGAGCCGGCGCTGCGCGCGATCTGCCCGCCCTTGCCCGGACGCAATTCCACGTTGTGAATCTGCGTGCCCAGGGGGATGTTCTTCAGCGGCAGGCAGTTCCCCGGAAGGATGTCGACGTTGTCCCCCGCCAGCACCGCGTCCCCCACCTTCATGCCCTGCGGCTGCAGGATGTAGCGCTTCTCACCGTCGGCATAGGTCACGAGGGCGATGCGCGCGGACCGATTCGGGTCGTACTCGACCGTTTCGATCTTTCCCGGGATGTCCTTCTTGTCGCGCTTGAAGTCGATGATGCGGTACAGGCGCTTGTGCCCGCCGCCGCGCCACCACGACGTCAGCTCTCCCTGATTGTTACGACCGCCCGAACGATGCAGGCTCTCCGTCAGGGGACGGTAGGGCTCGCTCGTCGTGATCTCATCGAAGGTCAGCGACGTCTTGCCTCTCAGGCCCGGCGATGTCGGGTTGTATTTGCGAATCGGCATTTTCGATCCTTGACGACTCTCGGCTCTAAACTCTCGGCTCTCGACGTGCCGCCCCTCTACGCGCCCTGCAGGAAGTCGGGGAGCTTCTCCCCTTCCCGCAGCTTCACGTAGGCCTTCTTCCAGTCTGAGCGCCGGCCCATGAACCGCCCCTGGCGCTTTTCCTTGCCGTGGGCCAGCGCCGTTCGCACGCTCGCCACCTTGGCACCCAGTAACTGCTCGACGGCGCGGCGGATGTCGATCTTGTTCGCGTCCATAGCGACCCGGAACACCAGCGTCTGGCTGTCCTCGCGCATCACCGTCGTCTTCTCGGTGATGAGTGGCTTGCGAATGACGTCGGTCAGTTTCATCCCAGCGCCTCCTGCAGTTTTTCCAGCGCTGCTTGCGTCAGGACGACGCGCCGTGTGTTCATCACGTCTCGCGCGCTGACGCGATTGCTCGCGAGCAGCCGTACACCCTCGATATTGCGCACCGAGAGCGCGAGGCGATCTTCCGGCTTGACGTCAACCAGCAGCGCCTTGCCGTCGACGCCGAGGCGCTTCAGCATCTCCGCTGCCGCCTTGGTCTTGATCTCCGCCACGCTCAGCGCGTCGACGACGATGACAGCGCCGTCGCGCAGCCGCTGCGCGAGCGCCGCGCGCAACGCGCCCTTCTCGACCTTCTTCGGCAGCTGATACTCGTAGCTGCGCGGCTGGGGACCGAACACCGTCCCACCTTTCCGCCACAGCGGGTTGCGGATCTCACCCACGCGCGCGCGGCCCGTGCCCTTCTGCCGCCACGGCTTCTTACCCGAACCGCTCACCATCGCGCGCGTCTTCGTTGCGTGCGTGCCGCGCCGATCTGCGGCGTTGGCACGCACGACCGACTCGTGGATCAAGTCGGTTTTCACGCGGCCGCCGAAGACCTCGTCGCTGAGATCCAGCGAGCCGACCTTCTCGTTCTGCGAATTCACGACATCAACAGTCATGGGGTTACTTCTTCCCCTTCTTCTTCACCGGCTCGGCCTGCGCCACCTTGATCTTCTTGGCCGACACGGCCTTGCGGATCACGACCACACTATTCGGCCCGCCTGGCACTGAACCCTCAACCATGAGCAGGTTGTTCTCGGCATCGACGCGCAGCACCTTGACGTTGCGCACGGTGACGCGATCGGCGCCCATGTGACCGCCCATTCGCATGCCCTTCACAACCCGCGACGGATACGACGAGGCGCCAATCGATCCGGGAGCGCGGTGGAACATCGAGCCGTGCGTCGCGCGACCACCGGCAAAGTGGTGCCGCTTGACGACGCCCTGAAAGCCCTTGCCGCGGCTCGTCCCGATGACATCGACGCGTTCACCGTCGGCGAAGATCGACACGTTCACCTGATCGCCAGGCTTCAGCGGATCACCACCAGCCTTCAGCTTCACTTCTCGACGAACGCGTGTCGGCGGCACACCGGCCTTCTTGAAGTGGCCCTGCATTGCCTTGTTTTCTTTCGTTGGCCGGGCATCGACGAGCCCGAGCTGCACCGCCTCGTAGCCGTCGGCCTGCGCGGTCTTCACCTGTGCGACGACGCAGGGACCGGCCTTGAGCACGGTCGCCGGATGCACGGTGCCATCGGCATCGAACATCTGCGTCATCCCGACTTTCTTGCCAATCAGTCCTGTGACCATGGCTACTTCCCGTGCTCCTTGCCGAACGCCTTGATCTCGACGTCCACGCCCGCCGGCAGATCGAGCTTCATCAGCGCATCGACGGTCTGCGGCGTGGGCTCGAAGATGTCGATCAGCCGCTTGTGCGTGCGAATCTCGAACTGCTCGCGCGATTTCTTGTCGACGTGTGGCGACCGCAGCACCGTCCACCGATTGCGGGAAGTCGGCAATGGAATCGGACCCGCCAGGCGCGCGCCCGTCCGCTTCGCCGTATCGACGATCTCGCCGGTTGACTGGTCGAGAATCCGCGAGTCGTACGCCTTCAGGCGGATGCGGATCTTGTCTGAGAACATGGCCATTGTCTTGTCCTGACTACTCGATGATTTCCGTGATCGTGCCGGCGCCGACCGTGCGGCCGCCTTCGCGAATGGCGAAGCGCGCCCCCTTCTCGAGCGCCACCGGGGTATGCAACTCCGCCGTGATCGTCGTGTTGTC
>Ga0207428_10002660_pt1 | contig 17804 bp, 17 predicted proteins | sample RhiMethybrSRZTD1_FD_187600 | JGI IMG/M metagenome (GOLD analysis project Ga0207428, IMG submission 187600) | Populus rhizosphere microbial communities from Tennessee, USA - Rhizosphere MetaG P. TD hybrid SRZTD1 (SPAdes) (version 3) | ecosystem: Host-associated > Plants > Roots > Rhizosphere >...
TTCGCTGTTGAAGCCAATGCTCGGGTTGGCGACGTCGTTGGCGACGATCAAATCGAGGTTCTTGTCTTTCAACTTGCGCGCAGCGTAATCGAGCAGGTGCTCGGTCTCGGCGGCGAAGCCGACACTGAACGGGCGGTCGGGGCGGGTGGCGATGGTGGCCAGGATGTCCGGGTTCCGCACCATTTGTAGCAACAAGCCGTCGCCGTTCGTAGGATCCTTCTTGAGTTTCTGTGGGGCGACGACTTCCGGGCGGTAGTCCGCGACGGCTGCTGAGGCGATGAACAGATCGCAAGGGATGGCTGCTTCGCAGGCGGCGAGCATGTCGCGGGCACTGACCACGTCGATGCGAGTGACGCGATCCGGGGTCGGCAGGTGCACCGGGCCGGTGATCAGGGTCACGCGGGCACCGGCTTCCACGGCGGCTTCGGCCAGGGCAAAGCCCATTTTCCCGGAGCTGTGGTTGGTGATGTAGCGCACCGGGTCGATGTTTTCCTGGGTCGGGCCGGCGGTGATCAGCACGTGTTTGCCGGTCAGGGCCTGGCGCTGGAAGCAGTCGGCCGCGCACTGGGCCAGCTCAAGGGCTTCGAGCATGCGCCCCAGGCCGACGTCGCCGCAGGCCTGGCTGCCGGAGGCCGGGCCGAAGACCTTGATATCGCGGCTTTCGAGGGTTTGCAGGTTGGCCTGGGTCGCCGGATCGCGCCACATGGCCTGGTTCATGGCCGGGGCAACGGCGACCACCGCGTCGGTGGCCAGCACCAGCGTGGTCAGCAGGTCATCGGCAATGCCTTGGGCCAGGCGGGCAATCAGATCCGCCGTGGCGGGGGCGATCAGCACCAGGTCGGCCCATTTCGCCAGTTCGATGTGGCCCATGGCCGCTTCGGCCGCCGGGTCCAGCAGGTCCAGATGGACCGGGTGCCCGGACAGGGCCTGCATGGTCAACGGGGTGATGAACTCTGCGCCGCCACGGGTCATGACCACGCGCACTTCGGCGCCCTGGTCGATCAGGCGGCGAACCAGGTCGGCGCTCTTGTAGGCAGCGATACCGCCGCCGACGCCCAGAACAATGCGTTTCCGATACAGCCGCTGCATAGGCCTGCCTTTCAATTCGTTGGTGACATACGTGGCGAAACCCCCTCCCCAGGGTGAATTCGCCCGCAAAAAAGATGGGCTACGATATCACAGCGACCGCTACGGAACAGCGGCGCCCACAGACAGGGAGGTGTTATGAGTATTCGCGATTGGCCGGCGGCGGAGCGGCCGCGGGAGAGGTTGCTTGAACAGGGCTCGGGAAGCCTTTCGGACGCCGAATTGCTGGCGATATTTTTACGGACGGGCGTGGTCGGTAAAAGCGCTGTGGATTTGGCGCGACACCTGTTGAATCAGTTTGGCAGCCTGCGTTTGCTGCTTGAGGCCGATCAGGAAGCGTTCAGCAAGCAGTTGGGGCTGGGGCCGGCGAAATTTGCACAGTTGCAGGCTGCGCAAGAAATGAGCAGGCGCCATCTGGCCGAGCGGGCGCGTCAGAAACCGGCACTTGAAAGTCCGCAAGCGGTTCGCGAGTACCTGAAATCAATGCTGCGCCATGAGCCACACGAGGTGTTTGGTTGTCTGTTTCTCGATTCCAGGCACCAGGTACTGGCGTTTGAGACGTTGTTTCGCGGCTCCATTGACAACACCAGCGTTCATCCGCGAGAGGTGGTCAAGCGCGCCTTGGCCAACAACGCAGCGGCATTGATCCTCTGCCATTATGTGGCGCACCACATAATGCGCCTATTGTGCCCTATTATCTTATGTGCCGCCGAGGAACGATCGCGACTTACATCGCTGGGTAATTGCATAGAATATCCACCCATTTGTATTCGACCTAACAAGTCATTTGCATCAGTTTTGACCAGCATGATTCGTGAGCATGATTCGTGAGCATGATCGGAAGCGATCGACCTGAAACGAACGTTCATGAGTGGCGGATACCGGCGACGATAAGGCGCTCGAGGATATCTACGAAACTAGGGGCGATTCACTACCCAAAAATTGAGGCGCTAATCAGAAACGTTATACATTTGAAGTCATCACTGCGTGGAGTCATTAACTTCCTTCAAGTAGTAGCTTTTGCCCAGATCGGGAAACGTAAGCCAGCAGCCTTCTTGTCTGGCACGATGAATCCCAAACTGTATCGCGCGCGCGTGATGGCGACGTACAGCTTGTTTTGAGCTGTTTCGTCCTTCGATGGAAACGGCTTTTGGCCGTCTAGGACGAAATGCAGTTGGCTTTCCGCGGGAAGCACCAACACCCGTTCAAAACCCAGACCTTTGCTCCCTCCAAAGTTGTAGCATCGCGCCTGGACAGGAAGAAGCTTCGTCCCGGACGTTACACTCCAGCGCAACACCATAGGGTCGAACACCTTGATGTATTCGGCGACGTCCGACTCCCTGACGATGAAGGTGCCGAGGTGATGGGCAAACTCAGGTGGGGCCTCTTTCACCGCCGATTCCGTCGCTTCATAATCGCCCTTGTGTACTGCGTCAGCGACGTCACAAATCGGCTGAATGCACCGACGGTTGAGCACCAATGTCTCCTCCACAAAACCCATAGACTTAAAAGCTGCGACCTTCTCAGCGGCCGTTTTTGGCGCTTTTTGGCCAAACGTCGTCTCGTACACCGTCTGCCGGAAATCTCCCACGCACGTGATGGGTGTAGGCATCACTTTGTTCAGCCCCTTGAGCACCTCGTAGTCCCACCCAACCAGATCTTGAACCTCATCAAAAAACACCTGGGTATAAATCTCCCCTAGTCGTACTGCAGCAGCGTTTTTTGTGACCTTCATGATCCGGCTCACCAGTTTTGCGAGAAAGCCGGTGTGAGCTTTGGTCTCGCATGGAGTCAGGAAGTGTTTTGGGTTGTAGCTCTTATCGTCCAACTGCTCGGCGCGTCCCGGCAGCATAAATGTTGAATCTAGCCTCATATGAGGATTTCGCTGGTTGAAACAGATGCCATCGATACGCCGCGGGAATAACGCCTGCTGATACGGCCTCACCATATCCTCCAGGTAAAATGAGAAAAGACCTTTGACCACGAACCGATCACTGTGCGCACCGAAGACCTCCAGAAATCGACGTCTCAGTTCCTGCTGATTACTGGTCGTGTAGGTCACCACCAGAACCTTTCCTCCGCGCTTGATTTCGGCGATTGATTCGGTAATGACCTTGTGAGTCTTGCCTGAGCCGGCACCCGCCATGCAAAGTTTATTAGGCAAAATTCAGCACCTCAGCGAGGAAGGCTGGATATTTGAACGGCTCATCAGTTTCGAAAATTCGAATCGCGGTGTCGACCTTCTTTTTACCTTTGCCGTCGCCGTCACCGCTTCTGAACCACTCCACGATAAATTCGAGCTTTTCAGCAAAGGTAGGTTTGGCAGTGAACAACTTGGCGGTTTTGGTTGATAGGACAATTTCTGCAAATGCCTGCAACTCTTTTTCCGAATCCGCATTGGCCAGAATCATCGCTGGCTCCAGCGAAAACTCATTGTTGTTCGTTGAAGAGACCAGCTTTATGTTTGGGAAATCTTTGTAATCCTTGCGTGCTTCAACGACGTTATTTTCGTAATCGCCATCGTTATCTCGCAAGACATTAATCGCGGTACCGATTTCTTTGCCGATCGCAATGAACGTCTTGAACCCGACGCCGCGCACCACAATGATATCGATCCCGTCTTGCTCTGGCAGACGCTCCTTATGGGTGTCTTTGTAGATCTTTTTGAGAATCAACTCATCTGAGGGGCCCTCTACCAATACCACCTTCTTGGACAGCGCGACACGCAGCGTGTCGTAGCCTGGCAGCCGCTTCAGCGTCTTTACCACCCTCTTGTCCAGGAGGTGCAGTCGCTTGTATGTGTCATGCAGCAAGCAAATTTTATCAATGCTCAGTTTGTTCAACACATAAGAACTGTGGGTGGTAAGGAATAGCTGCTTGCCGTCTCGCTGGTCCTCAATGTCTTGCACCAACTTGCTCAGCTCGACATGCGACAGGTGATTTTCCGGCTCCTCCATCATTACCAGGTCGATATCTTTTGACTTGTTGTGCAGGGCCAGCTTGATTTGCACCTTGCTTTGCTCACCTTTGCCGATCATGTGGAACGGCACAGCATTTACTTCAAGTTGCAGACCGTTCTGGATAGCGCCAGCGGGCATGGTGTTAGCGGCGATGGTCAGCTTCTTTTCCGTGATCCTGTTATCGGAATCCAAATCCTTGTTGACGGTGGTGACCTCATCAGTGTTGTTGAAGGATTGAAGGGTCTCACGGTAGTGCAAGCTCAGACGGTACTCTTCGTCCTTTCTGAGTGCGGTACTCAGAACATTCGAGATGTACTGATTTTTGCCGAAGGTGGGATGAATACGAGTGGGGTCGATGTAGAGCGCTCTGAATTGCTTGGTCATCGGCTTGATAACATTCCAAGCAAAATCCATCCATTCGACTTGGTAGAACTCCACTGGGATGCTGGTTATCGCGGCACCGGAGGCTAGGTAATCGTTATAGGCATCAGTAAAATCTGGGTCAAAGCTGGCTTTGATCTGAACCCCCTGAGCATCGTTCTTCAGGCTGTTGTTCGCACCGCGGTAGTCGGGCACGTTCTTCATATACGCCTCGATCACGAGGATCGGTAAGTCTGCAGGCGCTTTTGGCGAGGCGCGGAACGCAGCGACTGTCTCTGCGTTGAACAGATCAGGGGAAAATTCGCTATTGAATGGCCGACCGCGATACTGAAAATTGAGCACGATCTCCAAAGCCTCCAGAATCGTACTTTTGCCTGCGTTATTATCACCTACGAAAATATTCACATCTTCGTTGAAGTCAAAAGTCTGATCTTTGAACTTTTTGAAGTTAATCAGGCGTAGCGATTCTATTAGCACGTTTCAAATCCTTATGAAGTTGCGGCGACCGGTGTGGCGTAAGGCCATTGCGGTTCACGCTATAGGGACGTGGGCACCCTGTCCAGTGAGAAGACGAAGCAGCGACGGCGGCCCTGCGAGGCAGAGTAAGTGGGTCACCTTCAGCACAAGCAGCTGGCATAGACGATTAGTCCTGATACTTAGGCCTTGGGCTTTCAGCAGCGCCAGCGATCGGCAGCGCAGCATCAATGAGATGCTCTTCGGAATCTCGTTCGGCTACGTCGATCAAGCTGCAGCGGCCAATGACCTGCTGGTCGGTCGTATTCCAGTTTCGGGGAGAGTCACGTTACACGGCTGATCCAGTCCACCATGCAATCGCCAAGTGATGCGCTGGACGATCCTTTATTCAGAAAAAAATTTGTTGGCCGCGCTGATTTGCGCCTTACTCGCCTTCGCTGGTTTGCCGGTGGTGCCTGCACTGCCTTCAGGGTTAAATGCTGGCCACCTGTCGCCCAAACCACGGACAAGATAGCGATTGGTCCGATCCTGCTCGTTACTCCAGAAGTCGTAATAGTCGGCTTGCTTGTAGGAAATAAGTTCAAGATGGTACAGCCGGTTGAGCGAGCTTGGAATTTGATGCAGTGGCACGCCTGTCTGGCGCGAGATGGTCGCGTAGTTGATCGTCGCGATGTTCGAGTTTTTCCTGTCTCTGTAAGCGCATAGGACCAGGTAAACCTTCAGTGCGTAGAGGCTCAGTGCGCTGAACTCAAACTGGTGCATCACGAGCAGCCGGGAGTTGCTGCCATCGTAGAGTCGAGCTTTGGGCAGCTTGCCGTGAAACGGTTCTCCCCAGCCTGCCATTTGCAACGCGGTGCCTTCGCGAATCGGCTTCTCAATCTTTTCAAGCAACCGTTCCTTCACCAGACGCTTGAGCGCCCGCGCAACGATGGGGCGCGACAGTCCTGAGAGAGCGATCAGCTTCGGGTAAGTCGTCTTAACCTGACCGCTGTGATAGTCCGCGATCATGCACAAGCTCACGAACAGTCTTAACGCAGCGATGCTTGAGTTTTGCTCGGTGCGGGATATTGCCTGCCCCCCGACGCGGCTATCGAATTTTGCCACATCTCCACTTTGAATCCACTTGATCGGCAGTCGTGCGAACGCAGGGAGCACTGTGGGTTTCATAATTCAACTCCGCTTCCAGGCGATGACGACGATAGCCACTGAGAGGGTTATTACCGCACACAGGGATAGATTCAGAGGGTTTGCTGTAAGAGCAGCGGTTAGAAAAGTTGTGAGTTGGTCCATTTATTGGGCTCCGAAACCAGTTACGAAGCCAATGTTCTTCTCTCTCGGCAGCTGTATCTAGATATTCCATTATTCGAAAATAGCAGGCAAGGCCTTGTAGCACGTAGCGTTGAGCCGATATTCATTAGTTAATTCCAGCCGGCCTTACAGCCATAAAATGGCCATCAAAGCTGCTAAAATGAATCAAAATTGGTATTTTGATGAGGGTTAAATGTTGGGATTTGTAGAGGCAGAACTGCATGCTCAATTAAGAGCACCGAACGCGGTTCCTTACGCCCGACTTAAGAGAAATGGATATTTCGTGTTGGAGATAGCGGCTCCCGAAGGTGTGCACGTCTTGCAACGTCAACGGGGCGGTGCGCGTGAATTTAAAACGTTTGACGTGCTGCTCAATCTATTGGCCAGCAAGGGCGTCGTCGAGTTTGCGGTTGTGTTGGACGACGCCAAAGTCATCCCGTCAGGCCCGCTTGCGCCTTGGAACCGTCCAGCGCTTCAGGGTGAAATTTCCCGCGCATCATGGCGACACGATTTCGATATCCCGTTCTGAGGATCAACATTGTATTCAATGGCGATGCGATTCAGTCCCCTACGGAGCGGGCTGCTTTTTATAGCCAAGACAATTAACCAACTACGAATGTCAGGTGCTAAATAGCACTCCACTTGACCACCGTTTGCATTCGACCTACCCGGCACGCTTTGTGGCAAGGATAGGCAGAAAACGACCAGAAGCAGTTCTTTGAGCTGCTGTTTAGCTATCAGGCTGTCCACTGGCCGCTTTTGGCCGAATGCTGGCGGTGGTGGTCCCAGAACCTAGGTCAGCTAGCAGCAAGGTCATTTAGCTCCAGCTCAACACGCTTCAAAAGCGTGGATACATCTTCCCCTTCCAATAAGTAACTTTTTGCCAAAAGGGTAATTGGGTGGATACCTAAGGCCCTTGCGAGGTCTTCAACCTTTTCAATTGAAGGGCTTTTCTTTCCATTCTCAACCTCGCTTACATACGCTTGGCTGGGAGCTAGTGTCTCCTGGGACAACCCTCTGTGCAGTCGACTTTTTCTTAGCGCTAACCCAAAGGCGATCTTCCGTTCCATTTGTACGACTCACAAAAGGAACGATGAAGCCGTTCAAGCATGGAAAGGACTATACTCGATAGCGATATTATAGCGAGGGGGGTGCACCGTGTTCCGCACTTATGACTGGGCTGAAGCCATTTCAGTACCTCTTTTCGAGGATGATTTTCGCGTTTGGACTTATGTCGAGTACGACGTCGGCGGGGTTTGGTTTCACGTCCAAATCGAGGAGCGTGAACGCACAAAGTGGCGTAGTTTTAATCTCATGATTAGCGGCGAATTTGCACTGCGATCTTTGATTGCCCGACAGTCTGAGGACCTGGTAGTAGTCGACGTACAGCTAGTTAGCGCTAGTGAGGTAAACAACAGTGGACGGCTAATGATGGAACCACTAGTCAAAGCTGAACATCTCTACCAAAAAAGAAAGAAGGGCGTTCTTTACGAGGTCGATAGTGGGCGGCGCTATTTGGTGGGTGATCCGACTCTTGATCCGGCTCGGTCTGATGGCCATGATCTGATTTTTGATTCATCCATGTGTCTAGGCTCTCAGCTTTTCGATCCTTCAAGGAAGCGCAAAAATAAGGATTCTTAGATTTTAGCGTCATTTCACACGCCTTGATCGGCAAAAAAAACTACAATATTAACTTTATGCGCAATTATGGAAAAATTCATAATATCTCCCGAAGCGGGACAGGGTGATGGTTCATAGTCGCATGCGCATTATTGTGCCGGGCTTTACCCTTGTCCAAAAAATGCCGGCGGCAAGGAAAAGAAATGTTTCCTTTAAGTGCTGAAAATAGCGTTAAAGACAATATTTCTTTACCTACGGCTAGCCACTGGTCCAGTGAACGTTGCAACCATGACCGGCAAAGAAGACTGATAGCTGTCCTTCACTTAGGACAGCTATCGGTCAAAGCCGCACATGTGGCTCGTTGTGAATTCGCTGATTGTTGACCTGACGCAAGTCCAGTTTTCAGATGGCCGCCGGGCGGACCAGAAGACTCCTGGTGTGCCAGATAGGAAGTAGGTTTTCCGTGGAAGAGTTTCCCACTACGGCGGAACCCTGAAATCAGCTGACGAACGAGCTGTGCTGGAAAGATCCATCGAGCACGCAGGGCTGCCCACCTTCGATTAACCTGCTCAGCGCCCTACGCAGTCTTGTAGCAACTCGTGACAGCGCTGCCATGGTGCGTCAAGATGGTTACTGGCAGCCGATGTTCAGCGTGTTGCCGCGCCAGTTTCTATCTGGGCTCGTGCAAGGATGGAATGCCAGAGAGCGCAGCCTGCAGAAAGCCTTGTCCTGCGAAGGTGTGGCCGGGCTGGAATGCCCAGATGGCGATACTCGCTGAGTAACTTCAACACCCCCTAGGCCCTGCAAGGCTGAGCGCCTCTGCAAATCATAGGTAGTCTTCATAGGCGCGCATTTGATAGGTCAGGCTTTTCAACAACTGGGGATCAAACGACAGTTGGAAAAGGCTCTTTGGCAAGCGCTGCGGTGACTCGATCACGCTTGCCGATATCCGCCCTGTGTTCGCATCGCGCCAGGTCGCGCTAAGCCGATGCCCCCCTGGAACGGTTTCAACCCTCAACCACACCTGGCCACGCACGTCGCTGGCGCCGACGGCACCCTGTTGCGTCAGCAGGCGGTCCTCGCCTCGAAGCGTGAGCTGCAGCGTCGCTAGTTCGTAGCCATGGTCTTCGACCTGAAAGAATGAGACCACCCTAGACAACCAATCAGGTGAAAGTGACTGACGTCGGACAATCGCACCAATCACGCGTGGCTCATTGAGCCAGCGGCCGGGCTCAACCAGCGCCGAGTAGCCTCCATCCAACTCAAGCGCCAAGCGTCTATTACCTAACAGATCAGTCAAACGAATGCCTGCCCCCAGCAGCACGCTATCACCGATCAGGGCGCTGATATCCTCCAGTGGCAGCTCGCCAGTGTTTGGCAAGATTCCACCCAGGTCTCCCACCAGTTCCAGAAGATTGGACTGCCACAGCTCTGGCTTTGTCTCGCGCAGGAACTGAGCATATTCATTAACCGCAGCATAAGACCCGGTCTTCTGTGCGATATAGAGCGCCAGCTTGGAACGATAGTAGCGGTCCACCTTGGCGACATTCGCCTGGGCGAATGCCAAGGCCATAGGATCCTCGAATAGTTTGAGGTTATCGAATGCCAGCATTTTCATCGACCAATCATAATCTGCGTCAGCGATTAGGGTGCGCGAGAAAGGCAGGAAAGCACGGTCGAACTTCAGCCGCTCCAGCAGCAACACCCGCTTGCGCTGGCTCAAAGACGAGTCGTTTACCAGTTGGGCAAGAGCCTTACCGGTTGGGTCCTCTGTCCAGGCCGGCGCGAAGAGCCCACGACTACGGGTAATGATGGTCAATGCGTCGGAAAACTGCCCAACGTCTGATGAGGGATTCTGAAGGATCGCGAGTAGGCGCTGCCGCTCAGCTTCTGTCAGAGACAATGAACCATCGCGCCCATCCAGACGCTCACGGGCAAAACGCACCATGTAGGCGTCCAGCAGCGCTTGGGTGCGCATTGCATCAAGCGCCCTGCTTTCATCGCTATCGCCGTCTTCGAAGCGTAACCACCGCTCAACCTTGTTCGTGAAGGTGGTCGTCAGGTTCTCGGCAAAGTTCTTGTAGCCGAAGAATCCTCCCCCGGCCAATGCCAGGGTGATGAAGGCTCCAACCATGAGAATCCACTGCTTGATATGATGAAGAATCGACAGTGTCTTCTCAATGGCCCGTTCGGAGAGCTTCGCCTCGGCATTGCCAATCTGGCTCTGGACTTCGTGCAGCAGACGAGCGCTCGATGCCTTGAGCTCTTCCAACTCCAGATGGAGGGCTCGGTTTTGCTCTAGCGCTTCTGCACGCAGTTGCGCCGCTGCCTTATCCAGGTGCAGGGAAATGAGTTCCTTGGTAGCAGACAACAGCATTCTTCCTTGTATATTCGGAGCGACCAATAATTCCATATCCACCGCTCCATTGACATCCTGTAAACAGCAGCGGTTATTCAGTGCCGGCGGGTGAGTGGATCGCCCCGGAGTGTCTAGACACATCGAACGGCTGCTTTTGGCAGATTACTGCCCATCGTGACAGGCAAAAACTGGCCAGAAGCAGACGTTCGCGAGTGACTGATTTCGACCCATGGTGGACTGTAGTTGCGCCACTTCTAGAGTCTCCTACAGGATACTAGGTCGAGACTGCTCCCGAATCTCCCCGACCAGGGTTACCTACGTGTTCTGCGTTCCTGATTGTCATGGGTGTACTCAGTTTGGCAAGAGGGTTAACTGCTGGCCGGATCGCGAAAAATCGCCTATAAAAGAAGCCTTTCAACTAGTTAATAACAACTGCGTGTAGAGCGGGCATTAGATCCGAGCAGTGAAATAAATTTTTCAATGCGCAGGGCTTAGGTCTTGCAAGGGATTAATAGGGGTGTCGCGTGAAGTATATCAACCTACTGTCGTTGGTTCAGGCAAGTGACTCGTTGGCTCCATTGAGCTTTAATGCTTTTTTGGATCTTCATGGCATCCATATCAAACCCTCCGAAATAATAGATTTAAAAGTTCTGCTTAACGCGTTATATGCGCTGCCAAGCAAGATAAGCGTCTTTGATAAATTTTATGTTGGCTACAAAATTCCTCAGATAGGCAAGGAGTTCGACCTGTTGAGGTTTGGGAAGGAGTTCATTGTTAATGTTGAACTCAAAAAAACTTGTTCGGAGGATAAAGTTAAAGCGCAACTCGTCAGGAATAAGTATTATCTTGGCTGCATTGGGAGAAAAGTGTATGCCTGTACGTATGTTGTTGATGTCGCAACATTGTATGGCCTTCAGGATGATGATAATTTAGTTAAAGTTGATCTTGTATCGCTTCGAGATCTGCTTGATAGCCAAGAAGTTGATCGCACAGAGGTTGTGGACGATCTCTTTAATCCGTCAGATTATCTGGTTTCTCCATTTAACTCTACTCAAAAATTCCTAGAGGGAAAGTATTTTCTCACTCATCAGCAGGAAGAAATTAAGAGTCTAGTGTTGCGACATTTTAGTGGCCCTAAAGTAGCCAGATTCGTCAGCGTTGTGGGTAGCGCAGGTACTGGAAAAACTCTACTTGTATACGATATGGTAGATGAGTTTAGGAGAGCTGCTAGGAATGTTCTTGTCATTCATTGTGGCTACTTGAATGAAGGGCAAAATGAGCTGGTTAGAAATGGCTGGAAGATTGTGCCTATAAAGAATTACGCCAGTTTCAACCTGGCTGCTTATGATCTGGTTGTGATCGACGAAGCACAGCGTATCTACGCAAGGCAACTTAAGGACGTGATTGAGAAAGTCGAGGCGGCGAAGGGGAGTTGCATATTCTCTTATGATAAGGTACAGACGCTCTCAAATTCGGAGGAGAGGGCAAAGATCGATGAGAAGATTAATGCCATAAACGGGCTGGTTGTGCATAAGCTATCGGAGAAAATTAGAACCAACAAAGAAATTGCCGCGTTTGTAAAGATGCTATTCAATAACAAGCGTAAATTGGCTTTGGAGGGGAGGGACAATATCCAGATTAATTATTTCAAAAGTCCGGAGGATGCCAAGTTCTATTTGTCTGGTTTGGATGAGCCTGGGTGGGAGGTTTTACGGTTCACTCCGTCTCAGTATAATAAGGAGCATCACGAAGATTACTTTTGCCAGGATGAGAAGACCTCTCATCAAGTCATAGGTCAAGAATTTGATGGCGTTGTGATAACGTTGGATCGGTATTTTTCTTACGATGATGACGGGGAGCTTTGTTATACAGGGCGCGCATATTATCACCCCGTTATGATGCTTTTTCAGAATATCACTCGGGCTAGAAAAAATTTGAATTTAGTGATAGTAAACAATGAAAAATTGTTGAATCGGTGCGTGTCAATTTTACAATGAGTGATAAAGATTGGTAGCTTGCCGATGTCCGCTTTTGACCGACAGCTGCCGGTCATAAAGGTCAGAAATCGGCCAGCAGCGGTCATTCATATATGGCCGTTTTGGTCAAAACGGAGTTATTCAATTGTATTAGGGGGGGTATGCTCAACTCGACTATGACTATGTAGGGGAGGAGTAATAATAAACTCCTCCCATAACCTAATAATTAACTTTCTTCTAGCGGTGGAGTATTCTCATCTTCGGATGAAAGCTTGTTCGCTTGAGCAATAAGCTTGTTAACGATTTTTCCTGTGTCTGGGTGCGAAAACAGCTCTCGAAGGGCCTCCTCCAAACCCAGCTTGTCATAGCATGTGATCGACTTTCCGGAAAATGAAAGCGATATAGGATATCCTGTTTTAGAAATCTCATAAAATGAAATGTCGTGCAGCGTTTCTTCACCGTCTAATTTTAAGCATAGGCAATCCTTTTTTATTTTTTTTCTTAGAGCATTGAGCGTACTACTTACAATACTGCTAAAAGGGTCATACGTTGAGCCATCATCCAGCACTAAATCTTTAGTGCCACGAATCATCGTTAACTTTCCCCCGCTGAAATTTTCCAGTTGCGCTCCAAGCTCTGAGAAAACCCCATAGATTTCGCTTATGTTGGCAGCCGCATCATTTGCAGCTTTGACGCCCGACTCAAAAGCTTTAAAAAAATCACTCATGGCTATATCACTCTCTCAATGGTTACATAGATTGGCATATGATCGAACTTACTCTTAGCACTTCGAATTAGTTTGCGCAGATCGAGCATGTCCGGCACCATGTGGCTTTGATGCGATAGTTTCCATGAGTCTCCTTTTAGCAACGAGGATGTTACAAAAATTTGATCGAATGCCAGCCATTTTGCGAAGACGCCTCCAGAGTAATAGTAAGTTCCTTTATGGCCCCGAGGGTCCTCAACCAATAGACTCCACGTAGGATTGTAGAACATATTTTCTCTTTTGGTCGCGAGTTCACGATGTCTGCTTGTAAAGAGATGTTCCTGCATATGCTTATCATAGGGCTCAGCATTATAATCACCCATCATTATAGATTTTATTATGTTTTCGGAACCATCTTTAGTTTTCAAAACCCAGTCCCGGAGAGTGCTCGCGAGGTGATGGCGACGGTAGTCATCCGGCGCTACGTTAAGAAGACTAGGCCAATGAGAAGCGAAAATACAAATCGGTTCGCCAGTTATTTTTTCAATGAAGGTTAACCGTTGAGCTACTTTGGCCGAGCCAATGTAGTCATTGCTAGTTATATCAAAAGCATGCAGTAGTTCGAAGGCATCAGCTTTGAATAAGTAGCATAGGTCGAAAATTGGCCCGCCAACATCACTTTGATTGGCGAAAAATATCCACCCATCAAGAGCGAGCTCTTTTCTGATATGCTCGAACTCATTAACAGTTATTTCGCACAGCGCTATGAAATCCGCCTTGATATCAGCTATCAAAGATCTAATTACGCTTCCTATAGTCTTTCTATGCTCACTCATGTCAATGCCACGACTTTTTCCTGCGGGAACTAAAGCTGTATTCCACCATGCGAAAGTTAGCGCAATGGTAGTGATTTGCTCAGTGGTAGGATTGTTCATGCACACCATCTCAGACCATCATTAACTTGGGTAGGGAAGATTTTATTTCCCTATGGCTATAGCTATAAGCCCGCTGTTTTTAGTTTTGATATAGGTTGGAGATTTTAGCTCATATTGAGACAGGGTAGCTAATTTCGAATGCGCTAATCAGTATTCGATCCAGCTAGGTTAATCAATACGAGTAGTAACTCTGGCAAGCCCCACCTTGCGGTCAGCTTAAATAGCCTGAAATGGATGGCAACCCTAGCCCGGCGATATTGCTCACGTCCGCTTTTGGCCGATTGCTGTCCGTCGCCAGCGTCAGTTTTGGGTTTACAGCCCTTCACGACAGAATGCAAACGGGTGGTCAAGTGGAGTGCAATTTCGCAAAAACCCGTTTGCCGACCGCTGAATGGGCACATAACGGTGACCTGACAGGATCGTTGCATCTTTGGAGCGATGGCGGATGGATGATTGTTTTGTAGCTGGACGGCCAAAAAAGCCGTCCAGCACCTCGGAGTTAAAGGGACGATAACCAGGCCATCATGGCGGAATCGTCCCGCCACTTGGATTTGCGCGCTCCTGTTACTGCAACAGGTTCACACAGCTTTAGGGCTTCAGCCTTCATTCGTAGGGTGATCTCCGCATAACGATTGGTCGTCTCTAGGTTGACGTGTCCCAGCCAGCCTCGGATGACGTTGATCTCCACCCCTGATTCGAGAAGATGGACCGCGGTGGTGTGCCGGAACACATGGGGTGTCACATGGATGGGCGAACTTGCCATGGTTGAGGTCTCCCAGAGCTTGGCGTAATGACGAATGCGCTTGTAGATGCCGAAGCGGGTCAATCCCTCTTGAGCCACTCCGACAAAGACTGGGGCATCCTGTGACAAATGCTCGGATCGCTCATCCAGCACACTCTGCAGTGCCTTGGCGGTCTGGCTCCAGAGTGGGCAAGTTCGCCACTTCGATCCTTTTCCCAGCAATCTGACGCGCGCGGGCGATTTCAAATCGAGTTGGCCTACCTTCAACTGCGCGACCTCCGAGACTCGCGCGCCGGTGTTGTACAACAGAAGGAGAAGCGCGCGGTCCCGCTGCGAAAGACGATCATGGGTTGGAATGCAGGCAAACAGCGCCTCGACCTCATCGCGCGCGAGAAACTTCATCTCTGGCAGTGGGCAGCGCTTCATCGGAATAGCGGCAACCTTGGCGCTGGCCGGCAATATCTCGGGAGTCGTCCGGCCGAGGTATTCGTAGAACACATGCAATGCGGTCAATCGCTGGTTGCGAGTGCTGATGGCGTTGCCTCGCTTGACCTCCATGTCGTTCAGGAAGTCCCGCACAGCGGCGTACCCCAAGTGCTCGAACGTCAATTCGCTGACCCCGATCCGATTCAAATCGGCGACGAAGATCAGGAACAGTCGCAGGCTGTCTCGATAACTGCGGATAGTGCTCGACTGCAAGCCCTTGTGGCGGGGCAGATACTCTAAGAAGAAGCTATGAATGGCCGACGGAAGGCTTTGCTGCTTCATGATTCACCTCCGTTGATGAGCATCGGGGCGAAGGACTCGAAGCGCTTGTTGGCGGCATCGAGAAGCTCGCTGGTGATGGTGAGATAGACCGCGGTACTGTTGGGATTGAGGTGCCCCAGGAACGTGGATAGGTGATGGAGTCGGTCTGCCGGCGCTATCCCCTGACGGTACCAGTTCAGCAGCGTGCGCACTGCGAACGAATGCCGCAAGCCATGGACATGCGGACCGAAGACACCGAGAGGAGTCACTAGGGCGAGCTGAGGCAGCAAGTCGTCGCGAAAGGTGTTGCGGATGCTGTTCGTACTAATCGGCGTGCGACCGTTCCAGGAAAACAGGTAGTGGGAGCCAGCGCAGGCATAGCCTCGTTGCTCGCGCTGGGCTTGATAGTCGCGCAGCCTGGCCGCCAGCTTGGGGCCAAAGGGCACCAGCCGATCCTTGCCGAACTTGGAGTTGCGGATCTCCAGCACTTCACCCACCAGGTCCACGTCGCCCCATTGGAGGCAGGCGACTTCACCAACCCGCAGGCCAAGTCCCGCGAGCAGTGCGAGGATCATCTCGTAGCTGGCACCCCGCAGTTGCGCGCGTGAGTTGTCTGGCAACGCTTTGGCCAAGATCAGCAATCGCCGGATGGTCTCGTCTGGAAACAAGAAGGGAAGTCGGCGAGCTGTCTGGGGTTGAGCCTTGGTCGCCAACGGGGAATCCACCAGAATCTGCTGACCGACCATCCAGTCGAACAGGCGTCGAACATCTCCGAGCAGATTGTTGTAGCTGCGAGGGTTGGTGCGGTGGCGTGAGTCCAGAAATGCCTGCAAGCACTCTCCATCAATCGCCCCGATGCATTCGACACCGCGGTCATCGAGAAAGCGGTCAAGCAGACGAAGTTGACGATCCTCGCAGTCGAACTTGCATCCCATGGCGCGCTTGGCGCACAGGTACTGTTCGATGTGAGGAGCCAAGGCGCTGTGAAAGCCGTTCCAGAGGGTGGTCATAGCACATCCTCCCCTTGGGAAATGACCATCTCTCGCAATTTGTGCACCGCCACCTTGCCATAGACCAGTGTGGATGCAGGATGACGATGGCCAACGTAGTCGCCAATAACCTTGAATGGCATGTTGGCTTCCACCAAGTGCTGGACGCAGGCGTGACGCAAGGTGTGGGAGCCGGCGCGTGCTACCTGAATGCCGATACTACGTATGCGGCCACCCACCATGGATGAAACCGTCCGGTGGTTCATCGGGGTGTAGGGTGAGCGAACCGTGAGAAAGACTTGGCGGTCATCTGTATCGGTTCGTCGGACATGCAAATAGGCGATGATCGCTTCGCCCACTGCCGCCGAAAGCGGATAACGGGTCGAATGGCCACCTTTGCGCATGGGGATGCCGATCTGTTCGTGGGCCCAATCCAGATCGTCCAGGCACAAGGCCCCGATCTCCCTGGCACGCAATCCGTAGCTGGTCAGCAACGTCAGGATGGCATAGTCGCGTTTGCCCAAGTCGCTGCGGCGGTCGATGCTGGCCAACAGTCGCTCGACGTCTGTCCAAGCGATCGCGCGCGGAATAGAGGTCTGCTGGTAGATACGGCCCCGCGGCACACTGTGAACCAGGTCGTTGGCGAAGATGCCTTCACGGTACAGATAACGAAGGAAGACACGTAAGGCACTTGCCGTTTTGAGCATGCCAGACTTGTGCAGCGTCTTCGCTCTGTCATTGATGAACTCGGTGATGCAGGCGGGAGTCAGCTTGGACAGAGAAATACCTGTTTGCACCAGATATGACTCAAATGCGCACAGCGTGTAGGAGTAGTTGTGTATCGAAGCCTGGCGCAGCCCCTTCTCATTGAGAAGGAAGGGAAAGAAGCCAGGAACGCTGATGGAGAAAGGCATGGCCGGTCGGTTGCTTGGTCGCGTGTAGCCAGGCACGGCCAAGCAGAGCATTCGTTCCACTGGGACTCGGCTTTGTGCAACAACGGCGGCCCGGTCCTGCCCGTTCTTGCACCAGCGCCCATGCCCGCCCTGCCAGTGCTCCACGAAGGCATCCACGTGGCCTGGTAAATCTTCCAGACAGGTGGCACCTCGGCGAATCACGAAGTCGTTGAAGTGCCCGAGGGCGCGGACATGCTGCCGAACCGTGGAATTGCTAGTGTGCAATTCGTCCAGCGACTGCGCGTAACGCTCAATCTGGGGACCTAGCCACTGGGCCTTGATACGGTCGATCACCTTGAACGACCGGAAATGACGTTCCAACATGACAATCACCTCTTCGAGAAAATGAGGGGAATGTCATGTTGCGTCTCGGCTGGCGTTATGTGTTCTGCTTCAGACCAGAGGCCTAGGAAGTACCTTCTTAAGCTCCACGCGCGGCACATAAGAAAATAGGGCACAAAACTGTCACAACCATCCATCGGGCAACAGTGACCCCAGTCAGTCCGACCGGGTGCTGACCAAGCGTCTGCAAGAGGCGCTGGAATTGATTGATGTGCGGGTGCTCGAC
>Ga0207428_10002662_pt1 | contig 17796 bp, 16 predicted proteins | sample RhiMethybrSRZTD1_FD_187600 | JGI IMG/M metagenome (GOLD analysis project Ga0207428, IMG submission 187600) | Populus rhizosphere microbial communities from Tennessee, USA - Rhizosphere MetaG P. TD hybrid SRZTD1 (SPAdes) (version 3) | ecosystem: Host-associated > Plants > Roots > Rhizosphere >...
TGTGGAAGCGCGCGGTGCCCGAGGGCTTCCAGCCGGGCGGCCTGGGCGAGCTCAAGAAGTTCGGGCCCGACGAGCTGCTCGAGGAGTACGCGCTGAGCAAGCTCGACGCGCTCAGCAACGGGGGCACGCTGAGCATCGGCACGGAGGACATCCAGAAGCTGGTCATGGTCACGCCGGGCTACGACCTGCGCCAGGCGGTCGGCGACCGCGCGCCCGACGCGCGCTGGCCGCTGCCCTTCCCCGCCGACGGCGCGACGCTGCGCATCGAGGACATCGACGGCGACGGCCGCGACGACGTGGTCGTCATGGGCAAGGACGCCGACCAACGCCAGCAGGTCCAGTTCTTCGTGACCCGCTGACCCCCACAAAGGAAAGGAGACGCCGATGCCGTGCGTCGTGATCCTGCTGCTGCTCGGCCTGCCGCGCCTGGCGCTGTTCCTGACCTGGATGTTCGGCAACTACCTCGAGCGCGCCTTCACCGGCGTCTCGGTGCTCTGGCCGATCCTGGGCTTCCTCTTCATGCCGGTGACCACGCTGGCCTACGCCTTCTCGATGAACCAATGGGGCGAGATCCGCGGCCTCGGCACGGTGCTGGTCATCGTGGCCGTGCTCATCGACATCGGCATGCTCGGGGCCAGCCGGCGCAAGCGCGTCCCCGCGGGCTGAGCGCCGAGGACGCCGCGCGACCATGTGGTGGGCCGTCTCGCTCGTCGCGGTGGTCGACGTGGTCGTCATCGCGCGGGCGGTGTCGCGCGGCTACGGCGTCGAGAACACGATCGCCTGGGTCATGGCGATCCTGGCCCTGCCCGTCGTGGGCGCGCTGGGCTACATGACCCTGGCCAGCCCGAGCCTCAAGCGCACGACGCGCCGCAAGCGCCTGCGCAACCTGCCGGTGCGCAGCAAGGCCTCGACGCGCGACTGGACCACGGCCGGCGGCGCCTCGGCCAGCCGCGGCCGCGCGAGCGAGATCGGCCCGCCCGACTCGACCGGCGCGACCGTGCTCCACATGGCCTCGGCGCTGACCGGGCTCGACTCCTGGCGGGGCAACGAGGTCACGCTGCTCGTCGACGCCGACGACGCCGTGGGCCAGATGCGCGCGGCCCTGATCGGCGCCCAGCGCTCGATCTGGATCGAGTTCTACATCATCAAGAACGACGCCACCGGCGCGCGCTTCCTCGACCGGCTCGCCGAGCGCGCGCGGGACGGACTCGAGGTGCGCCTGCTCTACGACGCGCTCGGCTCGATCGGCATCGACGCGCGCCGCCTCGAGGCGCTGCGCGCGGCGGGCGGCCGCGTCGAGGCCTTCCTGCCCTTCAACCCGCTGCGCCGCCGCTGGGCCATCAACCTGCGCAACCACCGCAAGCTCGTCGTGGTCGACGGCGAGATCGGCTTCACGGGCGGCATGAACGTCGGCGACGAGTACAGCGGCCGCCTCGGCTCGCGCCTCACGCGACAGGTCAAGGACCAGCTCCAGCGCATCGGCGCGGGCGTGGGCTCGGGCGCGAGCAGCGGCGCCGTCGGATCCGGCGGCGCCGGCGCGGCCGACCCCGAGCGGCGCGAGGCGCCACCGGAGGAGTCGCAGGCCGACACCTTCCGCGACACGCACCTCAAGATCGTCGGTCCGGCCGTGGCCGACCTCGCGCAGATCTTCGCGGAGGACTGGAGCTTCGCCACCGACGAGGAGCTGACCCTGCCGCCCCCGCCCCCGCCGTGTCCCGAGGGCGAGGTCGTCGCGATCGTGCCGAGCGGCCCCGACCAGGAGCACAACTCCTCGGGCCTGGTCTACTTCTCGGGCGTGGCCACCGCCCGCCAGCGCGCCTGGCTGACCTCGGCCTACTTCGTGCCCGACCACGCGATGATCGCGGCGCTCGTCTCGGCCGCGCTGCGCGGCGTGGACGTGCGCGTGCTCGTGCCGCAGCGCAGCGACGTCGCGCTCGTGGACGCCGCGGCGCGCAGCAACTTCCTGGTCCTGCTGCGCGGCGGCGTGCGCATCTTCCTCTACCAGCCCTCGGTGCTGCACGCCAAGACGATGGTCGTGGACGGCGCCTGGGGCATGGTCGGCTCGGCGAACTTCGACATCCGCAGCTTCCGGCTCAACTTCGAGCTCGGCGCGCTCGTGCTGGGTCCCCACTTCGCCGACCGCATGGAGGCGCGCTTCAAGCGCGACCTCGAGCACAGCCGCGAGGTGCTCGCGCCGGAGCTCGAGGCGCGCGGCTTCCTCGAGCGGCTGCGCGACGGCGGCGCGCGGCTGGTCAGCCCGCTGCTGTGAGATTCGCCGCCCGCTAGGGCGCCCGCTCGAGCAGGTCGAGCAGCACCTCGGGCTCGATCGGCTTGACGAGGTGCACGTCGAAGCCGGCCTCGGTCGAGCGCTTGAAGTCCGACTCCTGCCCGTAGCCGCTGACCGCCACGAGGTAGGGCGCGAGCTTGCCGTGCTGCGCGCGCAGCCGGCGGGCCAGCTCGTAGCCGTCGATCCGCGGCAGGCCGATGTCGAGCACGGCGATCTCCGCCCGGAAGCCGCTCGCGATCTCGAGGGCCTGCTCGGGGTCCCTGGTCTGCTCGACGACGTGCCCGTGGCTGCGCAGCAGCCGCGACAGGCTCTCGGCCGCGTCGCGGTTGTCGTCGACGACGAGCACGCGGCGCGACCGGCTCCGCCGCCGCCGCTCCGCGGCCGGGCGGGGCAGCGGGGTTTCGACGCCGGCGACCTGCAGCGGCAGGCGCACCTCGAAGGTCGAGCCCCGGCCCGGCCCCGGGCTCGAGGCCCGCAGCGTCCCGCGGTGCAGCTCGGTGAGCTGGCGCGCGATCGTCAGCCCGATGCCGAGGCCGCCGTGCTGCCGGGCGAGCGACGCGTCGGCCTGGACGAAGAGCTCGAAGACCTTCTCGAGCATCCCGGGCTCCATGCCGATCCCCGTGTCGGTGATGCGGGTCACGACCTGTCGCCCGCCCGTCGCGCCCTCGGCCTCGACGATCTCCGTCTCCACACGGATGTGCCCGCCCTGGGGCGAGAACTTGCTCGCGTTGCCGAGCAGGTTGCCGAAGACCTGCTCGAGCCGCACGGCGTCGCCCCACACCGGCAGCGGGACGCCCGGCACGTCGACGTCGACCTGCTGGCCGCGCTCCTCGATCTGGGGCCCCACCTGCGCGAGCACGCGGTCGAAGACTTCCCGGAGGTCGAGCAGGGCCTCGCGGAGCTGCACCTTGCCCCGCGTGACGCGGGAGGCTTCGAGCAGGTCGTCGATCAGTCGCGCCATCGTGTGGATCTGGCGGTCGACGACGCCGCTGGCCCATTCTAGCGTGTCCGGGTCGGCGTGGCTGGCCTTGAGCACGGCGCCGATGTTGCGCAGGGGCGCCAGCGGATTGCGCAGCTCGTGCGCGAGCATGGCCAGGAAGCGGTCCTTGTCCCGGTCGACGACGTCCAGCTCCTTCTGCGCGCGCCGCAGCGAGCTCTCGGCCGACTTCACCTCGTCGATGTCGACGAGCACGATGACCACGCCCTCGACGCCCTCCTTGAAGGTCCGGTAGGGCTGCAGCCGCAGCGAGTACCAGCGTCCCTTGCGGTCGCGGACGTCGCGCTCGCGCGCGGTGCCGGTCTCGAGCACCTCGGTGACGAGCGTCTCGAGGTCCGGGACGTCGATCTCGAGCTTGAAGTCGCTGATCGAGCGGCCCAGGTCGGCCGGGATCAGGTTGAACAGGCGCTCGGCCGCGGGCGTGAAGCGCCGGATCCGCAGGTCGGGGCCGAGCATGACGATCGCCATCTGGACGCTGTTGAGCAGGTTCAGGAAGTCGTTGTTGGCCTCGGTCAGCTCGAGGTTGCGGTGCTGGAGGAGGGCGGCGAGTCCGCCGGCCGAGGCGCCGATGCCCGCGATCGGGAATTGCGACTGCCCGTTGGCCTCCTCGGTGGGCGCGGCCTTCAGCGCCTCGGTACTGCTCCCGTCGCCCGGCGACCTTCCCGGCGCGCGTCGCGCCGGCTCGCGATTCTTTTTCTTTCGCGGTGGAGTCGCTGTCAAACCAGGCTCCTCACCCTCCCCCGGGAGTCGTCTCGAAGACGTCGCCACTCGGCCGACGACGTCGCATCCTGTCAAAGTCCGCACGCACGGCGACCCTCCGTTGGCGCGACCGGTCGGGCGGATCGAGCATCAGCACTGCACACCTGCATCTCTGGGCGGACGGAGGGTCGCCCACCGGGACAGCGAGCAAACTGCGGGCCAGCAGGCGCGTTCCGCGCGCGGCGACCGGCCCTGCAGCGCAGAATCATGAAATCTTCCGCGATCTCCGGCGGCCAGGCGGTCGGCGGCCGGCGCGCTCCTCAGTACACGAGGTTGGCGCCGAAGTCGGGCACGCCGCCCGACTCGACGACCGCACGCCACTTCGCGAGCTCCTCGCCGCCCATCTCCCAGAAGCCTTCGCACTCGTCGAAGTACTGGAGCACGACCTCGGACTTCCCTGCCTCGAGGAGTGTCTTCGCCAGGGACATGTTCGGACCGAAGGTGTGCAGCGTCGGCGAGCCGGTGGTCATGCCCGACTTGAGCAGGTGGACCTGCGCCGCGTCGAGGTCGCCCTCGTGCACGGCGACGAGGCCGAGCGCGGTGTGCGCGTCGTGCGGCCCGTTGCCCGACTCGGCATCCGTGGTCTGCTGGGCCAGCACCTCCTGCGCCCACACGGTCGCCGACTCCCACCGCCCGGCCATCGCCGCCGTCTTCGCGGCATCGCCCAGCTTGTAGAGCCGCTCGCGGTCGCTGCGGCTGGCGGCGAGCCTGCGCTCGGCCTCGTCGGCGCGCCGCGCGAGCTCCTTGTCCGTGAGCCACTCGCCGGGCTTCTCGCCGGGCTGCTTGTAGCGGAAGTGGATGCTCGAGAAGAGCTCCCAGGGATCCGTGGACATGACCTCGCCCACGAACTCCGGCAGCGTCGCGGCCGACACGCCGGTCGCCGGCCAGGGGCGGTACGCGCGGCCCGCCTCGGCCAGGCCAGGAAACGTCTTCGCGACGTCCTGGTCCGCCGAGGAGAGGAAGCCGATCGTCGCCTCCCAGGTGTTGCCCGGCGAGTCTCCCGTGCCGTAGCGCACCGGTCGCGACGAAAGGATCACGTAGTACGGGAAGCCGCGCTGCTCGCAGGCCTGGCCGAGGCAGTCCATGCCGAAGGCCACGCCGCCGGTCGCGCCGCCCCAGTAGTTCGTGTCGACGTGGATGACCAAGGTGTTCTCGGTGCGTGACACCTCGACGATGCGCTCGAAGCCGCGGTCGAGGTCGCGCTTGCACTCGAAGAGCGGCGGCGCGGGCGCGGCGGGCGGTGCGGCAGGCGCCGGTGCGACGACGGCCGGCGATGTTGCGGTCGCCGGCTCGGCGTTGGCATTCCTTGCCGCCTCGTGATCGGCAGCAGACGATTCGCAGCCGACCGCGAAGCAGACTGCGCCGACTCCGAACACGACCCGTCGCGCGACGCTGCTGATGCTCATGTCCGCTCTCTGGCCCAGCGCACCGTCCCACGAGATGAGCGCGCCGTCAACGATCGACTGCGAGGCGCTCGTCCCGCGCCGCTAGTCCTCGTTCGTGAACGCGAGCGCCACGATCTTCCACGCGCCGTCGTGCTTCATGAGCGTGAAGGAATCGACGCCCGACCACTCCTTGACGTCGCCCGGTTCGCCGAAGCGCGCGTCGTAGCGCGCCCACACCTGCGCGAGGTCGTCCTGGATGCGCGTGTCGGAGCCGGTCATGCGCTCCTCGAAGATCGGCTTGCTGCCCGGGCCCTGCGGCGCCTGTGCGACGAAGTCGGGCACGCTCGTGACCACGACGCGCGGCGCGCCCTCGCCCGGGGGCTGCCAGCGCGTCGTGATCGTCGCGCCGGCCCAGAAGTGCGCGGCGAAGGCCGTCCAGTCGCGCGCGCTGAAGTCGGCGTAGTAGCACTCGAGCTCGGCGCGCACCTCGCCCACCGCGACGGCGCGCAGGGCGTCCGCAGTGGCGCCGGCCGCGGCGACGGGGTCGTGCACCGGCCCGGCCGGCGCCGGCGCGCCGCACGCGAAGAGCGAACCCACGACGAGCAGCCCGACCCTGATCGGCATCGCACTCATCTCTCACCTCCACAGCGCAGCACCACGAAGTCCTCACCCAGTCCCGCCGGCAGCGCGGCCGGCCGCAGCCACGCGGGCCACTCGCCGCGATCGAGGCGCGCCGCCATCGAGGCCGCACCGTTGCGCCGGCCCTCCTCCGCCAGCCAGGGCCGGCAGGCGATGACCACGTCCACGCCGCGCCGCTCGACGATCGCGCGCGCCTCGGCCTCGTCGCTCGTGCGGAAGAAGGCCACGCAGTCGTGGATGCCGTCCTGGTTGCGGTGGTCGGGCGAGCCGACGACCGCGTGCGGCGTGCGGTACATGAGCTCGGGGCCGTAGGTCGGATGCGTGAGGATGAGGTGCGGTCGGTCGCCGAGCGCGTCGGGCCGGGTCAACAGCTCGATGAGGGGCTGCATCGCGCAGTGCTCCTCCGTCACGCCCGCGCCGTCGCCTCCCGGCGCGGGGGCCGCGCCGTGCGCCGCAACCGCGCTCGCCGCCGCGCCAAGCGCGAGCGGCCCGAGGAGGATCGCGCCCGCCGCCAGCGTGCGCAGCGCGATGCGCGCGCCGGTGCTCGCCACGCGACCGAGCGCCTCGAGCGCCGCGCCGAGCGCCCAGGCCACCGGCAGCGTGGCGAGGATCTCGGGGTAGTAGGCCAGCCGGCTCAGCGCGAGCGCCGACGCGGTCGTGACGAGCAGCGCCAGCGTCACGAAGAGCCAGGCCTCGCGCCGCGGCCCGGCCGAGCGCCGCAGCACCCGCGGCAGCACGGCGAGAGCAACCGTCACCGAGCCGAGCGCGAGCAGGCAGCGCCCCAGCGTGGCGAGGTCGCGCGGCAGCAGCGGCTGGTTCTCGGAGATCGTCGAGAAGAAGAGCTGCGTCTGCGGATCCTTGTACATCGACGAGCCGAAGAAGCCGCGCGCGAAGGCCGCCGCGCCGATCGAGAGGGCCGCACCCAGCGCGAGCAGCGCCCAGCGCAGGCGCCGGCGCGGCGGCAACGTCCCCCCGGCGCCTCGCTCGAGCGCCCGCACCACGGACCAGAAGACGAGCGCGAGCAGCGGCGGCAGCAGGCACACGACCGAGAGGCGATCGAACTCGACCACGCCCCACTGGCTGGGCGGCCGCTCGAGGGCCAGCGCCGCGGTCACCGCGAGCGTCACGCCGGCCGCGTGCCAGAGCCCGGCGCGCGCGCGGTCGCCGCCCGACAGCACCCAGGCGAGCAGCAGCCCGCCGCAGACCGCGAGCAGCGGCAGCAGCAGCTCGATCGAGAGCCACAGCCCCACGCCCGCCGCGACCCCGGCCCACAGCGCGAGCCGCCGGTCGAAGGGCCGCAGCAGCAGCCGCAGCGTGAGGCCGAGCATCCAGAGGAAGCCGGTGAGCAGCAGCAGGTGATGGTCGGGCCGCCCGGCCATCGCGTAGGAGCTGACGCCGAGCTGGAAGACGAAGACGACGCCGACGAAGAGCCGGGCGACCGGATCGAGCAGCGGCGCCGCCGCCCACACGAGCAGCAGCGCGCACAGCAGCTGCAGCACCGCGGGCAGGAAGACCCCCCACCAGAACAGCGCCGCATGGAAGCCGGCGAAGGGCGCGCCCGCATACGCGCCGGCCAGCAGCGCGAGGTCGAAGGGTCGCGTCCAGTGCATGGGCGTGCCGAAGGGCGCGTTGCTGCGGTCGATCGTGACGTCGTACCAGCCGCCGCCGTCGGCCAGCTCCTGCGCGCGGACGAGGTGCGTGTAGCCGTCGACGTCGAGCAGCCGGCCCTCGAGCGCCGGCGTCAGGCCGAGAGCCAGGACGATGACCTGCCAGGCGACGACCGCCGCGACCGCCAGGGCGTAGGCCGGCCAGCCGGACGCGCCGGCCGGCTTCACTCGGGCAGCAGCGCCTGGCTGATGCGTTGCACGTCCGAGGAGAAGAGGTCGGCCTGGTCGATCCGGATGGCCATCCGCTCGCGGGCCTTCTGCGTGAGCCCGGGGTTTTCGGCCAGGGCGACGAGCACCTCCGTCTTGTCCGCGCTGAAGCCATCGGAGATCGTGACCGTGTCGACCAGGAAGAGCTGCTCGTGCTCGGTCAGGTCGGGCAGCGCGGCGATCTGCGCCAGCGCCTGGTTGCGCTCGGCCGAGAACTCGATCGAGCGCGCCAGCTCGATGTCGGCGCAGTGCGGCCCATGCGCGAGCCCCTGGGTCATGTGCCTCGAGGGGCGGCTCTCGCCGCCGATGGCCACGACGCAGCCGGCGGCGAGCAGCAGGGTCGCGAGCAGCCCGGCGGCCGGCAGCCGGGTGCGCATCACTTGGCCCCCAGCGTGCGGCTCGCGCGTGCGAAGTCGGACGGCTTGACCCACAGCAGCATGCCGAACAGCCCCTGCCCCGCGGCCACCGCTTCGGCCGCGGTCACGTTGATGCCGCGGTCGCCGAGCTTCTTGATGTGCTGGTAGACCGCGCCGACCTCGTCGAGCCCCTGCACGAGGAAGCCGCGCCGGGCCTTGCTCAGCCGCCAGCCGCGCTGGCGCGCGATGCGGCGGATCTTCGCCAGGTCGTCGCTGACCAGGTCGAGCTGCGCCTGGCCACGCTTGGCCGGGAAGCCGTTGAAGGCGATCAGGTTGACGCCCGCGTCCCGGAGCTCGCCGAGGATGCGCGCGCCCTGGCCGGCCCGGCTCGGCGCGACGACGTAGGCGTAGTTGACCTTGCGGACGCGGGTGCGCATCGACGGCCTCCTCGGGTTCGCGGCGATGATACCGTCTCGCCTGCGCGACCAGCGCTGCTCGCTTGCAGCAGTTCGCACCAGTGGCTGTATTAGGCTCAGCCTTGGCGCTGGGAGCCTGATTTCAAGGGTAGTACTCGTCCGCACCCATATCGACGAGGCGAGGAGTCGTCCGTGGCGAATCACTACGACGGTGAATCAATATCGCGTGACCAGTATGACGCAGCCTGCGTTAGAAACTCCTCCAACATCCGCCGTATCATCTCCCGCGACGAACTCCTCGACTAGGTCGCCATCTAGATCGACGGCCACCAGATTCCAACTGAACTCGTCACCGCAAGCGCCCATCGGGTTGCTCAGCCTGAGGTAGGTTGAGAAGTACGGCGCCAGCGCGAAGTAGATTGATCCACCAGCGCTGAGCACTCCGCAGCCGGTCACATCGCCCTCGAAGGGATCGGCAATCACGATGTCGGTGAGCCCGTCCCCATTCGCATCGGAGGTGGCAAAGAAATAGCCGAAGGAAGTTGCCGCAGAAGTCGGATTGGGAGTGGGAGGCTTGGACGATGCCGAGATGGTGGTGGCGCTCATTGAATTCCAGACAACGTAAACGTTCTTCTTCACATCAGCGACGACGATTTCCGACTGTCCGTCTCCTTCTAGATCGGCCGCAGTCAGCCCCTCGCCGAACCGATCGTTGGCAGCGGGAGCTGGATTGTCGATCGTCTTCAGGAGCGACAACGTCGGCCCGTCGTACACGTGCACTCGCCCGGCCTGCGAAATCGTGCCGACCTTGGCGCGACCGCTGGCCTCGACGATGTCGGTGACACCATCTCCCGTCATGTCGCAGAGCGAAAGCCGAGAACCGAAGAAGTCGTTCACCTTCGGCTCTGGATTCTCGATCAGCAGCGGCGCATCCAAGCTTGGCCCATAGAAGACCTCGATTCGACCGGCGCGATCGAGGCCATTGACCATGGCGTCGGGCGCGCCGACGGCGAGGTCCGGCCACCCGTCGTCATTCAGGTCTCCTGCACGGACGATGCGACCGAAGATGTAAGCGCTCTGACCTGTGCCGGCGCTCGTTGCGGTCACGCTGGGAGCCGATGGAAAGTTGGCACTGCCCTGGTAGATGAAGATGAACGCGTGAGAGTTCAGAGGGGGATCGCCACCGGTCCCTTGTCCCACCCCCAGGTCGGCCACCCCATCCCCGTCGAAGTCTGCCGCGACGAGCCCGAGCCCGAAATGCAAGTTCAGGACGGGAGCGGTCGGTTCGAGTCGGGTGAACGCGGAGAATCCTGGGCCCCACATGACATACACGCAACCGGCCTTGTCCGCGCCCGCCACATCTTCGAACCACGCGCCGACGGCCAGATCCACGGCGCCGTCGCCATTGAAGTCCCCCGCCGCCATCGAGTCCCCGAACAGCGCCTGCTCGGAAGGCAACGGATTTTCGATGACCGTGACACCCCGCGCGAGAAGGTAAGGCTCATCGAGGCCCAGCGTCGCCGGGTTCGTGAGCGCGGGCGGGATGTAGCCCTGCAGCGCGATCGGGATGCCGATGAAGGCCGGCATGAGCGGCGGCATCGTGAAAGCGACGTCGATGCGGCCAGACGCGGGGACGCTCCCCAGCGGCACCAGGTTCACCAGCGACCCGATGTACCAGGGCCCCTTGCCGGTCTGGATCGGCGTCGTGAGTGGATCGAGACCAAAGGCCACCAGAGCCGGCTGGCCGACTGCGCCGGTCAGGTGAAGCGTCATGTTGCCGCCGAAGTAAGGCTGGCCCTGGAGCTGCAGCGACGGTTGGGTCTGTGACGTCGCGGGACCCGCGATGGCGATCATCAGCAGCGCGATCCTCAAACGCATACCCATGATGCTTCTCGCTGCGGGCGCCAGACGGCTTCCAAACTCCAGCGATGCCTAGGCTATCCCCGATTGTCCAGAGCGTCTACGGCCGATGACTGGTACCACCGAGGACGCCGTGCTCAGCGGCCGCGGCGCGGCCGCGAGCGCCGGCCGCGATCCCACATGCCGCCGCCCGCGCGCGGCGGCGACGAACCGCCGCCGGCCGGCGAAGCGTGCCCGCCGTGCGCGTGACCGCGCCCCGGCCCGCCGCTCGGCCGGCCGCCGCGATGCCCCGGCGCGCCGCGCGGCTTGGGCTTGCCGCGGCCGCGAGGCATGGGCTTGCGTCCGTGCATCGCGGCGAGGCGCTCGGAGATCGGCACCTCGAAGCGCTCGGCCGGCGCCGCGTGGTAATCGAAGTCCGGCACCGTCACGCGCGGCAGCGCCTTGCCCACGACGCGCTCGATGGCGCGCAGGTCCGACTCCTCGTCGGGCGAGACGAAGGTGAAGGCCTCGCCGATCGCCTCCATGCGGCCGGTGCGGCCCACGCGGTGGATGTAGTCGTCGGGCGCCTTGGGCACGTCGAAGTTGACCACGTGGCCGAGCTGCTCGACGTCGATGCCGCGGGCCGCGATGTCGGTGGCCACCAGCACGCGGTACTTGCCGCTCTTGAAGCCCGCCAGCGCCTCGGTGCGCTGGCCCTGGCTGCGGTTACCGTGGATGCGCGCCGAGCGGATGCCCTCGCGCTCGAGCTGCTTCTGCAGCCGGTCGGCGCGGTGCTTGGTGCGCGTGAAGACCAGCGCCTCCTGCATGTCGCCGCGCCGCAGGATCGCCAGGAGCAGCGCCGGCTTGAGCTTCTGCGCGACCGGGTAGACCGCCTGCGTGATGCCCACCGCCGGCGCCGAGGCGCGCTCGAGGTTGATGCGCGCGGGGTCCTTCAGCATCTCGCGCGTCAGCGACACGATCTCCTTGGGCATGGTCGCGCTGAAGAACAGCGTCTGCCGGCGCGCCGGCAGGTGCTTGAGCACCCGCCGGATGTCAGGCAGGAAGCCCATGTCGAGCATGCGGTCGGCCTCGTCGAGCACGAGGAACTCGAGCGAGGCCATCCGCGCGTAGGGCTTGGTGAAGTGGTCGAGCAGCCGGCCGGGCGTGGCCACGATGACGTCGACCCCGCTGCGCAGGGCGTGCTCCTGCGGCCCCATGCCGACGCCGCCGAACACGGCGGCCGCCGTGACCGGCGTGTGCTGCGCGAGGTCGTTGCAGTCCTCGAGGATCTGCGCCGCCAGCTCCCGTGTCGGCGTGAGCACGAGCGCCCGCGTCGCGCCGCGCGGCCGCCCGATCAGCTTGTGCAGGATGGGCAGCAGGAAGGCCGCGGTCTTGCCGCTGCCCGTCATGGCGCAGGCGAGCACGTCGCGGCCCGCGAGACCCGGGGGGATGGCGTCGGCCTGGATCGGCGTCGGCTTGACGAAGCCCAGCTCCTTCAGCCCGCTGAGCAGGTCGGGGTGGAGCTCGAGTTGGGTGAAGGGCACGCGATGTCCAGGGCGAGGGGGAACGGCTCAGTGTCGCACGGGCGTCACGCCCGGCGCGAGCCCCTGCGCGGGACCCGGTCGACCGGCGGACCGCTCAGCGGCCGGCCAGCTTGCGCCCCTGGCGCGTCAGCGCGACGAGGAAGGCGATCCACAGGACGACCGCGATCAGCGCCGTGACGGCGAAGCCGGCGGGCGAGACGTCCCACGAGGTGTCGGAGACGATGCGTCCGAAGGCGAAGCAGCTGAACAGCATCGCGAGCAGCAGCAGCCACCGGTACCTCGGCCAGCCGCGCGCCTCCTCGGTGTGCTCGGGCTCGCTCAGCGCGCGCGCGAGCTCGGCGTCCTCCGCCAGGTACTTCTCGACGAGCGCGCGCGTAGCGGGGCTAACTGTGCCGGCCATGTAGCTCGGCCACAGATCCTTGATCACTTCCCGGGTGACCTCCATGGCGGGTGGGATCATACCGCTTCGCGGCCGGGGCGGGGGGCCCCCGGGGGACCGTGGCGGCGACCAGGGCGCTCAAGCCCGGGGCTTCCCGTTGGCGGGGTGCCGCCGCCGCCGGGTCGCGCGGACGGCCCGCTCCGAGCGAACCGCCCGTTCCGCCACGTCCGGGGCGCCGGTGTCGCCGCGCCCGCGCTTGAGGGCGTCACGCGCCCGGTCCGCCAGCCGCTCGTAGCGCCGGCGCACCTCGTCGAGCTCCTCGGCATCGAGGTTCTCGAGGTCGAGCAGGGCGTTGTGCGCCCCCCGCGTGGCGCGGATGAGCTCGTCGAGCTTGACCTGCACGGCCTCCGAGTCGCGATCCTGGGTGTTCTGGATCAGGAAGACCATGAGGAAGGTCACCACCGTCGTCGCGGTGTTGATGACCAGCTGCCAGGTGTCGCTGAAGCCGAAGAGCGGCCCCGACAGCCCCCAGAGCGCCACGCAGAGGGCCGCGGCGATGAAGGCCGTCGGGCGGCCGGAGGCCCGCGCGGCGCGTCGCGCGAAGGTCGCGAAGCGCGAGCGCGGGCTCATGGCCGTGGGACCCAGCTCGTCCGCTCAGTAGTCGCCGGAGCGCTCCTCACGGAACTCGCCCTGGCGCTCGCGGGGCTCGAACCCCTGGGCCTCGGCCGTGCCGCTGCGGCTGCGGCTGCCACGGGCCGCGGTGGTGCCGCGACGGCTGCCGCGACCGCGCCGCGTCGGGCTGGTCTCGGTGGCCTGGGCGGCGCCGCGCAGGGCGCCGATGGCGGCGCCGGCGGCCGCGCTCTTCAGCGCGGACTGCACGACGCGCTTGACCTCGCGCATCATCGGCGAGCTCAGCTTCTTGCGCTTGGCGCCGGACTTCGCACGCGAGCGCGACTTCGTCTTCGTGCTGCGCCCCGCGCGGCTGCGCGAGGTCGTCTTGCGGGATCGGGCGCCGCGGCTGGTGCTGCGGCGGGTGCTGCGTCTTGCTTTGCGGGCGGCCATGAGGGACTCCTAACGGGGGGATTGGGGGACTTGCAGGTCGCGGGTGATGCGCCAGAGCACACCCGTGCCGGGGAAGTAGCGGGGGGCCGGGCCGGTCGCGCTGCGCACCCAGAGCACCGGGCCGTAGTCGACGACGTAGAGCGCCGAGCCGTCGCGCGAGAAGCGCACGTCGACGGGCCGCTTGGGGCCGGGCGTGGTCACGTATTCCTCGTCGCGCGCGCCGAGGCTGTCGGGCCGCGCGCGGAAGAACATCTCGAGCTTGCCGGTGGAGGTGTCCACGCGCTGCACCCAGAAGCCGGCGCGCTCCTGCGCGGCCGCGGTGACGGGCGCATTGTCGCCCGAGGCGCCGACGAAGAGCTGGCCCTCGAAGCCGAAGTTCGGGTTCGTGCTGAAGGCGATGCCGGTCACGCTGCTGTGCGGCGGCAGCGTGATCAGCGGCTGCGCCACCGGCGGGTGCTCCTGCATCACGAGCTGCGGAGCGGGCCCCTGCGCCGGGAGGTAGCGCTCGTCGGTGACGGGCACGCCGGCCGCGTAGTCGGGCCAGCCGCAGAAGCTGCCCTCCTCGAGCCGCCACAGCGCGTCGGGACAGTTCGCGATCGGGCGACTGCCGCGCTCGTCCGCGCCGCCCTCGGCCGCGTAGAGCTTGCCGTCCGGCCCCCACGCGACGCCGAAGGGATTGCGCAGCCCCCAGGCGTAGACGCCGAGGTCGCGGCCATCGAGCCGTGCGCGCAGGATCGTGCCGGTCGCGCGCTCGCTGCCCTTGACCACCGTGCCGGCCGGCACGGTGTGGCCGAAGGGCTGGAAGGGCGAGGTGCGCACGGTGCGCGTCGCGCCGCCCGTGAGCGCGGCCAGCGGGTCGACCGATTCGAAGCTCGCGCCGGTCAACGTCACGTCGTGCGCCGGCACGTCGCAGAAGTCGGGGTGCGACTTCAGCCACTCGAACGCGAAGTTGTCGACGCCCACGACGCCGGAGTTCGTGGCCGTGCCCTGCCCGACGTAGAGCATCCCGTCGGGCCCGAGGCTCATCTGGTTGTTGACGTGGTCGCCGGCGCTCGGCAGGCCGGTGATCAGATCGTGCAGCGCGCCGCGCTCGAGCACGGAGATCTTGCCGCGGTGCGAGATGTAGAGCCGACCCTCGTGCCAGAGCAGGTCGGTGACCGGCGCCACGAGCGAGGACGCGACGACCTCGGGCTTCTCCTGGGACGGCTCGGTCGAGCTGTACTTGAGCACGCGCGCCGGCGAGCCGGCCGGCTCGCCGCACTCGGCCACGTACATCGCACCCTCGTCGTCGAACTCGACGCTCGAGGGAAAGAGCAGGTCCGAGAGCACGACCTCGACGCGGTAGCCCTCGGGCACCTCGGCCGCCTCGGCGCGGGGCGGCGGCACGACGGGCAGGCGGTCGGGCGACGGGCCCGGCGTCCTGATGTCGGGCGAGCTCGCGGCGGGCGAGCGGTTCAGTCCGACGGACGCGGCCCGCGACTCGGGGGGCGGCCGGCGGGCCATGCGGTTGCTGGCGGCACAGGCCGACAGCATGAGTCCGAAGGCCCCGCACGAGAACAGGGTGAGCACGAGGGCAGCCGTCTGGTCATCGCGCACCATGCGGAGCGGGTCAGCAAACGGGAGACCACCTCCGCGCGTCGCGTGCGCTTGCGCAGCGGCGCGAACGAGCACGAGCGCGAACCCGCCGACTCGCGACGCGGTCGCCGCGCAGCGCCTGGCCTTTCCAATCTACAAAGCCGGGCCGCGAACGGGGCGCGACGCTACTCGCCCAGATGCGCGATCGTGTAGTGCATCGGCTGGCTGGACACCTTCACGATGCCGTCGAAGGGGTGCTCGAGCTCGAGGATCAGGTAGATCGCGGCGCCAGCCGAGAGCGCGCACAGCCCGAAGACCGCCTTGACCGTCACGTTGCTCGGTGCGAAGAGCCCGAAGCTCCAGAACAGGACCGTGAGCCAGAACACGATGATCACGAGGAAGGGCGTGGGGATCGGGGCGTCGCCGCTCTCCAGGCGCAGCCAGCGGGCCTCCTGGATGTCGTCGCTGATCGACAGGGCTCGCGCCTGCAGCTCGCGCTGCGCGTCGTTCTGCGGCGTGAGCAGGCGCAGCTCGGCGTCGACGGCCTCGATCGCCTGCGTTCCGGGGGCGGCGTCGGCCCCCACCGACCTCGCCGCCTCGCCCCAGATGTGGTCGAGCTGCAGGTCGACCAGGCGGCGGATCCCGTCCCGGCCGGCCTGGGTCTCGGGGCCGTAGTCCGCCAGGACGCGGTCGAGCGTGAGGATGTCGGCGGCGGCGTGCCGGACCGCCGCGTTCTGCTCGTCGAAGGCGCTCTTGGCCGTCGCGATGACCAGGCCCAGCACGAGCGCGGTCAGCGAGGCGATCAAGGCCATCCCCAGGCGCACGGCCTCCTTCGACTCGGCGCCGAGGTGATGCTCGGGCAGCGTGTTGCGCAGGCGCATGCCCAGCCATGTGCCGCCGGTCATGGCGAGGAAGGCGAGCAGACCGATGACGACGGGTGTCACTTCAGCTCAGTGTCCGGGCGCGAACCAGCGCGAGTGGATGTCCTCGTAGGTGCCATCCGCGTACATCGCGAGCAGGGCCTCGTCGACCCGCTCGCGCAGCGGGCTGTGCTGGGGGACCGCGATGCCGTACTTCTCCGGCTGGAACACCGGGCCGACGACCTGCAACCGGCCGTTGCCGCGCCGCGCGGCCCAGTAGCGGAGCGTCGGCGCATCGAAGACGATGGCCTGCAGCTCGCCCTGCATGAGCTTGGTGAGGCCGTCATCGGCGCTCGTCAGCGCGACGTGCGGCAGCCGCTTGCGGTTCAGGTACTCCTCCGCGACGGTCCCGGGCACGGTGCCGATCTTCAGGCCGGGCAGGTCCTCGGGCCCGTGGACGGCCGACTGCAGCCGTGCCACCGTCTGCGACGAGGTCACGGTCGCCGTGAGCTGGGCGAGGACGACCACCCCCAGCAGCCACATGGCGGCGACGGCCAGGCGCTTGACGATGCGAGGCGTCTCCCGGTCGCCGTGCTCGCCGGTCGCGACGATGAGCAGGGCTCCCCACAGTCCCTCGCCGATGCCCCGAATGTAGGGCTTTTTGAAGAGCGGGTTGACGCGGCGCTCGATCAGCCAGAGCACGTGCGCCAGCAGCAGCACGATCACGAGCGAGACGACGAGGAGCTCTCCCAGGGTCGGCCACGGGAACGACTCGAGCAGCTCGACCAGCCGGCTGTCGTGGCCGGCGCGGACCATGATCTGCAGACCCGAGTCGAAGTAGGGGTAGGCGAAGTCGACCAGCTGCTCGCGCTCGGGAGTCATGGTGATCGCCGCGATCGCGACGTCGGCCTCGCCGCGCTGGACGGCCGGGATCAGCTCGGCGATCGGGACGCGGCTCCAGGTGAACTCGATCTGCAGGCGTCGCGCCACCTCGTTCCACACGTCGACGCTGAAACCCGCCGGCGGGTCGGAATCCGGCAGCACGAAGGGCGCCACGGACGCGGTCGCAATGCGCAGCGGCTGGCCCCGGGCGGGCGCCGGCGGATCCTCGGGCGGTGCGGCGACGTGCAGAGCGAGCAGCAGCAGCCCGAGCATCGGCCCTACACTACCGCGCCGAAGAGCGATCCGGCGGCGTAGGTCATCGCCATCGCCAGCGCGCCCCACACCGTGACGCGCAGCGCGCCCGCCCAGGGCCGCGCGCCGCCCGCCCCCGCCGCGAGGGCGCCGAGCAGCGCGAGGCTGACGAGCGAGGTCACGAGCACGCTCGTCGGCAGCGCGGCCTCGGGCGCGAGGAGCACGACGACCAGCGGCAGCCCGGCGCCGACGGCGAAGGTCGCCCCGGAGGCCAGCGCAGCCTGCACCGGCCGAGGCCGCTGCTGCTCGTTGATGCCGAGCTCGTCGCGGGCGTGCGCGCCGAGCGCGTCGTGGGCCATGAGCTGCTGCGCCACCTGCTGCGCCAAGACCGGCTCCAGGCCGCGCTTGACGTAGATGCCGGCCAGCTCGGCGTGCTCGCTCTCGGTCTCGGTGGCCAGCTCGGTCCGCTCGCGGGCGAGGTCGGCCTTCTCGGTGTCGGCCTGGCTGCTCACCGAGACGTACTCGCCCGCGGCCATCGACATCGCGCCGGCCACGAGCCCGGCAACGCCGGCGAGGACCACGTCGCCGGTCGCCGCGCCGGCCGCCGCGACGCCCACGATGAGGCTGCCGGTCGAGACGATGCCGTCGTTGGCGCCCAGCACCGCCGCGCGAAGCCAGCCGATGCGGTCC
>Ga0207428_10002671_pt1 | contig 17757 bp, 18 predicted proteins | sample RhiMethybrSRZTD1_FD_187600 | JGI IMG/M metagenome (GOLD analysis project Ga0207428, IMG submission 187600) | Populus rhizosphere microbial communities from Tennessee, USA - Rhizosphere MetaG P. TD hybrid SRZTD1 (SPAdes) (version 3) | ecosystem: Host-associated > Plants > Roots > Rhizosphere >...
CTGCGGAGATTGTGTGGCCCGTCTCGCCCACACGCTCGCCGTCACCCATACGTTCCTCACTTTGCGCAAGCTACGCCGGTGGCGTTAGCAGCCGCTGTACCAGGCGGCGGAGTTCAGAACCGAGAGTCCGTAGCATGTTCGTTGGATTCAAGTTGGAGCCGGTGGCGCGACTGGCCTGTCGAGCCAGATGCCGACCCCTCCCCCGGCATCGCGGAGGAGATCCGGAATGCCGTGGGCCATCCGGCGTGTGGCCACTACACCTGGAACCGGGTCCCGAGCAAGCCGTCCGTGTTGCGCACCTCCTCGATGTAGTCGAGCCCGCGCGTTTGCGAGACGAAATCGAACTGAACGCTTGGGGCTTCTGGTACGGACTCCAACACTTCGAGAAGCTGCGTAAACCGATCTGAACGCACGTGCAGACGCAGCGCCTCCTCGCTTGCCCAGTCCTCCTCGTACCGCACAACGGACCCGTCGTTGTCGTCAGCGAGCACCCGACACCCCAGGCAGCCCGGCTCGAAGCTGGTGGGCAGAGCCAAGAATCGCAAGGCGTGAAGGAGTTGCTGTATGCCGCCCGTCGGCGGCGCCAGCACAACGACGAGACGCACCACGCGTGGGCAGTAGCAGCACACGTACCAAGGCGGGGGCGGCGGGAGGCGACAGGGCTATACTCATGACCAGATTCGAGTTGTGACGGCTCGACGACTGTGCTGCCCCGGGGTGAGACGCGGATGTCTCCCCCGATTCGCCGAGGAAGCACGGAATACCAGAGTCAATGGCGCGGCCGCTGAAGCCCGAGTTTCGCCATGCGCGTCTCGAGTGTCGTGGCCTTGAGGCCCAGTTGATCAGCCGCTCCGCCCACGCCGCGAATCCGCCACCTGGTGCTCTCGAGCACGCCCTTGATGTGCTCCTTTTCGACATCAGCGAGCTTGACGCTGCGTCGCGTGGCGGCGGTGGATGTCTGCGGCAGCGCGATCGTCAAACGTGGGCCGTTGGCGGCAATCACCGCACGCTCCACCAGATTGCGCAACTCGCGGACGTTGCCCGGCCAGCTGTATTGTCGCAACATCTCGATGTTGTCTTTCGGGATCGACTCGACGCGCTTCCCGAACGCCGTCGAGAACTCCTCCACGAAGCGCCACACCAGCATCGGGATGTCCTCGGTCCGCTCGCGCAGGGGCGGCACCCGAATCGGGAAGACGTTCAGCCGGTAGTACAGATCCTCGCGGAACATGTCGGTCTCGATCCGCTTCTCGAGATCCCGATGCGTGGCGGCAATAATTCGCGTGTCGACTCTCGTCGCCTTCGAGCTGCCAAGCCGCTCGAACTGCTTGTCCTCGAGGACACGTAGCAGCTTGACCTGCACGTCGATCGGCAGATCACCGATCTCGTCCAAGAAGATCGTCGAGCCATTGGCAAGCTCGAAGCGCCCGATCTGCCGCGACAGGGCTCCCGTATAGGCGCCCTTCTCACGGCCGAACAACTCGCTTTCGATCAACGTCGCCGGGATGGCGGCGCAGTTGACCCGAACCATCGCCTGGCCGCGGCGCCGGCTCAACGCATGAATCTGTGACGCGAACACCTCTTTGCCGGAGCCGGTCTCACCCAGCAGGAGCACCGTCGCATCGGTCTCGGCCACCTGGCGTACGTGCTCCTGGACACGGCGAATCGCGGCGCTCCGGCCAACCACCGACCCGTCGAGCGGGCCTTCGACGTCACGCCGCACGCACACGTCATCGCCGCGCAGTTGATCGCTCAGGCGCTCCACATCGGCGAGCGCCGAGCGGAGCACCTCGTCATTGTGACGACGATCGAGCACGCTGGCGAACACGCTGGCCGCCAGACGCAGGCGCTGAAGAGTCTCCGGAGGCCACTGCCGCTCGCTTCGCATCACACCGAAACTCACGACGCCGACGATCCGCTGTGCCAGCGTCAGTGGCACGACCACGGTCGACTTGAGGTCGAAGCGAAGCAAGCTTGCGCGGTCGACCCCGTCGGGCAACTCGTCGGGACTGGAGAGGCACACCAACTCGCCGGCCAGGAGCTTCGCGAGCATCCAGGGAAAGCTCTCCTTGGCCGAGACGCCCGCGGGCGGCGCTGGAACCTCCGGACGCCACCAACCGTGCGTGCCGAGCAGATCGCCATCATCACTGCGCTCGAACAGCGTGCTTCCGTCAAGATCGAGCGCTTCCACGATGCAGCGTTGCGCCTCGTGGATGGCGGCGTCGACGTCGGGAGCGGGGCCGATCGTTTTGCCCCACCGACTCACATGAGATTCAGAAACGTTCCTCTCGGCGCACGCAGCTCCAGGGGCCATTAAGAGTCTCCACCAATCCGCGACCCGCTGGTTCACAGGTCGTGCCGACCGCAGATGCTGGGTCGTGCCCTCGGTAAGCTGTTGAGAATGAGACGGATTGATGGACTCTGACGACGGGCGTTAGTGAAAGGCAGGATGCCGGATCACCGCCCGTGGTGGCGCCAACCGAAATCTTGAGATCGAGCCGCCGCGGCTACTTTGCCTTTTTCACTGTAAGCAGCCGGACAACCTCCACGCCGTAATCATCCACGACCAAGGCGCCCTCATTCATTCTGAGCTTCGCGGCCGGCGCGATTGTCCCGGAGCCACTGCCTTTGGCATCGAGCTCGATGTCGATGACGGCAAAGTCGTAGCCTTCTCGTGGCTTGGCACCAGGCGCGCTTCCGCCGATAAACAACAGCGGCTGATCAGTAAGGATCGTCAGAAGCCGGCCGTCGGCGGTGACGCGCTCGATCGTGAAGCGTGTTGGTGTGGCGCTGCCCGCACCAATCCGAACCGTGCCAGTCGCAGGGACCCCCACGAGTCCCTTCCGCAGCGCAGCAGCGCCGCCGGCTTTGAACGCGGCCGTCAAGGAATCGGCCTCGCGTTGGGACATTTTGCGATCGACTGTAATGGTCACCGGCGCGGTTGCCGACGCGCCGCCAGCTCCCTTGACTGACGCAGTCGCGGTGAACACTTCGGCCGCCGCCTGTCCACGCGGGGACGCGGGCATCATCAGCACGCCAACCATCAGCACACTCGCACCAATCGTCTTGTCGGTCACGGTCATTGGCCACCTCTCGCGTACGCGGTTACGGGGCATCTCGAACCAGTAGCAACCCACATTCCACTTGTCGAGGCCCTGCGAGGCCAGTGATCTCACTCACCTGGCACATGGCGGCGGTCGCGTGCCTACGGCATCTGGGGCCTCCTCCGTTATTCCGGCGGCGGGCGTCGAGCGACCTGGGCGACGTCGTCTCAGTCCTCTCGTCGTGGATCGTGCGCGCTCATCGTACAAGTCGTCGGACGAATGCCCGCATCGCTGATCGAGCCGCGCCAGCAGGACCGTAGCCCACGGAATGACGGAGGTACCACGAAGGCCGGTGTCCCAATCCTCGGCGTCACCACCGGCCGTGATACGACCCACTGAAAATACGCTCGGCCCGATAGATTCGTGGTGATTCGCGTCGCCTGCCCTCCTGGCACGCCCCGTGCTGAATTTTCGAATCGACAGGTGAAGTCAATGACGCCGAATCGTCGATTCCTCTACGCCGCGACTTTTCTGCACGCCTCGCGAGCAATCGTCGGTCCGCTCGCAGTCGCGTGTGTGCTGGCGTGCCCGTCCGCAGCATATGCGTCGTTACTGCCTCCCGAGGCCGAAGACGCGCTAGCGACTTACATCGCCATCTTCGCGCTCTTCTTCGTACCGATCCTCCTCATCGTCCTGTTCTGGATGGTGCACGTGCTTCCGGAAAAGATCGCGCACAAACGACACCATCCTCAGCTCGAGGCCATCAAGACGCTCTGCCTGCTCTCACTGGTGTTCGGCGGACTGCTCTGGCCGTTCGCCTGGCTGTGGGCGTATACAAAGCCGGTCGGCTACAAGCTGGCCTTCGGTACCGACAAGCATCCCGACTACTTCAAAGAGCACGGTCTCCCGGAGCCCGAGAGCCCCGCGGCCGACATCCGGCAGCGCGTGTCCGCGCTCGAGGGTCGCGGTGTGCCAGCCAGTGAGCTCGATGCCATTCGCGCGGATCTGGCTGCGCTCGAATCCCGGCTGGCCGGGAACGGTTCTCGGAGCGAGGTGGCCTGATGGAAGTCATCCTGCTCGGCATATACGCGTTCTTTGTCTGGCTGATCTTCATCAAGCTCAAGCTGCTGCCGTGGACCACACCATGGAAGGTCACGGTCGTGATCATTCCGGTGGTGGGCCTGGCAACGGTACTGCTGCTGCTGAACATATTCGCGCCGACAACCACCGACGTCAGGGTCGTCAAATACGTCGTGCCCATCGTGTCCGGAATCCGGGGACGCGTGATCGAAGTGCCGGTCGAGAACAACCGACCGGTCAAGAAAGGTGACGTGCTGTTCAAGATCGACCCGGAGCCGTATGAGATCACGATCCGTTCGCTCGAGGCCGATCTGCAGTCGGACCAGGCGAAGGTCGTGGCCGAGCAGGCCAAACTCACCGAGATGCAGGCGCGCCTGCCCGACGCAGAGTCGGGCGAGCGTCAGTTGAACGAACAGCTCCGTCAGGCGACAGGACAGATTGGCGTACTACAGGCGTCGCTCGAACTGGCGCAGAAGCGAGTGGAGCAGAACAAGGAGCTCACCGCCTCCGGCGCTGGACCTCGCTTCGATTTGGAGCAAGCGGAGACCAACGTTCGCGAGTACGGCGCGCAGCTCGCCTCGGCACGCGCGGCCGAGCAGCAGGTCAAAGAAAAGCTCTCTGGCCGCGTCAATGGCGACCTATCCACCATCGCGGAAGTCAAGGCGCAGATTGCGACGGCGCAGGCGGCAGTGAAGGTCGCGCAGGCGCAGGCCGACACCACGCGCGCCAAACTTGCGAACGCCAAATGGGATCTGGACCAGACAACCGTCCTCGCGCCAGGGAATGGCACGATGGTGAACGTGATGCTTCGGCCGGGCGCCTTTGTGGGCGGCGTTGCGTTCTCCGAGGTGATGACCTACGTCGACACCGAGTACCAGGTCTTTGCGCTCTTCAACCAGAACGAGCTGCACCAGGTTCAACCCGGAAACGAAGCGGAGATCACGCTCGACACGTATCCGGGCCATATCATCAAAGCGCATGTGGATTCGGTGATCTGGGCGCAGTCGCAGGGGCAGATGGACGCCTCAGGCAATCTGCCTCAGACAACGTTCAACCCACCGCCCGGACAGTTCCCGGTGAAGCTCGTGGTCGCCGAGAAGGACCAGGCGCTCTTTCTGGCGGCGGGCGCCCGCGGCGCCGCCGCGATCTACACAGAGCACTTCACCCTGATTCACATCATTCGAAAAGTGCTGATCAGGACGGCGTCGTATCTCGACTACCTGATCATCAAGCACCACATCAGTCTCCACTGAAGGCCGGCATGATGGCTCCTCGAATGACCGCCCCGCGCCGGCTTCAGGCCATTGCTGCTGCGGTCGCCGCCGCACTGGTGGCGACGATGGTGGCGGGTTGCATTCTGAACAAGCCGCCTGATGCAGCAGCCATCAAAGAGGTTGCGCTGCCCACGGTACAGATTCCCGCGAAGTGGACGGGAGTCGGCGCTGGCGCCGGCGTAGTTTCAGATAACTGGCTCGCGGGATTTCGCGATGATCAACTGAGCGCGGCGGTTGCCGAAGCGATCGGTCACAACGCCGACCTGCGGGTGGCCGCGGCACGCGTCGAGCAGGCGCAGCTCCACGCCAAACTTGCGGGCGCGAAGCTGTGGCCGTCGGTCGATCTCCTCGCGCGTGGCGGCGGGAAGCTGTCCGGGGACGGCTCGGGCATACAAGGCGGCGTGCTCTCCGCGACCTGGGAAGTCGACCTCTGGGGCCGAGTGCGTTACGGCCGGGCGGCGAGCGCCGCTCAATTCGCATCGGCGCAGGCTGATTTCGAGTACGCGAGGGAGTCGATTGCGGCGCTCGTCGCCAAGAGCTGGTTCCTCGCCATCGAGGCAGAGTTGCAGGTCCAGGCGGCACGCGAAGCCATTCGTGCGAGCGAGGAGCTCGTACGCCTGGCCGATGATCGAACCCGCATCGGTGTGGCCGATGAGGAAGATGTGTTCGTGGCGCGCGCGGACGGCGGAGGTTATCGCGACGCCCTGCGCCAACTCGAGCTGGCACGTGAGCAAGCGATTCGAGCGCTCGAGATCCTGCTCGGCCGGTACCCTTCGGCCGCAGCGACCACCACGCCGCGGTTGCCGGATTACCCCGGTGAGATCCCGACGGGACTGCCATCAGAACTGTTAGAGCGGCGACCGGACGTTATCGCCGCGGAGCGTCGTGTCGCGGTCGCCTTCAATCGGATCCACGAGGCGAAGGCGGCCCGGCTACCGGCGATCGCTCTGACGACCGGTGTCAGCGCGATCTCGAGCGACTTGTTCTTGCTGAAGGATCACGACAATCCGGTGTGGAACGTCGGCGCCAACCTGCTCGCGCCGATCTTCAAGGGCGGCGCGCTCAAGACGCAGGTCGAGATTCGGACGGCCGAGCAGAAACAAGCTGTCGCCGAGTACGCGGCGGTGGGACTGCGTGCCTTTGGAGAGGTGGAAAGTGCACTGGCAGCCGAGATCGCCGCGCGCGAGCGCGAGCAAATCCTGACGCAATCGTTCGCCGACTATCGGCAGGCGGTCACGGTGGTGCAAACCCAGTTCAAAGTGGGGAGTACTGACCTCAGGTTCGTGGAACAACGGCAGCTTGCGCTGAACGCCACACGATCCTCGCTTATCCGAGTGCAGGCCGAGCAGCGCGTGCAACGCGTCAATCTCCACCTGGCGCTCGGTGGCAGCTTCGAGCCCTCGCCAGCGACGCCAACCCCCGCGGTTCCGGTCGGTGCCACGCACTGACGTGCCACGTTGATTCGACAGCTTCGCCGATGGGTGGACTATGACAACGCGCATTATTTCCGCAACACTGGTGTTGTTCGTGGCGTGCGGGACATCCGCGCGACCGCAAACCGCGCCGACCGGCACGCTCGACCAAACGCTCGCTCCGATTGCGCTCTATCCAGACTCACTCCTTGCACAGATGCTGATGAGCGCAACCGACCCTGGGAAAGTCGTTGAGCTCGACAAGTGGCTGAAAGCCAATTCGAAGCTGAAAGGCACTCAGTTACAGGACGCCGCCGTGAAAGCGGGGTTCGAACCAAGCTTCGTCGCCCTGACCCTGTTTCCTCAGGTGGTTGCGAAGATGGCGGAGCAGATCGCCTGGACGACGGTTCTCGGGCAGTCGTTCACGTCCGACAAAAGTGCCGTCTTTGACAGTATTCAGCGTCTGAGGCTGCAGGCGAAGAACGTGGGCACCCTGAAGAGTTCGCCGCAACAGGAGGTCGAGACCAAGACCACGTCGGCTGGCACGGAAGTGATCGTGATTGAGCCGACCAATCCGCAAGTTGTGTACGTCCCGCAATACAACCCCGAAGTCGTCTATGTCCAGGCGCCCACCACCACGGTCGTGGTCCAGGAGAACAACACTGACGCCGCAGTCGCGGCGGGTCTCATCGGATTCACCGCCGGCATCGCCATTGGCGCCGCGATGGACAACAACTACTACTACGGTCCGTACGGATGGCGTGGTGGCGGCTACATGTACAACGACGCCTGGAACGACTACTACGACCACCGCGAAGACGCTCGCGAAGACTGGATGGACCACCGGGAGGATCTCGTCGAGGAGCGTGGCGATCGCGCGGAGAACCGATCGGAACAGCGGACCGACCGTCTTGAATCGACGCAGGAGCAGCGCACGGACCGTCAACAGAATCGGCAGGAAAACCGGCCAGAGGCGCAGGGCCAAAGGGCCGCGCAAGCGCAAAGCGGTCAGCGGAGCACGCAGGCGCAACGCGCGACCACACAAAGCGCGACGGCGCAAACCCAACGCACCGGAAGCACGCAAGCTCGCGGTTATAGCGGCGGCGGTCAAACTCCGGCGGCCACTCAACGGAGCAGCGGCGGTTCTGACGCGTTCTCGGGATACTCGAGCGGCGCATCGCAGCGTTCCTCCAGCGCTCGCGGGCAGCAAAGCCGCGGCAGCTCGCGCAGCGGCGGCGGCGGCGGGCGTCGTCGATGACCGGCGCGTGCGAAAGGCGGTCGTGATGAGCACCACGAATCGATCGGAGAACACCGTCGCGTTCTTGATTCAGGGTCTTGCCCTGTTATGCGCCGGCGCGCTGATCGGGACGCCCACGATGGCGAGCAGGGCTGCGGCTCAGGCTGCTCAGCAGCGCACGTTCGGTTCGCCTGAAGACGCCGTCAAGGCTCTCATCGAAACCGTGAAGACAGGAAAGGTCGACCAACTGCTGACCATCTTCGGGCCAGATGGTCAGGAGTTGATCGCGTCCTCGGATCCCGCGACCGCTCGCGCGAATCGCGAGGTGTTCACAGTAGCCATCGGTGAGCAGTGGCGTCTGGCGGATGAGGGGCCCAATCGGAAGACCCTCGTTATCGGCAACGAGGACTGGCCGTTCCCAGTACCGCTGGTCAAGGAGGCGAGCGGATGGCGCTTCGACACGGCCGCAGGGAAGGAGGAAGTGCTGGCGCGGCGCATCGGGCGCAACGAGCTGACGACCATCGAGACCGCCCGCGCCTACGTCACCGCGCAACGACGCTACGCGCAGCAGGGACACGACGGCAAGCCGCCGGGCGTGTACGCCACGAAATTCCACAGCGATCCAGGCAAGGAGAACGGGCTGTACTGGCCGACGACGAAAGGTCAGAAGCGGAGTCCGCTGGGCGATCTGGTGGCCGAGGCCGCTGCAGAAGGGCGCCCAATCAGCGGGGATCGTGCACAGCCCTCGCCGTTTCATGGTTACTACTTCAAGATCCTGACCGCGCAGGGAGCCGCCGCGTCAGGCGGAGCCAAAAGCTACGTCGTCAAGGGTGACATGTCCGGAGGGTTTGCGCTGATCGCCTGGCCGGCACAGTACGACGCAACAGGAGTCATGACGTTCCTCGTCAACCAGGACGGCATCGTTCTCGAGAAAGACCTCGGCCCGGGGACCGACGCCGCGGCCAGAAAGATCACTTCGTACAACCCGGATGCATCCTGGCGTCCGGCCCAGTGAGGGTGCGAGCACCTGCAGTGGGCTGAACGAGGATCCCATGAGATCCAGGCGCGTGCTCGAGCCCAACGAGCGCATCGCCGAGGTGCTCTTCGGATTGATCATGGTCCTCACGTTCACCGGCTCACTCAGCGTCGCCGAGGCGGACCGGGCTGAAGTCCGCACCATGCTCGTCGGCGCGCTCGGGTGCAATCTGGCCTGGGGAATCATCGATGCCGTGTTGTATCTGATGGGCAGCCTGTCGGAGAAGGGCACAGGACTCCTGACGTTCCGGGCCGTACGCAATGCCACCGATCCGAACCACGCACAACGCCTGATCGCGGACGCGTTGCCGTCGGTGGTCGCGTCCGTCCTCCTGCCGGCAGAACTGGAAACGATGTCGCAGCGGTTGAAACAACTGCCCGAACCTCCCGGGCGTGCGCGGCTGCGCAAGGACGATTGGTTGGGTGCGCTGGGCGTCTTCTTACTGGTGTTCGTTTCCACGTTTCCGGTGGCGATACCGTTCATCTTCATGCACGACGCCGGGCCGGCCCTGCGGGTCTCCAATGCCATCGCCATCGTGATGTTGTTCACATTGGGCTATGCGTTTGGACGTGTTTCTACGCATAACCCGTGGGTGACGGGCATTTCCATGGTGGTTCTCGGGACGATCCTCGTGGGCATGACCATCGCGCTGGGAGGCTGAGCACTTGCGAGTGCTTTCCTCCATGGCGATTGCGATGGTCTTCGCGAGCGCCAACCCGCTGGCCCAAACGACGACGAGCCCGCCGGACGACAACGCCTGGTCCTTTTCCGCCTCGGCCTACACCTATGTCGTGCCCGACAGCGAGAACTACGTGCAGCCCACCTTCACTGCGGATCGCGGCTGGCTCCACCTCGAAGCCCGCTACAACTACGAGGCGCTCGACACCGGCTCGGCGTGGGTCGGGTACAACTTCAGCGGCGGCGAAAAACTGGCGTGGGAATTCACGCCGATGCTCGGCGGCGTGTTTGGCGACACCGCCGGCATTGCGCCGGGCTACAAAGGCTCGCTGGGTTTGTGGAAGCTCGAACTCTACAGCGAGGGCGAGCTCGTCTTCGACGCGGGCGAATCCTCCGACAGCTTTTTCTACAACTGGTCGGAGCTGACGCTGGCACCGATGGACTGGTTCCGGTTCGGACTCGTGACTCAGCGAACGCGCGCGTACGAGTCTGACCGCGACATTCAACGAGGACTGCTCGTCGGCTTCACCTACAAGAAAGTGGACTTGAGCGCGTATCTACTCGATCCGGATGCTGACACACCCACGTTCGTTTTTGCAGTCGGCTTGGATTTTTGAGATCGATCCTCAGGATGTGACATGACGAACAAGATCATTTGGCCGTGGTCGGCGCGTCGCGCAGCAGACTGATCTCATTGGGCGTCTGGACGCTCATGGCCAACACCAGCGGATACCGACTCAGCGCATCCCGCTCCTGCTCGGTGAGCGCCGCCGACCGCGTAAGGACTCCAGTGACCTGTGCGCCGACGAAGGTACCCGCCGCGCCGGCCACCACCACAGGCATTTTCGGCAGCACCGACGCTGTCCCAGACGCCACAATGACGCCCACCCGTTCGCGGCTCAGGCCCATACCAACAAATTCCCTCTGACTGATGAGGACGAACGCGCGAGGACTGACCACGTGTTCCACGACCGCATCGGCCACTTGCACACGCAGCCCGGCGAACTGGAGAACGTGCCGCGACAGTATTTCGACGCTCACCCTGACGGCGGCGTCGGTCGGGGAAATCCGCAAATCCTGTCCGTCGAGCCGCGCGGCCGTCGCGGCCATCCACATCATCATCACCGCCGCGATTGTGATTCGAGTCACGTCCCAACCGCCTGACTGATGAGGTCCCGTCGTCCCGTTGTGCAGTCGTTTTGTTTCCGGACCACGTCGGTCCGGAGCGCCAGTGGCACACGTGCGATCACGGTATGTCGGGACCCATGGAGAGAGACACCCCAAAACCCTCGGAGAAACGACGGTCTCCACTTCGACCGCTTCAAAGAGAGCAGTACTTGTGCCGGGCCGAAATGCCGCAAGTCTGCGCTTGCAGCTGAGTTTCTAGGCCGACTTCGCGGACGCCAATCCTCCGCGCACGAGAACTCGCGCAACTCGTCGTTCGGCGCCGACACCTTCCGATATGTACGAAGCCCACGTCGCCTCAGCGCTTGCGCGCATCCGCACCTCCTATCAGAAACGGCGAACCGGTTGACATGCGACATGTGTCGCGTCTAGCATGCGACAACTGTCGCATATGCCAAAGCCAGCCACGGAACGCCTGACCCGACGCGAGCGGGAAATCATGAACGCGGTCTTTGCCCTCGAGAATCGTGCGTCCGCCGAAGACGTCCGCGCGAAGTTGACGGCGCCGCCGAGCGATTCGTCGGTGCGCGTCATGCTCGCCAGGCTCGAGCGGAAGGGGTTCTTGCGCCATCAGCAGGACGGCCTCCGCTACATCTATTCCGCCACCATGTCGCCGGCCGTCGCCAAGCGCACGGCGCTGCAGCAATACCTCCACACGTTCTTTGGCGGTTCGCTCAGGCAGATGATGACCGCGCTCGTGCGCGAGGGATCGTGGGATGACGAGGACCTCGACGCGCTGAAAGCAGAGATCGAACGGGCACGCAAGGGAAGGAAGTAGCCATGAGCGCCTGGTTTGCACAGATCGCGATTGGAATCGGAGCATCGTTTGCTGCGACGCTGCTCGTGAAGGCGACGCTGACCCTCGCAGTGGCGCTCGCCGTGACGGGACTGGCACGCCGGAGCCGCGCGGCGGCTCGACACGTGCTCCTCGTGGCCGCCTTCGCCGTGCTCCTGGCGCTGCCCGCAGCCTCGTTCGTGATGCCCTCTTGGGGCGTAACGCTGCCCGTCCCGCCAGCCGCATCGTCTGCGCCGGTGACGGCCGTCGTCCCGGTAATGACGAGTCCATCTCCGGCACGTCTTGGCGCACACGTATCAGGCGAGACGTTTCGGACTGATTCAGGCATGACCGCGTCCGCGCTTCTGTGGACAGTCTGGGGCGCTGGCGCATTGCTCTGTCTGTTGCCGGTGCTTGCAGGGACGTGGCACTTGCTCGCGCTGCGTCGATCCGGCTCGTCGTGCGCCCGCGGCGACGCGTTGGCGCGCAAGCTGTCGGCCGAGGCGGGACTGCATCGGTCCATTGCCGTGCAGGTGCACGAATCGATTCCCGGTCCGATGACATACGGCACGCTCCGGCCAGTGATCCTGTTGCCCCTCGATGCCGAGAGCTGGAGCGACGATGCATTGAGCCGCGCGATGATTCACGAACTGGAGCACGTGCGCCGCGGCGACTGGTTGAGTCAGTACATGGCACGAATCGTTGGTGCGCTGTACTGGTTCCATCCGCTGGTGTGGATGGCCTGGAGGCGTTTGAGTCTCGAGGCGGAGCGGGCGTGCGACGACGCGGTGCTCAGGCGGAGTGAAGCAACGGCGTACGCCCGTCAACTGGTCCTGCTGGCGGAGCGTCTTGCCAGCACTGCCACACCGCCGCTACTGGCCATGGCGGCCTGCCGCGATTTGAGCACGCGCGTCCGCGCGGTTCTGGACGGAGCCCAGGCGCGCGGTCGCGCGGGAGTGCTACCCGTGGCCACGGCCATCGTCGTGGCAGCACTGTTCATTGCCGCCGTGGCGCCGCTGCGTGCCGTGCGTCAGGTACAGGCACTTTCGAACGGCGCGCAGCAACCGCCGCTGGCCTTCGAGACCGCATCGGTGAAACCCAACAAGTCCGGCGACGAGAAGCGGTTCACACGGGTGGATCCTGGAGGCGGTCTCACGGTGGTGAACATGCAGCTGCGAGAACTGATCACATGGGCCTATCAGATCCAGAGTTTTCAGCTCGAGGGAGGGCCCGGCTGGATCGCTTCCGATCGCTTCGACATCCTCGCCAAGCCCGAGCGTGAGGTGCCGTCGACGGGCGAGCAGGATCCGCGCAGGATGATGCTGCGGACACTGCTGGCGGACCGCTTCAAGCTGGTGATGCACAAAGAGACGAAGGAGCTGCCGATCTTCGAGCTCGTGCTCGCCAGGCAGGACGGCAAGCTAGGGCCGCAACTTCGCCCCGCCGCGGTGGACTGCGCGGCGCGGGCAGCCGCTGCCCGGGCGGGGACGCCGCCGCCGTCGTCCGGCCCGCCGGGGCCCGGCTTCTGTGGGACCACCATGAACCCAGTCAGCGTCAGGGGCGGCGGGGCGACTATGGCGATGCTGGCCAGTCTTCTCGAAAGGGCTGCGAAGCGCCTGGTGATCGATCGCACCGGACTGAAGGGCAACTGGGACCTCGAGGTGAACTACACACCCGATCGGTCGCAGCTGCCCCCCGGCGTCGAGCTGCCGTCGTCGATCGATCCGAACGGCCCGTCGCTGTTCACCGCGCTCGAAGAGCAGCTCGGGCTGAAACTTCGGCCGGCGCGCGGGCCGGTGGAAGTCCTCGTCATCGACTCGGTGCAACAGCCCACGCCGAACTGAACTGAGAAGGTCGGAACTACAATCTCGGTCGGGACCCGTCGCCTCGTCACAGCGGTGAACGCCGGAATCGTCTTGAGCGGGGTATGTTCAATCGCGTCGAGCAGACTGTGCAGTCGATGTACTGAACAGCCGGGTGCCGGGCCGGAACTGCGACCACGCGAACCAGAACTCCGGGATCAGGATCAGCGGCTTCAACTGCGTCCCCTTGAGCGGCCCTTTCACTGCCAGGCCGTACGCGTTCCACGTCGAGTGGGTCTCGCGATCCGTGACGAACGTGGCGCCTGCATTGGCCGCATCGAACCCCAAGCCACGATCCTTCACGCGCGCGTCGTAGGCGGTCGTCGTCTCGGACGCCGACTGGTGAATCACGACGATGGGCACCCCGCCGAGGCGTTCGTTGACGACGGGTGTCGTACGGAGGGCGGCGATCTGGAACGCCATCGTCTCGTTACCGACGGCGAGGCCCGCCACGAGTTCGCGCGGACGCAGGCGATCGTCCTTGCTGAACGACCCATCCGGCGCCGCACCCTCACCGCTGCGCGACCGCGCCACGCGTGACCGCAACAGGTCGAACCGCTCCAGGTATCCCGGCATCGGCTTCATCAGTTGCGTGCCGGGATAACGGCTGCGCCACTCCTTCCAGGTGGTCAACACGAACGGATAGAGTTCGAGCTTGCTGCCCTTCAAGGGGCCGGAGATCGCCTCGCCCGTGGACTGCTGCCAGCGGCTGCCGGTCTCAACGTCCTTATGGACCTCGTTGGCGTTCACCATGCTGTCGTATTCGAAGTGGAGCCGGCGCCCGTTGAGTACTGCGCGGAAGACGGCCCCGGTGCCGCACGTACTGCACCAGGTGACCTCGATCGGCCCGTCCGGCATCTCGTCGTCCACGGACCCGTGCTGCTGCAGGTCGAGCGCGTGGTATGCCTTGGCGACCTTGCCCTTGGCGACACCAATGACGAAATCGCCGTCCTGGACGAATGACGCCGCCGACGCGGGTACGAACACCGGATCGTGCACCGCGACGTACGGCATCCTCGGCGGACCAGGCGCCTCGGACTGCGCCGCGACGCCTGCCCCCATCAGCGCGACTGCCAGTGCCGCCAGCGTTGGTCGCCCAGGCATATCAGGCCCTCGGGGCGGCGCCGTTGGTCGCTTTCGGCACCACCATGAACACGATCACTCGCGCCGGCGCGCCCTCGACCGAGCCGAACGTGGAGTGCAGGGCGCCGGTCTCCTCGAAGAAGGTCTCGCCCACGCCGAAGATCCTGGCGGGTTCGTGGTTCACTGCAAACTTCACCTTGCCCTCGAGCACGTACCCCTGCACCGGTCCGTTGTGCCTGTGCTCCCGCCCTTCGCCTACGGGGGGATGCAGCTCGATCAGCAACGCGTCGAAGTCGGCCAGCGGGCCGGTCAAGGTGTGACGCGCCAGCTCACGTGGGGGCACGGCCGCGGGTGCCGATTGTGCCTGCGCCTCGAGCGTGATCAGGCTTGCGGGAACGAGCGCCGTCGCCAGCGTCAGGAATGTTCGTCGATCGTCCACATGAGACCTCTCTTGAAGAAGGTGAATTTCAGGCCCTCGGGGCAGCGCCGTTGGACCCTTTCGGCACCACCATGAACGCGAGCACTCGCGCCAGCGAGCCCTCGACCGAGCCCCACGTGGAGTGCAGGGCGCCGGTCTCTTCGAAGAAGGTCTCGCCCACGCCATAGATCCGCGCGGGTTCGTGGTTCACTGCAAACTTCACCTTGCCCTCGAGCACGTAGCCGAGCACCGGTCCGGTGTGCCTGTGCTCCCGCCCGTCGCCGACAGGGGGATGCAGTTCCAGCAGCACCACGTCGAAGTCGGCAAGCGGGCCGGTCAAGGTGTGACGCGCGAGATCACCTCGCGGCCCAGAGGCCGTGGGCGCCGCCGACTGTCCCCCCTGCGCCGAGAGCGTGATCAGGCTGGCGGGAACGAGCGCCATCGCCAGCGCCAGGAATGTCCGTCGATCGTCCATCTCAGACCTCTATTGAAGAATGTGAATTCCACATAACGACAGGCCGACGGTCCCGACGACCATCGCCCCAACCACCGCAGCGGCGTATGACCAACGCCGGACAGACGATTCCGCGAACCACCCGAGCGCCGCGAGCCGGGCATATAGTCCGACGTGCAGCAGGAACGCCGACACCCCGAGCAGGTAGAACGGCAGCGAGGCCACCGACGTGGCTGTTGCCAGCAACTGCGGCGGCGTGAGCACCTGCGCCACTGGCGCGGCCGGCAGCTGCCGCGCCTGGAGGTACGGGCTGCACACGTGGGCGAACAGGAACACCGCCAGATACCAGCCGGACACGGCCTGCAGATGCCTGGCAACCGCGCCCGCCGGCACTCTCTTCAACCCCATCGCGGCGCCGGTGAGGATTTGCGTCACCACCATCGTGACGATCACGACGTAGCTGACCGACTGCTCCGAGGCCAGCTGCATCACGCCGCGCATCGCCGCGTACGACGGCACGCTGACGAACCCCAGCGACTGGTTGACGATGTGACCGAGGATGAAGACGCCGAGCAGGGCGGACGACAGCCGGTGCAGGCGGCGCAGGCGCGGCGTCGAGCCGCTGGGCGACGGCCACGGCAGCACCGCCAGGATCGTGGTGGCCGCGATCGCGCCGTACCACCAGTCCAGCCGCCGTCCCCCGCGCGCCACCACCATGAACAGCGACGGGCTGATCGTGGCGAGGATGGCGCCGAGCACGCGCACGCGTGACGACAGCCGATCGAACCGATCGTCGGCGCCGTTCATCACCAGCACGGCCACCGCGGGGCCGGCACACGCCCAGAGCAACGCCAGCATCACCAGCACGCCGCGCACGAGCGGCTCGCCGGACCGCGCGCCGGCAAAGATCGCCGGCGCCGCCCACGGATAGAGCACCGGCACCAGCCACGCGAGCGCGATCGCTCGCGGCTCGGTCAGCCAGGCATGGACACGCGCCATCAGCGCGGATTCCCGATCGCCAGCGCGCTCCAGGAGCATCCGCCTGATCGCGATCGTGTCGTCCGGCGCCTCTACGACGTCGGGGGGCGTGACGGCGCGCAGGGTCCGCGCCAGTCCTTCGTACGCCCGCGCGCAGTCCACACAGGTTTCGAGATGACGCTCCGCCCTCACGAGGTCGAGGCCGTCCTCATCGTAGTAATGCAGGACCAGTTCGTCGTCGGTGAGGTGGTTCACCGGCTGACCCCGTGCGCAGCCAGCGCCAGGCGCAGCTTCCGAACGGCGCGAAAGATATGCTGCTTGGCCGCGTTGTTCCCGATGCCGACCGCCTCGGCGATCTCGGCGATCGCTCGCCCTTCAAAGTGCCGCAGCGCGAATGTCACGCGCTCCAGCGGGCTCATCCCCTCCATCGCCGCCGCCACCAGCCGGCGCCAGTCCGCGCTCGCGGCCAGGCGCTCGGGGTCTGGCGACGCGGATGCGGCGGTGTCTGCGACGTCCGACAACGGTGTGGGTGCATAGGCGTCGGGCCGGCGGCGCAGGCCGCGCAGATGGTCGAGGGCGCAGTTGACGACGATGCGATTGAGCCAGGTGCGCAGGTCGGCGCGCCCTTCGAAACGATCGAGATGCACGAACGCGTGGAGCAGGCTTTCCTGGACGACGTCCTTCGCATCCTGCTCGCGGCCGGTCAACCGAAGGGCGAGGTTGTACATATAGGTCCGGTGACGCTCGACCAGCGCCAGGAAGACGTCCACATCGCCGTCGGGCATCCCTGGTGAATTAGACGCCGGCATGTCCGACCAGTTAACCGACCAGACTCGCCCGGCTCTCGAGTGCGGCGCCAACCATCTCTCGATCGTTGTGGAACGCTGCTTTGTTGCGGATTGACCTGATTCGCGTGTCGAACTCCGACCGCATCGGCGCACCGGGCAGGTAATTCACGAGACGCGCGAAGGCTTCGCGTGCGTCACAGCTCCCGATTTCCTGACGGCGTTGCGAAGATAAGGAAGGGCGGCAGGATAGCACGTGCTGGCGTTGGTGCCAGCGACGCGGAGAATAGGGAACGCCACGCGGCATCGAGCCGAGGAATCACGGCTTTGCGATCATGACCCCGGTGTCGCGCATCGCGGCGTGGGGACGCTTCAGGAACGACGGCGCACCAGCGAGGAACCACGGCGCAATCATGCCGTCGAAAATCATGCAGCCGAACGCGGAACTCGGCATGA
>Ga0207428_10002673_pt1 | contig 17756 bp, 15 predicted proteins | sample RhiMethybrSRZTD1_FD_187600 | JGI IMG/M metagenome (GOLD analysis project Ga0207428, IMG submission 187600) | Populus rhizosphere microbial communities from Tennessee, USA - Rhizosphere MetaG P. TD hybrid SRZTD1 (SPAdes) (version 3) | ecosystem: Host-associated > Plants > Roots > Rhizosphere >...
TCGCGCCGCGCGCGATACCCCGCGGCGTCGACCACGACCGCCTTGCGCTCGTCGCCGCGGCCGCGCCAGACCGCCGCGTTCGCGAGGTACTGGATCGCGTCGATCGTCTGGCCGTGCTTCCCGATCGCCAGCCCGAGCTCCCGCCCGACGATGGTCGCGGTCACCGTCTCGTCGGTCTCCACGATCTCGAGCCGTGCCTGTACACCAATCGCCTCGAGGATCCGCTCGACCACGTCCCGCACGTCGCTCGCCTGCTCGCTCTCGTCGACCGGCTCCGGCGGCTCAGGCTCGTCAACTGCCTCCGCGTCGACGGACGCGACCACTCTTGCCGGCGCGTAGCCGACGCCGAGCAGCCCTCGCTCGCCCTCGGAGACGACCTGGAACTTGACCGCGGACTTGTCGATCCCGGGTTGCAGCTTCTCGAGCTCCCGCAGCGCCGCCCACTTCGCCTCGCCGACGACTTCGCCTCGCCGACGGTCTCGCCCGTGGCTTCGACCTGCAAGGCCTCGGTCATCGCCGTGGTCTCGCCTTCTTCTTCTTCCGCTTGACGCGGCGCGGCTGCGAGGGATCGGCCGGAGTCGGCGCGGCGTCGGACTTCTGCTCGGGCGCGACTGCGGGTGCAGGTGCCGCGACCTCCTTCGGCGGTGTGCGCGAGGAGCGGCGCTCAGGTGCCTGCGGGCGCGGCATCAGGCGCCGCGTGATCAGTCCCTGGCCGACCGTCCACAGGTTGGTCGTCATCCAGTAGAGAACGAGCCCGATCTTGAAGTTGATGATGAACGGGATGAACGCGATGGGGAGGATCAGCAGCATGATCCGTTGCGCGCGGTCCGCGGTCGCGGTCATGAAGTAACTCGAGGCCAGCTGGCTCGCCGCGTAAACCGCGACGAGGACCGGACCCCAGCCCTCGGATGCCTTGTCGGTGATGTTCCAGAGGCCGAGCCACATCAGGTTGTCGCCCGGCTGGTGCGGGAAGTTCTTCAGCACCAGGTAGAGCGCGATGAAGACCGGGAACTGCGCCAGCAGCGGCAGGCACGAGGAGGCCGGATTGATGTTGTTCTCGCGGTAGAACTTCATCAGCTCTTCCTGCTGCCGCTTCTTGTCGGCCTTGTACTTCTTCTGGATCTCCTTCATCTGCGGCGCGTGCCGCTGGAGGTTCTGCATCGAGTGGATCTGGCGGACGGTCAGCGGGACGAGCAGAAGCCGGACGATCACCGTCAGCGCCACGATGGACCACGACCACGGCAGGCCGATCGCGCCGTGCGGGCCGAGCCACTCGAGGACGTTGCGGAGGAGATCCTCGAGCGGGGTGAGGATGTGCGCGACGATCACCGGAAGAGCCTCTGGTCGTGTGCGTAGTCGACGCCGCCGCGGCTCCACGGGTTGCAGCGCAGGAGCCTCCAGCCCGCGAGGATCGAGCCGCGGACGAGCCCGTACTGGCGCAGCGCGTCGAGCGCGTACTGCGAGCACGTCGGGTGGTACTTGCAGGTTCCGGGTCGTGTGAACAGCCCGAAGGTCCACCGCCAGGCGTAGACGAGGCCGACGCCAACGTAGGAAGGCACGCGTAGAGCGACTCTCACGCGGCCGCCTTCCCGAGAATCTCGTCGACGCGGTCCTCGAGCCAGTCGAAGCCGCGAGCCTCGACCGCTTCGGCGAGTCCCGGCCGCACGACGAGCACGTAGTCCTGATCCTGCGGCAGCTCCTCGGCGCGCGAGCGGAAGAGCTCGCGCAGCCGGCGCTTCACCTTGTTGCGGACGACCGCCGGACCGACGGACTTCGGTACCGCGAGGCCGAGCCTGGCGCCCTCCACGCTGCCCTCGCGCGCGAACCAGTAGAGAACGAGATAGCGCGTCGAGACCGACCGGCCGTGCCGGTAGACCGCGTCGAAGTCGCGCGAGCGCGAAAGGCGGTGGCGGCGTTGCACGCGCGCGTCCAGCGAGCTAGGCCGAGAGGCGCTTACGGCCGCGGGCGCGGCGGCGCTTCAGGATCGCGCGGCCCGCGCGCGTGGACATCCTCGCGCGGAAACCATGCCGGCGCTTCCGCCTGCGCACGTTGGGCTGGTAGGTCCGTTTCACAGTCGAAGGAGGGAACAAGAACCGCCCGTTTCTCGGGCGGCGCGACAGCCAGTATAGCGAGGCTCGAGAGGTGGTTCTCCACAGCCTTTTCGGTGCACAAGCGCGGACCGTTTTGTGGCACGAGCGCCGCTCGGACCGATGCAAGCGTCGCCTCCCTCGGCAGGACCGTCCACACCTGTGGATGCAGGTGTGGAGGGTGTGCTTTCCCCTGCAAATCGCACTGTTTTTCTCCACTGACAACACTTTGTCGGCCTCGTTGTGGCCGAGCCGAAGCGCTGCTATGCTCGGCCCTCGCCTTCCCCCGAGCAAGGAGCGCACCGGGCCGCGTGGAGCCACAAATTGAGCTGACTGCGGAAGGCCTATGGAGCGAGGTATCTGGTCGGCTCAGGGGCGCCCTCAACGAGACCACTTACCGCACGTGGTTCGACCACGTGGAGGGTCTCGAGCTGAACGACGACGAGTTCGTCCTCGCCGTTCCGAACGACTTCACGCGAGACTGGATCGAAGGCCATTTCATCGGCCTGCTCAGCGCTGCGGTCGGGGATACCACTGGCCACGAGCGCCGGATCCAGCTCCAGGTCACCGAGGGCGAGGGCGAGCAGAGCGACCCCGTCGAAGTGCACCGGCGCCCGGAGACGGCAGGCGTGGGCCTCAACCCGAAGTACACCTTCGACTCCTTCGTGATCGGCTCGTCGAACCGCTTCGCGCACGCGGCCGCGCTCGCGGTGGCCGAGGCACCGGCGCAGGCGTACAACCCGCTCTTCATCTACGGCGGGACCGGGCTCGGCAAAACCCACCTTCTGCAGGCGGTCGCCCAGTACGTCAGCGAGCACCAGAGCGAGCTCTCGGTGCGCTACGTGACGAGCGAGACCTTCATGAACGACTTCATCAACGCGCTGCGTGACAAGCGCATCGAGGGATTCAAGCAGCGGTACCGCGCCTACGACCTGCTTCTGATCGACGACATCCAGTTCTTCGAGCACAAGGAGCGGATCCAGGAGGAGTTCTTCCACACCTTCAACTCGATCTACGAGGCCGGCGGGCAGATCGTGATCTCCTCGGACCGGCCGCCGCGGGAGATCTCGACGCTCGAGGAACGGCTGCGCTCCCGGTTCGAGTGGGGGCTGATCACCGACATCCAGCCGCCCGACCTCGAGACGCGCATCGCGATCCTGCGCAAGAAGGTCAAGACCGACCGGATCCACATCTCCGACCCGAAGGTGCTCGAGTTCATCGCCGGGCGAATCTCGTCGAACATCCGCGAGCTCGAAGGCGCGCTCACCCGCGTCGTCGCCTTCTCGTCGCTGACGGGGCGGCCGATGACCGATGAACTTGCGCAGGACGTGCTCAAGGACGTCTTTCCACAGGGCGAGGTGCAACAGGTCTCGATCGAACGGATACAGGAGCTCGTGTCGGAGCGCTTCGGGCTCTCGCTCGCCGAGCTCTGCGGCGACAAGCGGTCGCAGAACATCGTCTACCCGCGGCAGGTCGCGATGTACCTCTCACGCGAGTTGACGGACTCCTCGCTGCCCAAGATCGGGAAGCAGTTCGGCGGCCGCGACCACACCACCGTCATCCACGCGACGTCGAAGATCGCGCGCATGATCCGCGAGGACCGGGATGTGTACAACCTCGTGCAAGAACTCACCGCACGCGTCAAACAAGCCCGGTGATCTGTGGACGCCTCACGGCCGGCCCGCCGGCCCTGTCGACAAGGCCGTTTCCTCCCCAGGTAGCACCCACAGCGCAACCCCGCTCCAGGAGCGGGAACGGGGCGTCATCCCCGTGCTCCACACTCCCTATGACTACAACAAAGGAATTTCATAAATGATGGAAGCTGAAGCTGTGGTTGCACAGGGCACTCTCAAAGCCACTTGCCCGCGGGACGAGCTCACTCGAGCGCTCGGAATCGTCTCGCGAGGAGTCTCGACGCGCACGACCGTGCAGATCCTTGCCGGCATCCTGCTGCAAGCCTCGGGCGAGAAGCTCGACCTCGCCGCCACCGACATGGAGCTGTCGCTGCGCACGTCCCTGGAGGCACAGGTCGAAGCCGAAGGGTCGGTAGTCGTTCCGGGCCGCCTGCTGCTCGAGCTCGCGCGCCTCCTCCCCGGCGAGGAGGTCTCGATCGAGCACAAGCTCGAGGAGGCCGCGGTGGAGGTCCGCTCCGGGTCTGCGACCTACCGGCTGCACACCTACAACGCGGAAGACTTCCCGCGCCTCCCGGACGCGGCAGCTGCGGATCGCCACGAGGTCGACCGCGAGATGCTGCTGGAGACCGTCGCGCGGGTCAGCCGCTCGGCGTCGCGGGACGAGTCGCGGCCGGTGCTGACCGGCGTGCTGATGCGCTTCGAGCCCGGAAAGCTCGTCATGGCCGCCACAGACTCCTACCGGCTCTCGGTCAAGGAGACGGCGACTGAAGGCTCGGTGCCGGAGCTCGAGGCGATCGTGCCAGCGCGGGCGCTCGGCGAGCTGGTGCGGATCGCCCAGGCAGGCGAGGGGATCGAGCTCGGCGTCCACGAGAACCAGGTCGTCTTCTCCACAGGGGACGCGCTGCTGACGACGCGCCGCATCGACGGCCAGTTCCCGAACTACCGGCAGCTGGTGCCAGAGGCGTTCGACCACGAGCTGACGCTGCCGCGCGACGAGCTGCTGGACGTCGTGCGCCGCGTTGCGGTGATGGCGCAACGGAATTCGCCCCTGCGACTGCGGTTCGCCGAAGGCGAGCTGACGGTCTCGGCGCAGACGCAGGACGTCGGCGAGGCACGCGAGTCGCTGCCGGTCGCGTTCGCCGGCGAGCCGCTCGAGATCGGCTTCAACGCGGAGTTCCTGCGCGACGGGGTGGAGTCGGTGAGCGGCGAGCAGCTGCGCTTGAAGCTGATCAGCCCCTTGCGACCCGCGGTTCTCCAGGGTGATGACGACGACTTCCTGTACCTGATCATGCCGATTCGGTTGGCGGGGTAGGCGAGGCTTGCGTTCCCATCGGTCATCCCAGACGGGCGCTCGGGCGAAGCCCGAACACCCTGACAACGGCACCGCAAGCGGTGCCTCAGTCGCCGGCTGATAGTCGCCGCGGTTGCTCTTCGGGACTACCGCTCGTACGCGAAGCTCGACCTCGAGCTCGCGCCCGGGCTCGTGCTCGTGACCGGGCCGAACGGCGCCGGCAAGACCAACCTGCTCGAGTCGCTGCACGTCGGCACGCAGGGCTTCTCGCCGCGAACACGGGCCGACGCCCAGCTCGTGCGCTTCGGGCAGGAGGCAGCGAGGGTCGCGTTGCGCGGCGACCGGGCCGGCGCCCCGCTCGATCTGGAGGTCATCCTCCAGCTCGGCAGTGGAAAGAGGGCAACGGTCAACGGCGCGCGGCTGCGCGCGGCCGAGCAGCTGCGCGGAGAGGTAACGACGCTCGTCTTCACCCCGGACCGTCTGGTGGTCGTCAAGGGCGGGCCTGCCGCGAGGCGCGCGTACTTCGATCGCGTGCTCGGCCGCCTAACACCGGCACGGAGCGGTCTCTCGGCCGAATACGGGGCGGCGGTCGGTCAGCGGAACGCCGCGCTGCGGCGCGTTGCGCAGGGCGTCTCGACCCGGGATGCGCTCGCCCCCTGGAACGAGCAGGTCAGTCGGCTCGGGGCGGAGCTCGTGGCGGGCCGCCACGCTGTGGTCGCCGCGCTGCAGCCGGCCTTCGCCGAGCGTGCCGAGGAGCTCGGCCTGCCGCAGACAGAGCTTCGTTACGAAGGCGAGCCTCCGACTGCGGGGGAGCTCGAGGACCGCGTCGACCGCGACCTCGAGCGAGGCGCGACGGGCCTCGGGCCGCACCTCGACGATCTCGGCGTTCTCTCGGCCGGCCGCGACCTGCGCACGTTCGGCTCGCAGGGAGAGCAGCGCCTGGCGGTCCTCGCGCTGCTGCTGGGAGAGGCGGAGCTGCTCGAGGAGCGCCGCGGCACGAGGCCGTTGCTGCTGCTCGACGACGTGCTCTCCGAGCTCGACTCCGATCGCCGCCGCGTGCTCGCCGAGCGGCTGCTTGTGGGTGGGCAGGCGCTGGTCACGAGCGCTAGCCAGGGAGCGCTTCCCGGCGAGCCGACTCAGCTGCTCGAGGTGGCCCAGCGCGAGGACGGGACGAGCGAGGTACAGGCGGCGTGATGGAGCAGATCGGGCCCGAGGTGAGGCGCGAGCTCCGCCGCTTCGGCGGCGCGGAGGGCATGTCGGACATCGTCACCGCGTGGCCGAAGGCGGTGGGCGAGACGGTCGCTACGAACGCCTGGCCCGCACGGCTTGCGCGCGACGGGACGCTGCACGTGAACGCCGGCTCGTCGACGTGGGCGTTCGAGCTGCAGCAGCTCGAGGGGGAGATCGCCGAACGTCTTCGCGACCTGCTCGGCAAGGCTGCGCCGGAGCGCGTGCGCTTCGCGCCGGGGCCACTTCCGGAGCCTCTCGTGGAGGCTCCCCCAGCGTCGCAGAAGGTCCCTCCAGAGCCCACACTCGACCAGGCGCGCACCGCCCACGAGCTGGCGGCGCCGATCGCCTCCGAAGAACTCCGCAAATCGGTAGAAAAAGCTGCACGAATGAGCCTCGCGGCGGCCGCTGACGACCGCCGGGTTTGGTAGACTTCACCTAGCCCGGAAATGCACAACTTGCAGGGCTTTTTTTATGGCTAAAGCTTCCTATACTGCCAAGGACATCACCGTTCTCGAGGGCCTCGAGCCGGTCCGGTTGCGCCCGGGCATGTACATCGGCTCGACGGGCCCTCGCGGGCTGCACCAGCTCGCATACGAGGTGATCGACAACGCCGTCGACGAGGCCATGGCGGGGCGCGCCAGCACGATTGAGATGACCATCCATCCGGACACGTCCGTGACGATCACGGACAACGGTTCGGGTATCCCGGTGGACGTGATGGCCGAGCAGGGCCTGCCGGCTGTGACGGTGGTCTTGACCAAGCTTCACGCGGGCGGCAAGTTCGGCGGCGAGGGCTACAAGGTCTCCGGCGGCCTGCACGGCGTCGGGGTATCGGTCGTGAACGCGCTCTCGGAATGGCTCACCGTTGAGGTCAAGCGTGACGGCAAGATCTGGCGCCAGGAGTTCGCCCGAGGCGAGCCGACGACGGACCTGAAGAAGACCGGCGTGGCGAAGGACACGGGCACGACCATCGCGTTCCTCCCCGACGGCGACATCTTCGAGGAGCTCGAGTGGTCGACCGAAACGCTGGTCCAGCGCCTGCGCGAGACCGCGTTCCTGACGAAGGGGCTGCGGATCGTGCTCTACGACGAGCGCCAGGGCGACGAGAAGCACGAGTTCCACTACGAGGGCGGTATCCGCGACTTCGTCTCCCACGTGAACCGGTCCAAGGACCCCGTCCACAAGGGGATCGTGTACTTCGAGGGCGTGAACGACCAGGGTAACGTCGAGGTGGCGATGCAGTGGAACTCCTCGTACCAGGAGTCGGTCTTCACCTTCGCCAACAACATCAACACCACCGAGGGCGGTTCGCACCTGTCCGGCTTCAAGAGCGCCCTGACGCGCACGCTCAACGACTACGCGCGCGCGAAGGGTCTGCTGAAGGAGAAGGAAGACAACCTCGAGGGCGAGGACGTGCGCGAGGGGCTCGCTGCGGTGCTCTCGGTGAAGCTGCGCGATCCGCAGTTCGAAGGTCAGACGAAGACGAAGCTCGGCAACCCGTGGGTGCGGGGTCTCGTCGAGCAGACGGTGAACCAGCGGCTGGCCGAGTACTTCGAGGAGAACCCGAGCGACGCCAAGCGCATCATCGACAAGGCGATCTCGGCTGCGCGGGCACGGCAGGCCGCCCGCAAGGCGCGCGAGCTGACGCGGCGCAAGAGTGCACTCGAGAGCTCGTCGCTCCCCGGCAAGCTCGCCGACTGCCAGATCACCGACCCCGCCTCGGCGGAGCTCTTCCTCGTCGAGGGCAACTCCGCCGGCGGCTCCGCCGTGGACGCGCGCGACCGCACCTTTCAGGCGATCCTGCCGCTCCGCGGGAAGGTGATCAACTCCGAGAAGAACCGCATCAACAAGGTGCTCTCGAACACGGAGATCCAGTCGATGATTACCGCCATCGGTACGGGTATCGGCGACGAGTTCGACATCGAGAAGCTGCGCTACCACCGCGTGATCGTCATGACCGACGCCGACGTCGACGGTTCGCACATCCGCACGCTGATCCTGACGTTCCTGTACCGGCAGATGCCGGAGCTGGTCGACCGCGGCCACATCTTCATCGCCGTGCCGCCGCTGTACGCGGTTCGCATCAACGGCCGCGAACAGTACGTCGAGAAGGAGGCGCACTTCGAGGACCTGCTCGTGCGCGAGCGCGTGAAGGACGCCGAGGTGACCGACCGCGGCGGCGACACGCAGAAGCTCACTGAGGCTCGGTACGCCCGCTTCAGCCGCGCGCTGCACGAGTACGAGGGCTGGGTCTCCCGCCTTCGCGCCGACTTCGGTGCGGGGCCGGCGAACTTCGTCACGGCGCACCGGCTTGTCGAGACCGAGGCCGGCTCGCTGGGCGACCTCGAGGTCGCGTTGGGCACGATCGCGCCCAACGGCTACGAGGTCTCACTGGTCGAGACCGGCGCGGACGGGGCCAAGATCCGCGTCGTCGAGCGCGAGACCAGCGCCGCCGCCAACGTCGTCCTGCCGGCAGAGTTGCTCGTCTCGCCGGTCTACACGAACCTGCGCAAGACCTACGCGCGGCTGGTCGAGATCGTCGGCTCGCCCCCGTTCACCATCCAGCTCGGAAACAAGTCGGCCGAGGCCGAGACCTTCACCGAGCTTCGCGACCGGGCGCTCGATCTTGCCAAGGAGGGTCTGAAGCCACGGCGCTTCAAGGGCCTCGGCGAGATGGACCCCGAGGAGCTCGCCCAGACGACGATGGACCCGGCTCGCCGGATGCTGGTCAGGGTCGACGTCGAGGATGCGGCGGCCGCCGACCAGGTCTTCTCGATGCTGATGGGCGACCAGGTCGAGCCGCGGCGGCTGTTCATCGAGCAAAACGCCAAGGACGTCCGCTTCCTTGACGTCTAAGGGAGGCGCTGGATGGCGACGGTAGAACCCCTCGGCCCAGGCCGGATCGAGCCGCGCGAGCTCGAGCAGGAGATGCGCTCGAGCTTCCTCGATTACGCGATGAGCGTGATCGTCGCGCGTGCGCTCCCGGACGTGCGCGACGGCCTCAAGCCGGTGCACCGGCGCGTGCTCTACGCGATGCATGAGGCCGGCCTGCAGCCGAACCGCTCGCGCCTCAAGTGCGCCCGCGTGGTCGGCGACGTGATGGGCTCCTACCACCCGCACGGCGACCAGGCGATCTACGACACGCTCGTGCGCCTGGCCCAGCCGTTCTCGATGCGCTACCCGCTCGTGGACGGCCAGGGCAACTTCGGGAACATCGACGGCTATCCGGCCGCGGCCATGCGCTACACCGAATGCCGGCTGACGCGTCTCGCCACCGAGATGCTCCGCGACATCGATGCGGACACCGTTGACTTCAAGCCGAACTACGACGAGTCGCGCCGAGAGCCGGAGGTCCTGCCGGCCCGCCTGCCGAACCTGCTGCTGAACGGCTCGGCGGGGATCGCAGTGGGCATGGCGACCAACATTCCTCCGCACAACCTCGGCGAGGTCGTGGATGCGCTGGTGGCGCTGATCGACGAGCCGACGATCGACGTCGACCGGCTGACGAAGCACATCAAGGGTCCGGACTTCCCGACCGGCGCGATCGTCCTCGGTCGCGAGGGGATCCGCGAGGCCTACCGCTCGGGGCGGGGCCGGATCGTGATGCGGGCGCGCACCCACATCGAGGAACTGCGGGGCGGCCGGACGGCGATCGTCGTCAGCGAGCTCCCGTACGGCGTCAAGAAGGGCGGCGACGAGGGCGTGATCAAGAAGATCGCCGACCTCGTCAACGACAAGGTCATCCCGGAGGTCCACGACGTGAAGGACCTTTCCGACAAGTCCGGCATGCGCATTCAGATCGAGCTCAAGCGCGACGCCATCCCGCAGGTGGTCCAGAACAAGGTCTTCAAGCACACGTCGCTGCAGACGACCTTCGGCTACAACGCCGTCGCACTTGTCGACGGCGTGCCCCGGACGCTGCCGCTCCGCGACCTGCTGCAGCACTACCTCGACTTCCAGCGCGAGGTCGTCACCCGCCGGTCGAAGTTCGAGCTGCGCAAGGCCGAGGCTCGTGCGCACGTTCTGCAGGGCTACCTCACCGCGCTCGACACTGCAGGGCTACCTCACCGCGCTCGACAATCTCGACGCTGTCATCTCGCTGATCCGCGCGTCAGCCGACCCGGATGCGGCGCGCACCGGCCTGATGGAGACGTTTGACCTCTCCGAGATCCAGGCGCAGGCGATCCTCGACCTGCGGCTCCAGCGCCTGACCGGGCTCGAGCGGAAGCGCATCGAGGACGAATACGCCGACCTGATGGAGCGCATCTCCGAGCTGCGGGCGATCCTGGGCGACGAGGCGAGGATCAACGGGCTGATCCGGGAGGAACTGCTCGAGATCAAGCAGGTCTATGGCAAGGGCGACGACCGCCGCACCGAGATCGTGGCCGCGGAGGGCGAGCTCGAGCTCGAGGACCTGATCGCGGAAGAGGACATGGTGATCGCGATCACGCGCTCCGGCTACGTGAAGCGCCTTCCCGTCACGACCTACCGCGAGCAGCGCCGAGGGGGCATCGGCGTGATGGGGATGGACCTCAAGGACGAGGACTACATCGAGCACCTGTTCGTCGCCTCGACGCACGACTACCTGCTCTTCTTCACAACGGTCGGGAAGGTCTACCGCCTGAAGGTGCACGAGCTCCCGCTCGGCACGCGCCAGTCGAAGGGCCGCGCGATCATCAACCTGCTCCCGTTCGCCCAGGGCGAGCAGGTGCGGGCCGTGATCGCGACGCGCGAGTTCAAGGAGGCGGAGTACCTCGTCCTGGCGACGCGCAAGGGGATGATCAAGAAGACGCGCTTCGAGGAGTACAACACCCCGCTCAAGGCCGACGGGATCATCGCGATCAAGCTGCGCGACGAGGACTCGCTCGTCGACGTGCTCCACTCGACGGGCAACGAGGACATCATCCTCGTATCCCGCAAGGGCCAGGCGATCCGCTTCAACGAGAAGAACGTGCGGCCGATGGGTCGCGCCACCTCCGGCGTGAAGGGCATGGGGCTGCGCAAGGAGGACGAGGTGATCGCCGCCGGGATCGCGGACGACGAGCTCGACATGCTCGTGGTCACCGACCAGGGCTATGGCAAGCGCACCCGCATGAAGGACTACCCCATCAAGGGTCGCGGGGGGCTTGGCGTGAAGACCGTCCAGCTGACGAAGGCCCGCGGCCAGCTCGCCGGCGCGCTCGCGGTGCGAGACGGCTACCAGGTGATGCTGATCTCGAACGGCGGCACGGTGATCCGGATGCCGGCCGAGGAGATCAAGCGCCTCGGTCGCGCGACCCAGGGCGTGATCGTGATGCGCCTGCGCGGCGACGAGCAGGTCTCCAGCATCGCCCTCGTCGCCGAGTCGGACGAGGCGGTGGCTGCCGACGCCGCCGAGGGCCCGGTCGAGCCCGAGCCGGCTCCTCCTGCAATTTCCGATAAGAACGAGTAAGTTCGCCCGGGACCTCTTCCATTGCTGGAAGCAGGTCGCTATAAGTTCAAAGTGGGGGTATCCCGGGCGTAGGAGGCAGGATGATGGCGTACGAGAGGGCTGCAGACTTCCTCGAGCCGATCGACCTCGCGGAGCACCTCGACAAGATCGAGCTCTACCTGGGGCAGGTCTGCCAGATCGCGGGGATCTCGAAGATGCAGCTCGACTACTGGACGAACAAGGCCCAGATTCCGACCAAGGGGAAGAAGCAGCGCATCTACGACATCGACGCGCTCGAGACGGTCATGCTGATCAAGCAGGCGAAGGACAAGGGCCTGAACCTGGGCGCCGCGATCGAGGCCGCCCGCCGTTTCCGCGAGACGAACCCGCGCGTCGCGGCCCAGAACTAGCTAGTCGTTCCGCAGCGTCTCGGCCGCCTGCTCCGGCGCGAGGGTGTTGATGTAGTGCCCAGCGCCGAGCTCCAGCGAGGCGATCACGCTCAGGCGCGGCAGAAGCTCGAGGTGCCAGTGGCCGGCTTCGTGGAGCCAGAGGTTCATCGGCCGTTGTCCTTCAGCCACGGCGAGACGGCGTAACGCCTCGGCGGCGAGCTCCAGTGCCGGGCCGAGGAGCGGGCTCGAGAACGCACGCTCCTCGTGCTCGACCGGCGCGATCAGGCACTCGTAGGCGGAGCGGCTCGCGTACGGGCAGAGCAGCACGAGGCCGTCGCGCTCCTCGACGACCCGCGTTCGCTCGGCGCGCTCGACCTCGAGGGCCTCGCACAGGCGGCAGGGCTCGCCCCGCTCGGCCTTCGGCACCGGCGGCTCCTCGTCCAGCCAGACGAGCTGCGAGTGCGAGTGGAGCAGGCTCGCGCCGGCCGCGCGGCCCTCGTTGACGCAGGCGAAGATCGTCATGCCCTGGTTCGCGGCCGCGACGGCCCGCAGGCGCCACGCCTCGGCTACGAGCTCGAGCTGCTCCAGGCCGAGCTCGGCGATCGAGCGCCGGTGCTGGGGCGAATGGACCACGACCTCCTGCCGCTCGAAGGCCGGGTACTTGTTGGGCACGACGCGCACCGACCAGCCGGGTGTGTCCGGCTCGCGGTCGCCCGGTGCGAGGGCGAGCACCTCGGGCGGCGTCCGATCCTCGCGTCCTTCGCAGAAGGGGCACGACTCGAGCTCCTCCTCGGTCGGCGGCCGGAGCTCCGGCTGCTCGGCTCCCGGCCGGCCGGACCGGCCCGGCGCAACGGCCACGAGGCGGCCGGAGAGCGGGTCGACCCTGAGGTCCGGGCTCAGGAGCCCGAGTTGGTCTTCTCGAGAAACGGCTTGATCAGGTCGAGCGGCGCCGGGAAGACGATCGTCGTCGAGGCCGACGAGCCGAGCTCGAGGAGCGTCTGCAGATAACGGAGCTGGATCGTCGTCGAGGCCGACGAGCCGAGCTCGAGGAGCGTCTGCAGATAACGGAGCTGGAGCGCGATCGGGTGCTGCTCGATCACGAGCGCTGCGTCCTTGAGCCGTTCGGAGGCCTGGAACTCGCCCTCGGCCGCGATTACCTTCGCGCGCCGCTCGCGCTCGGCCTCGGCCTGGCGCGCCATCGCCCGCTGCATGCCGGACGGAATCTCGACGTCCTTGACCTCGACGATCGAGACCTTGATGCCCCACGGCGAGGTCGCCTCGTCGATGATCTCCTGCAGGATCGAGTTGATCTTGTCGCGCTCGGAGAGCAGCTCGTCGAGCAGGTGCTGGCCGAGCACCGACCGCAGCGTCGTCTGCGCGATCTGTGAGGTGGCGACCATGAAGTTCTCGACCTGCACGATCGCGTTCTTCGGCTCCACGATCCGGAAGTAGGCCACCGCATTCACCCGCACCGGGACGTTGTCCTTGGTGATGACCTCCTGGGGCGGGATGTTGAGCGTGATCGTGCGCAGGTCGACCTTCACCATCCGGTCGACGATCGGGATCAGGATGAAGAGGCCTGGCCCCTTCGGCTGAGGGAGCAGCCGCCCGAGCCGGAAGATGATTCCCCGCTCGTACTCGCGCGCCACCTTGATCGCCGAGATCAGGAACAGCACGACGAGGAACAGCAGGACGACGACGACGATCAGCGCGGCTGCCACGGTGCCTGGATCCTACTCGTGCTGTTCGGTCTAGGGCGTCTTGTACTGCAGTCCATGACGGTGCGTTAGACGGCTGCACGGGCAAAGCCCGCACGACCTTTGCGGTCGGCGCCGCACGGCGGCGCCTTAGTCGTTAGGTAGTGGCTCGACTTCCAGCACCAGGCCGGGATCGACCCCGGCCACGCGCACCCGCTGCCCGGGCCTGAGCGGTCCGTTCGAGATCGGCTTCGCGCGCCAGAGCTCGCCCTGGACGAAGACCATGTCGTCGCGACGCGCCTCGCCGACCTCGCCGACCATCATGTGCGGCCCGACGGTCACCGGCCGCCGCCGGACCTGTACCGCCTTGGACAGCGCGAACACCCAGATCAAGCCGAGCCCGGCCGCGAACACCACGAGCACAGGCACGTTGACGTGGTTGTACGGCGACGGTGCGTTGTGGAAGAGCAGCAGCGAGCCGACGACGATGCTCGTCAGGCCGGAGATGGTGAGCGCACCGTGGCTGACGACGTGGGCGTCGATCACCAGCAGCGCCGCTCCGAGGATCAGCAGCGCGAGCCCGGCCCAGCTGATCGGCAGCACGGCGAAGCCGAACAGCGCGGTAAGGAGCGCGATCGCCCCGAGGGCGCCGGGCAGCACGACGCCCGGGTGGAAGATCTCGAAGCCGATCCCGGCGATCCCGGCCAGGAAGAGCAGTGGGATGATGTTCGGGTCGATCAGCGCGTTCAAGAGACGGGTGAAGAAGCCCGGCTCGACGGTGTCGATCTGCGCATTGGCGGTGTGCAGCGTGAAATTCTTGCCGACCGTTTTCCGCCCGTCGATCTTGTCCAGCAGGGCCGGCAGCGTGGGCGCGAGCACGTCGACGACGTTCATCTCCTTGGCCTGAGTGTCGTCCAGGTTGGAGGCCTTGCGTACCGCCTCGGCGGCCCAGGCCTCGTTACGTCCGTGGAAACGCATCAGGCTCGTCAGCGACGCGACGGCGTCATTGATCACCTTGCGCCGCAGGTCTGAGCCGAGGTTCTGGCCGCTGGAGTCGATCGGCGTCGACGAGCCGATGTTCGTCGCGGGCGCCATCGCCGCGATGTCAGAGGCCTCGGTGATCCAGACGCCGGCGGACGCTGAGCGCGCACCGCTCGGCGAGACGTAGGTGATCACCGGGATCTTCGAGGCGATCTCCGTCTTGACGATCTTGCGCATCGACTCGGAAAGGCCGCCCGGGGTGTCGATCACGATCACCGCCGCGTCGTAGCCGTCCTTCTGCGCGCGGTCGAGCTCGTGGTCGAGGTAGCTCGACGTCACCGGGTTCACCTCGAGCTCGAAGTGGATCGCCAGCACGCGAGGGTGCGCAGCGGAGGCGGAGGCGAGCGCCGGAACGGCCAGGGCCGCGGCCAGCGAAGCCAGGAGAGCCCAGAAGAACGGCCGTTTCACGGTTGTAAAGATTCTACCGGCGAGCAGCGGTTTTCCTTGCGGCCGAGGAAGTCGGCTGGCACCCTCGAACCCGGGTCGTCCAGTGGGAAAGCTCCTTGTTGCAGCCGTTCTCGCGCTCGCGTTCCCCGGCTCCTCGCTCGCATCCGGGCTCGTGCAGCAGCGGGATCTTCAGCCACAGGCTGCGCAGCGCGTGCTCTCGCCCGGGCGGTTCCACCTGGTGGGGATCCACTGGCGCGGGCCCGGGAGCGTCGAGTTCCGCACGCGCGATCTCGCCGGACGCTGGAGCCCGTGGCGCGAGTCGTCTGACGAGGACACCCCGCCTGACCACGGCTGGCGCATCGGCGAGCCGGTGTGGGTCGGAGCGTCGGCCGGGTTCCGGTACCGGATCTTGGGCAGGGTCACGCGCGTGCGCGCGTACTTCATCCGCACGCCGCAGCTCGCGTCGCCGGTGAAGCGAGCGCAGATCGCGGGCGCCCCGCCGATCATCACGCGCGCCGGCTGGCACGCCGACGAGTCGATTCGCCGCGGGGCGCCCTTCTACGCCGACGGGGTGCACCTCGCGTTTGTGCACCACACCGTCAGCTCCAACTCGTACACCAAGGCGCAGTCGGCCTCGATCGTGCGCGGGATCGAGCTGTACCACGTGAAGAGCAACGGCTGGAACGACATCGGCTACAACTTCCTCGTCGACAAGTACGGCCAGGTGTTCGAAGGCCGGTACGGCGGGGTGACGAAGCCGGTCGTCGGCGCTCAGGCGATGGGGTTCAACACCGGCTCGGTCGGAATTGCGGTGATCGGCGACTACGGCTCGACGTCGATCAGCCCGGCTGCGCGCGCGGCGCTCATCTCGCTGATCGCCTGGCGGCTCGACCTCGCGCACGTCGACCCGCTTTCGAAGGTCGTGCGCGTCTCGGCCGGCAACCCCAAGTATCCGGCCGGGCGCGCCGTGACGCTGAATGCCGTGCGCGTCTCGGCCGGCAACCCCAAGTATCCGGCCGGGCGTGCCGTGACGCTGAATGCGATATCCGGACACCGTGATGTCTACCCGACGAGCTGCCCGGGCGCCCGCCTGTACGCGCTGCTGCCGTCCATCCGGGCCGCAGTCGCAAAGACCGGCCTGCCGAAGCTCTACTCGCCTGTGGTGACCGGCACGCTCGGCGGCCCGATCCGTTTCACGGCGCGGCTCTCCACCTCGGCGACCTGGACGGTGACGGTGCGCGACGCCGCCGGTGCGACGGTCGCCACCGGCACCGGGGCCGGAGCGCGCGTCGACTGGACGTGGGATGCGAGCACCGCGCCGACGGCTCGCTACACCTGGGCGATCACGGCGCCGCAGACACGCCCGGCGACCGGCGCGATCGGCAATGCGCCTGCGCCGCTCTCCCTGCAGAAGCTCCGCATGGTGCCCTCGGTGGTCACGCCGAACGGCGACGGACGTGGCGACCAGGCGAAGATCGAGTACCGGCTCTCTGCCGTCGCGAGAGTGACGGCCACGGTGCAGGACGTGCTCGGCAACACCGTTGCGACGGTGTTCGACGGGGCTCGCAAGGCCGGCACGCAGAAGCTGACCTGGGACCCGGCGGCGGTGAACGACGGCTGGTACCGGCTGCTCGTCGTGGCGACGGCCGGGTCGAAGCAGGTGCAGACCTCGAGGCGCTTCTGGATCGACCGCACGCTTGCGGCCACGACGGCGAGCGCGCCTGCCTTCTCGCCCAACGGTGACGGGCGGCAAGACGGCACGACGATCGGGTTCCAGCTCCAGAACCCGGCCCACGTGGAGGTACGGCTGCTGCGCCGGTCCGCGCTCGTTGCGACGCTCCTCGAACAGGATCTCCAGGCCGGTCCCCAGCGTTTGAAGTGGGACGGCGGCGGCCTCCCCGACGGCAGGTACGTGATCTCGGTCTCGGCGGCGGACTCACTGCTCGAGGTGACGCAACGCGTGCTCGTGCAGATCGACCGTGCGCCAGATCGACCGTGCGCCGCCGACGCTGCGGCTGCTCTCGCTCGCGCCGATCACGCTCCGGGTCTCGGAGGCGGGCACGCTCGTGATCGCGGTCAACGGCCGCTGGCGCAAGCTGGCCGTGAAGCGAGCGGGGCAGCTGAAGATCGGCTACCGCGGCGCCGTTCGCGGCGTCACGGCCTACGTGATCGACCGCGCTGGCAACCGCAGCCGAACCGTCAGCGCCCGGCGCTGACCCACCGTTGTAGCGGCGCTCGAGCCAGGCGACCTGTCCTCCGGGAAATACACTACGGCCGCCGTGCAACCTCCTCTCCGCAAGCGCCGTCAGATTCGGCAAGACCCGCGGCCGCAACGGCCGCTCGTCTACGAGAGGCTCAGTGATCCCATCCTCGTCAAGCGAGCGAAGGACGGCGACGCGCAGGCGCTCGCCGCGCTCTGCGAACGGCACGCACCGCGAGTCGAGCGTCTGGCTCAGCACCTGCTCGCCGACCCCGAGGACGCCCGCGATGCGGCGCAGGAGGCCCTCGCCAAGCTGTGCGTTCGGCTGCGGCAGTTCCGCGGCGACTCGCAGTTCGCGACCTGGCTCCACCGGCTGGTCGTCAACACCTG
>Ga0207428_10002674_pt1 | contig 17754 bp, 14 predicted proteins | sample RhiMethybrSRZTD1_FD_187600 | JGI IMG/M metagenome (GOLD analysis project Ga0207428, IMG submission 187600) | Populus rhizosphere microbial communities from Tennessee, USA - Rhizosphere MetaG P. TD hybrid SRZTD1 (SPAdes) (version 3) | ecosystem: Host-associated > Plants > Roots > Rhizosphere >...
GAGCTTCTGAAGCGGCACTTGACCGAGATGTGGAATGATCTGCGCTTCGGCTAGATCGCGGTATCGCCGAAGTGTCGAGGCAGCGAGACTGTGCGCATTGTCCAACCAATTGCGCAAATATGCGGTGATGGTGGTCTCGTTGGCCTCGACGTATGTCCCGGCATGTGCTGTGCCGATTAGCCGGTTCAATTCACGTTCGGCATCTTTGCGCGAGCAGCCGCGAAGCGTGACGTATCTTGTCTGTCGTTTGCCATCAGTGGATTGCAGATCAAATTTCAATCTCCAAGAATTGCGACCGCGCCGGGTGACATTGCCTCTCATGTTAAATCCTCCAATTTTGTCTGACCCGGTGCACCGCCGAGATACATGCGGGCAGTCTCAGCCATCTGCCGCGCCTCTTGATCGCTGACGCCTTTCACCTTCCGCAGTTCGGAATAGAAGAAGCCAGCGAGGACAGCGCCCTCGCGCTGCTGCTTCAAGACGAATGCATCAAGCATGTCGTGAAGGTGTTTGACTTGCGGGCGAAGGTCTTCGTTCTCGAAAGACTTCTCCAGTCTGTTGATCATTTCCTGATTCAAACTGGTTTCGTTGGCTTCCGCCGCGACATCGAGGCGGCGGCGAAGGGCCTCTCTGATTCGCAGATTGATTTGAACGAGCGCTGTCGGCTTGCGCGGCATGCGGCCCTCCTGTGACCCAAAAGGACGACGTGGGTCCGATTGGTACCGTATCCGGCCCCGTTTGACAATACGCCACAGGATGGTACTAAATATGGCCCCATATGAAGGAGCAGCCACAATGACCGTAAAGCAGAGCCGGAAAGGCGGGGATGAGCCGAAGACGTTGTCGGTGCCGGAAGCCGGAAGGCGGTATTTCGGTCTTAGCAAAAACGGCAGTTATGCCGCCGCTGAGAGAGGTGAGATTCCGTTCGTTGCCGTCGGGCGCCTCAAGCGCGTTCCGGTCGCGGCGATGGAGAACAGGTTGGCTAACCCCGACTCGGCGAAGGCTCCAGCCAAATCAGCCCGATAAAAAAGTACCGCCCGGCAAAGTTGTTGCCGAGCGGCGGAAGGGTTTGGGGCTTTCAACGACAAAAGCCTTCTACCACTTCCACCCCGTAACGCAACTTGGCTGGGCGGTCTCCATCATCAAACGGGACCGTTATGCTCGACCGAACATCCGACGATTTCAAAATCGTTCTGCCGCGCCGCAAGATCGGGCGGCCCAGCGCCATCGCCGTCATCCAATACGAAGAAGACCTCCACGCGTTTTGCGATGCCATCCTGAAATTCCGGTCACGATCCGATTTAGAAAGGCCCCCGAGTGCTCGCGGCTGGGGCTACCTGTTGGAAGGCGCCAACGCCATCACCAAAGGCGACATCGATCTCGTTGAAAACTTGATCAACGATTGCCGTAAGTCCGGTTCGTTGCCGCTTAATATTTGTGTGACGGATGATTCACGTTCGTTCTCGAACGTCGAGCGATTCGATGACACGACACCAAAACAAGAAGCACAGTGGGCGGTCGATTACATCAAGCGCGCACATCAAAACTATAATCCGTTTTCGTTTTGGGAATTCCAAACCCACTACATTCAAATGCTGGTCGAGAAAATCGATCTGCGAAATCTTTTTGATCCTGAGTGTAAAAAACTCCGCCTTCCCTTAGCGCCGACCAAAGGTTGGTCCGATCTCAACACGCTTGCCGAGTTGATGGATCGTTTCAAGTATTGGGAAGCGCGCGGCAAAACATGTGTCCTGCTTGTCTGTTATGACCTCGATCCCGGTGGCATTCTGATCAGCGACACGCTTCGTTCCAACATGGAGGAACTGAGCAATGCAGTCGGCTGGTCACCGGACAATCTCGTCATTGATCGTTTTGGATTGAACGAAGATTATGTTGAGAGGTACGGACTGGTCTGGATTCCAAATCTGATTACCAGCAGCAAGGCCGATCTCGCCAATCCAAAACATCCGGACCACTTCAAGCCTTACGTGCAGAATTACATTGCGCGCTATGGCATTCGCAAAGTCGAAGCCAACGCCTTGTTACGCAATGTGCCCGCGGCGCGGCAACTCTGCCGTGATGCAATTCTAAAATACGTCAGTCCCAAAGGTATCCGTCTATTTAACGCAAAGACCAATGCCGAACGGGCAAAGGTTGAAGCTGCCGTTGCTCGACTTTGGAAGCGGCGGTGATGTCATGACGGTCATTCGTCTGCCGATTCAATCGTGCATTTGGATCGTCGAAGACAGCAACTGCGCGCCGTGGCTAGTCCTAGCACCAGGCGGTCACGGCTGGGCACATGGCCAAAAAGAAAACGCCGAAACCGATGCGCGTTGGCTCTCGGAAAACCTCGGCTCGCCAATCCGGAGCGCAGCGTCATGAGCATCCTTGAGAGACTGAAGGGCGCACGGAAAAGCAGCAACGGCTGGGAGGCACAGTGTCCGGCTCATGAAGACAAGCATAGCTCACTGAGTATTGCCCATCGCGATGGCCGCTGGCTTCTCAATTGTCATGCCGGCTGCTCTGTAGACGCAATCGTCGCCGCTGTTGGTCTGAAGGTTTCAGACCTATTTGACGATGACACACGCAAGCAGAAAGCAAACGGAAAGTCGCACGGCTCTCCCTTTGTTGCGGAATACATTTATAAAACTGCCGAAGGCGAACCAAGCCGCAAGGTTTGTCGAACTAGCGATAAGCAATTCCCGCAGTTTAAGTGGACAGGTTCGGAGTGGAAGAGCGGCGTCAATGGCGTGGACGTTCTGCCGTATCGCCTGCCCGAATTGGCAGCAGCCAATGCTGAGACACCCGTTTATATCGTCGAAGGTGAGAAAGATTGTGATGCATTAGCAAGGCTAGGGTTTACTGCCACGACTAACCCGATGGGTGCGGGCAAGTGGAAATCCGATCTCAATGAATATTTCGTCAATCGGCACGTCTTAGTTATCCCGGACAATGATGACGCTGGGCGCAAACATGCTGAGCAAGTCGCCCATAATCTCAATCCAATTGCTGCATCAGTACGCGTGGCCCATCTGCCTCTCTCGGAGAAGGGTGCCGATGTTAGCGATTGGCTCAAAGACGATCCCAGTGGCGCGCGGCTGGTGGGGCAATGTCAGGCCGCACCTCTATGGCAGCCTACCGCCGATAAGTCGAAGGATGTTGATGCCGAAATCAAACGACTCGCACAACTAAGTCCGGTTCAATATGAGCGCGAAAGGAAAGAGGCGGCGGAGCGCTTAAACATCAGAGCACCGATCCTTGATCGGTTGGTGAAGGCGGAACGCCCGGACGATGATAAAGGCCAAGGGCGGGCGGTGACGATTGACGATGTGCCACCCTGGGCTGAGCCCGTCGATGGCAACCATCTGGCAACAGTGCTGGCCGGGATATTGCAGACCTATGCGGTGCTGCCCACCGCCGCCGCCTATGTCACCACGTTATGGACTTTGCACACATGGCTGGTGAAATACTTCGTCATGTCGCCGCGCCTTGCCGTCACGTCACCAACCAAGGGCTGCGGCAAGACTACGATCCTTCGCTTGTTGAACAGGCTGACGCGCCGACCGAAGCGGGCGGGAAGTATTACACCGTCTGCTTTGTTTCGAGTCGTCGAGCAGTTTCAGCCCACGATACTGATGGATGAAAACGAAAAATACATGGAGCACGGCGGCGATCTGCATGCATTGATCTGCGAGGGTCACTGTGTTGGCGGCACTGTGCTGCGCGTGCTGGGAGAGAAATTAGAGTTACGGGAATTTTCCGTTTACGGCGCGGTCGCCTTTGCCCGCAATGGCCGGATGCCGGATGACATTGAGCAACGGTCGATCATCATCGAAATGCAACGGCGGCTTGCTGCTGAAGAATTGACGAGCCTACGCGATGATCGTTCGGGGCCATGGGATCAGGCTGCCAGCATGTGCGCCCGGTGGGCCGGTGATGTTGGCGAGAGGGTTACCGAGACTGACCCCGACATGGGAAGCCTGATCAACCGGGTCGCTGACAATTGGCGGCCCTTGTTTGCCATTGCCGACTTGATCGGGGGCGAGTGGCCAGCCCGCATCCGGCAGGCGGCAGCCGCTCTTGCCCCGCGTGACGGCGATTCCACAAACACGCTGTTGCTTGCCGATATCAAGACGCTGTTTGACGAGCGCAAAGGCGATTGGGCCGACCGGATGTATTCCGGAATGATCGTTGATGGGCTGATCGAGATCGAGGGCCACCCTTGGGCGGACTTTAACAGGAAGTCGAAGAAACCCCTCACCAAGAACCAACTGGCGCGGCTGCTTGCCGAATTTCACATTGCCCCGGGCACCGTGAAGATCGGCGAGCAGAGCCTTAAGGGATACAAGCGGAGCCAGTTCGGAGAGGCTTGGAAGCGCTATCTTGCCCCCGAGGGGGTAAACGAAACGTCACAACGTCACCAGCCTACTGCCGCAGGCACTTCTGCCACTTTTCAAAACGTCACCGAGGAATCGCCGGTGACGGATCGAAAATGCGAGAAACCCTTGTGCCCCAACGAAGGTGACGAAGTGACGGATCGAAAAGGGGGTGCCCCAGAGGATGCCACGAGCGAGGGGCCTTGGCTTCTTGTTTGCGAGCACTGCGGCATCCCTGAGAGACCCGGCAACCCGGTCCACCCCTACGACAAAGACGGGCAGACCTATCTGCTCCACGCAGCGTGCTGGACGGAATGGCTGGCCGGTCCTGACCCAGACGGCTGGACCTTCAATCTCGACGACGGAGAAGACGATGGAAAAACGGATACCGCCTGACGATGAATTGCCCGTCAATGAACTCGACCCCGCAATCGTGGAGCTATGCCAAGCCATTAATGAGTTCCCCGGTCTTCGGACATACGAGTCATGTCAGGGCTTCGTTGACGGCCACCGGCTAGGCGAACCGTGGGCAGTGTACTTCCAGCCGACTCCCAGTCCGCCGACACCGGACGGTTACACGTCATTGGAGTTCATGACTTGGCTATGCTGTTATACCGCACGGGATCGCGGGTTTGACGTGAGTATGGAGCTTAATGCTCCACCGCCATACCTTAATGGTCCGGGCGAATGTATGTACTTCATCATCAAAGGCAGGAACCGGCACCCAACCGAGTTTGCACAGTTTATCCGCGAGGTGCGGGGTCGGGTCTTTTGTCTGCCGGTTGGAGATGACGATGCAGAACAACCACCAGAGGATGAAACGCAGCTGGGCCGATGGAAGGCGCCTTAGTAAAAAAGAAGGCGGATACCAATGGATGTACGACTCGCCGCAATGGCAAGCACGTCGACAGCAACAACTGCAGCGCCATCCGTTATGTGCCGCTTGCCTCCAGGATAACGTCATCAAAGCGGCAACGGTCGCGCACCATGTCCAAGACCACAAAGGTGATTGGGGGTTATTCTGTAACTCGCCGCTGGAGAGCCTATGCAAGCCTTGCCATGACTACGTCTACCTAGGCTCCGAGGTCCTCGGATATCAGCGTGGTTGCGACATAAACGGACGGCCGTACAAGACGCAGCCGATATACATCGACAAAAATAAGCGCGCAAAAGCCGGGGGGTGGCCAAAAACATAGGAGGCCCACCACTTAGCCTAGCGGCTTGGCCATCTTGCTTGAATTTATAACGTGTGTTTAGCGTGACGGCAGGGAGCAAAATCGTGGGAATGCGAGGCTTACACGCACGGCCAATCGCCTATTGGCGATACCAGCCTCGACCACGTCCGAACTGTCGCTGTTCCCACTGTTACCGGCTGTTTACCGGCGACCGAAGTACCGCAACCTATTGCGGCGATGCCTGTCGCCAGGCCGCGCACCGCGAAAAGGTTGCCAGCAAGCGGAAGCTCAATAATTGCGTTCGATATGTCGTGATTTTGCGGGCTGGAAGGCATGTCACTGACCCGGTCAAGTCGCTTCGAGCTCTGCTGGACATTGCTGGCCGGCAATTCGGCCTGAAGGCGATTCAAATTCGAGAACAGCGGGACGACGCCGCGGCCTAAGGCATAACGGCGGGCTCTGCCCAAGCTAGATCCGGTACGCCGGGACGCGTCCCACCGCGATCAGTGGGATTGACGTAAGGTTTGGCCCATGAGTTCGCGGAACCGCCTCTATCGCGCGTCGATCAGTCCGGTTTCGTCTGCCTCAACGCTACAGCGCAACGGGTTTTTGCAAACACCCGCGACATCGACTTGGGTGGCGAGACTTCGCCGCAGCTCGTTCGAATCCCAAAGCGGACACCTTGACGCGATAGTCTCACTCTCGCTTCATCTTAGAAGTTCCCTTGTTCCCGTAAGCTTCGGTGTGCCAGACTATATTTTTTTCATGAACGACGACGACGCGAGTGGTGGTGGCGCGTGCTGCGCGTCTAAACTGACGTCGCATTTAACGAAGGCCGATCTCGGGCTCGCCACCGGCGCGCGCGCCGCACCCGATGGCTACACCCTCGTGGTAGTCACCGTTGTGGCGCTGATCAATCCGAGCGTCGCTAAAGTCGCTTACGACCCGCTGAAGGACTTCGCGCCGATTGCCTATCTTGGCGCGGCACCCAACGCCATCATCACCAGGCCGGCCTCTGGCATTGTCAGCGTTGCCGATTTGATCACGAAAGCAAAAGCCAATCCGGGCAAGCTCACTTATGCCTCGCCTGGTCTCGGCAGCGTCTCGCAGCTCGCGGTCGAGTTGTTGAAACTGCGCGCCGATATCGACATGACGCATGTTCCATTCAATGGTGCAGCGCCCTCGCTACAGGCCGCGCTCGCCGGCACCACCGACATTGCCGCGGTCAGCATTGCCGGGCTGATCGGCCGTATCCGGTCCGGCACGCTGAAAGCATTGGCGCAAACTGGCAGCGAGCATTGGCAGGACATGCCTGACGTTCCGACAATGGCGGAGGCCGGGATTCCCAATGCGGTGGTCGAAACCTCGCAGATGTTTCTGGCACCCGCCGGTACGCCGGCGGGCATCATCAAACGTCTCGCGGATGAAACCCGCGCCATCCTAGCGAAGCAAGAAATTAAAGAGAAAATGCTCGACGCCGGCTTTATGGTGAAATTCGAAGGGCCCGACGACCTGCATGCGCGCATGGTGCGTGAAGTGCCGATGTGGAAGGAAATCGTTGAGCGCGCCGGGCTCGCAAAACAATAAGGCCCCAATGTCATTTGAAGTCCGCTTTTGGCCCAAAGCGGACATCGGCTAGTGCACCGTACATGTCTGCTTTTCGGGGTAAAGCAGACATGACCGTTTGCGGGAATCCGCTTTCGCGGTCGCTATTGGGTGTAAAGCGGACATGGCCTATTGCAGTGCAAATGTCTGCTTTTGACCCAAAGCGGACATCGGCCGTGCGGATTTAATGTGCTACTCTGAAGGGGTAGCACGCCCTGTCTGAGCCTTGAGGGCCGGTGATGAGGCGACGCGAGTTCATCAATCTGTTTGGTAGTGCCGTAGTTACGTGGCCACTTGCGGTCGCTGCGCAGGAGGCCGGGCGAAATTATCGCGTCGCTGGCTTGTTCGGGGGTAGTACGCGCGAGGCACCCCAAACCGTTGCCATGTTCGAACAAGTTCGCCAGGCCGGGTTCATCGAGGGCCAGAACCTCACCGTTGATTGGCGGACATATGGAACGCGCGTCGAACTGGTTTCGCAATTTGCGTCGGAACTGTTCAAATCCCCAGTCGATGTAATCATTGTCGGCGGCGATCCTGCAACCAAAGCTGCACAGAAAGCAACGACAACGATTCCCATCCTCGCGTTTACCGATGACATGGTGGGGTCGGGTTTAGTGAGCTCGCTGGCCAAGCATGGTGGCAATACTACGGGTGTTAGCCTTCTCGCGACGGAGCTCGATGGAAAGCGACAAGATGTACTCGTCGAGGCCGTGCCCGGATTACGGCGCATGGCGGCTCTCGCAGACATCACCACCACGCCGCACCATTTCCAAGCACTGCAGGATGAGGCGCGTAAGCGTGGAATTGAACTGTTGATTCAGAGTGTCGCAAAGGCTGATGGAATCGCGCCTGCAATCGATGCGGCGAAAGCATCGGATGTTGCGGCGCTCAACGTATTGGCATCGCCGCTACTGTTCGCGAATCGTCAGATCATCATCGAACGCGCAGATAAATTGCGTCTGCCGGCCATATACCAATGGCCGGAGTTGGCTGAAGAGGGTGGTTTTATTGGGTACGGCCCGCGTATCGTCCAACTCTATCGAGATATATTGGGACGGCAACTAGTCCAACTCCTGCGGGGTGCCAAAGCCGCAGACTTGCCAGTCGAACAGCCAACAAAGTTTGAGCTAGTAATCAATCTTCGCACTGCGAAAGCTATTGGCGTTGAAGTCCCGGCCGCGCTTGTTCTTCGTGCTGATAAGCTGATCGAATGAGCCATGTCCGCTTTTGGCCCATAGCGGACATGCCGAAAAACGCAATCGATGTCGCTATTGGGGGTAAAGCGGACATGGGCTGGTGCAGTGCAAATGTCCGCTCATGACCCAAAGCGGACATGACACAGTTACTCAGCGGGCACACTGGTTGGCTGGCGCAATTCACCAAGAGATTGCTGGATAACGGTTGACGCGCCTTGCAACGCCAGCCCAGCCATAATGGCCGCGACCACGACATCCGGCCAACCGGTGCCCGTGCCAAACACGCCAGCCGCCGCGAGCAACACCGCCAGATTGCCGAGCACGTCGTTACGAGTGCAAATCCACGCCGAGCGCATGTTGGCGTCGCCTTCTCGGAACGCCCAGAGCAACCCAAAGGACGCCGCATTGGCAGTGAGCGCAGCGAAACCAACCGCGCCCATTGTAAAGGCGCTCGGCAGGGTGCCGTGTAGAGCGTGCCAGATAACCGTGGCAATGACCCAGAGGCCGAACGCACCCATCGTCGCACCCTTGGCAAGCGCAGCGCTCGCCCGGTAGCGCAGCGCCATTCCGACCACAAAGAGGCTTATTGCGTAGTTTGAAGCATCTCCAAGGAAGTCGAGGGCATCGGCTTGTAACGAAGCGGAACCAGCAGCCACGCCCGCTCCGATTTCAACGAAGAACATGGCCGCATTGATCGCAAGCACGATCCACAGGACACGGCGATAGCGCTCATTACCCCGATGCGGGTCTAGTTTCCGTGGTAGTGGTTCGCAGCAACAATCGGCCATGCGTTTATATAATCGCCGCACTGGCAGTTACACAATCACTGAGGCAATTGCACTTTGATTGAAACTTCGACAATCACATGTCCTAAGTGTGGTCACAAAGAAACGGAACGCATGCCAATTGATGCGTGCCAGTTCGTTTATGACTGCAAAGGTTGTGGCGAACGCCTCAAGCCAAAGCAGGGTGATTGTTGCGTATTCTGCTCATACGGATCAGCGCCATGTCCGCCTAGACAAGCCGGTAGTTGCTGCCAATAGCTTAGTGTCTATGTCCGCTATTGGCCCTTAGCAGACATGAAACTTTGCACTGCACATGTCTGCCTTCGCGCTGGGCGCTCTTTATTTCCTCTTGATATACGGTCAAGGCGATTCACATCGCTTCTTTATCCCGCATCTCCTAACTGAACGAGCGTCCGCAATTGAAGGAGGCGCTCGTGCTCGACCTTGCCTTGCTTGCGCTTGGCCTTGGCCTGTTCGCGGTCTCGGTCGGCTACGCCTACGCCTGCGACCGACTCTAGGGAGGCGGCCATGGTTTTCGACTTCTCGCTCGCCGCAATCGTGACCGCGGGACTGATGATCTACCTCGTCTACGCGCTGCTTACGCCGGAGAAATTTTAAGCCGGACTTGAGGTGTCACAATGACCATCATCGGCTGGACGCAAATTCTGCTCTTCTGCGCGATCGTCGTGGCGCTCACCCCACTGCTCGGCGGCTACATGACGCGCGTGTTCAGGGGCGAGCGCACGATCTTGACGCCGGTGCTACGGCCGGTCGAGCTCTTGTTGTACCGCGCCGCCGCGATTGAGGAAAAACAGGAGCAAGGCTGGCTGGCCTATACGGTCGCCATGCTGCTCTTTCACATTGGCGGTTTTCTTATCCTCTACGCGCTGATGCGCTTGCAGGCCGGGCTGCCGTTCAACCCGGCGGAGCAGTCGGCCGTCGCGCCCGATCTAACGTTCAATACCGCGATCAGCTTCATCACCAACACAAACTGGCAGAACTACGGCGGCGAAAGCACGATGTCCTATCTTGTGCAGATGCTCGGGCTGACCCATCAGAACTTCCTGTCGGCAGCCACCGGTATCGTCCTTGCTGTCGCACTCATCCGCGGCTTTGCCCGCGCGTCGGCGAGGACGATCGGCAACTTCTGGGTCGATATCACCCGCTGCACGCTCTACGTCCTGTTGCCGATCTGCGTCGTAGCGGCGCTATTCCTTGTCTGGCAGGGCATGCCGCAGACGCTCGGCCCCTATGTCGAGGCGACGACGTTTGAAGGCGCCAAACAGACCATCGCGGTCGGTCCGGTTGCCTCGCAGGTTGCGATCAAGATGCTCGGCACCAATGGTGGCGGCTTTTTCAACGCCAATGCGGCGCACCCCTTCGAAAATCCGACCGCGCTGTCGAATTTCGTGCAGATCGTCCTGATCTTCGCACTCGGCGCCGCGCTCACCAATGTGTTCGGCCGTATGGTCGGCAATCAACGCCAGGGTTGGGCCATTCTCGCCGCCATGGGCGTGCTGTTCCTCGCCGGCGTTCTCGTCACTTATTGGGCCGAGGCAGCCGGTACCCATACGCTCGAGGCGCTCGGGCTGAGCGGCGGCAACATGGAAGGCAAGGAGGTTCGCTTCGGCATCGTCGCCTCGGCGCTCTTTGCCGTGGTCACCACCGCGGCATCGTGCGGCGCGGTCAATGCTATGCACGACTCGTTCACCGCGCTCGGCGGCATGATTCCGCTGATCAACATGCAACTCGGCGAGATCATCGTCGGCGGCGTCGGCGCGGGACTGTACGGCATGCTGCTGTTCGTCGTGCTCACTGTCTTTGTCGCCGGCCTTATGGTCGGCCGCACGCCGGAATATGTCGGCAAGAAAGTCGAGGCCAAGGAAGTCAAAATGGCGATGCTCGCCATTTTGATCCTGCCACTCATGATCCTCGGCTGGACTGCGGTCGCGGTCGTCAATCCGCCCGCGGTCGCTTCGATGGCCAATGCGGGCCCGCACGGGTTCAGCGAGGTGCTCTATGCCTACAGCTCGCAGACCGGCAACAACGGCTCGGCTTTCGCGGGCCTGACGGGCAACACCTTCTTCTACAACTTGACCGGCGCCATCGCGATGTTCGTCGGCCGCTTCTGGATGATCATCCCGACGATGGCCATCGCCGGTTCGCTCGCCGCCAAGAAATCGGTGCCTCCGTCGCTCGGCACGTTCCCGACCACCGGCGCGCTGTTCGTCGGCCTTCTTGTCGGCGTCATCTTGATCATGGGCGGCCTCACGTTCTTCCCGGCGCTGGCGCTCGGGCCGATCGTCGAACAGCTCGCGATGCAGGCCGGCACGGTGTTTTGAAATTCCTCGGAGGCTTGGCAATGGAAACCTCGAAGATCCGCAAGCGGATGCCGGTCACAACCCTGGCCGACCCGAAAATCGTGATTCCCGCGATCGGGCAGGCCTTCCGCAAGCTCGACCCACGTACGCTCGCCCGCAACCCGGTGATGTTCGTGCTGGAAATGGTGACCGTGCTCACCACGGTCCTTCTCGTTCGCGACATTGTCGTGCACGCGCAAACGCTCGCCTTCGAGTTTCAGATCGTGATCTGGCTGTGGTTTACCGTGCTGTTTGCGAATTTTGCAGAGGCAGTGGCGGAGGGGCGGGGCAAGGCGCAGGCGGACAGCTTGCGCAAGACGCGCACGGAGACGCGCGCCAAGCGCATCCTGATGCCCGACAATTACGAGGTCTATCAGCGTGTGCTGGCCGAAGACTTGCAGGCGGGTGACCTGGTCATCTGCGAAGCCGGTGACATTATTCCCGGCGACGGCGAAGTGATCGAAGGCATTGCTTCGGTAAACGAAGCAGCGATCACCGGAGAGTCCGCGCCGGTAATACGCGAATCCGGCGGCGACCGCTCAGCCGTCACCGGCGGAACGACCGTCATCTCCGACCGTATCGTCATCCGCATCACCTCATCGCCCGGTTCGTCCTTCCTTGACCGCATGATCAAGCTAGTCGAAGGCGCCGAGCGCCAGAAGACTCCTAACGAGATTGCGCTGAATACCCTGCTGGTCGGCCTTACGATCATTTTCGTGTTCGCCACCGCGACCATCCCGAGCTACGCCGCGTATGCCGGCGGCGCCATTTCCGTCGTTGTCCTGGTCGCGCTGTTCGTCACATTGATCCCGACCACGATCGGTGCGCTGCTGTCCGCGATCGGCATTGCCGGGATGGACCGGCTGGTGCGCTTCAACGTGCTCGCAATGTCCGGCCGCGCCGTGGAAGCGGCGGGCGATGTTGACACGTTGCTGCTCGACAAGACCGGCACCGTGACATTCGGCAATCGGCTGGCCACCGAAATCATTTCGGTGCAGGGGGTGAGCGAGAAGGAAGCGGCTGAGGCCGCGCTGCTTGCGAGCATTGCGGACGAAACCGCGGAAGGCCGCTCGATCGTGACGCTGGCCGAGTCGAAATACGCCATCCATCACAAGCCCGCGAACAAGGACCAGAAGTTCATCGAATTCTCGGCCATGACCAGACTGTCCGGTGTGGACATGAATGGCCGCAAGCTGCGCAAGGGCGCGGTCGACTCGGTGCTCAAGTTCGCCGGCGATCAGGTCGGCAGGCCGGTCGCCGAGCCTTCGGGCTTCCGCGCAACGGTCGACAAGATCGCGCGCTCAGGCGGCACGCCGCTCGGGCTCGTCGAAAATGACCGTCTGCTCGGCGTCATCCATCTCAAGGATGTCGTGAAGCCCGACGTGCGCGAGCGGTTTGCCGCCCTGCGGCGCATGGGCATCAAGACCGTGATAATCACCGGTGACAATCCGGTGACGGCGGCGGCGATCGCGTCTGAGGCTGGAGTCGACGATTTCATCGCTCAGGCAACGCCGGAGGACAAGCTGCGCTACATCCGCGACGAGCAGGCGCAGGGCCGGCTCATCGCTATGTGCGGCGACGGCACCAATGACGCGCCCGCGTTGGCGCAAGCCGATGTCGGCGTCTGCATGCAGAGCGGAACGCAGGCCGCGCGCGAAGCTGGAAATATGGTCGATCTCGACTCCGATCCGACCAAGCTCATCGAGGTGGTGGAGATCGGCAAGCAATTGCTAATGACGCGCGGCGCGTTGACCACGTTCTCGATCGCCAACGACGTTGCGAAATATTTCGCCATCATCCCCGCAATGTTCGTCGCCTTCTATCCGCAGCTGCAGGTCCTCAACATCATGCAACTATCGACGCCGAAGAGCGCGATCTTGTCGGCGATCATCTTCAATGCGCTCATCATCATCACGCTCATTCCGCTGGCGCTGAAGGGCGTCAAATATCGCCCGATCGGTGCGGCCGCGCTCCTGCGCCGCAACCTGTTGGTCTACGGTCTGGGCGGCATCGTGCTGCCTTTTATCGGCATCAAAGCCATCGATCTTGCGGTCACGGCCATGCATCTCGCGTGAGGAGAAAGCCATGTTGAAGGAAATCCGCCCCGCAATCGTGTTCGTCGTCACGCTGACGCTGATCACAGGGCTCGTCTATCCGCTGGCAATGACCGGCATTGCCGCGGCGATTTTCCCCTACCAAGCTCAGGGCAGCCTGATCGAGAAGGACGGCAAGGTGATCGGCTCGGCGCTGATCGGGCAGGAATTTGCTGATGCCAAATATTTCCACGGCCGGCCGTCGGCGACCAACGCACCCGACCCCAAGGATTCGACCAAGACAGTCGATGCGCCCTACAACGCCGCCAATTCGATGGGCTCGAATCTTGGCCCGACCAGCAAGGCACTGGCGGAGCGGGTCGCGGGTGCCGTTGACGCCCTCAAGAAGGAAAACCCGTCTGCGCCGGTCCCGGTCGACCTCGTGACCACATCTGGCAGCGGGCTCGACCCCGACATATCTCCTGAAGCGGCGCTATTTCAGGTGCCGCGCGTCGCCAAGGCTCGCAATCTACCTGAAGCGCGTATCCGTGCCTTGGTGGAAAACCAGACGGAAGGACGCATGCTTGGCCTGCTTGGTGAGCCGCGTGTCAATGTGCTCAAGCTCAATCTCGCGCTTGACGACTTGAAGTCGTAAATTGCCGCCGCGAGAGGAGGCGAATGGCCGCCAACGCAACGCAACGCGCTTCGCCTGACGCACTCCTCGCCCTCGCCAAGAAGGAAGGGCGGGGACATCTGAAAATTTTTCTCGGCGCCGCCCCCGGTGTCGGAAAAACTTACGCCATGCTCGGTGCTGCCCGCGCCGAAAAATCGGGCGGCCGTGATGTCGTTGCCGGACTGATCGAGACGCATGGCCGGCGCGAGACCGAGCAACTGATCGATGGCCTCGAGACCCTGCCTCGCAAGCCTGTCATCTACCGCAATCAGGTTATGCACGAGTTCGATCTTGACGCCGCGCTCGCCCGCCGGCCAAAGCTCTTACTGGTCGACGAATTTGCCCACACGAATGTGCCCGGCAGCCGCCACCCCAAACGGTGGCAGGACATCGACGAACTTTTGGCGGCCGGGATCGACGTCTGGACGACCCTGAACATCCAGCATCTCGAAAGCCTCAACGACGTCATCCAGAAGATCAGCAAGGTGCGCGTCCGCGAAACTGTGCCGGACACCGTTTTCGACAAGGCCGACGAGATCGTACTGGTCGATTTCCCGCCCGACGAGTTGCTCAAGCGGCTTGCGGAGGGCAAGGTCTACGTCCAGGACACTGCCGCGCGCGCGGTTGAGAATTTCTTCAAGCCGCAAAATCTCACGGCGCTGCGCGAGCTTGCTTTGCGGCGTGCTGCGGAGCGCATCGATGCCGACCTGGTCGAGCGCATGCAGGCGCAGGCGATCGAGGGGCCATGGGCTGCCGGCGAGCGTATTCTGGCCTGTATCGGTTCCGATCCGGGTTCCCCGGCCGTGGTGCGCACGGCCAAGCGGCTTGCCGATCTGATGGATGCGCCGTGGATCGCGGTCACCGTCGAGCGGCCGAGCGTGGCGCTCGCCGACAAGGCGCGCCGAAGGCTCGATGAGGCCATGGCGCTCGCGCAGAGCCTTGGCGCCGAGACCCAGACGCTGACGGCGACCGACATACCGGCCGAGGTGCTGCGCTTTGCCAAGTTTGAAAATGTCACCCAGATCGTGATCGGCCGCTCGCGCGGGAGCTTTGTCAGCGAGCTGCTCGGGCGATCGCTGCCGCATGAACTCGTGCGCCGGGCGCAGGACATCGCCATTCACCTTGTGACGCGGCAAAGCGAACCGCAGGAACGGCCCGTCTTGTCTTTTCTCCGCGCGCTGCCGCGCGCGCCCTTGCATTTCCTCTACGCAACGCTGGCCGTTGCAGTTGCGCTTTTGGTCGGGGAAGGGCTGACCGAACTGACGCCTATCCCCAATCTGTCGATGGTGTTCCTGTTGGCGGTCCTGGTCACGGCCATGAGCTTCGGCGTCTGGCCCGCGATCTTTGCGTCCGTTCTCTCGTTTTTCGCCTACAATTTCTTCTTCATCCCGCCGCTTTACACCTTCACCATTGCCGAGCCTTACGAACTTCTCGCGCTGGTGATTTTTCTCGTTGTCGCAGTTGTCAGCTCGGCGTTGGCCGGCCGCGTGCGCGAGCAGGCGAGGATTGCCGCCAATCGCATGCGGGCCATGCGCCGGCTTTACGAGTTCACGCGGCGTCTTTCAGGACTGGCAACACTCGATGGTGTCGCGGAGGGTGCGGCAAGCGAGATCCATGCAAGCCTCGGACGTCCGGTGGTCGTTCTGCTCACGCACGACGATGATCTTTCGCTCACCGCGGCCTGGCCGCCGGAAGACGCGCTCGATGCCGCCGCGATGACCGCCGCGCGCTGGGCCTTAAATCACGGCGAGCCGGCCGGCGCAGATACCAGCACGCTGCCGATCATTCCCTGGTATTTCGTCCCCCTGAAGACCGCTGCGAAGGCTCTTGGGGTCGTCGGCGTCGCGAAGGAGAAAGACGGCGCGCCGCTCGATTCTGAGGCGCGGGCTTTGCTCGATACATTGGTCGAGCAGACCGCCGCGGCGCTTGATCGCGCCGCGCTGGCGCGCGAAATGGTGAGCGCGAAGACCGAGACGGAAACCGAACGCGTGCGTAATACACTGCTCGCGTCGGTTTCACACGATTTCCGCACTCCTCTGGCGTCGATTCTCGGTTCCGCTACCAGCCTGATTGAACTTGGTGACAGGCTCGACGCGGCCGCAAAAAAAGATCTGCTCGGACAGATCAAGACGGAGGCCGAGGATCTCGATGACATGGTTCGCAATCTTCTGGCGATCACGCGCATCGATGCGGGTGCGCTGGAGCTGCGGCGCGACTGGGTCGACCTGCGGGAAATAACCGATCGGGTGGTGAATGCGGCGCGAAGGCGCGGCGCCCGCCAGCGCATCGATGTCCGCTTGCCGCAGGACCTTCCGCTTGTGCGGGCCGATGCTACTTTGATCGAGCAGGCGATCGGGAACGTGGTCGGCAATGCGATAGCGCACACGCCGGCTACCTCGCACGTTGTCCTCAGTGCGACCGTCGTGCAGGATGCCATCACCGTGCGCGTGACTGACGATGGGCCCGGAATTCCGCAAGACAGGCTTTCGCAAATCTTCGAGAAATTTGTCACAGGAGGGGAAGGGGGCGATTCCAATTCTGCCCAGGGCACCGGGCTTGGCCTTGCCATCGCCAGGGGCATCATGGACGCCCACGGCGGCAGCATCGCTGCCGAAAGTCCAGTAGAGGGCCGCGGCGCGCGGTTCAACATGACGTTTCCGCGTGAAAGTTCTGCAACATGAGCGCCAGGCTTCGCGTATTGGTCATCGACGACGAGGCGGCGATCCTGCGCTTTCTCAAGCCCGCGCTGGAAGCCAACAATTATGAGATGGCAAGCTCAGGCTCGGTTGCCGACGGCATCAAGCGCGTTGCGGTCGAAACGCCCGACATTGTCTTGCTCGATCTCGGCTTGCCGGATGGCGACGGGAAGGATGTCATCAGGCGCGCGCGCGAATGGTCGGACGTGCCGATCATCGTTCTATCGGCGCGCGAGCGCGAGGTGGAAAAGATCGAGGCGCTCGATCTTGGTGCCGACGATTACATCAACAAGCCGTTCAATGTCGGCGAATTGCTGGCGCGCATGCGTGCGGCGCTGCGGCACCGGATGCAGCGAAAAGCGGAAGTCCCGGTCTTGCGTGTCGGGACGCTCGAAGTCGATGCGGTACGCCATCGCGCCAGCCGCGCCGGCGCCGAGCTGAAGCTGACGCCGAAGGAGTTTGAGCTTCTTTCATTTTTGGCAAAACATGCCGGCCGAGTGCTCACCCACAAGCAGATCCTGACTGCGGTCTGGGGCCCGGCGCATACCCAAGACACCCAATATCTTCGCGTCTACATCGGCCAGCTGCGCCAGAAGGTCGAGGAGCACCCCGACGATCCGGTGATCATCCTGACTGAACCGGGAATTGGTTACCGGATTGCGGATAGCTCCTGAAATATAAGCCAGCCCGAGTGCCCGCATTCTTGCAATGTCCGCTATTAGCCCAAAGCGGACATCCCTAGTTGCACCGCACATGTCCGCTTTTGGGGTAAAAGCAGACATCAACAGTGGCACGATGCCCGCCTTGGGTTCTTACGAAGGAGGAGGGTATGAACGACGACAGGACGAAGGCCGA
>Ga0207428_10002675_pt1 | contig 17752 bp, 19 predicted proteins | sample RhiMethybrSRZTD1_FD_187600 | JGI IMG/M metagenome (GOLD analysis project Ga0207428, IMG submission 187600) | Populus rhizosphere microbial communities from Tennessee, USA - Rhizosphere MetaG P. TD hybrid SRZTD1 (SPAdes) (version 3) | ecosystem: Host-associated > Plants > Roots > Rhizosphere >...
AAGTATGCTATAATTGCATTCTCATTGTTTTGCGCATTTCTGATATATGAAAATATAGAGCACTTGTATTCATTTGATAATCCGTTTACGGATATAATTATTCCTTTGACAGGATTGTCCATACTGGTATTTTTCTTTTTGGCAGTCGTTAAGAGAGATTAGCAGAGAGAGAACATTTATTCTATATTTGACTATGATATCGCATCAATCTATTTGCTTGACTCGTTACTCATCGGAGTAAAAACTTGAATTCCTTGATTACCTCTATCTTTAAACCTTCTGGTACGACTGTCTAATTGATAAATTAGTATTGTTTATTCATAACCCAAAAAAAGTCATCATAGGGACCGTTAGTCTCAGTTATAATTAAATTTAGATTTAGGGAAGTGTACCACAGGGTTCATAAATACCGGCTGTTCTAATTATCAAGATATTGAAAATGAAAAGGAGATGTTCAACTGAACGATAAGAACGAGTCAATAACCGTTTTTACAAATAACAGAATAACTAACAGAAAAATAATATTTGAATACATTAAAAAATATCCTGGATCCCATACAAGAAAAATTGTAAAGGATTTATCTTTAGCAATGGGTGATGTTCAATATCATCTCAATTTCTTAGAAACTACAGGATATATAAAGTCCCGAAAGTTTGGCAACTATAAGACTTTCTTTTCGATGAATGTAACGGATTTACGTCATGAGATAATCCTTGCAGCTCTGCACCAGGAAACGCTACGTGAAATAATATTATACTTAATTGAATATCCTGAGGCAACACAAGGTAATATAGCAATACAGTTAGGCATTACCTCTCCGACGGTGAGTGCTCATATGTCACATTTGATAGAAATGGACTTAGTTAAGAGCTTTAAAGATGGGAAATTTGTAAAATACGTCGTTTTAGGAGATATAAAAGATATAGTACACAATCTTGGGTCTAGTTATCCTTCTTTATGGGCTAGACTTTCAGATAGACTTGCAAATTTGTTCTTGGATCTCTCAACAGGTTACAGGGAAAAAGAAGAGAATGAACTTTGAAACTCTAAACTATTTGAAGAAAACTTCATTTTTAGCAGTTTGTATGACATTATTCATAGTATTGACCATGGCAGCATTTGTATATGGTTTTGGCGATGAAAGAGATATTCTAGACAAAGGGAATATTGCTGAATTCTTTGATTTATGTTCAGGATTTTTTGCCGCTATTTTATTCGGTATATCGTTCCTGGCTTATAGAAATACTAAATCCATGCAAATATTCTTTGTAATGATAGCATTTGGTCTATTCGCACTTAGAACTATAATCTCTAGACTTGATCTTTTTATGCCCGAAATTGAATCCTCGATATTGGAATTGTTACTAGCTATTCTAGGATTTATGGCTTTGGCGTTATTTTTCTTTGCCCTTGTTACTAAACAAACGATTAGAAAGCATACAGAATTTGAACGAAGCTAATTCAATGAGATTTTTATCGGTTTTTGATACTAGTTAATTTTATTATCGACTACAATTCTAAGCATACAGCACTCTTATTCAACATGCATTAGAATAGTTCGTTAAATCGTATATTATGATAACAGTGCGTCAGTTCTAATATTTAGATTTTGTAAACTAATAAAATTCCGGTGACGAAGGGCAATCAGACTCATTTAGCTTGTTGTACCTGAAACGTAATATACTTTTGATTAGGATTAATTGCAGTGTTATACTAGGAGATATGATATATGATTTTAGGAAAACTATGGAACACAGGTACCATTACATTGTCAGACTGGACAAATGTTTTTTTCGTGGGGACATCATAATGGATAAAATTAGAATATTGATTCTAGTTATAGGTATCATAGTGATAATTGGTTTTTCCATATACTCATTCAAGGGAACAACTCCTACTTCACAACCCGAAGGTACACAGATTAAACCGATAGGACAAGTAACTATAACCCCATCACCTGACACTTATTTGAATCACTCATTGGTAAATACCAGCACTTCAAATTTAAAGTCTTATGAATCGGTGCCTGCATTTCATTATATATCGTTCAGTACAAATCTTATGGCTCTCGCTGGTGAGAACGCTTCTAATGCTGAGTCATCATCAATGGTCATGAATATATTTGCGAATAAGGATTTGCCTGAGAATTTTTATTCTATATCATTCCCTCAAGCTACAATAGTGACACATGGAAAGAATCCTGGAAGCTTTGTAGCTAAATTTCAGAATCTCTTTTCTTCAATTGATCTTCAAGATATACCTGACGACACAAACGTTAATCTTTACATGTTAACTGTTGCCAAGCCAAATCTCAACATGCTGCCGGATTACAAGGAATTAAGCTCCAATCAGTTTAAAATAGATAACAATAGAGCATACGACATCAAATATACTTGGAGTAATTCTTCTGAGAAATTAGAAACCCTCAAGACATTTATAGAAGGAAAAGATCAAGCTGCGGTAGTTACTTTTTCAGGTCCAGTTCAAGATTATATTAAAAACAATTCGACTTTGAATTCTATACTCCATTCCTTCAAATGGTTGGGACAGTAGATGGATAGACTTGGGGAGGAAGAATAGAGAATGCAAATTAAGTACTTAATAGTAGTATTCTTAACAATTCTCATATTCGGTGGATTATATTTTAAGTTTCTATATGATGTTCCTGATGGTGAGGAGGTAATCAATAATTGGGTCAGTTGGCTACTCGTTGTTTCTGGGACTTTAGGATTAATGATAACAGGTCTGTGGAAGACAAGAAATCCCTTTGAGGAATATCAACAGGATGACTATTCAAATAATTCACATGATACTCAGAATTTTTATCATCAAAACAGATCCCTTGTGGAGGAAAAAGATTTTGAATATCAAGATAGAGGTGAAGAAGAGGAATAGGTATCCAGGACAATGACGTGTATGGAATTTCCACAGTTGGTATTGGAAAAACATATGGATCTTTTAGAGCAGTTGATTCCTTAACATTTAATGTAAAATCAGGTGATATATTTGGTTTGATTGGACCCAATGGTGCAGGTAAAACTACAACTATGCGAATGCTATGTGGAACGCTTTCCCCTACTACTGGAACAGCTTTTATTGCAGGATATGATATTGCCAAAGAGAACATAAGAATAAAAAAAATTATTGGATTTCTACCTGAAAGCACGGGATTTTATAATTGGATGAGCGGCGAGGAATATCTGTATTATTTTGCCAGGTTATATGACATAGAAGAACCCATTGCAAGGAAAAAAGTACGAGATCTATTGGACAGGGTTGGACTTGCGGGTAGGGCATTTGCTCCTGTCGCTTACTATTCAAGAGGAATGAAACAGAGGTTAGCTCTTGCCAGATCATTAATTAATGATCCCAAAATTTTGTTTCTGGATGAACCAACTTTAGGAATGGATCCAAGAGGTCAACAAGAGATTCAAAAAATGCTTTCTGATCTTAATCTTGAAGACGGTGTTACCATTTTCCTTTCTACTCATGCCCTCACCGATGTATCAACTTTTTGCAATCGAATTGGAATACTTAACCATGGAAAATTAATTGCATGCGGTAGCCTTAATGATTTAAGGAATTTGCTAAATGATTCAACAAGCATATTCGTCAGAATACTAAGGAATCAAGAAACAGCAAGCAGACTTGCCCATCCGCCTTTTAAAATCACTATTGATAATGTGACTGAAGATTCTGTAGATATGATTATTTCTGATGAGAATATTGAACTCGATGAGGTAATTGATTGGATGAGAAAACAAAATTTAAAATTTACTGAATTAAGGCAACAAAAAATGAATTTGGATGAGATATTCTTCAGACTTACTAAACCAAGTAATGACAAGGATTCGACGCTAATTACAGTAAATAAATCACGATCACCGCAAGTAGGCCAAAGCTCATCTAGACTGTGATTCATTTGATTATCTACAAATTAGAGCTAGCAGGAAGCTTTTATTCTTGGCGAGGTGCAATTTGGATAATTACCGTAGCATCAATCTACAGTCTTGTGGCATACTTACTACTCACTGACAAGGAGCTTAGCCTATTAGATCAAAGTGAGATGTTATTTACATTCTCACAGATAATCGTAGTTTTAGGTTTATTAATGTCGGCAATTAATTCGTCCTCAGCTATTTCCACAGAAATTGAAGGTGGCACTCTTGAATGCCTTCTACTTACACCAATTAAGCATAGCCAAATAGCAATTCAAAAAATGCTATCCACGGAAACCATATGGATTATTTTATATTTAATTTCTATCCCATATACTATAGTTCTTGCAAATGGAACTAACTTAGCAATTCCAGCTATTCTCTATGTCGGACTATATGGTACTGTTCTTTCGTTTGCAATTTCAATGATATCAATTGCGTTATCATGGATTTTGAAAAATTCAAAGAATAGTATAATGTTGGCGATAATGATTGTTTTGCTACTTTGTGCCCCATCACTATTTTTTGGAACATCTCTTCGGAGAACTGATTTTGGTCTTATGTTAGAAAGCATAAATCCGTACTCTCATGCCATAAATTCTTTGGATAGCATTCTAGTTGATAACCAACAGGCTTTTTACGAACAACTCCCTCATATTTGGCCTATTTTAGTTTTTACTATGGTCTGTTCTATTATTTTTCTTAAAGTTACAAAAAAATTCGAGGTTATCAAGCTATGAAAATTCCTTCTAATCAATTAACTCCACGGAAAAAACCGAGGAGTAATTTAGTCGGTAAGAGAATACAGCAGAGTCCTATATTTGTGGATTTGATGACATTAGCAATTGGATTATCAGTGGTATTATTCTATTGGTCGCTCAATCCCATAGCCTTTTCTCAATTATCCTCTCCAGTCTTGAATTCATCAAGTAAAAACCCTCTTATGATAAGTATTTCCAATCCTACTAAAATCATCCATGAATTGGTTGGGAAATATATCACTATTAGCGCAAACCTCAACTATCTCAGGTCTGATAAAACCCTCGAAAATAGTACTAAAGATGGAATTGCGTACATTTCAATCGTTGATGTTAAAGACAAGATTCCAGTTGATCTCGAAGACTGGAGCGTAGAAAAAGGACTTTACATTCCGTCAATCAGCGCAGGTCAATCACTTCCTTTAGAATGGAACGTGAGACTTGTCAAAGCAGGTTCATATACAATCTCAGTTCTGTTTAATGAAAACAGAAATCCTTTTTCAGATCCTATCGTCAGTTCTAGGATCAATCTTGAAGTATTACCAAAATTAAATCTGAATCCGAGTAATGTCCTGCTTGTTGCATTTGGAGTACCATCTCTCTTGATCGGCTTTCTAGGTGCCGTAAATTATTTGCGTGGAAGGAAAACGGCTGTTTATAGATAATTAGTTCCGTAAATTATTTGCGTGGAAGGAAAACGGGTGTTTATAGATAATTAGTTATTTATTTGACAATATGTAAATACGATAGAAATACACTTAATCTAATATTAAAGATAATAGAAGCCGATAACTGGTTATATGTATATCGTCCTACACTACTACTCAATCGCTAATATCGCATAATGAATGAATTAAATACCAGGATCGACTAAAGATGGTCAGCTTGGTAGGGCAATACAATTAACAAGGTGAATTGACCTGTCAGAAGATGAACCAAACTCAATTAAGGAGAGAATATTATGTTTTATTCAAAAAAATCCTGGATGTTATCTTCGGCAAATAAGAAATGAGTTGTCCATATCGATGGGTTCAGTCCAATATCATGCTTACCGACTTGAAAAAAGTGGCAAGATTACCTCCACTAGAGAAGGACTGTACAAATTTCATTTTCAATCAGGAGCCTACCAAGATCATGAAAAGTTACTATTCCGGGTATTAAACCAAGAAACACCACGAGAGATTATCTTGTTTATTATTGAACAAAAATCTCCTACACAGACTGATATTGTAAAAAGATTGGGTTCATCTGCACCCTCCATAAACTGGCAGGTTAGACGATTGATTGAATTAAATCTAATTGAAGAAATTAGGGAAGGAAAGTACAAAAGATACAGGCTCCGTGAAAATGTGTTAGATTCTAAATACATATTGGAATTGTTAAAGATTCACCATCCGAATTTCTGGAATATATGGAGTAACAGACTGGCTGAATTGTTCCTGTCACTATCAGAAGAAGATCTATAGTTGCTGTGAATAGTTTGGCGCCATATTTAGCTGGGAATGGACTATTTGATTTAGTGGAGAATCTCCTATTTGTGGCAGGTACAATCTTCGCTGCTATACTAACTGCATTGTCAATTTCAGCCTACCGGAACACACACTTGAAAAAACTGCTATATGCTATCATAGCATTTCTTCTATTTGGTATTTTTCTTTTTTATGAGTATTTAGAATATAGTATACCATTAGACAATCCATTTACGGACATTCTGCTGCCTTCTATGGCACTTTCTATTTTAGTGCTATTCTTCTTAGCTATAGTGAAGAAAAGGTAGTCATGATGTATCTAACTATAAGTGATGGAAATGTTGATTAGTGCTCTTTCTCGGCTGTACTGTTACTAATTGGAGCAAACACTTGAATGCGGTGATTGCCTCTATCAACTACAAACATTTTACCTTCAGAATTTATAGCAACATGTTCTGGCTTTGAAAATTGACCGTCGCCTAAAGATAATGGACCAGGTCCATCAGGATCCTTGCAACCTTCACCTGTTGACATTAGACATGGAGTGCCAACTTTACCTAGAAACTTTCCATTGGGATCAAAAATTTGTACTCTGGGATTAGGAGCTCCATCAACAAGATAAAGATGATTTTTAGAGTCTATCCATAGGTGTTCTTGTGGAAGGGAAAACTGGCCATCAGAAGTTCCTACAGTACCCCACTTATTTAGATACTTTCCATTACTATCAAATATTTGAACACCTGGCCTTTCTAACTCATCCACATATACATTGCCCTTTGTATCAAAACCAATCGCATGTGGAAGCTTGAACTGGCCGTTGGCTGTACCCTTAGAGCCCCATTTAGTAATGAATGTGAAATTCTTGTCAAACTTCTCGACCCGATTATTGTACGTATCCGTGACATAGATGTCTCCTGTACGTGGCTCTATTCGAACATCTTCGGGTCTATGGAATTGTCCATTTCCTACACCATCAGAACCGTACTTTGCTAGAAAGGTACCATTGGTATTGAACTTCTGGATTCTTGAATTTTCTCTATCTGCTACGTAAATGTTATCTGAATTGTCTATAGCAATACTATAAGGGATACTAAACTGTCCATCATTTGATCCTTTAGAACCCCATGTTTTAATGAAAGTTCCATTAGGAGTGAACTTCTGGATGCGGTTATTATCTCTATCACTCACATACACATTTCCAGTTGAATCAAAGGCTATGTCATGAGGTCTGTTAAATTGACCTGGACCTGTACCCTTGGAACCCCATTTAGTAATAAATGCATATTTCGTATGTGTTTCATTACCTGCTGTAGCGTTTTGAGTCTGTGATGAAGCTGAGACAAAAGAGTTATTGGAGATGGTAAAGACTGCCAAACATGTTACTAATATGGAGATAAGAACTGCAGGGTAGCGATTTATATGCTTTCACACATGTATTTATTTCAGGTTCATAAAGATAAATAATATGGTACTGTTATCTAAGTGTTATATATAGTCAAATAGAGGTCTTACAATTTAAAATTGTACCAAAGATAATTTCTCAATCGTTCAGCTTTGATCCTTATCAGTGTTCTATCTCGCCAGCTCCGGACTCTATCTCGTTTACTCCAATTACGAGCGATGTTGTGGGCGAGAATTCAATTGCATTATCCGTCGGATTTTGAATCGCGATGTCGGTAATAGTACCTATCGTCACATCTGGTCTTGTATGTGTGACTCTTGATGATGGTTGAAGGTCAGCGTGATATATACAAAGCTTACCAGGAGTAGATAGTTCCTCAATTAAATGAAGTTGGATACTTTGTAGCTTTGGAGCTTGACCTACTAGGATATTTAGAACAGGTTGATAACTTTGATCACAGGGAATTTTTGTCGCTAAGTGTCCATTTACAATTTTGTACGGACTAACATCATAAACGTGAATATAATCTTTAGATGGTATAACCTGACCAGAAAGTAATATTGTTTCTGAATCTCTTATAATGTGAATAATATTGTTAGAACTAGGTGTTAATTCCTGGACCTAATTTGATTGAACCGATCCATTATCAAATAGAAACGATTCAACCGGAACGATTAGTGTCGCAAACGCCACCTATCCTAATATGACTATTAATGTTAGGTGGAAGGTGGATAAGCACGAGAACAAACTTCCTTTCATTTTTTACAATTTGATAAAATGTATTAAGCAAGCATGGGCAATTGTAGTCAACAACTCAGTTAAAAAATTCTAATTTAGGCAGTGGGTGAATTCGAGGAAGGTGGGTTTTTGTAGTAAATTACTTTATGTATAGGTCATTTGTTCGAGTATCATATCCCAGATCTCTCATAGTCAAAACCCTGAAGTGGTTATCATGCAAATATTTCATTTCCTTTTCAAATAGCGTAGGGTCAGTAACATAATCACCCGTTTCATCACCTGTCCTATGATAAATAATGATAGGGATTGCGTCGATAGTTCCATTGTTGTTAAATGCAGTCTGACCGTTTACTACGTCTAGAAATCTATCATACAGCTGGTCGTCAGTATACAAATTGACCAATCGTGACAAATCATGACTCCAACCTCTTATTGAATATCTGTTCGCATATGTAATATTGCCTCTTGAATCATAAGTTGCGCAATTAGTTTGATTGGACTTTACTTTCCAGCCATCGCATTTCAAGAAAGTAAGAGGGCTGCTCGCTGTTCTGGCAATATTGTAATATTTTGCAACAACTTTGACTACAGTTTTATTGTCAGACCCCTGGTTGAAGGGATAAGCGAAACTAGTTACTTTGATGCCGTGATTTTCAAGGCATTTCTTTGACTGGCCGATTTGGTAGTCGAGGCTTTTTATTGATGAATCACCTAGATTTTTATGATCCATCGTATGGGATCCAATGTCATGCCCTTCTTTGTATAAAGTCTCTAATTGCGTCCAATTCATATATCCCTGCTTCGTGTTATCCAGATAATTGCATACTGCATAAAATGTTGCCTTAAATCCATATTTATCAAGAATTGGTTTGGCTATTGTAAACTGTCCTTTCCGATTATCGTCAAAATTAATTATCACAACTTTATTGGTCATGTTACCAGGCATAGGTGACTGACTAAGTGCTTGCTGCGACCCGTAAAAAATCACATGCAAAATGACTGTGGAAAATCCTAACACTAAGATAGAGACTATTAAACTAACAGCACGGTAAAATTGCAAGATTAAATTCTGGAAAAACGATTTCCATAATTTATATGTATAAGATTCTGGAAGACACTTTTTTAATAAATTGACTAAAAAATATTATTTTTGAGATACTAACCTCATTGAAATTTCTTGTGTGATGATCTCTTTATACTTTCACGATTAGTCGCAATGCAACCCTTCAATTAAATTTTTCACATTTTGTTGCATATATTTTACTTTTTATTTCAAGTGAATTCAATTTGAGAGTTAATATCACAATGGGGCCAGTGGGATGTGAATCATATTTGACATGGCTTTTAGACCCAAATAAGTGAAGATTCATCCGTCATTTGTTTCAGTGGAACTGATAACACTAGCGTTCTAATTTTGGAACCCATTTATTAATTTGTGGACTCGGTGGGAACCATTTAGAATTCTACACTAGTTGATATTCTGTTATGATATCGCTAGCGATATTTAATAGTAGTATCTGGTGGAGTTTTGGTAAGTTATCGGGAGTTTTGAAAGGTGGTAAGATAGGGAGTTAGTTTCTATGACTATTTCGGAAGTGGACTTGATACAATGAATATGAGGCAAAAGACATTCCGCATACCTGACATATTATCACATTCGAATACCGATAAGTGTCATCTATTACAGACCCGCCCAATGATGTACCAAAATCTTGAGGAATTTCATCATCAGTTTTATCAGAATCCGACATTACTCCTTTAAAAGATGGTAGTCGTTTAATAATTTAATGACTTCGGAATCTTCCAGCGGCCATAAGACTGAAGAGTCATTTCTTGAAGAGTTAAAAACACAATTTGACAGAGGTATAGACTTGAGAAAATCTGTCGATAATAAAACGAATAATATGCTTACTATCTCTGGAAGCATTGCTACATTGAATATGGCAATAGGCACATTTCTTATGTCCAAAATCCAAGATCATAATCTATTTTATTATATTGCGATTGGAATATTATCTAGTGGGATAATTTTATCAATAATAAGTATGTGGAGATTAATTAATTCCTTTAACATACAAGATTACAAATATCCGTTTGGACATGAATTCTTTTTCAAAGGTGAGGTTTACCAAAAAGATAGAGTAGACAAAGTTAGGAATTTAAAAGAAATTGAATTCAAAGATAGAGTTTTTAAGGGATATCTTGATAGCATCAAAAACGCAAAGGAAATGAACCTTGAAAAAACAAACAAAATAAAAGAAGGTCAAAGGTTTCTTTCGTGGGCTATATTATCAGTTGGAATACAGATAGGATTTATTCTTGTGTCAAGCGGGTTGGGGGTAATAAGTCTAAAATGAATTTTTCATAGAATTTTGAATCAAAGTTAAGGCAGGGATCTACTTTCAGTCGAAACATTATGGTCTGTAGTTGCTATAGTTAAATTAGGGCGCCTAACTTTCCTACCAACTTGCTTTAAACTGGCAAATGCTTGGGGAGACGTAACTTCGTGTATCAAATGCCTATCAATATATATCAAAGAGGGGCCGCTAGGATCAACAGCATATTCATGATGATTATTGTCTATAACTAGATGACTATCCCAGATCTTGTCAAAGAGGGTTTTCTGCATTATTATGAATTGTTAGTTAAATCGAAATATAATCATATTCGCAAGTTTAAACTCACTGATATTACGCTAGATATTACGCGTCGACTACAACAGTCAAGTTGCCTAATGTTGAATGTCTTAACTAAATCCGCTCAATAGATAGATTCGAACAGATATATCCCTAAAAAATTGAGCGTAACAAGTGGACAAATAGATTAGAAGGAAAAGACGGATAAGTGAAACAGTCAATAAATTCTGGGAATCCAAACTGAAAGCAAGGGGACTGGGATTCGAACCCCTCTATAAGGGCCTCGGAGTCATATGATTTGTGGACAGAATTTATTTGTGTTGTGTTTTCTAATTCCGCTTAGAGATAGACCGTCAACTTAATTTTGAATCGTACATTTTCGAGCTATAAATACAATTATTGATTTGGTGACGGACAATCATCTTAATACCATGAGAGCAAACTTATGGTGTGATTGACTTTCAAAAGTTGAGTCAAATTAAGGATTCTAAAAAACTTTTATAACTTGATTAAAGATAGAACATAATGAACTTGAAGGTTTTTGCAGTTGCAGCAGCAGTAGTATTAGTGGTTACCGCCTTCACAATGATAAATTTGGCAAAACCTGTGGCAGCGAAATGTTTCACAGGACAAAGCAAAGATCGTGCTTCAACGATAATAGTTTGTGATATTGGCACCAAGGAGCAAATAGATGGTTTAAAGAAAGAATGCAAGGAAACTAATGACAACAAAGAAGTACGCTGCTCGAGCTCTCAAACAGGTAACGGAGAATTAAGTCCGAATAAGTAACCCTAACCACAATAAACTACATCTCCACGTTTTATTTTTTATTTACTTGCGACTTTAACGTTTTCTTTGTTGTTTCCTCAACAAGTATCATTATTGTGAAATTTCAGGTGTAGTTTCATTCATCCAACATTCAAAGCATACCTCCATGTCCAACTGGTATACTTCTTTTTCATTTTTCTTACATACTTGACATAAGTCTTTCATATGGGAAATTGGACCCAATGAATATTATATAATATTGCCTTAACTCAGATCTTTTAGGTACTCGTCCTAATCAAGCCTATTCCCATGTTAACGCTGAATGTGTCTTTAATAGCAATAATGACAAAGGCACAGTCTGCCATGATAATACAAAAGATTGACCCCATTAAAAACACAACAGATGGATGTCAGAAATACCTCCTTTTTTATTTTTAAGATCATAATTATAACTTTTTTATTTCGTTACTACAAACAATATAAAGAATCCAATCTAGAATTCTAACTTGACTGTCTAATGGATCTTATTCAATTATAGAATCCAATTTGTTTATTTCATCTATAAGTTCATTCATCTTATTTTCTATAACTTCGCAAATAAAAAATCAGGCTTTTTATTTCCCAAGCAGTTCTTTCGGGCATGCCGAGCAGTTCCCGCTCATTGATATGATTATCGTTTATCCTTTCAAAGGTAACGTGACTACAAAGGTAGCTCCCTTGGAGTTAGGATTGTTGTATGCCTCTATTTTTCCATGGTGTGCATCTACAATACTCTTTGAAATATACAATCCTAATCCAAGACCTTTCTCAGATTTAGTCTTGAACTTGGAAAATAAATGTGGAATGATATCGGGGTCTATCCCAGAGCCGCTATCGCTGATGATGACAATAGCTCTGTCTGCTTCTTCATGACGTCTTACAGTTATGCTGATAACGCCTTTATTTGTAAATTTCAACGCATTGCTAAGCAGGTTGGCAAATACTTGAAATAACTTTTCTTTGTCTGCAAATATATTTATTTTATCAGAGGGTTTAAACTCAATTCTAACTTTATCCTCTACCTCTAATTCAAATTGTTGAGTAACATCATTAATTACATTTTCAATCTTTGTGTTTAAATCAAAATTTGTTTTATTAAGTTTCATTGTTTGCGATTCTATCCTAGCGATACTAAGCATGTTGGTAACAAGAGAATGAAGCCTTTCGGCATTTCTTAATATGGCTTCTTCATATCGCTTATTCCTTTCTGGAGAATCCCTTAGCATTTCCGAGTAGCCAATAATGCTCTGAGATGGAGTCCTTAACTCGTGAGCTGCTAGATTGACAAACTCTTTTTCCATCGCATCATGTTCCTCAAGTTTCTGATAGGAATAAAGGAGATTTTTGTTCGCTTGTTTCAATGATTCATATAAGTCAGCCTGTCTCCAAACCGTATCAAAAATGAAATTATAGGATTCAGCTCGTGATTTGCTAGTGTGCAATGTAGCATATCCTACTGCTTCTATGAAATTATCTTTAATATCGTCTTTGACATCTTTTATAAAAACAAATTTTTTATCTACAATTAAGAATGTTGTTTTGATTTTGTGAGTTTGGGTAGTAACAGGAGCTATAAACTTCATTTGAAACTTGTAATTTTTCTCAAGTTGGCCAGACTGAAAGTTGTCAATCTGTAAATTGTCGTTATCGTAAGTAGGTATCGCAAGATATACATTAACATTCCTTTTTTCTGAAGCCTCAATTAGTTTTGAAATTATTCCCTCTCTATAATTTCTTTTAAGGGCATTGGGAGTTGCTATAATAAGTGAAATTTCAAATTCTGCAGATTCGATGAGATTAAAATAAGCTTTACGAACTTCAGAAGCATCGTAAATAATTTTAACCTCTTCAGATTCGAAGCCTACCTCCAAACTCGTTGTTTTGTCGTGTTGAGTAGTTGCATTGTTCCATAAATTATCAAAAATGTAATTCTGCATGCTGACAGATTGACTTTTATCATTTTGATTTCGACTTGAAAGAAAATTACCTGCTTCTGGGAAGCCGAAGAATTCCTTGTCGGTTAATATATAATTCCCAATTATGTTTTCAAGATGGCGCACTTCAATCAATTTCATAATTTCTTTGCATGAGCTCAAATTCTCAGTGGTAATTTCGGTTAGGTATCGAATTCTGACTTGCTTGTTCTTGGCGTCCTGTATTGCGTTTCTTATTTTCTCGGAAAGTAAGAAATTTACCGATTTTGAATCACCTAAAATACTGACCCTTTTTTCTGCTCCTGAAATCGTATTGACTATTACCGATTGTCGATTCTCTAAAGTATTAGGATTTTTATGAGATACTGCGGCCATCCATTAGTTTTTGCTCATAATAGGATTTAAATGAGTTTTTGATAGATTGAGCAACGGAGACAGTATAAACAAAACTGTGACTAAATGATATTGATATTATTATTACAGACAATCAAGGTAACAAAGCTTACAGTCGCACTGGCTCCATTTTGAGTCCAGGTTTTATAGCAGCAATTAATTTATCAAATTCCTTAAATTATTAGATTTCCTTGTCATGTGAAGCTGTTGAATAATCTTTTGCAAATTGACTCAGTGTTGTTGGTCTTTTTCCAGTAACGTCATCAATACAGAAGATATCTGTGACAGATATCCCTTTCTCATAATATCAAATAACTCTAGCATGCACAATAAAGTTATAAAAGTTTAGAGCGTTTGTGGAAATATAGAAGACTAAGGCCAAATGGGATTAGAGCCGTACGCGATAACGGACGAAAATAATCCCATCGGCCAGCGTAAAAACTAAATTGTTACGGTGTAGATATATTGTCAACAAAATATAAAATACTTAAAAGACCTGGCGGACCCACGTCAATCGAATTAAGTCCACCAGGACGAGACATGTACTTCTTGCACTATATTCTCATTCTTACAAAATCATAAAAAGTTAGACTGACAGGAGGGAAATATGTAAGCGCTTACAATCCCAGAAACCGATAAGAAAAAGCCCTCCTATCAGTTGTGACCGTTATACTAATAACGTAAAAACCTTATAAAAAATTTTCTGATTGCCATACTAAAACTGGTGGGTCAAATTCTCAAAAGTCCACCAGGCTGAAGCCGATGGATCTGTTAATGGTAACCGAATAATACTCAAAAGACAGGCGGGCCTAACATTATAAAACGTAGATAGGCATGTCGTGCTATGTGATTGTATTTAGTTTAAATCAAATGTAATTACAAGCAAGGGTTGTTATACCTGATATATTACAATTATAATATGCAGAGAATAGTAAAACCAGCAAGCCCGCCAGGCGAATTCAAATGTAGAACATGTGAGGTCATGTGGTCAAATTATATGCAGAATAATGTTCAATGCACAGAGACAACAAGGGGCACACTACACAACTTTGATTTTGCCAACCCTATTAAAGTACAATAAAAATAGGGAGTTTATTTTTTATTTCGTTACTGCAAATTCTTATTTACTTGCGAAATTAAAAAAAAGTTAGGTTAATTGTCGTGTTATAGGTTATGACAAAGACTGAACGATGCGTTCTTAAATGCTGAAGCACATTCCCCTTTGAGTTACTTTGCTTCTGTCGCTTGTTGTTGTAGTGGCCTTGGCATGTTAATGGTTTCTGTTACCATTATCCTTTTGTAAAGAGTCATTACTATTTGCTGAAGTATTATTTCTTCAAAAGCCCGCCATTTTTCACGATGCTTCCACCTTTCATAACACCTGTGTCATTTGATGGTTGCTCAGTAGATTGGGGCGAATTACCAGGCCTAACTCCTTGGATCATATTAGTCTTGGTCAGATCTGTTTGTGTGTGAGTACAACCCAAGTCGGTGCCATCCTGAAGTGTTTTACATTCGGCGCAGTATTGAATCTTCTTGCCCGTTTGAGTATCAATCTCGTTATGGCAACAAGTTTCTGTAGTAATTCCATTTTTAGTCGTCTTTACGCACGCCACATCACTTTTTTTTATTAGCGCAAATACAATTGACGAAGAAATACTGTAAATTGAAGCAACAAGTAATGCTGATACAACTACAAAAATCGCAAATTTAGGTAACAAACTATTTTGCCGTATATTTTCACACATATAATTATTGATTAACTTAGTTATTCATTCCTACTTATTAGAACATGTTACATACAAAATCCAATCCAGAATTCTTAGTTTACTGTCTAATGGATCGGCTTTAATAATAGAATCTTTTTTGTTTATTTCACCTATAAGTTGATTCATTTTAGTTTCAATAAGTGCACAAATTTGAGTATCTGGATTTTTCATTTCTTCCAAAACCCAATCTATTAGTTCAATTCTTTTTCGAAGATCTCGTCTGTATGTGGACTCTTCTTTTTGTACATTCAGCCATTTTTGAGCGTCTTTGATTTCTTCTTGTAATGTTTGTTGTATGCTCATGGAATCAATTAGTAACAAAGTAATTTAACATGACAGGGTTTTTACAGAGGGGGAGGCCAACAATACTTAAACCAGATTTCAGTATTTGGTATTTACCATCCCCAGCATAGAGTTTTCGATTTCAGCCAATCTTGCGGGTTTCACCAAAACTTGTACATTTTTGTTGTCAAATTGATGGTGTTTAGGTAACTCGCTCCTAAGGGATTCGTGAGCAGTCGTGAAAAGAATTGGCATTGAAGGTCTATTTTCTAGGATTTGCGTTGCAGCTTCGATTCCAGTACTGGTTCCTGCAAGTATATCGTCTAACAGGCAAATATCAGGTTGACATTTTTCACAATCTGTTACTACGTTACTCGTATTGTTGGAACTTGCAACGACGTTGTGTCCTCTTTGAGACAGGTATTCTGTATAAAGATTTAGAATGTCCTCTTCATCTTCGACTATCATCACTCTCAGCCTATTTTTGCTCCAATGTTCCATTAAATCACCTGACTTGTCCATCTGGTAATTACTAAACTAGCTCAACATTTTATATAAGACCTCTAGATGATTTTCGTAGTTTAATTTTCTCTTTATCTGTTACCTTTTTGTTTCCTTACTGGACTCTACCCACCGTCCCCTGATCTTGTATTTTTACGACAAATTTTCGTCTAGAGGTAGGGCAGATAGAAAAAGTTGTAACATCTGATCTGGAATTATTTTCTCCTCCTACTTGACCCTTATATTCAATCGTACTTATGACCAATGGAGTTGGATCTTCACAATAAATACATAGAAAAAACATCGATTTTAAACGCTTAGTTACTTCTTCATTCTGTTCAGTAGGTTCTGTAACGTCTATGGCGGTTTAATGATGATTATATCGCTGTAACAAATCGTCGGATTCTGTAAAGTTTAAGTTATATGAATAACAAACTATATAGAAGTTGCATCTTTTCGAAATTCTTGATACTGAAGATAATAAAATATTGAAACTCCTGGAGGGTGCAAAGGACCATAAGGCCATATTAGATTTGTTCGCTAGACGTGTTAATCTGTATAAAAAATGTGCTGAGCGAGCCGATAATCACATGGAACGAGGAATAATTGAAGCAAAGAAAATGGTGATAATGGGCGAAGTTGGACTGATGTCATCACAGTATGAAATGCAAACAGAACTAGACAAAATTAACGCTCGTCTTGATTCTCTTGAGAAAATAAATTCTCAATCCCAAAAAACTTAATGATTAAATATTCTAGATAAGTCATATCCTTTCCAACTATTTTATTTGAATACTGTATACTTTTTTAATGTCGCATAGAGAACCGAATTCTGTAATTTACCTCGAATTTCTTAAATTATTTTAATCTCGTTACCTAAAATGGTTATAGTTATTCTAGATAATTTGGCGATAATTTGTTCGGAATGTTCCCGCCTCTTCTGAAAGACCACTTACATTACCATACTTCATTTTTCTTAACTCATCATTTACCATTTACTGATGTTATGGGATGTCAATATCCATTGCTATAATATATTTAGGCTTAAACAGGAGCTAAGAAATGGAATGCCCTCAAAATGGTTGAAAGTTCGTTACACTATTAAAGAAACTGGTGGGCCCATG
>Ga0207428_10002679_pt1 | contig 17745 bp, 20 predicted proteins | sample RhiMethybrSRZTD1_FD_187600 | JGI IMG/M metagenome (GOLD analysis project Ga0207428, IMG submission 187600) | Populus rhizosphere microbial communities from Tennessee, USA - Rhizosphere MetaG P. TD hybrid SRZTD1 (SPAdes) (version 3) | ecosystem: Host-associated > Plants > Roots > Rhizosphere >...
ACGCCGTGTGGCGCGACGGTGACACGCAGTCCTCGCCCATCAGGATGCCACGGGTCTCGGCGATTTCCCGGGTGACCTTGTGCTTGGGCAGGATGCCGCCATGGCCGGGTTTGGCGCCCTGGCTCATAAAGTTATACTCTCAAAATCTGTTGATCTGAGGGGTAGCCATGGGCCGCAAGCGTGTAAAGATCGATGTCGAGCAAGCTCTCCTAAACAAGGGCACAGAGCGACGATTCGACCCAAAGGACAGCGAAGGTTTTTATCCGTTCTCGAGTGTTTGGCAATGGATACCCCAGAATGGAGTACAGAAAGGTCAGGTCGTCTCGTTGACGATCGATGGGAATTTGGCTAGCGACAAAGAATTATTGACCGAAGGTAACAACGAACATCGTTTCTTCTATTCCGAGTACGGCGATCAATATCCTTGGCTCGTCAATGCATTGGGGATAAGCCTAAAAACTTACTGTTTAGAAACACGTATTTCCCACTCAGAAGCTTCATACACTAGAAACGCAATTGGCGCTTTTTTAGACCATTGTAGGAATAGCGACATTAAGCTGGATAGCTCGAAAGATCTTAATTTTAAAGTGTTGTGCGAATGGCGCAATTGTTTAAGGCATGTAAAGATGAAAAGTCGTTACAAGTCGGCTTTGTTTAGGCGATTATGTAAGATAGTGGAAAAAATGATGGGCAGCAAATTGTTGCCGGCAGTATTTACAGTACCAATCTATTCATCAGACCCAAGTGATCACCTTCCTGCATACAGCGATGCTGTTATGTATCAACTTATTAGTGCGTGCATTACTGATATCGAAAACACAAGATTGGAGTCGATTTATTTGGATGCTTTTCGTAAGGGGCTTCCTAATATAAAAGATAGATTAAAGGCGCACGACTGGCGATGGATTCTTCTGGAGTTTTTTGATTTTTGTTCTTTTCGAGGTGATGCGGTTGGAGATGTATTGTACGATTCGAATGGTCGGCGAAAGTTTAATTATGTAGCATATAGATCTTTCAAGTTTAACGAAATAGCTCGAGAGGATTTCTTAGCGCTTGTCCCCCCGGTTTTATATGGCTTGGAAACTGAAACTGCCGAACCTTATAAGAGGCTAGCAGAAAAAGAGATTCCAACCCGAGATTCCTTATTTCCCTTTTTTTTATTTTTTTTGATTTGTTCTGGAAAAAATAAAGAAACAGTGCTCTCTTGGAAAAGCAAGCAAAAGGTCGGTGCAGATTACCTCTCTCCTCTTAAATGTAAAGATCCACTGTCAAACGACAAAATCTGGGTGCGAGGGTATAAGGGAAGAGGTAAAGGACGGGGGACTTCAGTTGCTGAAGATACGTACATTCAAATTTCTGATGATGGGGTTTATCCAGTATTAGAGTTCTTGCTCTGGTATATCGAACCGCTTGCGACAATAACGGATTCAGAACTGAGCCGTAATATGTGGTTATATTTTGGGAATAATGGAGCTTGCTCTTTTAATGAATCCGATATGTTTTTCCATCATTGCAGCAAGTCCTTTCTGACACGCCATGCTGTTTGGGAGTTGTCTGGAACAGACGAAGTCGATTTCAATAAAGAACGCTTGTCAACGTTGGATTCTCGACGTTTTCGAAAGGTTTTTGCAGCTAAAGAGTTTTTCAAAGCGATAAGTGAAGTAAACAACCATCAGGAACTCGCTGAAAGTCTAAAGTCAGCTTTGAGCCATAGTTCATTTGATACGACATTAGGAAGTTACTTGGCTCTAGGGATGCCAAAGGTCGCACTTGAGCTCGGTATACATACTTTACAGAATGAATATCTAACGCAGGCGCGAAAATTTAGGGGAGTGAGACGTGAGCACGTACCAGTTGACGGAGTATCAGGGCTACTCACTGCTTGTGCAGATCCTCAAAAACCAGATTTTGAAGGCGCGGTAGCATCTGATGCTGTGAGTTGTGCTGAGTACGACCTATGTCTGGGTTGTAGTCAAAGTAGAGTTTTTGACGTTCATCTTCCAAGAATTGCCAAACGAATCCTTCAATATGAAGAGTTTCGACTAGAGATGTCTCGTGAGGTTTGGGACACAGAGTATGGCCGAAAGTTTGCGCGTGCCCACGACGTTTTAGCGGGATGGAAGGATAGAAAAATGGTTGAAACTGCTTGGGAAGCTGCTAAGAAAGGAGAAGTGAGGCTTCCAAAAATTATTTTCCGAGGGGGGGCGTGATGAGTATTAAGCCGAAAGTCGGTGCCCAGGATAGTTACAATGTATTGGAAAGGGAAGAGAGCTATTCGTCTCGTTGGAAGGAACTCAATAACATTGCAGAAGAATTTTCAACAATTAGGGTTAGCGAGTTAAGCCTGTTTGATCATGACGTCTGGGACTTCAGGAAAGAAGGCGTGCCGGAGCGAATTAATTTTAAAGCAATTATCGGAAATGGAAGCCTCTGTGTTTTTCCTTTTCTTGTTCTATTAAAGCTATTGGTTTACTCGCTCATCGGGTTGTACGCAGTGCAAGATAGATCCCCGAGGACGGTTAAGAATATAATTGAATCTAGTAAGCAGCTTGTTCAATGGATCGCTGCAAAGGGATATCTTGTTTCGCAAAAAAAACAAGGTTATTTCAAGCTGCCTCGTGATCTTGATTTTTCAGAGCTGTCTGGTTTTTACTCCGATATAAGTTTAGAAAAATGGCACCCCAATACGAAATGGGATAAGGTCAGATTGCTCTCGGAGTGGTGGAAAATTTCAAATATTGAAGGGTTTTTGCCTTCTTTTTTAAAGCTTTATTCTGATCCGCTAAATGGTAATAAAGTTTCTGATCTTTTGGAATCTCCTGATGCAGAGTCCGAGGATTCTGAAGACTCTGGCTGGCTTCCAATTCCTTTGGAATTTGCTTTTCCACTTGCAGATGCAGCTGCTGAGTATGTAGAGAAGTTTAATGAGTCGTTAGCGATTTATTACAATATAGTGCATGAAACAATACTAAAGAAAAATAGCGGAAGTGGTATTAGTAGAGGTGCATTCGAAAAAGAGTGCGCTTTGCGAGGAGTTACGATTGAAGAGCTTGAGGAAGGGTTACCGTTCAGACTGGAATTTTTGAAATATGCATCACCTTCTTATCCTGAAAAGTTCTCTTATAGGCTGGATCGAAAAAAAATTGAGGACTATATCTCGGATATAAAATTAGCCGCTATTACCATTATATTATTTACAACAGGTCTTCGAAGTCAAGAGTTGCGCGGCTTGCTTGTGGGTTGCTGTGTTAAAGACTATTCGATTGGGGTCGATGATTTTTATAGAATGACTCTTACGATAAAAAAGACTAGTAAAGAGTACGTCGAGGGGCAGGTTATAACTATCCCTGTTCCTAAAGTTACTTTCGATGCCGTGCGCATTCTTGAACGACTGGGGGCTGTAAATAGGAGGGGTAATATTCTTGTAGCTCCTTTGATGGCTAATGAAAAACAGGATCATGCAGTAGATGCTGTCAGTACGGAGACCATAATCAATTATGTGAAAGGGTTTGCCAAAGTTGCTGGAGTTGCATATGAGCCGCATCCTCATCAATTCAGAAAAACTATTGCAGGGTGGTTTGTTTTAAATAGCCCTGTTTTAGGGCCGCTGCTGGTCATGCGTTTGTTTTCACATAGGTCTATTGCTATGACAGAAATGTACCTCCGAAATAACCCCCTGATTCAGAGTGCGCGTCAAGAAATGTTGATTGAGCAGACCCTAAAGTTGGTTGATGGGATAAGTAAATCTGCACAACAAGGTAAACTAGCGGGAAATGCAGGTAAGCGAATCGAAGCCGCTATTCTACAAAATCCTTTATTTGAAGGGCTGACTGGTGATGACCTGGGGGCTTCAATGAGTGAGTATCTTCGTGAGAGAGCTCGTTTTGGGTCTATGCACTTCCTTTTAACACCGCTTGCAATCTGTGCGTTCGATCCCGAGGATGAGAATAGCAAACCTTGTTCACAGGTTGTTGGTATTGGGAAAGAGGATTACGGTGAGGCAGGAACAGATATATTTCTCAAGTCGCTTCCAATTGTAAGCCAATGCGTAGGCGTGAAGTGTGACAAGTGCATAGTCACAGATTGCAAATTAAATGATTTGGAACAGTCATTGGAGTTTTACAACGATGTTCTTCGTGGGGCTATTGAAGAGGATTATGCTCAGAGTCTCCATTTAATCTCTGATGCGCGTGAGTTTGTAAGGTTATATGCTCCTGTTGTTGAGAAAATTCGATGAGCAGTAGTTACGAAAAGTTGGATCGTGCGATTAGTTGCTTTCACGAACTCCAACAAGAGTATGCAAAAACAGGGCGAAAAATTACAATTTCGTCAGTGGCTAAGCGTTCTGAAATAGACAGAAAATATTTTTATGGTGTAATCAATACACCCGACAAAGTTTTACTCCAGCGATGGATTGCCTTAGGTGCTGAAATAAAGGAATCCAAGCAAAATAAACTTGTGCCTGCCGGTAGTGCACATATAGTCTCAATTGAGGACAAGCTGAAAAACTCTCTTACTGAGAATTATCAGCTTCTTGAAAAATTGCGCGAATCTGGAGAGATAAAGAAAAGATTAGACGAATTATTGCTTTCCAGTCGAATACAAGTCGAACGGTTAGAAAAAGAAATTAGGGGTTCTGAAATTACCTCATTAAGTGCCGTTGGGCGACCGAGCAAGGTCGTGGCTTTAAATAATCGAAAAGTAATTATAAGTCCCGACAGTTTTCGCGAGGGAAACGATGCGTTATCACTAAAGAAGGCATGGGTTAAAGCGCTTAATCAATTGAGGGCGATAATCGACAGAAAAAACAACATAGAGTTGTTTGTTACCATGGGTCTTCCCGCAAGTGGTAAATCTACGTGGAGCGATAACTTTACCGGTAGAGGGGAGTTTTCTGTGATTTTTGATGCTTGTAATCTTACGAAAGTTGATAGATTTGATTTGTTGGAGTTGGTGTCTGGCAGGGATGGTATAAAAGTGGTGGGGGTTGTTTTTGTTGTTGCATTGGATGTACTAATCGAGCGTAACAGTCTTCGAAGTTCAAGCGATAGAGTTTCCGAAGAGAAAGTGCGCGCAATGCATGATGTCTTTGAGTCTCCCAGTATCTTTGATGGGGTCGAGTGTTTCAATGAATTGTTAATTGTACGAAACTGACTCGTCTTTGGTGTGTATATGTATATCGAATTCGTGACAAATGTCGATGGAACTCCAATACCGCATGTAAATGGCATGCTACACCATCCTTTAGCAGATTTTTTGATTTATCTGCGGGTTACTTATATGAAGAAAGGAGGGCGCCGGGAAGCTGAGACTATTATAAATAATTACAATCATATGAAGATATGGTTGGATTACTGTACGGATGTAGGTGTGAGGTACGATCAAGCTACTTTTGAGATTCATCTAGTCGTGTTTCGAGAATATTTGCTTGAGAGAGGAGTTTTGCCTCAGTCGGTCAACGTATATTATCGTACCTGGCGTTCCTTTTATGAGTGGTGTGATTGCCAAGGGTTGCCTCATTTAATGCAGTTCCCTGCTAAACTGCCAAAAAAAATCAAACACTCAAGTGGAAGCTTCTTTCAATCTAAAATTAATACTATAGAGTCAGATCCAGCCTTACTCGCTGTTGAAATTGCGCTCGATTATAAAGATTTTGTGTTGAATGATCAGGGGTACGATGCTCTGGCTGACGCGTTGAGGAGCATTGATCCTGTGTATGAGATGATTGCTTATATAATGGTTACAACAGGTTTGCGTATTGGCGGAGTTCTGCAGTTTCCTGTTGGGGCAAATGAGCGGAACCCGAATTGGTTAAGGTATCCTGAATTAGCAGCAACAGGGAGGGTGGCACAAAAACTGATATATTTGCCAAAAGGAAAGAAACGGTTTCGAAGTTGCATAGTTGTAACTGAAGCGCTGGCGAAAGTGCATGCGGAATATATACAAAGTCTACGGGTGGAGCGCGCGAAACTATTCAGTGGTCGTCACGGAGCCGAAACAATCGCTCCTATGTGGATTAACAAGAATGGAAAAGCTGTATTTGATTATGATGTTTGGAATGCATTCAAAGAAGCTTCACTAAAAATTGGTCGTCGAGTCGTTCCTCACTATTTGCGACATACTTATGCTACTTACATCGTGTACAACTATTTTTGCGCGCATGGGCTGAAACCAAATCTAGCTTATGCACATGATGTTCATGAGCAGCTCAAGGCACAACTCGGACATTCTGATATTGAGGTCACAAAAGGCTACATAAGGACGATTATTCGAGTGGAAATGGAGGCTTGGTTACCATTGCTAACTCCAAAGATGAAGCAAAAGGTTGATCGTAATATGCCGCGCCAAGTACTGTTAGCTGTTATTGATTTTTTTGAATCTTAAAGGTTGATTTGGAGGTGCTGGTTAACGATTGTAAGGAACATGATCAGGCTGCTAGTTTGTGCAAAGGTTGCTACGTAAATGTTCGCGGGTACATCAGTTGATTTTCCGCTGCTGCCAGACATTCCAAAGATCAGCCACTGTGACCTTCGGGAGCGACAACACAGAAGGCTCATCTAGGAATAAATGACGAATGTCTCTAGAGTTATTCCTGTGCAAAACCGCCCGACTGTTGATTTTGGCAGTCCCAAAATCTCTCTCACCTCAGCTTGGCCGCATCCCTCCTTTTTAAGCTCCTGGATTGCCTCCCATTTTTTCGCCGCTGCCACGGTCAGCGATGATTTGAGTCCAGGTGAGTTGCTGGAAACAATCAAACCCAGAACCTCTGGACAGAAGACTTAGAAAGACCCAGGGCTTCGGCGACTTCCTTTCTTGATTTACCTTCCTCTTTGAGACGCTTAACAGCGAGTCTCTTGCTGTCAGCGATTTCGCGAGCCTTAGCTTTTGATACGAGGCTGGAGCTTCGCTGCTCCTCGCGTATTTCCTCATCTAGGCCGATCGAGCGGAGGTGACGAAGCTCCTCCTTCAACTTGCCTATGACATCCAGAGAATCCTGTTCACTCTCGATAGACTCGCACAGCACCATGAGCGCCAGGGGCGTGATCTCAAGGCTCCTCGAAAGCTCTCGTAGCTTGTCTAACGATATGTTTTTCGGTGTGCCTGCCTCCAGGGCAAAGGCGTAGCTCCTACTAGAGGGGAGTCGTTCTTGAGTGAGCTCTCTAGTTTTTCGTAGCGCGCGAAGCACCACCGCGAGACTCTGAGCCAGCATGACGACTTGTCCTCAAAACGGAGGATAAGGCCTGCAAATTTATGACCCGGCTACTCTGTACACAGAGCTAGTGGGTCTGCTATCGTGGTCGCCATCTTGTGTTAAGCATAATTCCAATAGGGATGCAACAAAAAACATTAGGCATAAATTGACACCTGACGAATAGACGCAAACGTCGGCCTGACCTCAGTCCTTTTGGTCGAATGCTCCTATTCTCAGACTCTTCAGCTGAATAAGAATCGTCTCTGAGCCGTGAATAGCGCGTTGTGTCAGTCACGCCTTAAGAGCACTCAAACCGAAATATTGATGCACGGATATAACCATCATGTTTATTTCAGATGAGTCTTGTATGGTCGGCTTACCGGGCTTCCCTGGGCCGGGTCGCACGGCTTGGCGGATGATCGAACGAGACCCCGAGGATTTCTGGTATCACGTTCGCTTTCGCATTTGTGAAGGAGCAAGGGCTCGGTTCAAAAAATTGATGCCATCAGACCCTTCGATGCTGACACATCTACTCTCGCAGCGGAGCCCAGAGCACAAGATTGAGGTAGTTCAGGTTGTGACTCCCCCTTGCATGAATGGGAGTTCTTTAGAACGTATGGAAAAGTTGATCAGTGTGATCGTCGGCTACGACAGAAACGGTGAGTGCGTACTGCTTCATAAAGTCGAGAGCGGAGCAATCTACAGCAGCTCTCCCGGTGTGACCGACGCAGGCTTACTCAGCAATATTCGAATGATTTACGACGCCACGACTGCCGCCGGGAAGCATTTCCACAGCACCAACTATCAAACCCCGACCACAGTGACGCTCTGATAGATACAACCCTGCCATGACAACGGCAACAGATGGTTAATCCATGAAGATCCAAATCTATTCAGATCTGCACCTCGGTTTCGATCGATTCGATCCCGCCCCAAGCGACGCAGACGTAGTGATTCTCGCGGGCGACATTGATATCAAATCGCGCGGGGTGAAGTGGGCTAATGAGGTCTTCCAGTGCCCGGTGATTTACGTATGCGGAAATCATGAGTACTACGGCGGCCACATTGATCACACGCTTCGAAAAATGAAGGACGCGGCAGCGCCTCATGTCCACGTCCTAGAAAACGAGGTCTTTATCCTGAATCAAACTAGGTTTTTGGTCACGACGGCGTGGACAGATTACTCGTCGACTGGAGACGTTGCTGCCGCGAAGCGCGTCGCTTGGGAATGGATGAACGACTTCACAGTCATCAGAACAGATGAGAGTTACCGGCGCCTTCGTCCCGATGACTTGATCGCTAAATCTAAAGCAGCTTATGCCTGGCTCATACAGGAATTGGACAAGCCATTTGACGGCAAAACCGTTGTAGTTACGCACCATGCGCCGACGTTGGATTACGTAGGTGATGATCTTCCCGTACACCTGATCGCAGCCTACGCCAACGATTGGCCGGAGCTTTTGGATAAGGCTGACCTCTGGATCTATGGGCATACCCACGTCGCCGCGGATTTCATCAAGAATGGGTGTCGTGTGGTCTCCAATCCACGCGGGTATCCGAATCAAAAAACAGGTTTCGATCCGAATTTGTTGATCGAGATTTAGGTGCACGGTTCAAGGATGAGCCTTCGTTACGGCCCTGTTCTCGGGCGTACAAAAAGCAGCAGGGGACAAGGCGCGCCAGTGTGTTTCTACCGTGGAAGAATGAGGCGATTGATATGGTCACGCTGGATGAAATCTCTCAGCTCTTTTACGGGGCAGGGGATGAGACACCGGGTTGGGAAGGCTCTCAGGAAGACCTGATCTCTTTGGCAGCAAAGACATTCCCAGGCAAAGCATTCTGTGTGGTGAAACAGTGGATTTTAATCGACCTCACGGTCAATTCAGATGAGAAAGAAAAGCTCATCGGACTGGGTCTACTGCCCGCTACTCTGTACGCGCATGAAGTCGTTTTCGATAGCCGGAATCGATTTGAGGCAGGCATGTGGGTACGCAGCAATTTTGGCGTGTCTTTTAGCCAGGGTTGCATGTTTGAAACCAGGAGTACGGTCTACCTCCTACTGAGATCGGGCCTAAGAAAAAATGCCAGCATCGGTGCTGCTTTTTCAATGAAAGCGGATTGAGCAATGAATGGCGCAAAATACTGCTTGAGTCATTTGGAGATGGCCGGATGCCTGAAATCATCGAAGTCGAATTTCATAGTAAATATCTCAGTGACTTCCAAATGAGTCGCCTTGTACACGCGAGTCTCCGAAAATACACAGTACCCATTACGGCATTTATCAGCGATGCAGTAATCATCGAGGACAGGTGCCTTGGCGTGTCCTTCGACCACTTTCCGCATGACGACGCGTACCGAATCGCCAATGGCGGAATCATTCGCACGGAAAAAATTCGATCGGCTAGGAAAGAAGGACGGTTTTGGCTGCTCGAAACCCAAGCTGGTAATTACGTCATCGCTAGCTTCAAGCGAGGCCTCGGCAGAGCGAGTTTTCTGAAGCTTCTCGAATCCGCCGACCATTTCTAAATGATGGTGAGACGTCCACTTTTTCATCTCGAGATAGGGCCTGGCACATGGCGGAAGAACGATGGTCAGTTGCTCGAGCAATAACCTACTTTGACGAGTTGCTTGACCAGGTAATCACGACTCGCAAACCGGTTTTCATCGAAAACGGACGCAGGGTAGCGGTGCTCGTTTCGATGGAGGAGCTGGAGTCTATTCAGGTCAAGCTGAATTCTCGAGCTCCGGCAGACATCTGAACAATCGCTAGGTAGGCCTCTTACGATATTAATCAGCAGCGCTCCGAGTTAGCCGTGCGGAGCGCTTCAAACTGCCTCTATCCTGTGATGCTCATTTTGCCGTCGGACGGATTCACAGCTCGCTTTGGCTCAGTACCCCTCGTTCAGCAGCTTCTGCAAAAATTTGCGCCGTCGTTGAACGATGCTCAAAATGAGATAGTCGCGGTCAATGTCTCTCGTCGATAAATGCCCAGCGTCCACAAGGCAATGGATGTATCCCTCGGCTCTGCCCCTGGCTTCAATCAACGCCTCTTTGGACGTCCTTTTGTAAATGTCTTCAGCGATGAGCTGCCACCGCTTTTTCTGCCAGTGCCCAATTGGGTCGTCAGAAAATTTCGGTGCGTTGATCAGGGTGTTGAAATCGGCATGCGCATTAGGTGTGTTCAAAGAGGACTCTCACAACAGTTACGTCTGTGCCGGAGGCTACCATGCGCACACTTAATCGCTTGCTGCTGGCTGGTTTACTGGTAGTCCTTTCCCTTGTTGATCACTGTTTCGAGAGGGCGGTTAGGCGCTTACGCGAAGATGCGACTCTTCAGCCGACGACGTGCGCTTGATGACAAAGGCTGCCGTGGAAGCGATGGATCGAATTTTTCGGCCAGGATTTAAGTACAGCAAGGCCGAGGTACTTCTGGTTAGCCTTTGCCAAAAAGGCGAGTACACCAAAGACCTTTTTTCGATCTCTCAGCCTGAAGCAACCGAGAAAGTGATGGGCGTTTTGGATACGTAAGGGGACGATGCGTCTCGCGAGTGTGCCGACCAATCCGGATTGGGGTATGCGGCGGGAGATGATGAGTCAGAGTTTTACTAAACGTGTTGATCAGCTTTGGACGGTGTACTGCAGGTGATTCGAGTTGCGCCATCGACAGAGGCACTCGGGGAACCGGCATAGCTGAATTATCTCAAATTATGGCTCAGCCATAATTATTGCTGAGCCATAATTTCCGCTTCTTCGTTTCAGTCTCAGTTGTCGCAAGCGGCGCCTGTAGCGATGATCGATTTGCAATATACTGTTAGGCAACTATCTAAAAGAGATCCGTCATGTCTAAGCTCGCAGAGTTCCGTCAGCTCGAAAAACATCTGGCCGAGCAGCTCCAAGCTCTCGAAGCCCTAAAAGGCGATGCTGGCCTCAAGAAAGAAATCGAATTCGAAACGAAGCTTCGCGCTTTGCTGGCCGAGTATGGTTACAGCCTCCCGAACGTGATCAACCTGCTTGATCCACAAGCCGGTCGTCGTGCTCCCGCTACCCAGTCGCAATCGGGCACGCGTAAGCCACGCCAGGTGAAGATCTACAAAAATCCAAACAGTGGTGAAGTCGTGGAAACCAAAGGTGGCAACCACAAAACTCTGAAAGAGTGGAAAGCGAAATACGGCTCCGACACCGTCGAGTCTTGGCTGACCAAGTGATTTTGGATTGAGTACAAACAAAGGGCCCAGTTGAGGCCCTTTTTTTGGAGATTGCATTTATGGAGAGCCGATATCTTAAGGGCCTCTCAGAGCTTTGAGTGCTTGCGTGTAAGTCGGGGCTTTTGATCCGGATTCCGAGGTATCGCAGCGTGCTGAGTTAACGGTGGATTTTGTGCCCAGCCTCAGTTAACACCGTCAGTCCTTTCTCGAAGTCCGTATCTTTGAGCAGCATGTAATCGCCGTCGAAGGTTGACACCACGAACACGCCGAAACCGGTTTCGGTAAGTGGGCGGATTACCGAGAGGATGATGCCTGTCTCATCGAAGGCGAATGGGCCCACGAACTGAAAGCACCGCCAGTCGCGGTCAACTTTAACGCCTTCAGGTACACGTGATTGCAAGCAGACGATCGACAGTTCCTCAGGCGAACGTGAGATGCTGACGAATCCTGCGCCATCTGCCCAGGACGGAAGCTTTTCTTCCCCGGGCAGTCGGGAAATGCTGTAAGCGTCGGGCAATACTTTCAGATTGATGCTTTTGGCGAGTTGCATGAGGTTCCTTAAGATTGATGAAGCGATCGTGTAACCGTTGGTGATTGCCCACCTGTGGCTGTAGGAATCTTGAGATTAGCTAGCACCATTTGCTAAGCGCTTGTCGCTGAGCACCAATCCAATTCCTCCTAACACTGCCAACGATGTCAGTGCTAAGCGAACGGTGAGGTGCTCACCCAGGATGAGTACCCCAGCGAGAGACGCTAAGACAGGAACGCTCAGTTGGATGGTTGCTGCTCGGAATGATGAAAGCGAGCGTATCGCCGAGTACCAGATCGCATAACCAACACCTGAGGCAATCGTCCCAGACGCGACCGCACAAAGAGCTCCCAAAAAATCGATCGAAAAGTCATTAACGAAGGGGATCGAAGCTAGGAGCATCATAGGTACGGCTCGCAAGAAATTTCCTGTTGTCGATGCGAGTGGATCATTCGATTGCTTGCCAATTAGGGAGTAGCCGGCCCATGCAACGCCTGACAACAGCATAATCCCAGCGCTACCAAGCGCAGGCGCGCTTGTTCCGGGTAATAACAAGGCCACAAGACCTCCAATCGCAAGAAGTAGCCCTGCAATTGCGACTCCTTGCATCCTCTCGCCTTTGTAGTACCCGTAACCAAGCATGGTGAGTTGTACTGCGCCGAACAACAATAGTGCGCCAGTTCCTGTTTCCAAGCTCAAATATGCGTATGAAAAAGCAAACGCATAGGCGAAAAGAGTGAAAGCACCAAACCAGGTTCCTGAGGGGTGGGAATTAGTACCTTTAATCGCTAGGAGCCCCCAAAGCATGATAGCTCCGCTCACTAGGCGTATAAGTGTAAAGGAAGTAGGATCAATTTCTGTATGACGTAGTGCGAGCCGGCAAAGTACCGAGTTGGCTGCAAAAGCTAGCATTGCTAAAGTAGTCAGCAGGACTACTTTTTTGGCGCCTTTGAATTGCGGTATATCAAGTATGTGCTGTGACACTAGCTGTTCCCCACAGTACGTATAGGTTACTACAGACTTGTAACGTTACCTCGAGCTTGGGGTGTCCAGCTGGTGCGAACCAGAAGCAGTTACTCAAGTCCAGCGAAATTCATGAAATATATGGTCGGTGCTATGATTAAGGCTACCGTTCAGTTGGTAGGCTTGCAACAGAATTATCTAAGATTGTGGAGTCGACTCCCTCTATTCGTAGTCTTTTTTTTGCTCTGTATCTGGGGGGTCATGAGGCAAGCAAAAAATCTCTGTCACTGGCGGGGGCAGGGAGAGGGGGCAGGGAGCTCAATCAAATCAAGGCTGCACGCCTATGTCCCCTGATCGCAGTCGGTGGGAAGCCAAATCTATCTCGAAATCTGACAGCAAATTGAGACGGCGTCTGGTAGCCCACGGAAAGTGCTATCTGCATCACCGGCTGAGCTGTCGATTGGAGCAGCTGCAGGGCAAATGACATACGAGCATCGATCAGCAGGTTGCTTAAGTTAGTACCTTCCTCAGCCAATCTGCGACGCATTGTGGCCTCGCTCATCGCAAAGGATGACGCAACGGCTTCGGCGCTCCATTCACTAGCTAGATCTTTTCCGATGAGCCGTCTGACTTTGACCGCCATTGTCAGGGCTCCTGATTGCTCAAGTCGGCCTCCGTTTACGCCGATCCATACCAAAAGCTCCTGCAAGCGATGGCGAGCAATCATGGTCGGGATTGTGCTGTCCTCCACCGCCTGAATTGCACGGTGTAGCGATACCGCAAAATCTGCGGTATCGCTTCTCATTGGGAGGGCATGTTTAATGGCTGGCAAATCCAAGTTGGATTCGGCGCATAAGGTGATTAGCGTTTCATCCCACGCCAGCCATTGGGCTCGGTAACTGCCGTCCTCCGCTAATTTGTTGGTGATATCGAGCGATTGCCCCCCAGCTACAACGATCGCTTCACCTGCGCGGATCAAATACTCTCCTCCGGGCCACCGAACCGCTTTCATGCCTTTTTCAACGAAAATCAGCACAGGGCTTTCAATATACAAACGCTTGAACTCCAGATTCTGTTGCTGGAGAACGACTCCTGCTGTCCCGACTCCGGGTCGAGTAATGATGTGCAGAGCCCGGTAGGAGTCGTAAGCGTTCGTCATCGACATTAGCGGTTGCCTTGTACCGTGAGTGTTGCTTTGCCAAGCGAGCTGCCCAGCACCATAAACCCGAGCATCGCCGGTGTGGCAGTAGGTGGTAATTCGAGCTTATCGACTTTCAGGGCATTAACCGTGATGAGGAAATTGTGTGTCTGTCCTTCAGGCGGACAGGCTCCAAGGTAGCCAGGCATACCGCTATCGCCCTTAACCTCAAGCGTGCCGGCTGGAAGTTTGCCTCCAGAGCTGCCCGCGCCTTCCTTTAGCTCATTTACATTTCCGGGTACGTTCGCCAGTACCCAGTGCCACCAGCCTGACCCGGTAGGTGCGTCGGGATCATACATAGTCACCACATAGCTCTTCGTACCTTGCGGAGCGCCGCTCCAGGATATTTGAGGGGAAAGATTTTTGCCGTTGCAGCCGAACGCATTGGCGAACTGGGCCTGTTGAAGATGTCCGTTCAATGGGCTGCTGCTTTGCACCTTGAACTCTTGGGCTTGAGTAATGCCTGCGGCCAACGAAAGCGCCAAGATGCCAGCGACTAGAAATGATTTTTTCATACCGACTCCGATGTGGTTGGAGTCGATATTCTGCGGTGCCAGCCACTCCTTGCCCGTTTGCCGCCGCTCGAATTTGATTGCAATCCAGTCAATTTGGGCGAACCGCAATATTATTAAAGAGGCGATGCACTAACTCAGCGCTATTGCTCCTTCATTGCTTGGGATACTCGCCAGCCCCTTTATCAGAGCTGCGGAAGTCGTCTGAATGTGATGAATCAACAGCTCACTGGCCTTGGTCGCATCTTTTGCTAAGGCTGCATCGAGGAGCCTCCTGTGTTCATCACCGATATCCCTATTCTTGGCAGTCATTGCTATCGACATCGCCCGATAGCGCGCCGTTTGTTCGAATAGCATTGCTCGCATTCGCAACAGCCAGGTGTTTGGGCATGCGCTGACCAGTGCTTCGTGAAACGCCTCATGCGCTGTATTCCAGGCGTCAGCTTCGTATTGGTCGATGGTGTCAGGCCCCGCAATCCTCGAAAGACAGTGGTAGGCCGAAACCAATCCTGACTCCCAAGTGACATTGCCGTTTTCGATGGAGTGGCGAAGGCAGCTCGCTTCTATCTCAATTCGGGCCTGCGTGAGGTCGTTCAGATCCGCCAGCGAAACAGCTGAGATTCGAAATCCTTTTTGAGGTTCGGCTATGACAAGCCCCTCGGCAGTCATCCTGGACAGGGCCTCTCGCACTGCCCCTGCGCTGGCTTCGTACTGTCCAGATAGCTCCTTGACGTTGACTCTACTTCCAGGCGGCAACACGCAGGACAAAACGTCTCTGCGTAGGCGTTCGTATGTCGCCTGAGTGAGACTTTTGGCCGCGCTTTCTACCATTACCTGCCTCTCAAAACTAAAATATTGTTTATTGCGAAAAATATATTTTATGTCATAAGATGGATTTTCTCAATTATCTAAAGAGTCGCTGATTGCTCGGACTGCTCCCCCTCAGGGCTTTCATCGGACTAAAGCGCTCACAGAACACACATTCCACTGCGATTGAGGCTGCGCTTCCTTCAACGGCCTCCATTAACGTTCGTTGTTTTTAGAAGACAGTCGAGGTAGTAATGAAGCTTTGTCGTTTTGGCCCACCAGGCAAGGAGCGTCCAGGTTTAGTGGACACCGATGGTCGGATCCGCGATCTCTCTGCGCATGTCACCGATATCGATGCTTCGGTACTGGCCCCTGCAGCTCTTGCTGAACTATCTAAGCTAGATGTCGCTGGATTGCCGGTGGTAGAGGAGGGCGTTCGGTACGGAGTACCCGTGGCCCAAGTGCGTAAATTTATCGCTATTGGACTCAACTACCGAGATCATGCTGAAGAAGCTGGCATGGCGATTCCCATCGAACCCATCATCTTTCATAAAGCCATCAGCTGCCTCTCTGGGCCGGATGACGACATCGTTCAGCCTCCGCATTCAACAAAGCTTGATTGGGAGCTTGAGCTGGGGGTAGTGATTGGAAGTGAGGCTCAATACGTGTCCGAAGCCAATGCTCTGGACTACGTTGCTGGTTACTGCGTGGTGAACGATGTTTCTGAGCGGGCTTTCCAGATGCAAAGTTCACAATGGGATAAAGGCAAGGGATGTGACACTTTCGGGCCGATAGGGCCTTGGTTGGTGACCCGAGACGAAGTTGCGGATCCGCAGAATCTGGACATGTGGCTTGACGTAAATGGCGAGCGACGCCAAATCGGAAACTCAAAAACGATGATTTTTTCTGTTGCGCAGATCGTGTCCTACTGCAGTCGGTACATGACATTGCAGCCCGGTGACGTAATTTGCACAGGAACTCCTCCGGGGGTGGGCATGGGGATGAAACCGGAGCCCCAGTGGCTACACCCCGGCGACCAGATCCATTTATGGATTGACGGTCTGGGAGAGCAACGGCAGAAGGTTGTGCCAGCCAGGTAATCTGTAACTCGGCAAATGAGCGTCTCCCAGTGGAGACGCTTGCTGATATTGGAATTTGTCTGGCACGTCATGATCCCAGACCTAAATCGAATACGCTGGCTCCCAGCATGATGGCTGCGACGATTCCGACGATCGAGAATGCCTGTTGTAAACGAGGAATGGCCAGCTTGTGAGCTAGCTGCCTTCCCGCGATCAATCCTAAAACCGCACCGGCGGCAAACGGTACCGCTGCTTGCCAATACATGACGCCGCTAATAGCGGCAGCAATCACTCCGCCGATTGAAACCGAGGCGATCACCGCAAGAGAAGTTGCGACAATACTTTTCATTTCCAGATTGGTGTATCGCGTCAGGGCCGGAATGATGACAAATCCTCCTCCGACACCCAGCAAGCCTGACAGTAAGCCTGACGTGAAACCGGTTAGTGCCAATACTCGAGCACAGGGCAGCGTCCAGCGTAACCGCCCCTTTGCCGGATTGAGTACGCAGGGCAACACCTCGCGTCGTGGGGTGGCAACGCCATTACGGATTTCCCGACTTGCATTGCGCAACATGCGCACGCTTGCGTACACGAGAACTAACGAAAACACCAACGCGAGAGGCTTGTTTGGAATGCGCTGAGCCAGGTGTAAGCCTAGCGGCGCAGCAACGATTCCAATCGACGATATGAAGGCTGCTGCTTTATATCGAACGACGCCTTGCTTCAATCCGAGCACAGCTCCGACGCCGGAAGCTAAAGCCACTGCTAGCAGCCCGACGGGTGCCGCCTGAGTCATTGATAAACCTAGACCGAAAACCAATACAGGAATGGCGAGGATTCCCCCGCCTGCACCGGTCATGGCCAAAACACCTCCAATGACCGCGCCAAGAACGACGGCCAGCATGCTGTGCTCATCCATATTTTAATGCTCCGCCTGACTTACTTCCGTGTCAGCGAACCATTCACGTCCTTTCAGCATGCAATGCCAGTAGAACGGCGGAAGAATTCTCTCTTTAAGAAACCAGCTCAAACGAGAGGGTTTGCGCCCATCCAGAAACCAGGTGGCAAACGTCGGCGCTAGCTTTCCGCCATAGAGAAATTCGGCCAAAACAACTTTTCCACGCTCAACCGTCAGAGGGCAGGAGCCATAGCCGTTATACGCAGCTTGATGCTGTTTCATCCCTAGGTTAACCAGGACATTGTTCGCTACGACCGGCGCTTGTTTACGTGCAGCCGCCATGGTTTTCGCATTTGTGGTAT
>Ga0207428_10002680_pt1 | contig 17744 bp, 11 predicted proteins | sample RhiMethybrSRZTD1_FD_187600 | JGI IMG/M metagenome (GOLD analysis project Ga0207428, IMG submission 187600) | Populus rhizosphere microbial communities from Tennessee, USA - Rhizosphere MetaG P. TD hybrid SRZTD1 (SPAdes) (version 3) | ecosystem: Host-associated > Plants > Roots > Rhizosphere >...
CCTCTACGGTCTTCCCGCCGAACATTGTCAGGACGTCGGCCGGACGGGACGCCGCGCCGGAGGGCATGTTCTCCGCGATGCAAAGCCAGGCGGTTGCCTTGACCGGCAGGCCCAGGGCCGCGAGGGCCAGCACCGTATTAAGTACGACGGCGGCACCCGCCATATCGCTCTTCATGTCACCCATGCCGAGGGCCGGCTTGATGGAGATGCCGCCGGTGTCGAACGTGATGCCCTTGCCCACCAGCGCGATCTTCCTGGTGGCCTTCGCCGGCGCATACTCCACCTTGACGAGGCGGGGCTGGCGGGCGGAGCCCTTGCCGACGCCCATGATGCCGCCGAAGCCTTCCTTCTCAAGGCGCTTCTCGTCCCACACCGTGACCTTGACAGGCAGGCCCTTGGACAGTTCCTTGGCGGCGTCGGCGAAGGATTCGGGGTAGAGGTGGCTCGGCGGCTGGTTCACCAGCGAACGTGTGGCGTTGACTGCCTGGCCAAGGAGGCTGGCGCGCTTGAGGGCGGGCTCGAGCTCCTTGTCGCCGGCCAGTTCGGTGAAGATGGCCACGTTGCTGACGGGATCCTTGAGGCCGTCCTTGGACGAGCGGTACTCGGTAAAGGAATAGGCTCCCAGCGCGGCGCCTTCGGCGACCGCCGCCACGTCGGCGACATCCGCCGTCGGGAATGCCAGCGTGACAGACGCGAGTCCCGCCAGCTGGCGGACGGCGGAGCCCGCAGCGCGGCGCAGGGCCTCGCCCGACAACCGCTGGCCGTCGCTGACCTTGCCGACTCCGGCCAGCACCAGGACCCCGGAGCCCGTCTCGGGGAGTCCGGGAAGGCGGACGGCCTGGTCCGCGGCGCCGGTGATGCCAAGAACCTTCAACGAATCGGCCAGCGCCTCGGCCGACTTCGCCGTCAGCGGGTTCTCCAGCAGGACAGGACCGTCCGCCCCCTGGCCGACGCCGATGACGACTGCGTCGCTGGCCGCCTTCTTCAGGTCCCGCGCGATGGCACTAAGGTTGATTTCAGTATTCTTGACCACGAGGATCAGTCCTCAATTCTCTGTGATTATGTCGGGCAGGAAGTGCAGGTAAGGCGCCCTGCCATGGGTACCCGGCCGCCGTCCGAGTGGGAGGCCGCCGGAAGCAGTGGCCCTCAGTAAAGGCCAGTTCCGATCGTAGTCTCTCGGCGGCGCGGGAGTCGGATTGATTGAGAGCCGCGCCACAGCAGGATGAGGAATTCCGTATGGTTGCCCAGCGTTATGGACATTAACCCTCCGACCACGAAAGGAACTCGCCGTGTTTGAACGGATTTCCGGCTCGCTGCTGGACCCCGATGCGCTCTATGCCAAAAACATTGAGCTGTTCCACAGCCCCGAATTGCGCGGGCTGAATCTGGTGATGGGATTTACCGGTTTTGCCGACGCCGGCCATGTGGTCAAGCAGATCACGGCCGAGCTCCTTGACACCCTCGATTCCGAACGCGTTGCCGTGTTCGACGCCGACCAGCTGATCGATTACCGTTCCCGGCGGCCCCACGTGTCCTTCGTGGAGGACCATCTGCAGGACTACCAGGCGCCGAGCCTGGCGCTGTACCGGCTCGTGGACGGGCTGGGCAACCCGTTCCTGTTCCTCGCCGGATTTGAGCCGGACCTGCAGTGGGAACGGTTCGCCCGGGCCGTCGTGCGGATCGTGGAGGAACTGGACGTCAATCTGGTGACGTGGATCCATTCCATCCCCATGCCGGTGCCGCACACGCGTCCGGTGGGCGTCACGGTGCACGGCAACCGCCCCGAACTGATCGAGGGCATCTCGGTCTGGAAGCCGACCGTCGAAGTTCCGGCAGCTGTGGGGCACGTGCTGGAGCTCCGCCTGACTGACGCGGGTCGGAACGTCGCCGGCTACGTCATCCATGTTCCGCACTATCTCGCCGAGGCTGAATACCCCACCGCGGCCGTGGCCGGCCTGGAGTACCTGGGCGCCGCCACGTCGCTCATGCTCCCCACTGACAGGCTCCGGGAGTCCGGGCGCGAGGTGGGCCGGCAGATCGCCGAACAGATCGAGGCCTCGGAAGACGTCCAGGAAGTGGTGTCCAGGCTGGAGGCACGGTACGACGAGAAGGCCGAGGGCACGGTGCGGCGGTCCCTGCTGGCAGACGAGAACGACGAACTGCCCGACGGCGATGCGCTGGGTGCGGCGGTGGAGGCCTATTTGGCCCGCGAAAATCCGGCTCAATGAGCCGTCAATAAAATACGATTTTTACGGCGTCCGGGCATAATGTAAGGGTGACTGCACCCCGCGCTTGGCTCGTTTGGTCCATCGGCATTTTTTCGTACCTGGTGGCGGTGACCCAGCGAACGTCATTTGGCGTCGTCGGACTCGAGGCTACGGAACGGTTCCACGCCACCGCGTCGGCGATTTCGTTCTTCACGGTCCTGCAGCTGCTCGTGTACGCCGGACTCCAGATTCCGGTGGGCGTGCTGGTGGACAGGTTCGGCTCCCGGGCGATGATTGCCGGCGGAGCCCTGCTCATGGGACTCGGCCAGCTGCAGCTCTCTTTCGCTGACAGTGTTCCGGCCGGTGTGCTGGGGCGCGTCCTGGTAGGTGCCGGCGATGCCATGACGTTTATCTCGGTCATCCGGCTGATCCCGCTCTGGTTCGCTCCCGCCCGAGTCCCGCTGCTGACCCAGCTCACCGGCATGTCCGGGCAGCTCGGGCAGCTGATCAGCGTGGTGCCGTTCGCCTTAATGCTGCACACCGCAGGCTGGACGCCCGCCTTCCTGGCGCTGGCAGGACTGTCCGGAGTCGCCGTCGTACTGGTGATCCTGCTCCTGCAGGACCTTCCGCACGGAACCCCTGCCCAGCCATCGACGAAGGGCTTGCGTGCCACCGGCGTATCCCTGTCCCGGGCCTGGAAGCAGCCCGGCACCAGGCTTGGCCTGTGGAGCCACTTCACCATCCAGTTCAGCGGCACCGTTTTCGCCATGACGTGGGGATATCCGTTCCTGATTTCCGCCCAGGGGCTTGACGCCGGCACTGTTGCCTCGCTCATGGCCCTCTATGTGGCCGGCGCCATCGGTGCCGGCCCGGTGATCGGCCGCTTCGTTTCGCGGCACCCGCTCCGGCGTTCCACCATGGTGCTCCTCATTGCCGGCGCCACCGCGGCAGCCTGGGCGGCCGTACTGCTCTACCCGGGCCGCTCACCGCTGTGGCTCCTGGCCGGCCTGGTGGTGGTGCTGGCCATCGGAGGGCCGGGGTCCATGATCGGCTTCGACTTTGCGCGCACGTTCAATCCGGCCCACCGGATCGGTACCGCCACGGGCATTGTCAACGTCGGCGGGTTCATCGCCGCGCTGGTGGCGATCTACCTGATCGGCGCGGTGCTGGACATCCTGTATGCCACGGGGTTCTCCCACGGGGTGCTGTACGGCCTGGAGCCGTTCCGCGTGGCCCTGAGCGTGCATTTCCTGCTGCTCGGAATCGGCTCCGTCGCCACGCTGGTGGTCCGCCGCAAGGTGCGCCGCCAGATGGCGGCCCAGGGTGTGGTGGTACAGCCCCTGCTCAAGGTCCTGGCCGAACAGCGCAGGGCCAGGACCGCCCGGCGCAGCGCGCCGTCCCGCGACTAACGAGCAGTCCCCTCGGCCGGCACTATTCCGCAACAACCGGCCGTAATCCACATGGCAGAAGTTGGGCGTACCGGACGGTAACCAACTGCCTGAGGCTGGATGCATGACAGCACCCCAGCACCTCACCATCACCGGCCCCGAAGACATCCTGGGCTACGTTCCGCACAGCCTGGGATATTGGCCGTCCCGCAGCCTCGTGGCCATGACCATGCAGGGCAAGCGACTGGGCGCCACGCTCCGGGTCGATCTGCCCGTATCCGAATCCAGACGGGAACGGGAAGACTTCGCCCGGAACGTGGCCGGCTACCTGCTGGCTGACGACGCCGCCGACGGCTCCCTGCTGATGTTCTTCACCAATGACGGCTGGACGGACGCCTCCGGGCCGGGGGAATCCGGGCAGGTCGCGGGCAGGCTGCTGCTGGCTGATCTTGAATCCGCGCTCGGACTCGCCGGAATGCCGGTGCGGGACGCCTGGTACGTCGGCGAAGAGTATTGGCGCAACGCCTACTGCACGGACGCCGGCTGCTGCGCGCTGCCCGGCCGCCCCGTGGCCGAGATCCGCGACAGCCGCCTCAACGCGGAGATGGTGTTCCTTGGCAGCACTGTCGGGGCGCCGCCCGGAACCGCCCTGGCCGGGGACGACATGCAGCAGGCTGCGGAGGACCCGGCAGTGGAGGCCGCCGAGGAGCGCTGGGCCGATGAGCTTGAGGGCAGGCGGGCCAGCAGGCCCCAGTTCGACAGGGTCATGGACGTCTGGGAGAGGGTGCTGGCCGCCGACCCCGGGGCCTGCATCGCACCGGAAATGGCCGGATTCCTGCGGGCCTGCCTGTGCGTACCGGCCTGGCGTGACGCCGTCCTGGTCATGGCGGCCGCCGGACGCCCGGCGGCAGAAGCAGGCGCGGAGGAATTCGGAATCTTCTCGGCGCGGGCCTCCCTGCCGATCTCCGGCCCGGCCGTGTCTGATCCGGCCGTGTCTGATCCGGCCGTGTCTGATCCGGCCCTGTCCGGCCACTCCGCGCCTGCAGGCCGGGCGGAACCTGACCCGGAACGCGGCCGCGTTGATCAGGGCATCCCGGCCGGCCGCGAACCCGCGCCCGTGCCCGGATACGGCGAGGTCCTGCTGGGCCTCAGCCCTGCGCTGCCCGACTGGGACACGATGAAGCGGCTCGAAGACCTGATGCTGCTGCTGTCGTCCCGCGGCCCGGGTGAAGCGCGGGCTGCTGCGCTGACGGCAAAGGGATGGATTGAATGGTGCCGGGGGAGGGGGTCCTTCGCCCACGCCTCGCTGAGCCGGGCATTGGAGGCCAGTCCGGGATACAGGCTCGCGGAGCTGCTTTCCGAAGTGGTCCGCCGGGGAACCATCTGTGGGTGGGCCAGTCGCCGTGAGGCTGCCTGGCAGAAGTTCGGGACGGACGCCGCATGACATTCCGCGACCACCGATGTCCTCACGCGGGTCGGCTGCCGGGCGGCGATAGGATGTGCCCGTGGCTCACAGGGTTTCGAAGGGCGACGTCATCGCGTTTCGTCTTGGCGCCCATCATCTCACCGAACGGTTGGGCGAAGGCGGGCTACTGGACGCCGCCGGCCGGTGCGGGATTCAGAACAGCCCGCCAGGGTCGGCGTTGCTTGCCCTGCACGCCAGGGTGCGAAACCTCACGCAGGAACAGGTGACCGGCGCAGTCGCCGAGGAGAAGAGCCTCCTGCAGACCTGGTGCATGCGCGGCGCGCCGTTCTACTTCCCGGCCTCGGACGCACCGGTCTTCACCACCGGCGTGCTTCCGCCGACCGAGGAGGCGATGCGCCATCTCGTCCCCGGCGTGGAGCAGGCGTTGGACAAACTTAACCTGAGCCTGATCGAGGCGGTCGGGCTGGCCGGAGCCGAGGTCGGTGACGTGCTGTCCGGGCGCAGGCTCGACATCAACGGGCTGGGCGCGGAGATCGCCACGCGTATTGCCCGGAGCCTGCCGAAGCGACAACGCGACGTCTGGGAGGAAGAAGGTCCCTACGCCCCGGGGCAGCCGCTCGGGGAGGGTGTCGTACATTTCTGCGTCCGCATCCTCACGTTGCAGCAGGTGGTCTGCTTCGCGCCGCGCGCCCGGAACAAAGCACAGTTCGTCCTGGTCGACGAGTGGCTTGGCCACTCGATCCCGGACATCGACCCGGACCTCGCGCGCTCCGAACTGCTTCGCCGCTACCTGCGCTGCTACGGACCGTCGACACGCGGAGACTTCGCCGCGTGGGCGGGGATTCATACCGGTGACATCGACCCCTGGTGGAACCTGGTCGGGGACGAGCTGACGCAGGTCGAGGTCAGCGGCACGTCATGGATCCTCACCGAGGATCTCGACGCACTGCGGTCGGCACCGATGCCGAAGGGGGTGCGCCTGCTCCCGCCACGTGACCCTTATACCCAGATGCGCGACCGCGAAACGATCGTCGACAAGAAGTACCACCCGGAAGTGTGGAAGACGGTCGGCGAACCGGGCACGGTCCTCGCAGGCGGCAAAATCATCGGCACATGGCGTCCACGCAAGAGCGGCCGGAAGCTGGCCATCACCATCAAGACGTTCTGCTCGCTGCCGGACCGGGACAAGAAGTCGCTTCAGGGTGAGGCCGAGCAGGTCGCGCCCTTGCGGGGCGCGTCGTCCGTGCACGTCGAGTTCGACACCTACTGACCCTCCGCGCCACGCATGACCCTCACGCGAGTCTGCGTGACGGAGCCGCGAACGCGGGCGCGCGCACCAGCGTATTACTGCCCCAGCGGCCATGCCGGGGAAAACCATGAGACAATGGTTGCCGAGACCCGGTTGGGTCCGTGAATCAGTGCTTGCAATAGAACCCGGAAACGGGAACATTGCGGCCGCCCCGGCAGTTCTACTTAATGGCTCTGCCAGCCGCGGTTGCACCTGATATCAATCACGGACTTGACAGGGTCATAGTGGTGTTGCCCGTATGGTGATTCCACAGACCGCCGCTAGAAAGGTTTTCTGTGACCCCGTCTTCCGCGAAGAAGGAACCCGCCGCCCTGGCCGATGCGTCAGCCGAGGAGAAGAAGGCGGCAACCAGCGCCAAGCGTGCAGCCACCCGCGCCGCCAACAAGGCTGTCAAGGATGCCGCGATCGCCGATGGCGGCTCAATGTCTGCCGCTTCCAAGCCCGAGCCCAAGAAGCGCGGCCCCAAGCCCGGCGCCAAGGCAGCAGCCGAGGCCGCCGGAAGCCGCTCCACCTCCGATGACGATGCCGATGTGGACGTCGAAGAGGATCTCGACGACGTATCACCCGACAGCGCCGATCTCGTTGACGAAGCCGACGAGGCAGGCAAGGGTGCCGCCGCGCCCACCGGCTCTGGATTTGTCTACTCCGACGCCGACGACGACGACGCACCTGTCCAGCAGGTCATGTCCGCCGGCGCCACCGCCGACCCCGTCAAGGATTACCTGAAGCAGATCGGCAAGGTCGCCCTCCTCAACGCCGAACAGGAGGTTGACCTTGCCCTCCGGATCGAGGCCGGCCTCTTCGCCGAAGAGAAGATCAACGCCGACGACGGTTCCATGGATCCGAAGTACAAGCGTGAGCTTGAATTCATCATCCACGACGGCAAGCGTGCCAAGAACCACCTGCTGGAGGCGAACCTCCGCCTCGTGGTGTCACTGGCCAAGCGCTACACCGGTCGCGGCATGCTCTTCCTTGACCTCATCCAGGAAGGAAACCTGGGCCTCATCCGTGCCGTCGAGAAGTTCGACTATACCAAGGGCTTCAAGTTCTCGACCTACGCCACGTGGTGGATCCGCCAGGCCATCACCCGCGCCATGGCTGACCAGGCCCGCACCATCCGTATTCCGGTCCACATGGTCGAAGTCATCAACAAGCTCGCCCGCGTCCAGCGCCAGATGCTGCAGGACCTCGGCCGCGAACCCACGCCCGAAGAGCTCGCCCTCGAGCTGGACATGACCCCGGAAAAGGTTGTCGAAGTCCAGAAGTACGGCCGCGAACCCATTTCCCTCCACACGCCGCTGGGCGAGGACGGGGACTCCGAGTTCGGCGACCTCATCGAGGACTCCGAAGCCGTGGTTCCGGCCGACGCCGTGAGCTTCACCCTGCTGCAGGAACAGCTCCACTCGGTGCTGGATACGCTGTCCGAACGCGAAGCCGGAGTGGTGGCCATGCGCTTTGGCCTCACGGACGGCCAGCCGAAGACTTTAGACGAAATCGGCAAGGTCTACGGCGTCACGCGTGAGCGCATCCGCCAGATCGAATCCAAGACGATGTCCAAGCTGCGGCACCCGTCGCGGTCCCAGGTCCTGCGGGATTACCTGGACTAGGAGCATCCTGACCAGGGAGCTTTTGGACTGAACGCCAAAGCCAGGGCCGCCACCGGATAAACCGGCGGCGGCCCTGGCTCTTTGGCTTTACAGGCAGAAAAAAGCCAGGGTCCCGTGCCGGGAGCCCTGGCTTTTTTGCTGCGCTTTTTGCTACGCGCTTGTCAGCGGCTTGGTCTAGTCGACCGGTACCGGTGCCTTCTCGTGAAGCCGGCCCGACTCATCGTGCCAGTCCGAGCTCAGCGGCTTAAGGGTCGCTTCGACGGCACGTGAATGGTGAGCGCAGAAGAGCAACTCGCCTCCGGAGGACTCGAGTACAACCCGGACGTATGCCTGCGCACCGCAACGGTCGCACCGGTCAGCTGCGGTGAGTGTGCGGTCGGCAACTGCTGTTGTCATGTCGGCCTCCTTAGTAGATCTGTACATCTATATAACCAGCATTCGCAGCCAAACCATGGCAAGGATGTGTCACTTTCGCTGTACGCGTATCACGTCTGCGTAACGAACAGGGGCCGCCTGACACTGCGGTGGGAGTGGCAGCAGGGCGAAACGGCCCCGCACGACTAGGCTAGAGGGAGCTTTTTAACGCCTTAGCAGGCCCGTCGCTGAAGGAGTTCACGACCTGTGACACCGAGTTCTGATTACACCGCCCGCCACCTTTCGGTGCTGGAGGGCCTGGAGGCGGTCCGCAAGCGTCCGGGCATGTACATCGGTTCCACGGACTCCAGGGGACTGATGCACTGCCTCTGGGAAATCATCGACAACTCCGTCGATGAGGCGCTGGCGGGCTTTGGCCACGACATCAAGATCATCCTGCACGCGGACAACTCCGTCGAGATCCACGACGACGGCCGCGGCATCCCCGTGGATATGGAACCCAAGACCGGCCTCACCGGCGTCGAGGTCGTCTTCACCAAGCTCCACGCCGGCGGCAAGTTCGGCGGCGGCTCCTACACGGCGTCCGGAGGCCTCCACGGCGTGGGCGCCTCGGTGGTCAACGCGCTCTCCGCCCGGCTCGACGTGGAAGTGGACCGCGGGGGCAAGACCTACAAGATGTCCTTCCGCCGCGGCGAGCCCGGCCGGTTCAAGGACAGCGGACCGAGGCCGGATCCGGCCGCCGATTTCGCCGCGTTCGTGGACGATTCCGTGCTCGACGTCGTGGGCAAGGCCAAACGGGGCGTGACCGGAACGCGCATCCGCTACTGGGCGGACCGGCAGATCTTCACGCCGGACGCCAAGTTCTCCTATGACGAACTCGCCGCCCGCGCCCGCCAGACGTCCTTCCTGGTGCCCGGCCTGAAGCTGACCGTGCGGGACGAACGCAAGCTCGCTGGCACCCCTGGCGAGCAGGGCCCGCACGAGGAAGTGTTCCACCACGACGGCGGCATCTCGGAGTTCGTGGAATTCCTCGCGATCGACTCCGGCGTGACGGACGTCTGGCGGCTGCACGGCGCGGGGAAGTTCAAGGAAACCGTCCCCGTGCTGGACGACAAAGGCCACAGCAAGCTCGCGGAGGTCGAACGGGACTGCGAAGTGGACGTCGCGCTGCGCTGGGGGATCGGCTACGACACAGCGGTCCGCAGCTTCGTCAACATCATCTCCACCCCCAAGGGCGGCACGCATCAGGCCGGCTTCGAACAGGCCCTGGTCAAGACGTTCCGCAAGGCCGTGGAGACCAATGCCAGGAAGCTGAAGGCCGGTAACGACAAGATCGAGAAGGACGACATTTTTGCCGGCCTGACCGCCGTCCTGACCGTCAGGCTCGCCGAGCCGCAGTTCGAGGGCCAGACGAAGGAGATCCTGGGCACCTCGGCGGTCAAGGCGATTGTGGCCAGGGTGGTGGAAAAGGAGATCGCGGCCAAGCTCAACTCGGCGAACCGCAACGACAAGGCACAGTCGGCGCTGCTGCTGGAGAAAATCGTCAGCGAGATGAAGTCGCGCATCTCGGCCCGCGTCCACAAGGAGACCCAGCGCCGGAAGACCGCGCTCGAGACGTCGTCGATGCCCACGAAGCTGGCGGACTGCCGGACCGACGACGTCGCCCGCTCGGAACTGTTCATCGTCGAGGGCGATTCGGCGCTCGGCACCGCGAAGCTGGCCCGGTCCTCCGATTTCCAGGCCCTGCTGCCCATCCGCGGCAAGATCCTGAACGTCCAGAAAGCCTCGGTGGGGGACATGCTTTCCAACGCGGAATGCGCCGCCCTGATCCAGGTGGTCGGAGCGGGCTCGGGGCGCAGCTTCGCGATCGAGGCCGCCCGCTACGGCAAAGTCATCCTCATGACCGACGCCGACGTGGACGGAGCCCACATCCGCACGCTGCTGCTCACGCTCTTCTTCCGCTACATGCGCCCCATGGTGGAGCAGGGCCGGGTCTTCGCGGCGGTGCCGCCCCTGCACCGCGTGGAAGTCGTCAACCCGGGCCAGAAGGCCAACGAGATGATCTACACCTACTCCGAGGCGGAGCTCCATGCCCTCCTGGCCAGGCTCGCCAAGGACGGCAAGAAATACAAGGAACCCATCCAGCGCTACAAGGGCCTCGGAGAGATGGATGCCGAGCAGCTGGCCGAAACCACCATGGATCCACGGCACCGCATGCTCCGAAAGGTCAACATCGAAAACGCCCAGCATGCCGAGGCCACGTTCGACCTCCTGATGGGATCCGACGTCGCGCCGCGGAAGGACTTCATCATCGCCGGCGCCGCCAGCCTGGACCGGGACCGCATCGACGCCTGAGGCCGGCACCCCCGGCCTGGCACCCCCGCCCGGCAACCTCAACCGGCGCCCTCAGCGGGAAGCAGCCAGCCGCGGGCAATCAGCCGAGCAGGCCGGGCACAATCAGCAGCGCGGTGGGCATGGCCAGCAGCAGGACGCAGACCGCCACCACTGTGGCGCGCAGGGCGGCCGGAAGCGGGGCCCGGGGGGAGAGAAGACGGCTGACGCGGGACGCCGTCGTGCTTGCCGAACCGGAGCCGCCTGCGCCGTCCGGCAGCTGCAGGCCCGCGCCGGGAGGTCCGCCCGGCCCCATGGCTGGTGCCGCCTGCGGAATGGCTGAGCCGCTGGCAACGATGGCTATCGCCTTGATCAGCGTCGCCTTGCTTTCGGTCCTGAGGGCGACGTCGTCGGCGAGCATCTCGATCAGGGAGTTCACGGCTTCCTGGGCCAGGCGCGTGGTGGGCAGCCAGGGCAGGGCCTGGCGCCAGGCGGCGAAGGCCCACAGCAGCAGGTGGTGGCGCTGGTTCAGGTGGGCGTTCTCGTGAATGAGGACCGCGCGGAGCTCCGCGGGTTCCAGGGCCGCCATGAGTCCGTCGGAGAGCACGGTGACGGACCTTGCCCCGCCGGGCAGGCAGTATGCCACCGGCGAGTCATGGTTGATCACCACGGTGCCGGTGCCGTCCGCCGAGGGCGAGGCCAGCAATGCGAGCAGCTCACGGTGGCGCCGGCGCTGCCGCTCAATCTTGTAGTACGTCAGCAGCAGCGTGAAGACGAGATGCGCCGTCAGCAGCGCGGCCGCGGACAGCGCAAACAGGTGCCAGAAGCCCAGCGACGTGGTGGGCGCGTTGTACAGCACCATCCCGGCCAGGGCCCGGAGCCCGGCGATCAGGTTGTCCCCGACCGGTTCCAGGCCGTAGACCAGCATTGCGCCGATCATGGACAGGCCACCGGCGAGGCCGATGGCCTGCCACAGCAGCATGGCCGTGAAGGGATCCCGGGCCGGCCAGTGGGCGCGGGAAAGAAGGATAGGCACTGGCCAGGCCAGCACTATCGCCAGGACCGCCAGGAAGTATGAGGTCCAGAACATCTGCCGCTAGCTGTGGCCAAGCAGTTTGCGCAGCGTCTCGGCTTCACTTTCGGTCACGGACCCGATGAACCGCGCCAGGACGGCTTCGCGGTCCGGGGCGGATCCCAGCACTTCGTGCATGAGCTCGGCGGTGTGGTCCTCTCGGCTGGACACCGCCTGGTAGCGGTGGGGCCGCGTGCCGCGTTCGCGCTCCACCAGGCCCTTCTTTTCAAGGCGCGACAGCACGGTCAGGACAGTGGTGACCGCCAGGTCCTTGCCCTCGTGCCCTGCTGCGCCGCCATGGGCTGCCGTGCTCTGTGCGAGCATGTCCCGCAGCGTGTTGGCGGTGGCTGCTTCGTGGCCCGCCCAGAGCAGGTCCATGACCGCCCGTTCCAGTTCCCCAAGACTTGCCATGTGTACATCCTTTTGACAACGCACTGCCCTGGGGCCGGCTGGCCCCGTGCTGTGATTCCAATTCTTCAAGTTCAAATCTAGCGTGTTTGCGCCGTTCTTTCTACATGAGGTAGAACCCGCGGCGCGCCGCGGCTCGTTGCAGGCCGGCCCGGGCGGTGTAACGATGTTTACAGCGTCGGACGCCTTGTTCTACACTCTGTAGAAGTTGATGTTCTACGTAACGTAGAAAACAGCGCTTGAGAGCTTGAGACCTAGCCAAAAGTAGGGACCGCCTTGGAAGCCTTGGAAATCGCACGCTGGCAATTCGGGATCACCACCGTCTACCACTTCATGATGGTGCCGCTGACAATCGGCCTGGGCCTCGTCGTGGCAGTCATCCAGACCATCTGGCATCGGACGGGCAACCCGGCCTACCTGCGGATGACGAAATTCTGGGGCAAGCTCTTCCTCATCAACTTCATCATGGGTGTGGCCACCGGAATCGTGCAGGAATTCCAGTTCGGCATGGCGTGGAGCGAATACAGCCGCTTCGTGGGCGACGTCTTCGGCGCCCCGCTCGCCCTCGAAGCGCTGCTGGCGTTCTTCGTCGAATCCACCTTCCTGGGCCTCTGGATCTTCGGCTGGAAGCAGCTCAAACAGGGCGTCCACCTGGCCTGCCTCTGGATCGCCGTGATCGGATCCTTCTTTTCCGCGTACTTCATCATTGTGGCCAACAGCTGGATGCAGCACCCCGTAGGCGTCAAGATGATCGACGGCCGGCCGGTCATGACCGACGCGTGGGCCGTCTTCACCAACAACACCGCACTCGTGGCCGTGCCGCACACCCTCTTCGGCGCACTCGCCGTGGCCGGCGGATTCCTGCTCGGCATCGCCTGGTACCACCTCTGGCGGCGGCGCAGGGACGGCATCGACACCGTCGGAGCCGATGGCAAAGTCATCCCGGGCGGCACTGCCGACATTCCCGGACGGGACCATACCGACCACACCGTCTGGATCCGCTCGCTGCGGATCGGCGCGGTCGTCGCCATGATCTCCTTCGCCGGCACCGCGCTGACCGGCGACCTGCAGGGAAAGCTGATGTTCGAGCAGCAGCCCATGAAAATGGCCGCCGCCGAAGCCGCCTGCCACGACGGCACGGGCTTCTCGGTGCTCAGCGTCGGCAACCTCGGTTCCCGGAACTGCGACGACATCGTGGCGCTCATCGAGGTCCCGGGCATCCTCTCCTACCTCGCCAAGGGCGACTTCACCACCGAGGTCAAGGGCGTCAACAGCCTCTTGGACCAGTACAAGGCGGACTACGGCACGCACGTACCGAATGAACCCATCTACGGCGACCGGGCCGGCCAGGAGATCCAGTACGTGCCCGTTATGGAGGTCACGTACTGGGGGTTCCGCATGATGATCGGCTTCGGCGGAGTGGCGGCCCTGGCTGCTCTCCTGGCCCTGTGGATCACCCGCCGCGGTACCGTGCCCGAGTCCCGCTGGCTCATGAGGCTCGCCGTGTTCGGCATCCTCGCCCCGTTCGGTGCGAATGCCGCGGGCTGGATCTTCACGGAAATGGGCCGGCAGCCGTTCGTGGTGGCGCCCAACCCCGACCTCAACGGCATCGACCAGGTCTTCATGTTCACCGCCGCGGCAGTTTCCCCCGGGGTCTCCGCCGGCGAGATCCTCACGTCGCTGATCGTGCTCACCACCATCTACGCTGTGCTGCTCGTGGTGGAGGTGAAACTCCTCGTCAAGTACGTCCGCGGCGGCGTCGTTTCAGCCATGCCCGAACTGGCCCACGCGCCGGTTGACGAGAACGAGGACGGCACTCCGGGCCCGGGTGGGCCCGGGAAGGCCGGAACAGCCGACGACGTCCTGGCATTCGCCTACTAAGAGCTGAGGATACTGAGCATGGAACTGCTGCCGACCATATGGTTCATCGCCATAGCCGTCCTGTGGACCGGGTACCTCTTCCTCGAGGGTTTCGACCTGGGCGTGGGAATGCTGATGAAGATCTTTGCCCGCAACAACACTGAACGCCGCGTGCTGCTCAACACGATCGGGCCCGTCTGGGACGGGAACGAGGTCTGGCTCCTGACGGCGGGCGGCGCCACCTTTGCGGCGTTCCCGTTCTGGTACGCCTCCCTTTTCTCGGCCCTGTACTTGCCGCTGCTCCTGGTCCTGGTCGCCCTGATCTTCCGTGCCGTTGCCTTTGAGTACCGCGGCAAAGTGGACACCGACCGGTGGCGCACCACGTGGGACTGGGCCATCGCGGCCGGATCGTTCCTGGCCGCCTTCGGGGTGGGCGCCGCCCTGGCGCTGACCACAACGGGCCTGCCCCTGGACGCCAACGGGGACCGCGACGGCGGCCCGTTCTCCTGGTTCAGCGGGTACGCGCTCCTTGGCGGGTTCGCGGTGGCAGGGTTCGCGCTGTTGCATGCGCTGGCCTTCCTGGCGTTGAAGACCGACGGCGATGTCCGGCACCGTGCCCGGCGCTGGTTTGTGCGGCTGCTGCCCGTCCTGCTTCTTCCGCTGGCCGGCTGGGCTGTCAGCGTGCAGCTGCTCAGCGGCGAGGCCTGGACCGTGGCCGTGCTCACCGTCGCGGTCGTGGCGGCTGTTGTCGCCTGGTTCCAGGCCCGGAGCGGCAACGAAGGCCGGGCCTTCCTGGCAGTCGGCGTGTTCCTGCTGTGTGGTTCGGCCTCCATCTTCGGAGCCGTCTTCCCGGTGGTCCTGCCGTCAACCATTGATCCCGCGTTCAGCCTGACCATCTCCAACGCCTCCTCGTCGGACTACACGCTGGGCCTCATGAGCATTGTGGCGTGCGTCGGACTGCCGCTGGTCATCGCCTATCAGGCCTGGACGTACTGGGTGTTCCGCCGCCGGGTCAGCGCCGCGCACATCCCCGAGGCGCACAGCTTCCTGCCGGCGATTGCCGCCAAGGCCTTCACCAGGAATGACTAACCGGCCGTGAAACCGCAGTTCCCCGCCGGCCCGTCAACGCGCCGCGCACTTTACGGCCTTGGCCTGCTCGCAGCACTGAAGGCCCTGGCCCTGGTGCTCATGGCCCAGGCCGTGGCTTCCGTGCTGGCAGGCCTCATGGCGCACGACGCAGCCTGGGCTGGCCAGCTGGGCTGGGGGGCGGCCGGTGTCCTCCTCCGCTCCTTGACGGTCTGGGCCCAGGGGGCCGCCGCACGCAGGGCCGCCCTTGGCGTCAAGGAGGAGCTGCGCTCCCGGCTCCTCGAAACTGCCCTGCGCAACGGTGTCCGCGAGGCCGGCCCCGCCGACGGCGGACTGGCCGTGCTCGCGACCCGGGGGCTGGATGCCCTGGACAGTTACTACACGCAGTACCTCCCCGCGCTGGTCAATTGCGCCGCCATTCCGTTGCTGCTGGGCGCCCGCGTCCTTTTCGCCGACTGGGTGAGTGCCGTGGTGATCGTCCTGACGGTCCCGCTCGTGCCGGTGTTCATGGTGCTGATCGGCCGCTACACGGAGGACAAGGTCCGGGACGCGCAGTCGGCGCTGTCCCGGCTCTCCGCGCACATGCTCGAACTGGCCAAGGGGCTGCCGGTGCTGGTTGGCCTGGGCCGTGCCTCTGCCCAGCGCAGGGCGCTGGAGGAAATCTCCGAGGAGTACAGGTCCCGGACCATGGGAACCCTCCGGACCGCGTTTCTGTCCGCCCTGGCCCTGGAACTGATCGCAACGATTTCGGTGGCAGTGGTGGCCGTCTTCATCGGCGTCCGGCTGGTCCACGGCGACATGGCCCTCGAAGCCGGCCTGCTCGCGCTGATCCTGGCACCGGACTGCTACCTGCCCCTCCGCGAGCTGGGAACGGCGCACCACGCAAGCGACGACGGCAGGGCAGCACTCGCGGAAACGACGGCGGTGCTGGAAGGACGCGAGCAGCGGCGCCTGGAGCCCGGACAGCCAGGTCAGCCGCGGCGGCCTGGCCCGGCTGACCTGACCGTCCGGGAGCTCACCGTCAGCTACGCGGGGAGGCAGGGCAACGCCGTCGGCCCGCTCAGCTTCTCGGCACCGGCCGGACTGGTCACGGCCCTGGACGGCCCCAGCGGGGCAGGCAAGAGCACAGTACTTGGCGTCCTGGCCGGCACGGTCGGCTCCGGGGGAGGCGCCGAGGTGAGCGGCGTCGTCGGCGGCTTTGCTGCAGGGGATGTTGCCTGGGTGCCCCAGCACCCGGTCATGGTGGCGGAGACGGTGCAGGACGAGGTCCTGCTGTACCTGACGGCCAACGACACGGCCGCAGCGGCGGCATCGGCCGGTGAAGTGCTGCGCTGCCTTGCGGCCGCCGGTGCCGGGCACCTGGCCGGGAAGCATCCGGCCGAACTGAGCCCCGGCGAGCTGCGCCGCGTCGCGCTTGCCCGGGGACTGGCCCGCATCGAAGCCGGCGCCACGGTGCTCCTGCTCGACGAACCCACCGCGCACCTGGACCGGGAATCAGCCAACGTGGTCCATGACGCCATCCGCGCCCTGCGCGGAAGGGCCACGGTGATTCTGGTGGCCCATGACCGCCAGACCCGCGAACTCGCCGACCAACTCGTCTCGCTGGCGGGATCCGGAGGTGCCGGCAGAGTCACCGGGGCAGGCGGGCTGCAGGCTGCCGTCTCCGGCCACGGAGCCCCGCATCCTGCCGGCGCCCCGCATCCTGCCGGGTCGGCGCACGCCACCGGCCCCGCGGACGCCGCCGGCTCCGGCTCCGTACAGCCCTCCGGCCCGCCTACGACGGCCACGCTCCTGGGCCGGCTGCTCGCGCCGGTGGGCGGCAGGTTCGCCACCGCCGGCATCGTGGGCACCCTGGCCGCCCTCTTCGCCATAGCGCTTTCCGGCCTGTCGGGCTGGCTCATCCTGCGCGCGAGCGAACAGCCGCCCATCCTGTACCTGCTGACGGCCATCGTCGGAGTCCGGTTCTTCGGAATCGGCCGGGCAGTCCTGCGCTACTGCGAACGGCTCCTGGTGCATGAGACCGTCTTTGCCTCACTGACCATCCTGAGGGGCACGCTCTGGGAGTCGCTGAGCCAGCGGGCCCTGTCCCTCCGGCGCCTCCTGCAGGGCGGCAACGTGCTGGGGGCCATCATCGACGACGTCGACACCGTCCGGGACCTCCTGCCGCGCGTTGTCCTTCCGCCGGTCACGGCGCTCGCCGTCGCGGCCGCCGCCGCCGGCACATCGGCGTGGATACTCCCGGCCGCCCTGCCGGCCGTTCTCGCCACCGCCGTGGCAAGCCTGGCGGCGGCGCCGGCGGCCGCGCTGGTTGCGGACCGGAGGTCGGCGGCCACCGAGCAGCGCTTGCGTTCCGGGGTCCTCCGCCGCATCGCCGCTGCGCTCGACGCCCGGGCCGAACTGCATGCCAACGGCGCGGCCCTGCCGGTGCTCGCGGACATCCGTGCGCTGGACCGCGCAGCAACACGTGCGGCCCAGCGTTCGGCCTGGGCCGAAGGACTCGGCACCGCGATAACGGTTGCCGCCTGCGGCGCCGGCGCACTGGCCACTGCCGCCATGGCCGCACCGCAGGTGCTGGCAGGGTCCGTCGCGGCGCCGACAGTCGCCGTCGTCGTCCTTCTGCAGCTGGCGCTCGTGGAACCCTATGCGGCCATGACGACGGCGGCCCGCCAGTTTCC